>Ga0075420_100004039_pt1 | contig 12848 bp, 9 predicted proteins | sample SoiMetdeltSBSDD4_FD_75296 | JGI IMG/M metagenome (GOLD analysis project Ga0075420, IMG submission 75296) | Bulk soil microbial communities from a Populus tree surrounding site in Tennessee, USA - Soil MetaG P. deltoides SBSDD4 | ecosystem: Environmental > Terrestrial > Soil > Tree plantation... | reverse complement strand
CGATTTCACCATACACATAGACCGAGGCGACCTGTGTCTTCATGGGAATATTCCCGGCGACGATCACTATGGAACCGAATTCACCCAGCGCCCGGACAAAGGTCAGGAACACACCGGTGAGCAGGCCCGGTAAAACCGACGGGACTGTGACCTTCCAGAACGTCGTCCAGGCGCTCGCGCCCAATGTAAACGACGCTTCCTCCTGTTCCCGCTCCAATTCCATCAGCACCGGCTGCAACGCCCGAATGGTGAACGGCATGGTCACGAACAACATCGCGAGCACGATGCCCGGGGTGTCATACAATACGGCGACGCCCCGCTGCTCCAACCATCCACCCGCGAAGCCCGTGGGGCCATAGATAGCCGCGATCATCAATCCGGCCACCAATGTCGGAATGGCGAAGGGAAGATCGACCAACGCATTCAAAAACCATCTTCCGGGAAATTCGTACCGGACCAGGACGATCGCAGAGAGTGTCCCGAAAAGGCCGTTGATCAGGGTGGTCAGAAGCGCGGCTTCGAGCGTGAGCCACAGGGCCGCAGACGCCTGGGGCGTGCCGATGTCCGCAACAAAGCGGCCGATGCCACCGTTGAGAGACTGTTGTGCGATACCGATCAGCGGCAACAGAATCAAGACCAGGACATAGCCGATCGCCGTCACGCGCAGGGACAACGCTGCCAGACTGTGAGGCCTCATATTCTTCGCGTTCAGTTCCCGCGTGCAAGACTTTCGACCGCCGTCGTCCAGAGGCCCTGAGGACCGAACAGTTTAGTACTGACCGCTTCCCATCCACCAAGATCGGCAATCGTGAATAGTTTGACAGGCACGGGGCGGGCAGGCTCGGCAGGCTGTGTCGTATTCACCGGACGAAATCCAAGCTCTACGAATGCCGCTTGTGCGTCCGGCCCATGAAGGAATTCGACAAAGGCTTCGGCGATGTCGCGCACACGATGTTTGTCGGCATTACGATCAACGAGGGCGACTGGATTTTCGATCCAGACGGTCTCGTCAGGCACGATCAACTCGTAGGGACGGCCGCTGTTGATCCTCGGCAGCAATTCATTCTCGTAGGTCACGATCACATCGCCCACTCCACGTTCGAACGTCGTCACGGATTCGCGGCCGCTTTTGTCCATGACCTTGACGTTTTTCTGAATCCGCTTCAGAAGTCCGGCTGCGTAGTCATCCGCCGGACCGGCTCCAGGGGGATTGCCTGATCGCTCGGCCAGTTTCAGCCCCGCGCCGTAGATGGCAATAATATCCCACATGGCTCCCCCGGACGTTTTGGGGTTCGGATACAGAACCGCCACCCCCGGACGCGCGAGGTCCTCCCACGTCTTGATCCCTTTAGAGTTTCCCTTGCGCACGCCGAAGGCGACGACGGATGCGGAGACAATGCCTTTGTGCGGGCCTTTGCGCCAATCGTGGGTTACCAGACCGGCTTTGGCGACCTGCTCAAGATCCCCTTCGAGCGAGAGTGCCGCGACGTCCGCCTCAAACCCGCCGATGATTGCCCGGGCCTGAGCCCCGGAAGCACTGTACGACGTCCGTATCTGCACGTCTTGCCCCGTGCGTTCCTTCCAATGACGCAGGAAGGCCGGAATAATCTTTCGTTCGTATGCTTCCTTCGGCACGCTGTAGGCAGCCAGGATCAACTCACGGGAATCTGCGGCCATTGACCATGGCGTCCAGGTTGCCACGAGAGAGGCAACCGCGATGGAAAACCAGAACAACACAATCGATCGGTTCATCATGAAACATTCCTCCCAAATATCCTGTTAGACAAGCGAGCCGGCGGCGGCAAACTTGGTAAGACTGTAATGATCGAGAATATCTGCGATCGCGTTCCGCACTTCGCCCATGGCATCCTGCAGGGGACAGTGCGGCTTGCTGGCATACGGGCAGTCGCGACATTTTTGATAGGCGGTCTTGCTGACGCAGGAAATCGGAGCCAGAGGTCCGTCAAGAATGCGGATGACTTGTCCGAGTGTGATCTCATCGGGGGACTTGATCAGCGCGTATCCGCCACGGAGCCCTCGACGGCTGGCGAGAAGTCCCGCTCGTTTCAGGGCGAGAAGTATCTGTTCCAGAAACTCGACGGGAATATTTTGCCGCTCAGCGATCTCATGTCGCTGCAGGACGGATCCCTGGTAGGTGCTTTGTAATTCGAGGAGCGCGCGGAGGCCATACTCACTTTTTTTTGACAGTTTCATTGTTCAGTGAGTCAATCAAGTTTGACAAAATATGCAAATTAGCGGGCAAGTGCAAGTTAATTTTTTTACGCCTCGGTGTCATGAAGGGACAAGCAGGGGAAAAGCAGGCGGCATAACCATACGCAACTCATTGATAACCGTGCGGCTTCCTTGACACCTTCTGAATAATCTTGCTAGCTTCGCCGTGGTCACATATCATCGCGCTTGCGTCGGTACCTGAGACCATTGGACCTGCCTTGAATTTTCAAGATCTTATCCTCAACTTGCATCGGTTTTGGAGGGATCGGGGGTGTGTCATCCATCAGCCCTACGATCTGGAAATGGGTGCGGGGACGTTTCACCCGGCGACTTTTCTGCGATCGTTGGGTCCGGAACCCTGGCGGGCAGCCTATACTCAGGCTTGCCGCCGTCCGACGGATGGCCGGTATGGGGAAAATCCAAACAGGATGCAGCACTACTATCAGTATCAAGTGGTGTTGAAACCCTCTCCGGACAATATTCAGGCGCTCTATCTCGACAGTCTCGAGCAACTAGGAATAGATCCAAAGCGACATGACATACGGTTTATCCAGGACGATTGGGAATCACCGACCTTAGGTGCCTGGGGGTTAGGTTGGGAAGTCCGTCTCGATGGAATGGAAATCACCCAGTTCACCTATTTTCAGGAGATCGGCGGCATACCCCTCAGTCCCATCACCGGCGAAATCACCTATGGCACCGAACGCATCGCGATGTATCTGCAAAAGGTCGATAATGTCTACGACCTGGCCTGGACGGATCAGTTGAGCTATGGAGATATTCACAAGCAGACCGAAAAAGAGTTTTCCCGCTACAACTTCGAGGAGGGGAATGTCTCCATGCTGATGGCGATTTTCCAGGCATTCGAAGCGGAATGCCGTACCTTACTGGACAAACACCTGACCTTGCCGGCCTATGATTACTGCATCAAGACGTCCCACATGTTCAACCTGCTCGACGCCCGCGGCGCCATCAGTGTGACCGAGCGGACCTCCTACATTGCACGGGTCCGGGCGCTGGCGCGCCGTTGTGCAGAGGGATACAAGGCGGATCGGGAGGCTTTGGGGCATCCGCTGCTTCAAGACACCCCGACTGCACTCGGCACTCACGAAACCCGCACAGTGGCGTCTTCCCGAAACTCGTAACGAGCACGATTGATAATGTCCAGGACCAGTCCATCCTCCAAGAAGACTCACGCAAAAAAAACGACATCGCCCTCAACCTCCCTGGAAACAGAACTGCTTCTCGAGATCGGCACGGAGGAACTGCCCTATCAATTCATTGCGCCTGCGCTTCGTTCCCTGCATGAAGGCATGACGGCGATGCTGCAAAACCAGCGGCTCTCTTGCGGGCAGATCCGGCCCATGGGGACTCCCCGCCGCCTGGTCTTGATGGTCGAACAATTGGCCACGCAACAGCAATCGGCCGTGAAAGAAGCCTTGGGGCCGTCGAAGTCGGTGGCCTTCGACCAAGCCGGCCAGCCGACCAAGGCTGCGATCGGGTTCGCCGCTTCTCAGGGAGTACCGGTTGAAGAATTGCAAGTCAGGCAAACAGCCAAGGGCGACTATGTCTGTGCCGTCAAGCAAGAGACAGGACAAGCGGCAACCGCCGTCCTGACCCAACACCTGCCCGGGCTGATCGGCAAACTTTCATTTCCCAAAGCGATGCAATGGAATGAAACGGGAGTGCGTTTTGCCAGACCGGTCCGCTGGCTGGTGGCGCTCTGCGGTGGAAAGACTCTGCCGATTGAATTTGCCAGTGTGAAGGCAGGCCAGGTCAGCCATGGACATCGTTTCATGAAAACCAACACGTCGGTGTCAGCAAAGGACTTTCCTGTGCGATCAATCCAGCAGTATTTGAAGGAGACCGAACGGCAGGGGGTCATCGTCGATCAGGAGCGCAGGCGCGCCATGGTCGTCGAACAATTGTCCGACCTGGCCAAGTCCGCGCAGGGACAGCTCCATCAGGACGAGGATCTGCTCGAACAAGCCATCTATACGGTCGAGTATCCCCAAACCATCATCGGTTCATTCAAACCCGATTATCTCGAGCTGCCCAAAGAGATCCTCATGACCGCGATGAAGGAACATCAGGGATATTTTTCGCTCGTCGATCGCAGCGGCGCTCTGCTCCCGAACTTCCTGGCCGTCACGAACATGAAGTTATCGGACATGCAACTGATTCGAGAGGGAAACGAACGGGTGCTGGCGGCCCGTTTGGCCGATGCCAAGTTCTTTTATGAGGAGGACCGCAAGATCACACTCGCGGATCGCCTCGAGAAACTGCAGGCCGTCACGTTTCATCAGAAGATTGGAACACAGTTTCAACGAACCATGCGGATCAAAGAACTTGCCGGATATCTGAGCGAACATATGGGGAACCATGAACTTGCTCAGGTCACACAACGAGCGGCGGAACTGAGCAAGACAGATCTCTTGACGGGCATTGTGGGGGAGTTTCCCACCCTTCAAGGCATCATGGGGGGGGAGTACGCGAAGCACGATGGAGAACGTCCTGATGTCGCAGAGGCGATAGCGGAACATTATTTTCCCCGCGGCATGGAGGGCGAAATCCCTCGCACCTTGGCCGGCAAAGTATTGTCACTTGCCGACAGGCTCGACAAGATTGCCAGTTTTTTTTGGGTTGGTGTCATCCCAAAGGGCTCGGAAGATCCCTATGCGCTGCGACGCGATGCGCTTTCTATTGTGCGAATTATTATCGAAGGTCAGCTCATTCTTGATTTGCCTCAGGCCATTGAAAAGGCAGAAGAGGAATTGAAGAAGTCGGGCGTAGCAAGAGTTGCAGCCGGGATGCAACAGGATCCCATAGATTTCATTATTGAACGCCTGCGATTCTATGCAGGGACAAGCGGCTCGATCAGGCGCGATGATGTCATCGGGGCAATCCTGACGCCACAGAATAGAACGCTTTCCCTTGGAAACCTGTTAGATCTCATGAGCGCGCTGGAAGCCGTCACGACCAAGCCGGATTTCGACCCCCTCATCGTCGGCTTCAAACGGGCCCATCGTCTCGTGGAAAAAGAGCAGTGGGAAACGAAGCCGGTCGAACCTTCATTGTTTCAACACCAGGCCGAGACGAACTTGCAGGAAAAGCTGCGCGTCGGCCGCGACCGCTTCTCCATCTTGATGAAACAGCACGAGTATGCGAGAGCCTTGGAGGTGTTGGTTCAACTGAAAGAACCGATCGACGAGTTCTTCACCGGTGTCATGGTCAATGCCGACGATCCAGCGATCCGGGCCAATAGGTTATCATTGCTGAAGGATGTCGATGAGTTGTTCATGTCATTCGCTGATTTCTCCCAGATTGTGGTACAAGGATCGTAGCGCATGGTAGACAGATGGATTCGACCCCTGACACCGCAATTCGACCTCCCGCGCTCACCGGGGAGGCAGAGGTAAGGGCGATGAAGGTGCGGCGCTTTTCGTCCGACGTCAGCGTCGTCATGATGGTGGTCTGCAATGCGGTCTTCCTGTTCGGCCTTTGGGTTACCGGCCTCAATTTCGAGCGCCTGGTGCGCACTCCCGAGGTATTCAACGCACAACACGACATCTGTCTGCGGTTCGCGTACCGCAACATTCCCGGAACTACAAATCCCGTGCAATTCTGCTCGGAGTGGATCCATCTCGCTGATTCCACCGGGCAAACTCACAAATTTGAGAAGGAAACGGAGATCAAGCAGGGGGCCGATGGAAAGTTCTATTTCGACTATGGTCCGCTGGTGGATTACCGGTTTTTCGCCGTCGTGGCATTCGTGATTGCGATTCTGGTCTGTGGAATTGTGCTCAAACGACACGTGGTCAATCGCTATCGCATAAAATTGGAAACGGCTGCCCGGGGTGCGGCGCCGATTCCTTGACCTCATAGCAGAAGGGGAGAGTAGCGTGGGCAAGAAATACGTCTACTATTTTGGTGACGGGAAAGCCGAAGGAACGGGACATATGAAGGAGTTGCTCGGCGGCAAGGGTGCCGGGCTCGCCGAGATGACTAATCTGGAGATTTCGGTTCCACCCGGTTTCACAATTTCAACCGATGCCTGTGTCGAATACTACAAGCGTGGCAAAGCCTATCCGCCGGGCATGATGGAGGAAGCCCTCCATGCGCTGAAACGCGTCGAGCGGTCGATGGCCGCCGGCTTCGGAGATGCCGACAACCCGTTGCTCGTGTCGGTTCGATCCGGCGCACGAGCCTCCATGCCGGGCATGATGGATACGGTATTGAACGTCGGGCTGACGACCAAAACGGTGCAGGGTCTGGCGGCAAAAACCCGGAACGAGCGCTTCGCACAGGACAGCTATCGACGTTTTATTTCGATGTTCGGCAGTATCGTGATGGGAGTCAGTCGAGAGCACTTCGAAGATATTCTCAAACATAAGAAACAGGATCTCGGCGTTACCCAAGACACGCATCTGGACGCGAAAGCGTTGAAGGAGCTCGTGGTCAGTTTTAAAGACCTCGTGCGAGAAGAAACCAAGCGGGAATTTCCGGACGACCCCTTGGACCAACTGCGCATGGCCATCAATGCGGTATTTTCGTCATGGTATGGCGCACGGGCGGTCACTTATCGCCGGCTATACAGCATTCCGGATTCATGGGGCACGGCGATCAACGTGGTGGCCATGGTCTTCGGCAACATGGGTGAGTCAAGCGGAACTGGCGTCGCATTCACACGGGATCCCGCAACCGGGAACAAGGCATTTTTCGGCGAATGTCTGATGAACGCGCAGGGAGAAGACGTGGTGGCCGGGATCAGAACTCCGCTTCCGGTGACGCAACTCGCCAAAACGGTCCCTCAGGCATATAAGGAACTCGAAACCACATATAAGAAACTCGAACGCCATTACCGGGACATGCTGGACCTGGAGTTTACGATCCAGGAAGGCAAGCTCTACATGTTGCAGACCCGGGTCGGCAAGCGTACCGGCATCGCGGCCGTTCGCATCGCCGTCGACATGGTGAAGGAAGGGGTGATCTCCAAGAAGGAGGCCCTGCAGCGCATTGCGCCTGATCAGCTCGCGCAGTATCTGTATCCGATCTTCGATCCGAAAGAGGAGTCCCACTGTACGCCCCTTGGAAAGGGTCTTCCGGCCGGTCCGGGAGCCGCCGCAGGAAAGATTGCGCTGACACCCGACCGCGCGGTGGAGATGAAAGCCGCAGGCAACCGGGTCGTGTTGGTACGGCAGGAGACGAGCCCCGATGACATTCACGGTATGAACGCCGCACTCGGTTTTCTCACGGCGCGCGGGGGGATGACGTCGCATGCCGCGGTCGTCGCCCGGCAGATGGGAAAGGTCTGCGTGGCCGGCTGCGATGCCATCGACGTGCAGGATGCCCAGACGGTCAGAATCGGCACGCAGATATTTCGCGAGGGTGACTATCTCTCCATCAACGGCTCGACCGGCAATGTCTACGGCGGGGATATCCCCGTCATGGAGTCCGAGGTCACTCAGGTTCTCCAGGGCAAGTTGGAAACGTCCAAGTCGGAGAAGTACCAGTTGTTCGATACCGTCCTGAAATGGGCCGATGAGGTGCGCCGCCTGAAAGTGAGAGCCAACGCCGACGTACCGGATCAAGCCAGGATTGCACGGGCATTCGGGGCGGAAGGGATCGGACTCTGCCGTACCGAGCACATGTTCTTCGCCGAAGATCGCATTCCGATCATGCAGAAGATGATTCTGGCCAGGAAACGAGAGGACCGTGAAAAGTATCTTGATCAATTGCTGCCGCTGCAAAAGCAAGATTTCATCGGCCTCTATCGGGAAATGAAGGGCTTTCCCGTCACCATCCGACTCCTGGATCCGCCGTTGCACGAATTCCTACCGAAGCGCGAGGAGTTGATGGTGGAGATCGCCCAGCTCGAACTGACCGGCGGCACACCATCCGTCATTGAAGAGAGGAAGCGACTCCTGGCACGGGTTGAGGAACTGCATGAGTTCAATCCGATGCTCGGGTTGCGCGGATGTCGCCTCGGCATTACCATGCCGGAGATTACGCGCATGCAGGCGCGTGCCATCATCGAAGCAGCCTGTGAAATGGCGAAGGAGGGGAAGAAGATCGTGCCGGAAATCATGATCCCGCTGGTCGGCATGGTCTCGGAGATGAAGGCCCAGAAAGATCTCATCCGTGACGTCGCGCAGGACACGATGAAGCGCTACAACATGAAATTGTCCTATCTCGTCGGGACGATGATCGAGCTGCCCCGCGCAGCCGTCACGGCCGATCGGATCGCGGAAGAAGCCGAGTTTTTCTCCTTCGGCACGAACGACCTCACGCAAACCACCTTCGGCTTTTCACGTGACGACGCCGCCAAGTTTGTGGATCACTACAAGACGGTCAATATTCTCGAGTCTGATCCCTTCGCCGTTCTGGATCGAGAGGGAGTCGGGGCGCTCATGCGAACGGCCATTTCCGGGGGACGCAAATCGAGACCGGACATCAAACTTGGCATTTGCGGGGAACACGGGGGCGATCCCAGTTCCATTGAATTTTGTCATCAAATCGGGCTGGACTACGTGAGCTGCTCGCCATACCGAGTCGGCATTGCCAGGTTGGCCGCGGCTCAGGCCACTCTCACGGAGCAAGACAACAGGAAAGCCACTCCGGTGGCCAAAGCCAGTACGCACGCAAGCCGCAGACCCTCTCGTCCCGTCAAGCGATCCACCGGCCGCTCGGCGCGCAAGAAACGGTGAACCAGGTCGATCTCGACCGCCGGTACATGACGCTCGCCCTTCGCCTGGCCGCGAAGGGCAGGGGATCGACCCGCCCCAATCCTATGGTCGGGGCCGTCGTGGTCGCCAAGGAAGGCGTCGTCGGACAGGGCTACCACCGCCGGGCAGGCGGTCCTCACGCGGAAGTCCTCGCGCTGCAACAAGCCGGAAAAAAGGCCAAGGGTGCGACGCTGTATGTCACGCTCGAACCATGCAGCCATCTCAACAAACGAACCCCACCCTGCGTTCCGTTGATTGCACGATCACGTCTTCGGCGGATCGTCGTGGCCATGGCGGATCCCAATCTCCAAGTGAGCGGGCGGGGAATCCGGCGGTTACGACAGCTGGGCCTCAGGGTCGACGTCGGCTGTCGCGAAGAAGAGGCACGGCGTCTCAACCAGGTCTATTGCCATTGGATTCGTACGGGACGCCCATTCGTCACGCTGAAGGCAGGCATCACGCTGGATGGACAACTGGCGACAGCCTCCGGCGAATCCCGCTGGATTACCGGTGAACCGGCGCGCCGTGACGCCCATCGGCTCCGATCACAAGTCGATGCCGTCCTGGTCGGAATCGGGACGGTGCTGCGCGATAATCCAAGCCTCACGGCCAGGCTCTCCGACCAGCCCAAACGTCTTGCCTCGCGGCAGCCGGTCCGCATCGTAGCGGACAGTCACCTCCGCATCCCGTTGACGGCGCAGCTCGTCGCCTACGACCGTGATGCGCACACGGTCGTCGCGACGACGACCGCTGCGTCTCCGAAAAGAATCGCGCAACTCAGAAGAAGGGGGATCGATGTACTCGTGTTGCCAGACAGCAAAGACCGGGTCTCTCTCCTCGCCTTGTGCACGCAGCTCGGGCGATTGGGCATGAGTCACGTGCTGATCGAAGGAGGCAGTACGTTGAACGCTTCCATCCTGAGAAGCGGACTGGTGAATCGGATCGTCCTGTATGTCGCTCCGCAATTACTCGGCGGACAGGATGCGAAAGGATTGATCGGCGGCGTCTCGCCCAAACATCTCACTGAAAGCCTGGTCTTGAAGACGGTCACCATTCGAAAGCTTGGACGTGATATGGTGATTTGTGGCGACCTGCAGATGCCATAGACTATTCATGCTCTCTCCCTCTCGACTGCTTCCGGGAATATTCTTCATCCGAACCAGCACCTGCTGGGCCACCACATTGTTGCTGATCCTACCTCCCCTTGCGACCTTTGCAGAGGTCCCGGCTTCTACGCAAGCTCCGGCCGGAATGGTCTGGGAGTACCTGTTCACCGAGGACGCCGAGCAGGCTGGTCGATTATTGCCGCAGATCCTGAACCGTTATGATGGAAATCCGGACGCGCTCAAACAGGCGATCCGATCCGGGCCTCCCTATACGGTTCAACCGGTGGGAGCATTACCCGACGAGCGTATCGTCCTTCGTGATCGGCCGTACCGCTACAGCCTGTACGTTCCACCTTCCTATCGCCCGACAGAATCCTATGCCCTGATCGTGTGCCTCCATGGAGCCGGATTTTCCGGCGACGTCTATCTCGAACGATGGCAACCTCGCCTCGGCGAACGCTATATCCTTGTCTGCCCCTCCTATCCGGCTGGCTCCTGGTTCACGCGCCGTGCAGAGGATCTGGTGCTGGCCGTCATACGCACCGTTCAACGACGGTACCACATCGATCCGGATCGAATTTTTCTGACCGGGATGTCGAACGGAGGCATCGGCGCCTGGTTAATCGGCATGCACCAGGCCCCAATGTTCGCCGGCATCGCCCCAATGGCGAGCGGTATCGACGACGTGCTGTTTCCGTTCCTGGAAAATCTTCGGAATACGCCTGCGTACATCATTCACGGTTCTCAGGACCAGGTCATGCCGGTTGAACTCAGCCGCAAACTGGACAAAGAGCTGGACCATCTGGGATACCCCCACGTCTATCATGAGCATGACCGGACCCATCCCATGGCAGGCGGCCACTATTTCCCGCGGGAGGAGCTGCCGGAATTGGTTCGATGGTTTGACCAGCAGCACCGAACTGCGGCTCCTAAGACTCTGACGGTCGTGCGCGAGGGGAGCCACCTCGTCCCGTTCAGCTGGATCCGCATCGATGCCACGGACCGTATCGCATCGTTTTCCGAAGATCTCGTGGACAAAGGGGACGACGACATTCGGCGACGCAGTTACGCGAGAGTGGTCGCAACCATCGCCGCATCGAACCGGATAGACGTCCGGACGGATCACGTCAGACAATACACGCTTTTTCTCAACGAAGATCTGGTCGATGTATCCAAGCCGATCACCGTCGTCACTGATGGCGCCGTGTCATACGAAGGAACTTTGACACCCTCTCCTGAGAAGTTGCTACGGCAGATGCGTCTCAGGCAGGATTCGCGCCAACTCTTTCCCATTTCCCTCACCATTCCCGTGCGAAAGCAGCCTTCATGAGCGCTCAGTGGTTGCGTTCGCGAAGACCAGGCCTGATGGTTCTGCCGATCATGATCGGGTTGAGTACGAATCTTCATTCCAGCCCGGCACAATCGGCGCCCTGTGCCTTGGCGCCTCAGCATGCAGGAGTGACCTTTCCGGTCGACCAGGTAGGGGGATCGTGGTCCTGCAGGTTGCAGCCGATCATGACCAACTACACCACCGCCAACAAGATCGGGCCGATCCGAACCCCGTTGTCGGAAACGATCTATGCCTACCTCCTCGATCATCCGCCTATGGCTGCTGCATTGGTGAACCGCCTCGATCTCGGCCTGTATCAAGCTGCAGCGCGAAGGCCTGGTCGGTTCTGGGTGACCGACGGCGAGGGGACGGAAGGTGAAGTCGAATCGGTCTATCAGGATCGCGCAACACGCATCTACTATCTCGAAGGGAGCCACAACGGGACGTTCTTGCCGCAGATGACCGGCAAGGCCGTGGTGTTGCTCAGGATGCAGCCCATGAATGACACAAGAGGAACCGAAGCAGTCGAGACGACGCTGGTGTCGTACATACAATTGGACAATGCCTTTCTATCGGGATTGCTTTCTCTCCTCCGCCCGCTAATTGGAAAAGTGGTGACTCGCCAGCTCATGAAGGGATTCGAGGCAGCCGACCGCTTGAGTCAAGTGATGCTCCATCATCCAGACCGCATCTTGTTTGAAGCGACCGATCCTCCCGCGTTGCCGGACGATGACGTGGCGTTCTTAAAGCGGGCGTTGTCGACCCATCACGATGCCGACCGCTCGATTCCCACCAAAACGACATCTCCATGACCACTGCCAGAAGCTTCTTTCTTCTCTGCACCATCGGAATCTTCTGTTTCATCAGTTACAACCTGATACGCATGCCGGTATTGGCTCTGTTTGCCGAGTCGCTCGGCGCAAGCCCGGAACGGATCGGCCTGATCGTGTCGGTCTCCACCTTGACCGGCGTGTTCCTCAAGCTTCCATCCGGCGCCTTATCGGACATTTACGGGAGACGACTCCTGCTTCGCGTCGGAGTCGTGGCGTTCGGCCTGCCGCCATTCATCTACCCCTTCGTATCAGATTTGAACGTGCTGACGGGGTTGCGCTTCGTGCATGGTCTCGCGACCGCCATCTTCGCCCCCAGCGCCTTGGCGACCGTGGCAGAACTCTATAAGGAACGTCGCGGAGCCGCGTTGGGCACCTATACGGCTTGTACCCAGTCGGGCGCGCTTCTCGGGCCTTTTATCGGAGGGTGGCTCGTCTATACAGCAGGGTTTCCAGCCGCATTCGTGACGGCCGGCGTCTTCGGCTGTATCGCCCTGATCATCTTTTTCAGCCTTCATCTTAATCCACCAACCCCGGTCGTCAAAGAAAAGGGGTTGGCCCCTGTGTTGGCGGAGATGATGAAGGGCTTCGCGGCCGTCGCCCGAAACCGTAAAGTTCTTATTAC
>Ga0075420_100004037_pt1 | contig 12852 bp, 10 predicted proteins | sample SoiMetdeltSBSDD4_FD_75296 | JGI IMG/M metagenome (GOLD analysis project Ga0075420, IMG submission 75296) | Bulk soil microbial communities from a Populus tree surrounding site in Tennessee, USA - Soil MetaG P. deltoides SBSDD4 | ecosystem: Environmental > Terrestrial > Soil > Tree plantation... | reverse complement strand
GCGCGAAATCGGGTGGTTGTGAGCCCGGTTGTGGTCGTGTCGAATGCGGTTCGCAGCGTCCCACTTTCGGACGGTGCAGGCGCTGACACGACGGAGACAAATGTCAGGAACTCGTTTATTACCAATATTTTACGGACCTGAAACCGGCGGCATAGTACTTTCCTAAGTGGTATGGCGATTCCCGGCGGACAGCGGGATTCGCTCGCCCATTGAAAGCCTGCAGGAGACGTAGCCAGCGATGCCTCGCCCAACCGATCCGTTCATGCCCTCAGGGTTCGACGTGACCGACGAGGGGCCATTCGTCGAAGCGCGTGATCTCGACGCCGAGCTTCTCTCCCGAGAGCTGGCTGACGAATTCCAGATCGTCCGGCTGTTGGGGCGCGGTGCCATGGGCTCGGTGTATCTCGCGCGTGATCTCGCGCTGCATCGCGTCGTCGCGATCAAGGTGCTGCGGTGGGACCTCGCCTCGAGCGAGGACGACTGCGAGCGGTTCCGCCGCGAGGCACGCACGACGGGGCAACTCGCGCATCCCAGCATCGTCCCGCTCCACAGGTTCGGCGAGTCGCCGAACGTCATGTTCATGGTGATGCGCTACGTACCGGGCGAATCGCTCGGCGCACGACTGCGTCGCGTCCGAAAATGCGACGCCGAGGAGGCACGCCGGATTCTCGCCGACCTGGCGCTGACCCTCGAGTACGCGCACCGCGAGGGTATCGTCCATCGCGACCTCAAGCCCGAGAACATTCTGCTCGAAGCGACTGGTGACACGGTGCGCCCGATGGTGGCGGATTTCGGTGTCGCCATGCGCCCGTCGTACGACCCGCCGCCGGGCGAGCTTCGGCGGAGCTTCGGGACGCCGCACTTCATGTCCCCCGAACAGGCGGCGGGCGAGGTGGACATCGACGGCCGCAGCGACATCTACTCGCTCGGCGTCCTGGGCTACCTGATGCTGTCCGGCCAGTTGCCGTATACGGGCGACACGGTGCAACAGATCTCGACGCGTCGCACCGAGGCGAACCACCGTCCGCTGCGACAGGCCGCACCTGATGCGCCGAGGGATCTCGTCGAGGCAATCGAGCGCTGCCTCATGCCGCTGCCCGAGGACCGTTGGCGCCACGCGCGTGAGCTTCACGCGGCATTGACGGCGCGCCAGACGCCGGGCTCGCGGCTGTGGCGTCGGTTGCGGCGTGCGCGGGCGGCAACCCGGAAGATCATGACCGCGCTGCTGGAGTCGACGCGCGGGATTACGCCTCGGCCGGCGTAGTTCGAGGGGTCAGGTTTCTTGAACCAATCCGTCCGAGGGGTCAGGTTTCTTGAAACGGTTTTCAAGAAACCTGACCCCTCGAACCAACATGGCACTCGATGATACCGGGTTGGCCGAACCGGGAGCCGGAAAGCCCAAGGGCGCGGGTGGAACGCCGGGTGGGCTTGGCGAGTTTTTCGCGGGACTCGCGATGACCATCGGTGGCGGATACCTGCTGCTCGATCAGGTAACCGTCACCACTGGCTACTGGCGCGTGTGGGGCTACAACGCGTTCGGGATGTCGCTCATCCCACTGCTCGTCGGCATCGGGCTGTTGTTCTTCGATGGCCGCTCGAAGATCGGATGGCTTCTCACCGCCGCAGGCGCGCTGATCATCCTGCTCGGCATCATCACGAACCTCACGATCTTTTTCCGCCCAACGAGCCTGTTCAACACGCTCATGATGCTCGGCCTGCTGGCGGGCGGGATCGGGCTCGTCGTGAGAAGCTTACGCGCGCACGTTTGATCGGCGTCTCGGCGGCTTTCGACCCGTAACGCGCGTCCACCCCGCGGCGGCGCCGCGGCGAGCGGCGAGTTGCGCAACGCTCACGAGCACGCCGGTGAGTGCGGTCCACGCGATGGCCTTGCCCCAGCTCGTCGTGCCCGCATCCGGATCGATGGGCGGCTCTTCATCGCGAAGCGCCCGCCACCCTCCCTCAATCAGACCGCTCATCGCCGCGCCGGCGGCCATCGCTGACCCGGCGCCGACCAGCATCCAGGTCGCGCGCTGCTTCTGTCGCTTTTTCACTCGACCACCTCGGTTGGAGCGGGTTAGAGCCGCATTTTGATGGCAAACGAGGTGCCGGTCGAGGGCGGCAGGTCAGCCGGCCGTCTCGTCGGCCTCGCGTGCCGGGTCTGCTGGCGGGCCGAAGTGTAGAGGCTCCCAGGCCGGTGGATCGCTCGCGGGAAAGCTTTCCTGCGACGCCTCGTCGACGGTGTCGGCTTCGCGCGCCGAGTCCTGGGCCTCGGATTCGTCCGGTGATTCGCCTGTAGATCGCGCCTTCCGGTCGTGCGACATCTGTTCCTCCACCCGATATGCGATCGGCGCATCGGAGACTGTTACGAAGCAGTCGAGGCTGGCGCACGACGGCACGGCGCCTGCCACGTTAGGCACATCTTCTCGTCGGAGACCTGGCAGCCCGGACCGCAAACCTTCAGCCGAATCCCCACCTTTCATGGCGCTCGAGCTGACGAACCTCACCGTAGCGCACGAGATCGCGGATCGAATCCGAACCCTGATTGCCCGTCAGGATGAGGGGGATGTCACCGCCGCCGCGCGCCGTCTCGATCGTCCCATAGTCGACCTCTACCTGCCCGAGCGCGTCATCGCATCGGGCAACGACGCAGCGCTCGACTTCCTCGCCAGCATCATTCGCAACTATGACGCCGACGCGTGCTGGCTGATCACCGGCAGTACCATGGACGCCGCTCTCCCGCTTTCTTCCGGCGCTCGCGTGACGATCGTCGAGCTGCTCGGCGAAGTGAGCGACCGCTTGATCGAGCAAGTGCGAAGCGAGCGCGATCGTGGCTCGTCGTGGCGCGCGCCAGCTGGCCCGGAGAGCTAACGGCTACCCACTACCCGCTACCGACTCGCTTGCGCCCGGCGCCATCCCCATCGCGTGGTAGCCGAAGTCCACGTAGATCGTCGTGCCAGTCACCGCGCGAGCGTGCGGACTCGCGAGGAACGCCGCCGTGTGACCAACGTCGCTCGGATTCAGGTGGCCGGCGATCGGGGAGTTCGCCGCGCAGTACTCGACCATCCGCTCGATGATCCCGATCGCGCTCGCCGCGCGCGACGCGAGTGGGCCAGCCGAGATCGTGTTGATCCGCACGCCCCATTTGCGCCCCGCTTCGTAGGCGAGTGTCCGCGTGTCGCTCTCGAGGGCCGCCTTGGCCGATGACATCCCGCCACCATACCCAGGTATCACGCGCTCACTCGCCATGTAGGTAAGTGAGAGCACCGACGCGTCCGGTCTCAAATGCGGGCCGAGCCGCGCGACGAGCGACACGAGCGAGTATGCGCTCACGCTGACGGCGCCGAGGTAGCCGGCCCGTGACGTCTCGAGGAGCGGCTTCTTCACTTCAGGTCCGTTCGCGAGCGAATGGACCACGATGTCGAGGGCTGGTGATCCGAAGTCGCTCGTCAGGCGACCGACGAGCCCGTTGATCGAGAAATCACCGAGCTCCTTGTAGCGCTTGTTCGCGCGGATGTCTTCGGGTGCATCCTCGAGCGTGTCGTACGCGGCGTCGAGCGGATAGATACGCTCGAATTCCAGCATGTGCCCGTTGCTCAGGCGACGGGATTCGTCGAGCTTTCCGCGTTCGAGCAGGTTGTTGAAGATGTTGAGCGCCGGCGGCCATGTTCCGACGCACACCGACGCGCCGGCCTCCGCCAGTGCTTTCGCAATCGCGAAGCCGTATCCGGCGTCGTCCGCGACGCCTGCAACGAGTGCGCGTCTTCCCGAGAGGTCGATGGAGAGCATGGCGTGATATCGCCACTCCGGTCCCCTCGGGCAAGTGGCGCGAATCGCGTAGGTTATACGTACGATAGCGGCGACACGGCCCGCCGAAGGTGGGAAACATGGCAACCGTCCTCTACGTCGACGACGATCCTGCGGTTCGCATGGTCGTCCGGCGCCAACTCGAGCACAGCGGGCTTCAGGTCTACACGGCGGAGGGCGTCCGTGAGGCGAAGGAGCGTATCGAGCAGATGACGCCCGACGGGGTCTTCATCGACATCTGGCTCGGGGACGGGACCGCATTCGAGCTCCACGCGTGGCTGCAGGAGCATCATCCGCTGCTCTCTCGTCGCGTCGTGTTCGTGAGCGGCGATGTCCCGGGCGGCCAGACCGGTGGTCGCAACCCCACCGCGCTTGGCTGCCCCGTGCTTGGCAAACCGCTCGACGTACCGGCCATGGTCCGCCTCGCCCGAGACTGGGATGGATGAACGAACGCGCCCGGAGGTAATGACTCCGAGCGCGCCAACGCAGGCGGACGAATCGCGCGCGGCGGAGGCGGACGAGCGCCCGTTGTTCGTGGCTCGTCAGGCCACGGCGGCGTTCCCGCCGGAGATCGACGAGCACGGGCTCTCCCTCGCGATCGGCTCGCCCTCGTTCGCGCGCGGTCTCTGGCGAATCGCTGCAGCCGACGTATCGAGCGGTAACCGCGTTACGCTCCTGCGCGATGGCCCCGCCACGTTCTCCGCGATGCTTTCGCTCATTGAACGCGCGGCCCGCGTGGTGGACCTCGAGGGATACATCTTCCGCGATGACGAGGTCGGCCAGCAGTTCGCGACAGCGCTCGTGGCGGCGGCGCAGCGCGGGGCGAAAGTCCGGCTGCTCGTGGACTGGATCGGGCGGATGGGGACGCCGCGCTCGTTCTTCGCCGCGATGGGCCGCGCCGGCGTGGACGTTCGCCTGTTCAATCCGCCGGGCTTTCGTCCGTGGCTCGGGCTCGTTCCTCGGGACCATCGGAAGCTGCTCGTGGTCGACGGCCGTGCTGGCGTCACCGGTGGCATTGGCATCGGACGCGAGTGGAAGACGGGCGTGCTCAAGCAGCGCCGAGCGCCGTGGCGCGACACCGCGGTGCTCATCGAGGGCAACGCCGCGGGTGACATGACGCAGGCCTTCGAGCGCATGTGGAGTCGCGCCGTGGGAACGGAGCGTCGCGGGTCGCACCGGCACCTAACGCGGCCGGCCCGGTCCGCGCATCTCGACCCGAGCGTCGACCCTCCGGCGCTGGTGGGGATCATCGAAGGGGAGCCCGGGCGGTTCCGGGTGTCGCGGGCATTGCAGATCCAGGCGGTCTCCGCGGAGCGCTCGATCTGGATCGCGAGCGCGTACTTCACGCCGAGCCCGTCGGAGGTCGAAGCGTTGAACGGTGCGGCGCGCGACGGGGTGGACGTCCGGATCCTCGTGCCGAGTCGCTACGATCACCCGTGGATCCGGATGGCGACGCGGCGGTTCTATCGTCGGCTCCTGCAGAACGGCGTGCGCATCTGGGAGTGGCGCGGCGAGATGATGCACGCGAAGACGAGCGTGGTGGATCGCCGGTGGACGCGTGTCGGATCGACGGACTACAACCCGTTAGGCATCGCGATCAACTTCGAGCTCGACGCCGTGATCGAGGACCGGATCCTCGGCGCGCAGGCGGAGTCGATGTTCCTGGAGGATCTGGAACAGTCGAAGGAGATCACGACCGCGCCTCGCTAACCCTCTGTCGACATGGTGGCTGAACAGCATTGGACGCAGAGCGGAACAGAGAGGAACTGCACGCAGAGGGTCGCGGAGGACGCGCCGAGCCCGTCGCGCTACTCGGCAAAGTTTGAAGAACATGGGGGAACAGCTCTCGCGGACGGTGACGTCCCGAGCGGCCGTTCCCCCTGATCAATCAGAGCCTGTCGAGCCGCGCGCGGCGCAGCCGCCCTCCGCGACCCTCTGCGTTGCAGTTCCTCTCTGTTCCCCTCCGCGGTCAAGGCTTTTCAGCAACTGTCGGTTGGTTGTTACTTCGCTTGGATGTTGATGCTCCCACCAGCGAGCGTCGTGGTCGGGGTCGCGGCGTCGCTCGTGTCACTGGTGACCTGGTTGTCGTACACCGTAGCCCCGGTCGCGACGTCCCAGATCTTGATGCGGAACTTGTCGGTGCCGCCACCGCCGGCGATCTGCCCGTCGATCGCCGTGAGTATGAAGCCGTAGCTCCCCGCCCCGTTGATCGTGCCCGTGCCCTTGAACTGCGCCCTCGCGCCGGCGACGACGAGCCACTCGTACGCCGAGCTCTTGAAGTTCATGCCGGCAGCATGGAACTGGAACTCGGTGTTCCCGTCAGGCGTGGTCTGGCCCTTCTTGTACTTCGAGACGAACCCGAAGTTGGCCTTGCCGGTGAGCGATGGGCTGGTGACGTACGCGCCGGCTGGCGAGTTGATCCAGCCGCCGCCGGTCACGAAGCCGCCGTTCGGGTCGTACACGACGACGTAGTACTCGAACGTCTTCGTGTCGAAGTGCGTCGCCGGGAAGTTGTCCTGCGTGATCGTGACCGTGATCGTGTACACGCCGACGGCCGGATAGGTCTTCGAGCCGGTGATCGTGCCGACGTCCGTGAACGAGCTCGTGGACGTCGTGCCGTTGCCCCAGTCGATCGTCGCCGTGTACGGCTGACTCGCCGGAGCGTCGACGTCGGTGAACGGCACGCTGACGGCGACGGCGGTCCCGAGGGCCGTGGGGAGCAACGGCGCCGTGATCGCACCGAGTACTGGTGCGGCGTTCGCCGAGACGGTGAGCGTCCCGTTCACGAGCGTGGGCGTGTAGTTCGCAAGCACGGCCGCCGGAGTGAGCGCTGGCGTGATCGGATACGCACCGGGGAGCGATAGCGTCACCGCCGTCGTCGAGTACGTCGCCGTGATTGCATCGGAGTACTGAATCCCGGCGATGGCGCCCGTCAACGACGGATTCACCGCGCCGGCGATCTTCGTCTGGTCATCAGCCGTCACGGTCAACGCGCGCTTCGTGATCTCGAGGTTCGCGCCGACATAGGTCAGGTTGTAGTTCGCACCGGCGGTGACCGTGCCCTGCTGGATCGCGTACAGGCCAACGTTCTGGCCCGCAGCGCGAGCGAGCGTGCCGCTGAGCGCGTCGGCACCGACGAGCGTGCCGCTCGTCAACTGGTACGTGAGCGCCGGGTCTGCGTCGCCGTATACCTTCGACTGCGCATCGGCCGTGATCGTGATCGGCCGCTGCGTGATCGCGAGCGTCGCAGGAACGAACGTGAGGGTGTAATTGGTCGTCGTGGCGAGCGTCCCCTGCGTAATCGCGTAATTGCCCACGTTCTCACCAGTCGCCCGGGCGAGCGCGCCGGTCAGATCGTTCTCGTCGACGAGCGTACCGGTCGTGAGCTGGTACGTGAGCGCAGGATCGGCGTCACCGTAGACCTTTGTCTTTCCATCAGCCGTGACCGTGATCGGCCGCGGGTTGATCGTCAGGTTCGCGGCAACGAAGCTGAGGCTGTAATTCGCGCTCAGCACGAGCGTAGCCTGCTCGATCGCGTACGTGCCGACGGTCTCTCCAGCCACCCGCGCAAGCGCACCGCTGAACGCGTCACTGAATGCGAGCGAGCCACTGGTGATCTGATACGTCAGCGCCGGATCGGCGTCACCGTAGATCTTGCTCTTCGGGTCCGCGGTGACCGTGATCGGACGGACGGTGATCGTGAGGTTCGCGCCGACGAACGTCAGCGTGTAGTTCGTGCCTGCCGTCAGCGTTCCCTGCGTGACCGCATACGTGTCCACGTTCTCCCCCGCGGCGCGCGTCAGCGCACCCGAGAACGCGTCGCCGCCTGCGAGGTTTCCGGACGTGACCTGATACGTGAATGCCGGATCCGGGTCCCCGTACACTTTGGACTTCGCGTCGGCCGTGACGGTAATCGGCCGCGGCGTGATCTCCAGGTTCGCCGGCACGAAGGTGAGCTCATAGTTCGCGCTGGCCGTGAGCGTGCCCTGCTGGATCGCGTATGTCCCGACGTTCTCGCCGCTGATGCGAGTGAGCGCGCCGGTCAGTGCGTCCGTGCCAACGAGTGTGCCGCTCGTGAGCTGATAAGTGAGGGCGGGGTCCGCGTCGCCGTACACCTTGGACGTCGGGTCGGCGGTGACGGTGATCGGGCGTGCCGTGATCGCGAGATTGGCGCCGACGAACGTCAGATCGTAGTTCGACGAGAGTGCGAGCGTGCCTTGCTGGATCGCGTACGCCCCGACGTTCTCACCGGGCACGCGCCCGAGCGCGCCGCTGAACGCATCGCTGAACGCGAGCGAACCCGAGGTCACCTGGTAAGTCAGTGCTGGATCCGCCTCGCCGTAGACCTTCGACTTCGGATCCGCCGTCACGGTGATGGGCCGCACAGTGATCGTGAGATCGGAACCGACGAACGTGAGCGCGTAGTTGGTGCCAGCGCTCAACGTCCCCTGGGCGATTGCATAGGTGCCGACGCTCTCACCCGCCGCACGGGCGAGTGCTCCTGTGAACACGTCGGAGAATGCGAGGCTCCCCACCGTGACCTGGTACGTCAGTGTCGGATCCGCGTTGCCGTAGACCTTCGACTTCGGGTCGGCGGTCACGGTGATCGCGCGGGCGCTGACCGTCAGGTCGGCGGAAACGAACGTGATCGAATAGTTGGCGCCGGCCGTGAGCGTTCCCTGCGTGACCGCATATGTCCCGACGTTCTCACCAGCGACGCGTCCGAGCGCGCCGGTGAAGCTGTCGCCCGAGACGAGGGTGCCCGTGGTGAGCTGATACGTGAACGCCGGATCGGCGTCGCCGTAGGTCTTCGCCTTGGGATCGGCCGTCACAGTGAGCGGGCGTGTGTCGATCGTTAGGCTCGCGCCAACGAAGGCGATCGCGTAGTTACCGCCCGCGGTCAGCGTATTCTGAAGAATCGCATACGATCCGACGCTCTCACCCGGCGCTCGGCCGAGCGCGCCGGTGAGGTTGTCGCCGGAGACGAGCGACCCGCTCGTGAGCTGATACGTGAGGGCCGGATCGACCTCGCCGTAGACCTTGGCCTTCGGATCCGCCGTGATGGTCAGCGGACGCTGCGTGATCGTCAGGTTCGCCGGAACGAACGTGAGATCATAGTTCGCGCTCAGCGCCAGCGTTCCCTGCTGGATCTGATAGGTGCCGACGTTCTCGCCTGCGGCCCGCGTCAGCGCTCCGGAGAACGCGTCGGAGCCGACGAGCGAGCCGCTCGTGATCTGATAGGTCAGCGCAGGGTTGGCGTTGCCGTAGACCTTGCTCTTGGCGTCGGCCGTGACGGTGATCGGACGTGCAGTGACGTTGAAAGAGGTTGGGCTCGAGACGCTGGTGAGGCTGTTGTGCACCCGCACCTCAAACGTGCCGACAGTTAGCAGGTCGCTCGCAAGAATTGCTGCCGTCAGTTGACCGCCATTCACGAACGTCGTGACCCGATCCGCTCCGTTAACCGTGACGACGGAGCCCGAGAAGAAGTTCGTTCCGTTGACCGTCAGCGTGAATCCCGCATCGCCGTATGTCTTCGACGTAGGCGAGATCGTCGTGATCGTCGGATCGCCGAGTGATACAACTGCATTCGTGAGCGTGAACGGATTGCTTGGCTGCACCGAGCACGCATCGTCCTGATACGCTATGAAGTACGCGTTGTACGGCGTTGCCGATGCCGCAGGAGCGGTCATCGAGAACGTCTCAGAATAGCTCCCAACCCCGTCGTGGTTCGGGTGATCGACGCACGTGATTGCGCCCGGCCCAGTCGTGCTGATCCTCCACCCGGTCGAACGCCAGTTCGCGTTGCCACCGCCAGACGCGGTGGTTACTGAGACCGTGGCGCTAATCGTGGCGCCGACCGGAACGATCGTCGAAAGGCCGCCGTTCACCGTGGCAGCCGTGATCGTGCGTGAATCCGTAAACGTCGTCTGCGCGCGACGACCGCTCGCTTCGCCGATCGCTGTCAACACGAACCGCACGCCGAGGTGATGCTCCTCTGGAGCAAAGTCGGTGTTCGTGAAGTTCCCGTTGCCATCGGCGACGGACGTCAGCACACGATCCTCGTGCACGAGCGGATCCTCGTGCAGCGTCATGCGCACCGTCTCGCCCGGCTCCCAGCCCGCGCCCGTGATCGTGACCATCTCACCTGGTGCGTAGTCGAGCCGGTCCGTCATCACCGTCGCGCCGTCCGTGTTTCCGCCTTCCATCGTGACGAGCACGACCTGCCCACCCATCGCTGTTCCCGTCTGCCCGACCGCGTCCAGGCTGACGCCGGCAGCGCCGTTAGGCACCTGGAAGCCGAACGTCGCCATGTTCGTGTACGCGATCGGCCCGAGGCCGGACGCCAGGATCGACGTGCCGGTCTGATTCAGCGCGCGTACGCCGCTGTAGATGAGCAGGTTCGGATCCGCCGTCACGGGGAGCGGGGTCACCGCACGGACCCAATCGTACCGGCTCGCGGCGTTGCTCGAGGCATCGAGGAGCGCGACGAGACCCGGCCCCTTCGCCGTCGCGTACGCGCCGCCCGCGTACGCGACGAGGTTCTGGATCAGCGCATCCTTCATCGCGCGATTCGTCGCGCCTTGATCGGGGCTCCCGGACCATAACGCGATGCGTCCAATCAGCGCCGCCCTGAGGTGCTCGACCACCTCCGGGTCGCGCAGCATGGCGTACGGCTGGGCGGTGGCGTCATCGGCGAGCGACGGGACGACGAACACCGAATACTTGAACAGCTCGACCGTCTTGAGGTCGACCGTGCCATCGGTGCCGTCGAACGCGCGATCTACACCCAGTGGGTGGGACGCGGCGAGTGCGTTGGCGATGGCGCTGCAGCCGGTCGCGTCGACCGTGACCGGGCAGTAGACGAGCGCCTTCTGGGCATTGGCCGTCGCGGGTGCCGTCCCGAGGACGATCGTGCCGCCGGCCAGCACGACGGCGAGCCGTTTGATGAGGAAACGCATGGTGGGAGCCACGTTAGGCGTCAGTTACACGTCTCGCTGACCAGCGCGTCGAGCGTCGTCACTCGTCGCTGCAGCAGCGTGTCCGTGGGGACCGCGTCGAGCGCGGTCTTCGCGACCTGGCGCTCGGTGACGTACACGCGGCAGATCGTCGAGCCGCTGGTGACGGCGGCGGCGACCGACGCCGACGGCGCGACGACCGCGGGCGCGATCTCGGGCGCCGTCGAGAGGGCGTCGGGCTTGATTTGCTCGTCACAAGCCGTGACCGCGAGCAGAACCGCGAACGTGAGGCAGGTCGAGCGCTTCATGTGGAGCTCCCGCGACAGAACAGGTGGCCGACGGGCGCGTCGGCGAACGCCTTTTCGGTAGCCGGGCTGTCTCCCGTGACGGCGGGAGACCCCGTGGCTTTGCGGACCGGCCTCGCGACCGGGGTGCCTTTGTCGAAGGAAGCTGGAATTGGCGAATCGCGCGTGGCCGACGAGGCAGGAGACGCCGACCTGTCACCGTGACCGCACGGTGGCGCCGGCTGGCCGCATCGTTCACGTCGCCGCGCGTTGGTTTGGACCACAACCGCTGCGCGACGGCCTGGGATTGGGCAACACGTGCACCGCACCGTCGATCGAGCGGTCGGCGTCGGCAAACACGGCCAGTGACTTGTGGATGCGCCGCCGGCGCGCGTCCGAGGCGGGGGGAGGCGCCGCGACCGTCAGCGCGAGTCTGTTGCGGCGGGTGCCGAGTGGAGTGGACTCTGCGCCACACTCCAGGCAATCGAGTACGCTGTCAACGGCGCCGTCGAGACGCGAGAACGCGAGGGACAGATTGACGGAGCAGATCGGAACCGGCAGGACAGGTTGACTGGCGGCGAATCGGCGCCGCACGAATCGGCGTTAGGTCGCCGATTCGGCCAGGTCACCTGGGCGCGGGGCGCCGCCGGGTGCCATGTCGTCAGCCGACGACGTCAGAACGACGCTGAACACCGACCCCACCCCCACCTCGCTCTTCACCTCGAGGTGGTAGCCCATGAGGTCACAGAACGCGCGCGAGAGCGCGAGCCCCAGCCCCGTCCCCCCGTACTCGCGCGCCGTGCTCCCATCCGCCTGCTCGAACGCGCCGAAGATCGCCTCCTGACGATCCGCAGGGATGCCGATCCCCGTATCCACGACGTCGATGCGCGTCGGTCTCTCCGACCCCGGATCTGCCGACACCCGCACGGTCACCCGGCCGCGCTCCGTGAACTTGATCGCGTTCCCGATCAGATTCGTCAGCACCTGCAGCAGCTTGGCGGGGTCCGTCATGATCGGCGTTAGGTTCCCCGGAACCTCGGCGCCCAGCACGATGGGCTTGTCGCGGAGCTGCCCCTCGAACGACGCCAGCGTATCCTCGACGAGCTCGCCGACATCGACCGCCGCGTGCTCGACGCGCATCCGCCCGGCTTCGATCTTCGACAGATCCAGCACCTCGTCGATGAGCCCGAGCAGACGCCGCCCGCCCGACTTGATGCGCTGGAGGTAGTCGAGATCCTTCTCACGAAGATTCCCCGCTCGATTCCGCAGCAGCACATTCGAGAACCCGATCACAGAGTTGAGCGGCGTCCGCAATTCGTGGCTCATCATGGCCAGGAACTCGCTCTTCGCGCGGCTCGCCGCCTCGGCCACCTCCTTCGCCCGACGCGCCTCCTCCTCGGCCGCGATGCGCCGCTCGATGTCGCGGCTCACCACCCGCGCCGCCGCGAGTCCCAACAGCGTCGCGGCGAGGAAGCTCAGACCGATCAGCGTCGTCGCCTGACGAAGGCTCGACTGCTCCTGGGCCGACCGCTCGCGAATCCGGCTCGTCTCCGCCAACGACATCTCGTCCGCGACGTGGCTGATCGAATCCATGACGACCTGGCCGCGCTCGTCCTGCGACCGCGCCGCGGCATCGGCGAGCCCCCCCTCGGCACGCAACCGCACCGTCTCGTTCAGCATCCCGAACCGCCGCGAGACGAGCGGTGTCAGGCGGGCGAGCCGCGCCCGCTGTGCAGCGTCCTCGACGACGAGCGTCTCGAGCGATCGGAGTCGCGTCACCACCTCCCGCTCCGCCGTGCGATACGGCG
>Ga0075420_100004035_pt1 | contig 12854 bp, 16 predicted proteins | sample SoiMetdeltSBSDD4_FD_75296 | JGI IMG/M metagenome (GOLD analysis project Ga0075420, IMG submission 75296) | Bulk soil microbial communities from a Populus tree surrounding site in Tennessee, USA - Soil MetaG P. deltoides SBSDD4 | ecosystem: Environmental > Terrestrial > Soil > Tree plantation... | reverse complement strand
TCCACGTCCTATTAGCGCACCCCAACCGGGCTCTCTTACCAGCCGAAGATGCCGGCAAGCGGCGGCGTCAGAGGCTGCGAGGCGCGATCGGCCGCGCCACAGTGCCGGCGGCCGAGTGCGTCGCCGGCGATCTCACGCCGGATGGCCTTCAGGGGCTCGACGCTGCGCACTCTCGGAATGACGTGGAAGTTGTTCGGGGGCGGCGGGGACTGGGTGAACCACTCGAGGCCCGCCCGTGCTTGCCGACGCGCCGCGCTGTCTACGGGCCCCTGGCCGACGCTCAGTCGAGTTGCGCTCTTTGGACGCTCGGCCGCCGGGGGCCTGCCCTTCCGCATCGGGCTCATCGCCCTCAGACAGCGCCGCGCCGACCGCGCTCACCAGTACTGCGATCGCGACGATCAGGTACAGGACAGCGAGCCCCAGTACCCAGCCGGCGTCCGTCAGGCCCAGCAGCGCGACGGGCGCGACCACCAATCCGAGGCAAACCGCGCTGACGATCAGCAGAGCCGGGTAGCCTGCCGTCTCCGCCGCGCGGAGGGAGTTGAGGATGGGGTTGCCTCGCATCGAGGTCTCCCGGAGTCGGGGACTCGGTCGCCTCCCATGCTCGAGGGTCAAGGCGCTTGCTCCTATCCGGACAAAGGACCATCCGTGCTGAGGCTGTGCGGCCTGGGCTGGGCTGGATGCACCCTGAGACCCATTGCGGCGGCACGAGCGCGGTAAGGATCCGCCCGCTCGGGGCGCATAACAGTCATGCCGCGAAAAAAGCAGCCCAAGGTGGGGTTTGTGCTCTCCGGAGGAGCCAGTCTGGGCGCGATTCAGGTCGGAATGCTGCGTGCGCTCTACGAGCGCGACATCAGGCCGGATCTGATCGTGGGCACCTCTGCGGGCGCGCTCAACGGCGCCTACATCGCATCGCGCCCCCAGGCGCCCGCGACCGCTGAGAGCCTCGCGCGGATCTGGCGCGAGCTGCGTCGCGGGCAGGTGTTCCCGCTTAATCCGCTGACCGGCTTGCTCGGCTTCCTTGGTACCCGCGACCATCTCGTCCCCGAGTCAGGGCTGCGTCGCCTGATCGAGCGACATGTCGAGTTTGAGCAGCTCGAAGAGATGCCGATTCCGCTTCACGTCGTCACGGTCGACGTGGTGACCGGACAGGAGCTTCGTCTCTCGCACGGCCCGGTACTCGATGCGGTTCTCGCCAGCGCCGCGATCCCGGGTGTGCTCGAGCCCGTCTCCTGGGAGGGCCGCGCCCTCATGGACGGCGGCGTGGCAAACAACACGCCGATCTCCCACGCGGTCGAGCTCGGCGCGGAGCGCATATACGTACTCCCCACGGGTCACGCCTGCTCACTCGATGAGCCACCGCACGGAGCGTTGGCCATGGCGCTGCACGCGATCAGCCTGCTGACCCACCGTCGCCTGATCGACGACATCGAGCGACATCGCGCCGACGCTCACCTGATCGTCATGCCGCCGCCGTGCCCGCTGAACATCCAGCCAATCGACTTCGCCCACGCGGACGAGTTGATCGACGTCGCGCTGCTGGACGCGCGCGATTTCCTCGACGGCGGCGGCGAGGCGCGCGAGCCCATCCGCATGCGCATGCACCGGCATTCGAGCATGCCTGGCCGGAGGCCGCGCGCTCAGCCGGCAATCGAAGCGAAGCCGCCGACGATCGCGCCATAGGCCACGTGGGCGAGCAGGGTCGCGATTGGCGTGCCGCGCCCGTAGTTGCGCAGCAGGAAGCCCGGGGGCTCGAGCAGCGGGCTGCTGTTCGCCGCGGTGAGCTCGTTCCCCATGCGGGGGTGAACCGCGGGCAGCAGGACGTTGACGAGCGCCGTCGCCGAGACGATTCCGTGGAGAAGCCCGAGCAGCGCTCCGAGCGCCCACCCACTCGTGTCAGTGGCCACGAAGATCGCGTAGTAGGCGAGCGCGAACAGCTCGCCGGCCGCCAGGTGCATCAGGTACCCGAGTGCCTTGGCGCGCGCGCGGTCCCGGGTCAGCGCGGTGCCGAGCAGGAACGGCAGGTCGATGCGGGTGAGGCCCAGCTCGTTGGCCGCCCGCAAGGCGGTGGTGAGCACCAGCGTGCCGATGAAGCCGCCGGCAAGCGCGCCCCAGATGCTCACGACGCGTTCGCGTTCGAGATCGATACCGCGGCCGTGATCAGCGCGAGGTGCACCAGCCCCTGTGGCGTGTTGCCCAGAAACTCGTTCGTGACGGGGTCGATCTCCTCGGCGAACAGGCCGACGTCGTTCGCGAGGGTGACCAGCTCGTCCATAAGGGCAGTGGCCTCGTCGGGCTGCCCGATCCGGGCGAGTGCGTCGGCGAGCCAGAACGAGCAGCAGAGGAAGGCGCCCTCGCCGCCGCGCAGCCCATCGTCTCCGCTGTAGCGCAAGAGCAGCGGACCGCGCCCGAGCTCGCGCCGTATGGCCTCGACCGTCCTCGGGAGTCGATCGCGGCGGCCGGCGTCGTAGCCGAGCAGGACCCCTAGAAGCAGGCTCGCGTCGAGCTCTTCGCGGCCGGCCTCGCGCGTGTAACTGCCGAGCTGGTCGGACCAGCAGCGCGTCTCGATGAAGTGGCCGATCGCCTTCCTTTCACGCCGCCACGTCGATTCGTGGTCGCGGGGGAGGTGGCCCGCCTCGGCCAGCCGCAGAGCGCGGTCGAGCGCCACCCAGCACATCATCTTGGAATGGGTGAAATGCCCCGATTCACGCCTCACCTCCCAGATTCCGGAGTCGGGCTCGCCCCAGATGCGGCACACCAGGTCGGCGGTCCCGGCGAGGCGCTTGCCCGTCTCGCGGTCGAGTCGTCCTCCGGCCTGCGTGTAGACCAATGCGGTCTGGAGAAGGTCGCCGTAGATGTCGAGCTGCGTTTGCCCCGCGGCGTCGTTGCCAATGCGTACCGGGCGCGAGCCCCGGTAGCCGTGCAGCTCGAGCGTCCGCTCGCGAGCCCGCTCCCCACCGTTCAGCCGGTACAGGACCTGGAGGCGTGGGTGGGTGAGCTGCGAAGCGTGCAGCAGCCACCAGAAGAACGCCTCGGCCTCGCTCGGGCAGCCGAGCTCCAGCAACGCGCCGAGCGTGAAGGCCGAATCACGCACCCAGCAGAAGCGGTAGTCCCAGTTGCGCTCGCCGCCGATCTCCTCCGGTAGGGAGGCGCTTGCCGCCGCCGCGATGGCCCCCGACGGAGCGTGCACGAGCAGCTTGAGCGCCAGCGCGCTGCGGATCACGGCATCGCGCCACGGTCCGCCATACGCGCGCTGTCCCGCCCAGCGGCGCCAGTACGCGCTGGTTGCCTCCAGGCGCCCCTCGACGTCCTCACGCCTCGGAAAGACGAGCGGCTCCTGGTGGGCCGCGCACAGCGCGATCAGAGCCGAGCTGCCCTCGCGGGCGTCGAAGCGCCCGAAGATCGCCTCATCGGCGACCTGCGCCTCACCCGCGTCCCACGAACAGACCGCCAGCGCGTGCGGGCCGTCGGTGGCGACCGGAGTCACTCCCCGTCGCTCCAGTCGCGGCGTCCTCGCCCCATAGCCGAAGGCGGGGGTGATCCGCCAGCGCATCGGAACCTGTCCGCTGAGGCCGTCCACTCGCCGGATGAGCTCGCGCGTCGGCCCCAGCTCGGCGTCCGGCAGGGCCATGGCGTCGGTGACACGGACCACACCCCGCCCGGTGGTGAACGTGGTCTCGAGAAGGTTCGTGTCGGGAAGGTAGCGCCGGCTCACCTTCGCTTCGATCTCAGGCTCCAGCGCGAAGCGCCCGCCGCGGTCGGCGTCGAGAGCCGCGGCGAACACGCTGGGGGAATCGAGCTCGGGGAGGCACAGCCAGTCGATAGACCCGTCACGTGCGACCAGGGCGACGGTTCGCCCGTCCCCGATCGCCGCGTAGTCCCGGATTGGGACATAGCGCCGCCCGTTATCGCTGCTGAGCGCTTGTGGCATGCCCGCGCGGGTCCACCGCGTAGCTGGTGAGCGGCAGGCCGAAGCGCTTCTCCAAACGCTCCTCGAGCGCGCGCTCCTGCCAATTCGCATGCTCGGAGCTCCGCAGGGCGAGCAGCATGTGATCGGGCTTGAAGTCGTCGACCGCGTCGGCGATGACCGTCAGGACGCTGCCGCGGTTGTGCGCTCCAATGGCGTGGGCGCCGACGGCCCGCATGTGGCCGAGCACCGTGTCGAGGCGCTCGTCAGCAAGGTGGCGGACCTGATCCACATCGTCCGCAAGCCAGGCGAGCCGTCCGGGGAGGGTGGGCGTCACAACGTAAACCTCAGCGGCCGCGCTGAGAAGCGCGCGGACCTCAGGCGGCAGGTCGTGCACTTCAGCGACGGCGGCATCGGCGACGAACAGCAGCCGCCGTATGGGGGCTTCCGAAGCGCTCATGGCCGGCTCGACAGCTCGGCATGGGGCGGACGCTCAGTCGCGGTCCAGGTGTCGTGGTGGCAGCTGTCGAGGATGTGGCTCGTCGCGAAGTGAGCTGCCGTCGCGCGCAGGTGGTCGAGGCAGAGCCCGGCGTTGCAGCTGCGACACAGCGCGACCGCGGGCCGCTCGTTCCCCAGCTCGAAGCAGGAATAGCACAGCATGATTCACGTCCTTTCGAGGTCGTGGAGGGGGGTATCGACTTCGATCGCGCCCTGGTCCTGGGGCATGACATCAGCGGCCTCGCCCGTCTTGCTGCTGAGGTAGGGAGCGAGATAACGGCCGGAGAGCTTGTTGGGCGGCCACCACAGCGCATCGTCCGAGACCGTGGAGTCGTCGCCCGCGCCGCCGCTGATGTCTGCCCGCAGGTAGCGCGCGGCGCCGCCGGTGAGCAGCGTGCCGCGCAATACAGGCCGGAACGGCTGTGGCTCGATCTGGGCGCCCGCGCCGGCGGCGATCGCCTCGGCGACGGCATCGGCCTGTTGGGCGGCGAGGCCGCCCTGTTTGACTGGGAAGGTCGTCGCATCGCCCGCTGCGAACACGTCGTCGAGGCCAGGAACCCGGCCGTGCGCGTCGGTGTGGATGAAACCCTCGTGTTCCGAGGGGATGCCACGCAGTGACGGACCGACCAGGCGCGGCTCGGTGACGATGCGGTCCACGACCAGGCACCGGTGGCCGGGGGAGATGTAGAGCTTTCCTGGAGGGCCCGGTCGTCCGTAGCTGCACGTGTGCAGGGTCACCCCGGATTCGTCCAGGATCGTGCGGATTGCGGCGCCGGCCTCGTGGCCGAAGACACCGAGGGGCTCCTCCTCGGGCGTGACTAGGCTCAGCTCGACGCCCGGGCGGTCGTGCGCGGCGCACTCGGCCGCCGTCATCAAGGCCAGGTCGTACAGGGGCAGCGGCCAGCTCGCCCCGGCCGGCTTGACGAATGCCACCTTCTCGATCCGACCCTCGCGCAGCTGGTGAAGCAGCATGCGGTACGTGGGTCCGTCGCGACCGCCGCGGTAGGTGAGCACTCCCTCGGAGTGCCACTCGCGCTGCGGACGGGCGCCCAGGGCCAGCACGAGCGTGTCGTAGCTGAGTGAGTCACGATCCCTGGTGACCACACGGTGCTCGGCATGTACCACGCGGTCGAGCGCTCCACGGTGCCAGTGAGCGCCGAGCTCCGTCGCGGTGTCCTCCAGGCGGAACCCTCGTCCTCGCTGGACCTTGAACGGCTGCTGCGCGGACATCGAGCGATTGACGAACTTCAGCTCCGGAGCCACGATCGTTATGTCCAGGCGATCCCCGGCCAACGCACGCAGCGCGAGTAGCGTCTCCAGCCCCGCGACGCCTCCGCCGGCGATCAACACCTGTCGTCGGGTGCGGGTCATGTTCTCGCTTTCGGCAGGCCGCGCCGCAGGACTTCAGCGAGGACCACCGCGTCGTTGTGTTCGGCGTCATGGGCCGAGTAGACGAGCGTCAGCGTGCCTTCGCGCGCCCGGCGCCGGAGCCCCGCGAGGCGCGGGCGCTGGTCCCGGAGCTCCTCGATGTAGCGTCGGCGGAAATCGTCGAAACGCCTGGGCTCATGCCCGAACCACTGTCTCAGGGGAGTGCTCGGCGCCAGCTTCTTGTCCCAGTCGTCGAGCTTGGCCTGCTGGCGCGAGAGCCCACGCGGCCACAGCCGGTCGATCAGCACGCGATACCCGTCTGCGGGTGCGGCGGGCTCATATGCGCGCTTCAAGCGGACGTCCATATGAACGTATGCGTCGGTCCGGGTCGCCCTCTTACCGCTCGCGATCAGGAAGCCGTTGGTAAGAACTGGCCGGCTCGGCGCGCAAACTCCCCATGAGCTTGAACGATCCGCGCGTCTCCGCGCTCGCGTTGGCCGAGCCGGTGCCCGCCGACGCACAGCCCCGTTCCCTTGACCACGAGGCGGTGCAGCGCGCGGCGCGCGACCTTCTGCGCGCGCTCGGCGCCGATGTCGACGCCGAGGCGCTCGAGGAGACGCCGCGCCGGGTCGCCGACGCGTACGCCGAGCTGCTGACGCCGCGGCCCTTTCGGGCGACCAGCTTTCCCAACGACGAGGGCTACGACGAGCTGATCGTTGCTCGGTCGATCCCCTTCCACTCGCTGTGCATGCACCACCTACTCCCGTTCCAGGGTGTGGCGCACGTGGGCTATTTGCCGGGCGAGCGGATCATCGGGCTCAGCAAGCTTGGGCGCATCGTCGAGTTCTTCAGCCGCGACCTCCAGATCCAGGAGCGGCTGACGACGCAGGTCGCCGACTGGCTCCAGCGCGAGCTCGAGCCCAAGGGAGTCGGTGTCGTCCTCGAGGCGGAGCACATGTGCATGTCGCTGCGCGGCGTCCAGAAGCTCGGCGCCACGACTGTTACCTCGGCGCTACGCGGCCTCGTGCGCGACGACGCCCGCACCCGCCAGGAGTTCTTGGCCCTTACCACGAGGAGTTCCCATGAGCACTGACCAGACGCACGTGATCGTCGGCGCAAGCCTCGCCGGCGCCAAGGCTGCCGAGACGCTCCGCGAGGAGGGCTTCGAGGGGCGCGTCGTCTTGGTGGGCTCGGAGGAGGAGCGCCCGTACGAGCGCCCGCCGCTGTCCAAGGACTACCTGCGCGGCGAGGTGGGCCGCGAGAAGGTCTACGTCCACGAGGAGAATTTCTACGTCGAGCACGAAATCGAGCTACAGCTTGGCCGCACCGCGGTGGGCCTCGACACCCAGAGTTGTGAGTTGGAGCTCGACGGTGGCGAGCGGCTGAGCTACGACCGCCTCCTGTTGACGACGGGCGCCGAGCCGCGCCGGCTCTCCGTCCCGGGCGCCGAGCTCGACGGGGTCCTCTACCTTCGTAGCGTCAGCGACTCCGACGCGCTGCGCGAGGGATTCGACCGCGGCGGCGCGGTGGTCGTCGTCGGCGCCGGCTGGATCGGCGCCGAGGTCGCCGCGTCCGCCCGCCAGCGCGGCCTCGACGTGACCGTCATCGAGCCTGCTTCCGTACCGCTTGAGCGCGTGCTCGGCAAGGAAATCGGCGCCGTCTACGGCGAGATCCACGTGGATCACGGCGTCCGGATGCTGATGGGCACCGGCGTCGAGGCGCTCGAGGGGGACGGCGCGGTCGAGCGTGTGCGAACCAGCGACGGCCGTGTCATCGACTGCGACTTCGTCGTCGTGGGGGTGGGTGTGCAGCCGCGCACCGCCCTGGCGGCCGACGCCGGTCTGGCCATCTGGAATGGCGTTCTCGTTGACGAGCGACTTCGGACAAACGCGCCGGGTGTGTTCGCCGCCGGCGACGTGGCCAATGCGCAGCATCCCTTCTACGACGAGCCGATCCGCGTCGAGCACTGGGCCAATGCGCTCAACCAGGCGCCGGCCGCCGCCCGGAACATGCTCGGCCAGTCGATCCCCTACGATCGCCTGCCGTACTTCTTCTCCGACCAGTACGACGTCGGCATGGAGTACTCCGGCTTGGCCCGCGGCTGCGACCGAGTCGTCGTCCGGGGCGATCCCACAGAGCGAGAGTTCGTCGCCTTCTGGATGTTCCAGGATCGCGTGATGGCGGGCATGAACGTCAACGTCTGGGACGTGACCGACCCCATCAGGCGTCTCATCGGAGAGCGGATTCCCGTCGACGACCGGCAGCTCGCCGACATCGACCTACCGCTCGACCAGCTCGCCGCCGCGACGCGACGGCGCGTGGCATGAACCGCCTGCGGGCCCTGCACGACGCCGGCGTCTCGATCTGGCTTGACACGCTCTCGCGAGAGCTGCTGGACAGCGGCGACTTCGCCCGACTGGTAGCGGACTGTGCGGTGACGGGGGCGACCTCGAATCCGACGATCTTCGCGAAGGCGATCACCGGTTCCGAGAGCTACGACGCCCAGTTGCGGGATGCCGTCGCCCAGGGAACGGAGAACGCCCAGGAGCTGTTCTTCGCACTCGCGCTCGAGGACATCCGCCGCGCAGCCGACCTGCTTCGCCCCGCCTACGACGAGAGCGACGGCCGCGACGGGTTCGTCTCCTTCGAATGCACCCCCGACCTCGCCTACGACACAGATGCGACGATTGCGCAGGCGATCGAGCTGTGGGAGCGCATCGACCGGCCGAACGTGATGATCAAGGTCCCCGCCACCGAGGCGGGGATCCCCGCCATCGAGGAGCTGATCGCCCGGGGGATCAACGTCAACATCACTCTGCTGTTCTCACTCGCCCGCTACGAGCAGGTGATCGACGCCTACGTCGCGGGCCTCGCGCAACGGCTCGAGGCCGGCGAGCGCGTTGACGGGATCTCGTCCGTCGCGTCGTTCTTCGTCTCACGCGTCGACGCCAAGGCCGACCCGCTGCTACCCGTCGGGTCCGACCTGCGCGGCCGCGTCGCGATCGCCAACGCCCACCGCGCCTACGCGCGCTACCGCGAGCGCTTCGCAGATGACCGCTGGCTTACGCTGCACGAGGCGGGCGCCCGACCGCAGCGGCCGCTGTGGGCGAGTACCGGCACCAAGGACCCCAGCTACTCCGACGTGCTCTACGTGGAGGAGCTGATCGCCCCGGAGGTCATCAACACGATGCCGGAGGCCACCCTGCGCGCCTTTGCCGAGCACGGCAACGTGGGCCGCGCGCTCAGCGTCGATGCTGAGGCGGCCGCCGAGACCCTCCTCCGGGCCGATCGCGCCGGGGTCGACGTCGCTGCCATCACGGCCGCCCTGGAACGCGAGGGAGTGCGCTCCTTCTGCGACTCCTACCACCAGCTGCTCCAATGCATCGAGGCAAAGAAGGCGCAGATCGCTTCCGCCAGCGGAGGCCCGGGCGCACGTTCCGACCGGTGAGCCCACGTCCGAGATGCAGGCTGGTACCCATTCACATCGCGCCCGCGGGCGGCGACCATTGGGTACATGGTCCACCACGACATCAGCCGGCCCAGATCCGGGACTTCCGGACCGAATTCTGCCGTTGCGCAGGCCACGCTTGATCGCATACTCGAGCTGTTCGAACGGCGCAAGCTTTCCGCCACGGAACTGCGCGTACTGCTTGCCCTGATCGATCGCGGAGCGGGGGTGTCGGATCTGGCCGAGGCGCTCGATCAGAGCCCCGATGAGATCACCCGCGTGGGCCGAAGCCTCTCCATGCGCGGGCTGATCCGCTGGCATCACGTGGGCCCGCGCAAAGAGACGCGTTTCGACATCACCAGCGCCGGGTTGACGACGGCGCGCGCGCTGCTCACAGCGGTCGGTGCGACCGACGCTGACGCTGACAGACCCGAGGCGGCCACGACGACATCTCCACTACGTGCTACGTGAGCTCCGCCTTAGTGCCGCGGCGGGATGATCAGCACCGGACGCTCCGAGTTGTTGACGACGCCGTACGAGACGCTGCCGAGCACCATGGAGGTGACCGGAGAGCGTCCGCGGCTCCCGAGCACTATGAGTTCCGCGGCTTCCTCCTCTGCCGCGTCGAGGATCGCACGCCAGACGGTCACCGCCTTGCGCTCGGCCGCTCGCGCGAGTGCCCGGCACGCCACCGGTCGGGCTGCGAAACCGGCGGTGGTCGCCAGTGCGGCGCCTTCGGCTGCCACCGTCTTCGCTCCCTCGGCGGTGGCCGCGTCAAGCTCGTCCATTACATCCTCGGCGATCCCGCGGGCGTCGCGACCGAGTTCTGTCGTGCCCGACGGCAGGTTGCGCAGAATCGCGGAACCAAGCGATTCCCACACGGTGACTACGACGGCCTCGCGGCCACCGAGCACGCGGCCGGCGCCGGCGATAGCTCCTCGCGCGCCGTCCGAGCCGTCGTAGCCGAGCAGCACGGGCCCCAGGACTTCGTCGGTGACTGCGTTCATCGCCTCATTCTCCTCGTCTTAGTCAGTCCGTGATGGGGAGGCCTTGGCCTTCGTCTACATCCCTACACCCATAGAAGCCGAGGCGCCTCCGCTTCAGCATCGGGGGCACACCGGAAGGGAGACGACGTGGCAGCGATCAGTTGGAACGTGCTCTGGGTCGGCGTCGGCTGGGCGCCGGCCCGCGCAGGCGCCCCCGACAAGTGTCAGGGCAGCCGGCGATGAGCGGCCCCGTGATCGCGTGCTTGGACGAGGGTCGCGCCGGGCCCGCAGCGGCACGCGTCGCTGCGGCACTCTCGAGAAGGTTGTGCTCGCCCTTGGTGCTCGCCACCGTGACCACCGCCAGAGCGCCGGGGGTGGGCCGACAGCGCGATCCGTCTCCCGTCGCACGCGCCCGATCGGTCCTGCTGAGTCAGGGGGCGTCCATCCTTGCGGACGCCGCTGACGGAATGGGTCCAGACCCGGAGCTTCGCGTCGAGCTGGGCGAACCGGCAGAGCGGCTTGCGTCGCTCGCCCACCAGACTGGCGCGCGCCTTCTGGTCCTCGGCGTCCCGGACGATTGCGCCGCTCCTGGGCGCGCGCTCGGGAACGCGTACATCGGGCTCGCGGGCACGTCGCCCTGCCCGGTGGTAGTCGTGCCGCCGTCGATGGAAGCGATTCAGCCATCCGGCGCCCCGATCCACTGTGGTGTCGACGGCTCGGACGAGTCGTTGGCCGCCGCGCGCGTCGCGGTCGACCTCGGACGGCGCCTCGACGCGCCCGTCCAGCTCATCCACGTCACTGAGCGACCGCGCCTGTCCGGGAGCCGGCTGACCGACGGCGACTACGGGGCGCGTCTCGTCGCAAGCCACGCCGCGGCGATGCGGGTGCTGCTGCGTGCGGCGGACATCCCGCAGGCGGCGCTCGACCTGCGTGTGGAGCTCGGCGGCGTGGCCGAGCGCCTGGCGGACATTGCGGCGCGCGAGGGCGCCCAGCTGATCGTCAGCGGCTCCAGCGGGCGCAGCGCTCATAACGGCACGCTGCTCGGCTCGGTCGCGTCCTGCCTCGCGCTCACGGCGTCGCAGCCAGTCGTGCTCGTGCGCGCGCATGGGAGGGCCGCCGTCGTCGCCGCTGGCAGCAACGAGACGCGCTCTGCGGACGCGACGCGCCGGGGGGTGCGGCCTCGATCGACCGGCGTGCGCGGCGTCGCGCGGGTCCCTAGTCGACTCGATCGCTAGGCCGCGCGTTGAAGCTGCCAGCCGCCCGCGCCTGGCTCATCGAGCGCCATGCGGGCGGAGCGGAGAGCGTGACGGAGGTCGCCCTCCCGATAGAGCGGGCCTTGCGTGTCGCTGACCAAACGAGCCGTCATGGCGGCACCGCGCACGTCGATCGGACGCCCGTCGCACAGACGCTCTATGAGCGGGACGAGCTCGTCGAGGTTTCGCTTGAGAGCTGTGCGCCTCGGTCGTGCTCCGACTGTCAGGAGCTCACGAGTACGGCCGGCAACCAAGGGGTCAACGAGCGTGTTGGCGAGCCCAGCCCGTACGGGTTCGGAACGAAGCTGCGACGCACGCACGCTGAGCTCCGCGCTGGCGCGTGGGTCGGCGCCCGCTGAGAGCTCCTCGTCAAGCTGCCTGCGTCTCCATCGGGTCCGCATCCGCGCCGAGGGGCGAGAAGGCTCGCGGGCGGGGCGCGGCGGCGTGTCGAATTCGGGGAGTGGGAACGGCCCGAGCGGCATGATGGTCTCCTTTGGTCGCGGTAGCCACCATCGTGCGCTGCGGGCCGTGCGTTCCCTATGGGTACGAGTGTGGATTTCTGGTCCTGCGCGGACCCCACCGGCCCGCCTGGCCCGCGCGAGTCACGCCCCGCCCGTCGCCTTGGGCGGCATCCTGACGGCGACGAGCCGCACCCTGCGGGATCGACCATCCGGCAGGTCGATCGTCGCGACCGCTCCCGCCCTCGCGCCCATCAGCGCCTTACCCATGGGCGAGGCCGCCGAGATGGCGTCCGGGGTCAGTGTCTGATGGGCGCCGGACAGCCGGTGGCGACTTCTCAGCCCGGACTCGAGGTCCTCGATCGTCACCGTCGCCCCAATCACGGCCGTGCCGCGCCTCGCGTTCTCGGCGTCGACGACCACGGCGCGGTCGATCGTGTCCTCGAGCGCAGCCAGGCGCGCTTCGAGCACCATCTGCTCCTCGCGTACGTCGTGGTACTCGTCGTTGTTCGAGCCCTCACCGTACGGCCGCGCCTCGCGCAGCCGCTGCTCGACGTAGTTGCGCGTCTGCCGGCGGAGTCGCTCGAGCTCGCTTTGCAGCTCGTCCAGGCCGGCGGCGGTCATGAGCGCCGCGCCGGGCGGGTACGGCGGGCGGCCGTTGGCATCCCGGCCGTCGCGGCGGGTGTTCACGGTTTCAGCTGTCGGGGTGTGCGTTGTCATGGAACTATCGTGGACGTCGCAAGGGCCCCCGGCCATGGGTACAGACGCCCATTCGCCGCGGCCACGTCATGGGCGGCGCCCAAGCTCGTCCCTAATCCCTGACGATGCCTTTCGATCGGTCCTGGCGAGCGCCGTGGAGGTAGCTCACGACAAGCGCGATCAGGGAGCCCGGCATCGCCCAGACGGCTGCGCCGGCTCCTGGCGGGTTCGAGGCGG
>Ga0075420_100004031_pt1 | contig 12861 bp, 13 predicted proteins | sample SoiMetdeltSBSDD4_FD_75296 | JGI IMG/M metagenome (GOLD analysis project Ga0075420, IMG submission 75296) | Bulk soil microbial communities from a Populus tree surrounding site in Tennessee, USA - Soil MetaG P. deltoides SBSDD4 | ecosystem: Environmental > Terrestrial > Soil > Tree plantation... | reverse complement strand
ACGCCGTCGCAGGCGTGAGGCCAGCTGCGATGGCGACGACGCTGTCGATGGGCGTACCCGGGGTGCATCTCCAGGAGCGGCGCGCGCCGGTCGCGCGCGCGCTGCCCACCGGCGTGCCCGTGTTCATCGGCCTGCTGGCGCCTAACGCGCGCGTTCCGGCCGGTGTGCCGGCGGACGCGGACGCCTACGGCCCGGTGGCGGTGCATCACAAGACGGAGTTTCTCGGAGGCGCCGCGGAACACCTCGGGCATGCCGTCGACGGCTTCTTCGACAACGGCGGCCGATATTGCTACGTCGTGGCAATCAAAGCCGATCCGGCGAGCGGTGCGGCCGCCGCGCAGCGCATGATCGACGCGCTCGACGTTACCTTCGGCCTGGACGACGTCGACCTCGTGGCCGTCCCGGACGCGCACACGCTCCTCGAGACCGGTGGCGCGGTCGCCGGGCCGCTGGTGCTCGAGGTGCAACGGGCGGTGATCCGACACTGCGCGAGCGTCGGCACCCGCATCGCCATTCTCGATGCGTTCCGCGGGCGCTCGGCGCAGGCACTCATCGCCGATCAGGTGAAACAGCTCGGCGTGAGCGCGATCGGCCCGGTCAACGCCGCGCTCTATCATCCGTGGATTCGCACGATCGCATCCGGCGAGGATTTCGTGCCGCCGTGCGGTCAGGTGGCGGGCATCATCGCACGCACCGACGCCGAAGCGGGCGTGTTCAAGGCGCCGGCGAACGCCGCGGTGCAGGATGCCACCGACGTCGATGCGGATCTCGATGCGAGCTCGTTGACGCTGCTGAACGCCCACGGCGTCAACTGCATCCGATCGTTCCCCTCGCGCGGCATTCGCGTGTGGGGCGCGCGCACGCTGAGCTCCGATCCGGACTGGGCATACCTGAACGTGCGCCGGCTCGTGATGACAGTGATGCGGTGGATCGATCTCAACATGACATGGGCGACGTTCGAACCGAACGTGCCGGCGCTGTGGGCGCGCATCGAGCGCGAGTTGGGCACGTACCTCACCGGGCTGTGGCGTGCCGGTGCGCTACAGGGCGACGTCGCCACCGATGCCTTCTTCGTGCGATGTGACGCTGAGCTGAATCCGGCGGACACTCGGGAGACAGGCCAGGTGGTGACCGAGATCGGTCTGGCGGTGATCGCACCAGCCGAGTTCATCGTCGTGTCCGTGCAGCATCGTGCCGGCACCACCGAGCTCACCTGACGATCGGTTCTTTCTCGTTCACAGGAGACAATGCAATGGCAACCCGAGTGGATCCGTACCGAGGCTTCAACTTTCTCGTGGAGATCGACGGCATCACCCAGGCCGGATTTCAGGAGTGCAGCGGCCTCGATTCGGATACCGCAGTCGTGGAATACCGCGAGGGCGCCGATCCGAGTCACACCCGCAAGCTCTCCGGCCTGAACTCGTTCAGCGCCATCACGCTCAAGCGCGGCGTCACCGATTCCGACGAGTTGTGGAGATGGCGGTTGACCGCCGTCGAGGGCAGAACGGAGCGAAGGAACGGCTCGATCGTGCTGCTGGACGAGCGCGGGACGGAGAAGATCCGGTGGAACTTCACCAACGCGTGGCCATCGAAGTGGAGCGGACCGGCGTTCAACGCGACGGGCAACAGCGTCGCCGTCGAAACGCTCGAGATCACGCACGAGGAGATCGCGCGCGTCTGACGACGGGTGCGTGGGACACCGGAGGTCGGTCCATGCTGCAGACAGAGTTCCTGTTCGAGTTGCCGCTCGGGTACGTCGACGCCGAAGGCAACAGGCATCGGGAAGGAAAGATGCGCCTCGCGACGGCGTTCGATGAGATCGCGCCACTCAGGGATCCACGAGTGCAGAGCAATCCGGGCTACCTGCTGGTGATTCTGCTCTCACGGGTCGTCGTGCGGCTCGGTACGCTCGAGCAGATCAACCCAAAGACCATCGAAGGACTGTACGCCGGCGATCTCGCCTTTCTGCAGGACATGTATCAGCGCGTGAACGAGCATGGCCAGAATCGGATTCGCGCGCAGTGCCCGCATTGCGACCGGCCGTTCGAGGTGGAGGTCGGTCGCGCGGGGGAATTTGGCGCTACCCCGTAGAGCGGCTGTACGAGGAGGTAGCGTATCTGGCGTATCACTTCCATTGGCCGCACAACGACCTCATGCGACTGGAGCATCGCGACCGGGCGCGCTGGGTGGAGGAGGTCGTGAAGATCAATCGTCGCCTGAGCGAGTAGCGCGACGAACGAGATGGAAGTGCGGAAGGTCGACGTCCGCATTGCGTTTCCTGGATCAGCGAATCGGAGCGGAGGCAAGTATGCCGGCGATCGGCGCCAACATCGGAGTGAGTCTCGCCGCGAGCCTGAAAGACCTGCGGGTCGATCCGTATCAGGCGAGCAACTTCACGATCGAGATCGAAGGGCTCCTGGTCGGCGGCTTTTCCGAGTGCACCGGATTGGAGATCGAGCTGGAGACCGAGGAGTATCGCGAGGGCGGACAGAACGACTTCGTGCACCGCTTCGTCGGAGGCGCACGTCATCCGTCGCTGGTGCTGAAGCACGGACTCTCGCCGATCGACGGGCTCTGGGGGTGGCATCAGGACGTGGCGTCAGGACGCATCCGGCGGCGCAACGGTACGATCTACCTCCTGAACCAGGCGCAGGTCCCGGTGCTGTGGTGGCACTTCCGCGAGGCGCTGCCGCTGAAATGGACTGGCCCCGACCTGCGCGCCGCCACGTCGGCGGTGGCATTCGAGAGCATCGAGCTGACACATCGCGGCCTCACGCGCGCGCGGCCGGCGACGGCCGAGAATGCCGTGCCGCTGGCGACCATCGATCTCGGGAACGCACGGCTGCAGGTCGGCAGCTTCTTCTGATCATGTCCGGCACTCCTTTCACCGATTCGTTAGGACCGCGCCTGGTCGTCCAGCGGCTTGTCGCGCCGGGCATGCTCGATCGCCGCGCGCTCCAGCGCACGCAAGAACGGTTGTCGCATCCGGCGAGCGCACATGTCCTCGACCGACTGCATCGACGCGTCGGGCTGGCTTCCCCGGACGGCGGGAGTCTGCTTCTCGCGCGGGTCGACCGATCCGCCGACGCGCACGCGATTGCGCCGCACGCCGAGCGTGTGGCCGCGCCACGCGCCGCGGACGGCGGCATGGCGTCGCCGGTCGGCAGCGGCCTGGGCCCTGCCACAGCCACGCCAGCGACAACGGCAGTCGGTCGCGCGATCTCGACACTGGGCCTTGTGACTTCGCCGAAGGTTCCGGTCATTTCGCGCGTCGGACAGGTCATCGCCCGTCGCGTTGCGGTGGTCCCCGGTCTCAGCGGCACATCTCGCGTGGCCGCTCGCATCACGAGCCGTACCGACCCGGCACATGCCCCAGCGTTAGGCACGGCGCCTTCGGACACCTTGAGCGCCGCGCCACCGATTCCCGCGCAACACATGACCGACCACGGCGGCGACCTCCGGGTGGCCGCGGGTGGCTCCATCGCGGCGACACCGACCGGCACATCAGCGTCAGGCCACGAGGGCCAGACTTCCGTGCTCGCGCGCAGCCCACTGCCGATGGGTATCACGCGGGACGTGTTGCGGGCCGACGCCGCTCGCCGGGCTGGAAACACGAGTTCGGCGCTGCACGTGACCGGGCCCCGCCCGTTGCGCGCGTTCACGCCGATGCTGATGCGAAAGGCATTTGCGCCGGCGGCGAGCGCAGGCTCGAGCGGTCTGCTGACGGTCGGCGTGCAGCCGCCGGTCGTCGGCACGGCACCCACGCCGCTCGTGCTGCGCAAGCACGCCGCGGCCGTACGGACGGATCCTTCTCACCAGACCACGTCTTCGATCGGTCCGTCGCCGACGAGCGCGATCGTGCCCGAGGCTGCACCGGCTGCTGCGACCGAGGGTGCGTGGCGCAGCGCGGACCTCAGGACCATCGACTGGATCGCCGAGCAGGTCACTTACCGCCTCGCGCGGCGGCTCGAGATCGAGCGCGAACGAATGGGGGTGCGGGCATGGCGCCAAGTAAGCTGACGATCTACCCGAAGGGCGGGGATCCCATCGAGGTGATGTTCAATCCGAACAGCTACACCATCAGCAAGAGCGTCGAGTGGAAGCCGCCGGTTCTCACGACGACCGGCTCGACGACCGCCGACAGCGGTACGAACGCGCCGACGACGTCGTTCGGGGGTGGCGGGAGTCGCCGGCTCGAGCTGGAGCTGTTCTTCGACACGACCGAGGCCGAGCCTGACGCGCGGGACGTCAGGCTGCAGACCGACCGGCTCGTGCGGTTGACGCGCATCGAGCGCAAGAATGGCCGCCCGCCGGTCTGTGACGTGAGCTGGGGAACGACACGAACCGAGGACTTCCCGTTCACCGGAATCATCAGCGGTCTCACGCAACGTTTCGTGCTGTTCGATCAAGTCGGGCGGCCGCTGCGCGCGTACCTCAACGTCGCGTTCACCGAATTCCTCAATCGCGAAGACGACGAGCGAATCACCGATCCGGAGACCACCACCCGCGTCGTCCGTCGAGGCGATTCGTTGGCCACCATTGCCGCCGAGACCTATCGCGACCCCGCGGAATGGCGGGTCATTGCGCTGGCGAACGGCATCGTCGATCCGTTCGTGCTTCCAGCCGGATCGAAGCTCACCCTCCCGAAGCGTTAGGCCCCGATGGCGCACGCACGTCGTGATGAACCGTTGGTGCCGAGCTTCGTCGTCAAGCTGAACGGGCGCCCGCTGGTCGCCGACCTCTCGTTATGGATCGCCAACGTGGTCGTCGAGGACGAGCTCGACCTGCCGGGCATGTTCACACTCGAGCTGATCAGTCGCGAGACCGAGCAGGGCTCCACGGCGTGGACCGATGACCCGCGACTCGCGCTCGGCACCGCCGTCGAGATCAGCATGGGATACGGCGACGACCGCGAGTCGCTGATCGTCGGCGAGATCGGCGCGCTCGAGCCGTCGTTCAGCATCGCCGGTCCGCCGACGCTGATCGTTCGCGGCTACGACAAGCGGCATCGCTTGAACGGGACACGCCGCACGCGAAGCTTCGTCGACCAGACGGACTCCAGCATCGCCGAGCAGATCTGCGCGGACGCGAAGGTGGCCGTCGACAGCACGGAGACCGGTGTCAGCCACGCCTACGTCCTGCAGGCCGACCAGACCGATCTCGAATTTCTCATGGAGCGGGCGCGGCGCATTCACTACGAGCTCGCGATGGATGGCGACACCCTGCGCTTCCGCCCGGTCGCGACTGCCACGAGCAGCGTGGTGACGCTGACGCTGAAGGACGACCTGCTCGACTTTCGGCCGCGCATGTCGCTCGTGCCGCTCACGCAACTCCGACTGCTCGGCTGGGATCCGAAGGCGAAGCACACGATCATCGCGTCGACAGCGGCCGAGGCTGAAGCTGGAGCAGCGGGCGGTGCGCAGTCAGCGGCGCGTCACACCGAGGCGGTTCTGGGCACGATGATCGAGACGGTGACGGGTACGCCGGTCTTCAGCCAGGCAGAGGCGGACCAGATGGTTGTCGGGCGCTTCAATGCCGCTGCACTCGACTTCATCCGCGGCGACGGCCGCGCGCGCGGACGCACCGACGTCCGCGCGGGCCGCGTGATCCGTCTCGACGATCTGGGCGAGCGGTTCAGCGGCGAGTACTACGTCACGTCCGCGGTACATCGGTATTCACGTCGCGATGGCTATGTCACCGACTTTCGCGTGCGGAGGAACGCCTCATGACGGCCAGTCTCCTGCAGCTCCTCACCGACCGCATGGCCGGCGATGGTCGCAGCCTCGCCGCGGGCGTGGTGATCGGCGTCGTGACGAACAACGTCGACCCCGAAGGAATGGCCCGGGTGAAGGTGAAATTTCCCTGGCTGACCGACCTCGATGAGAGCTTCTGGGCTCGGGTCGCCGCTCCGATGGCCGGCAACGATCGCGGCATCTACTTCCTGCCGGAGGTCGATGACGAGGTGCTGGTGATGTTCGCCCATGGCAACGTGCGCTTCCCGTACATCATCGGCTCGCTGTGGAGCGGCAAGGACAAGGCGCCGGCGGGCAACGAAGACGGTGAGAACAACGTGCGCCTGATCAAGTCGCGCAGCGGCCACGTCATCAAGCTCGACGACACGCAGGGAAAGGAAAGGATCGAGATCATCGACGCGATGGGCAGGAACCGAATCGCGATCGACACGGCGACCCGTTGCATCACGATCGAAGCCGACCGGGACATCGTTCTCGCGGCGCCTAACGGTTCGATCAAGCTCGCCGCGAACACCATCGCCATCAGCGCCTCCACCGGGGGCGAGCTCTCGGCGGGCGACACGATGACGGTGCAGGCGGGCGAACAGCTCGACGTGATCGGCAAGACCGTCAACATCAACTGACGGTCCGAGACCAACGACGCCATGAGCACACGTCGATGAGACAACCGGCGGCGAAGGAGGGCGATCGGATTCGCGCCACCGACATGCACATCGTGCTCGTGCCGGCGGGCAGCGCGCAGGTTCCGATTCCCTTGTTGCATCGGTTCGACGGAATCATCGAGGACGGCCTGAGCTCGAATGTGAACATCATGGGCAAACGGGCGGCGACGGTCACGAGCGTCGCCAACAACCGGCCCGCCCACACTCCCACCCCACCCGGCGCCGGATTTCAGAAGCCTCCGACCAACAAGGGGACGATCATGACGGGAAGCGCCTCGGTGCGCATCAATGGCAACGCCGCGGCACGCAACGCCGACATCGCGATGACGTGCGGCGACCCGGCCGACGCGCCGGTGGGTCGAGTCGTCGCCGGCGGCTCGGTCTGGATCGGCTGAGCAACGGGAAGCGACCACGATGACAAAGCCATTTCTCGGCGTCGGGACCAGGTTTCCCATGACGCTCGATTCCACCACGCGGGGCCTCGCGCGCGCCGCGTTCGACGAGAGCGTCAGGCAATCGATCCTCGTCATTCTCGGCACCGCCAAGGGGGAACGCGTCATGCGCCCCGACTTCGGCTGCGGCATTCACGATCTCGTGTTCGCGAACCCCAGCGCGACGACCATCGGCCGCATCGTTCGCGAGGTTCACGAATCGCTGCTGCGCCTCGAGCCGCGCATCGATGTGACGCGGGTCGACGTCACGCCGGGCCACACGAGCAACGTGCTGATGATCGACATCGCCTACGAAGTGCGCGCGACCAACACGGCGTTCAACCTCGTGTATCCGTTCTATCTGCAGGCGGAGGGCGGCGCATGAGCAACCGCGCTCCTCTGGTCGATCCGCGCCGCGCGGTGCAGCTGGCTGCAGACGTGACGGCTATGCTCCGCGCGAATGTGCCCGACTGGTCCCCGACCGATCCCGAGACCGGGGAGGAAGATCAGGCGACCGCGGCGCTGATCAACACCATTGCCCGCTTCGGCGAGATCGTGATCGAGCGTCTGAATCGGGCGCCCGACAAGCACTTCCTCGCGTTTCTCGACCTGCTCGGCACCGCGCCGTTGCCGCCGGAGCCGGCGCGAGTCCCGCTCACGTTCGCCGTGGCTGCCGGAAGCACGACGGATGCCGTCGTGCCAGCCGGTACCCGAGTGGCGGCCGCCCCCGCCGAGGGCGAGGTCGCGCCCGTGGTCTTCGAGACCGAACGCGAGCTCACGGCGGTGGCGGCGAGCCTGCGCGCGCTCATCGCGGTCGATGCGGAGCGGGACCTGATCGGCGATCACAGCGCCCTGCTCGCGGCGCCGGCGCCTAACGGTGTGCACGCATTCACCGGCGACCGACAGAACGAACACGTGCTCTACGTCGCCCACGACTCGCTCCTCTCGAACGCGCGACTGTCCGCTCTCACGATCACCGTCCAGGCGAACGCGGACACCCCAACCGCCCCGGACCCACGCACGCTTCAATGGGAAGTGTGGGATGGAGCGACGGGTGTCCCGCTCACCGTCACCGACACGACCGAAGGCTTGCGCGTATCGGGGGCCGTAAGCGTCGCGAACCTCACACAGGTTCCGCAGCAGATGGTGAACGGCATTCGGAGTCGCTGGCTGCGATGCCGGTTGATGACACCGATCAGTCCCGGAACGACGCCGGTGCAGGGCATGGCGCGCGCCGCTCAGATGCCGCTGCTGGCCGAGGTCCGCGTCAGCGCATCCATCGCACGCGCCGGGCTCGTGCCCGACGTCGCATTCGTCAACGGCCAGGCGGTGGATGTCTCGAGGGCATTTCATCCATTCGGCGAGAGGCCGAAGGTCGGCGACACGCTCTTCATCGGTCATCGCGAAGCGCTGGGCCAGCCGGGTGGCTCCATCACCATCGACGCCGCCCTCGTCAATCCGATTCCCGACGCAGGCGGGGATGGTGCGTCGAGCTCGATTCGAGTGACGACCCCGTCGAACGATCTCCAGCTCAAGTGGGAAGTCTGGGACGGCGCGGCCTGGGCGCTGCTCGGTGTGACGACGCCGACTGGAAGCACGGGCGGCGCGTTGGTGGACGACGGCAGGGCCTTCACGAAATCGAGGCCGGTGCGGTTCACGCTGCCTGCGTCGCTCGGACCGACGACCGTGAACGGGGTCGAGAGCAACTGGATCCGCGTGCAGATCGCCGCCGGCAACTACGGCGTGGACGCGGAGCTCGTGTCCGACGAGACCCAGCCGGGTGGCGTCAGACTCGTGTTGGCCACGTTCGCACCGCCGGTGGTGAGTGGGCTCGCGCTGTCGTATGACGCCACCACGTCGCCCGTCGCGCCCGATGCGGTCGTCGCGTTCAACAACGCGCAATTCCAGGACCTGAGTCCGGCGTTGGCCGCCGGCCGCGCGGCGCCGTTCGCGGGCTTTCCGTCGCAGCCCGCCGCGCTCCATATGGCGTTCGCCTTGCCGGCATCGCGCACGACATTTCCCAACCGCGCGGTGAGTCTGTATCTCGGCGTGCGATTGCCGCCGTACGGCGAGGCGGTATCGCCATCCTCCGGCGGTGGAGCGCAGAGGCGCCGCGAGCTGCGGCTCGAGTACTGGAACGGCGCCGGCTGGTCGAAGCTCATCGCGGCCGATGGCACCGATCGCCTAACGCGGCCTGGGGTGGTCGAGTTCCTCGGCCCAGCCGACTTCGCTCCGAGCTCGCAGTTCGGCATCAGCGGCTTCTGGGTGCGCGTGCTGCTCGAGCCGGGGGACGAGCCGCCGGTGCAGCTCCGCTCGGCGGTGCTCAACACGACGTTCGCGACACAGACGGTCACGTTCCGGAACGAAGTCCTCGGCTCGAGCGACGCGTCGGCGAATCAGCGGTTCCGCACCACGCACAGTCCGGTCCTCGCCCGTCCGCAACTCGAGGTGCGTGAGCCGGCCAGTCTCGCGAGTGCGGTGTGGGTGCCCTGGATCGAGGTGACCGACTTTCACGGCTCGACGCCGCACGACCGCCATTACGTGGCCGACCACCTCACTGGCGAGGTGCGCTTCGGGGACGGTGTTCAGGGACGCATCCCGCCGCGCGGCGTGGGGAACGTTCGCATGACGCGCTATCAGACCGGCGGCGGCGCCAGCGGCAATCGCGGCGCCGGTACGGTCGTGCAACTGAGGACAACGGTGCCATATATCGAGAGCGTGACGAACATCGAACCGGCGGAAGGCGGCGTCTCCGCCGAAACGACCGCGGCACTCATCGCGCGAGCGCCTCGCGCGTTGCGGCATGGCGGACGCGCCGTTGCGCCAGAGGACTACGAAGACCTGGCGCGTGCGGCGTCGCCGGAGGTGGTGCGGGCGAAGGCGGTGCCGCTCCGGAACCTGCGAGTCGACCCGCTGAGCAACGATCGCGTGCCCGGCGTCGTCAGCGTCGTCATCGTGCCGCTATCGGTCGAGTCGAAGCCGCTGCCGTCGGTCGGGCTCATGGCGCTGGTCGAGAAACGGCTGCGGTCGTGCACGACGCCGACTGCGGCGATCGCCGTCGTCGGTCCGGTCTATGTTCGCGTCGACGTCTCCGTCGAGATCGCCCTCCTGTCGCTCGAAGGGGCGAGCGCGGTAGAGGTGGCCGTGCGAAACGCGCTGCGAGGGTTTCTCCATCCCTTGACCGGTGGGCGCGATGGTACCGGTTGGGACTTTGGACGTCGCCCCTTCCTCTCTGACCTGTACGCCGTTGTCTCCGCCGTACCGGGCGTCGACCACGTTCGCCAGCTCGACACGAACCTGGTGGAGGACATGGCGGGCGTGCTGGGGACCGAGCGCTTTCTCGTCCATTCCGGCCAGCATCAGATCGCGCTGACCTTCGTGGGGCCGGAATAGCGGATGCCGATCACTCTGCCGAATCTCGACGATCTTCGGTACGCCGACCTCGTCGAGGAAGCGCGAGGCTTGCTGGTCGCGCACGCGCCGGCGCTGACGAATCACAACGCGTCGGACCCTGTCATCACCCTCGTCGAGCTGTTCGCGTACTTCACGGAGGTGCTGTTGTTCCGGGTGAACAACATCACCGATGCCCATCGTGTGAGGTTTCTGCGGCTGCTGAACGGCCCCGAGTGGCCGCCCTCGACCTGCCACAAGCTCATCGAAGAGCTGCTCGGTGGCGATATCAAGGACCCGGGGGGCGGGCTCACGCCGGAAGCGCGCGCCGAGCTGGATGCCGAGGTGCGTCGTTCGGTGCTGGAGCTGCGGCGAACGGATCGCGCGGTTACGGCGGCCGACTTCGAGTCACTCGCTCTGGAGGCCGATCCGGCCGGCCGGGTTGCTCGCGCGCACTGCATCGCCGAGCGCAACCTCGCCACCAACGACGCGACGCGTCGTGCGCAATCGCAGCCCGGTCATGTCAGCGTGGTGATCGTGCCGGTCAAGACCTCCGATCTCGCCGAGGTGCAGCCTGTCGTGGCGACGTACCTCGAGCCTCGGCGGCTGCTGACGGCACGCGTGCACGTCGTCGGCCCGCGGTTCGTGCCGGTCCGCGTGCAGATGACGTTGCGGTTGCTGCCGGACGCGTTGGAGAGAGACGTGCGCCCGCGCGTCGTGGACGCGCTCGAGAAATTCTTCGACCCAATCGTCGGACGGGACGGGAGCGGCTGGCCGTTTGGCCGCAACGCCTACGTGTCGGAGATCTATCGGCTGCTCGATACGCTTCCCGGCGTCGACTTCGCGCGTCGTACCGTCGTCGATCCCGATACCTCGGAGGAGCTCGCCGAGCTCGCGACGACCAGCGACCTCGCGAGCCGGTTGGTGCATAACGACGTGGGTGAGCTGATCAGCATCGCGCTCGATCCGGACGAGCTGGTCGACTACCAAGCCGCGGCCGAGGTCACCGACGTCGATATCGTGATCGAACAGCCGCACATGGTTGTGTGAGGAGTCCATACGCGCATGAGCCCTAACGCCAGTCAGACCGCACAGCGATTGCCGTCGTACCTGCCGGCCATCTACCGCGACGACCCATTTCTCCGCCACTACCTCTGGGCGTTCGAGCAGCTGCTGCTCGGGCTCGAGGACCGCATCGCCGGGCTGGCGGCGCGGTTCGATCCGGCCGAGACGCCCGACGAGTTTCTGCCATGGCTGTCGTCCTGGGTCGCGTTCACGCTGCGCGCCGACCTGACTCCGCCCCAGCAGCGGGAGTTCATCGCGCGCATCGTATCGCTCTATCGCCGGCGCGGCACCAGGAAGAACCTCGAGGACCTGGTGTCGATCTTCACACGCGCCCGCCCCAACATCGTCGAGTCCGACGACGACGGCCCGGGGCATTTCTTCCGCATCACCTTGAACCTGGACAGGGCGCCCGCGCGCGATCAGCTCCGCCAGATCGCGATCGCCAACGCACTGATCGAGCTCGAGAAGCCGGCGCACACGCACTACGACCTCGATCTCCGGTTCCCGACCATGCAGATCGGCGTGACATCGACGATCGGCGAAGACACGCTGCTGGGCACACTGGACGCAGGCACCGTCCGCGAGACGCGAGGCTGATCGGGGAGCTCCTTACACTGGCCGGCTCGGTGCCGTCTCGCGATTCGCGTTCCGACTTCGTCATCGACATCCAACGAGGGATACAGAAGCTGTCATGGCCGACATCAAGCGACCGAACTACTTCACGTCGCAGTTCCTGGTGGAGAAGGACTTCGACGACGAGCAGGCGTACCACCTGACGGCGCGGCGCCGGCACAACCGGGTGCTGCACACGAGCGGCGTGGCCGACGGCCTCGACGTCACGCTCGTGAGCGGCAGGCAGGTACTGGTCGGCGCCGGCACAGCCATCGACCGCGAGGGGCGCGAGATCGTGCTCCCCGATTCGCGCGCCTACACCCTGACGACGGTCGATCCCGGGATCGACGTCTACCTGACGATTGCGTATCGGGATGTCCTGGACGCCGCCGACCAGGACACCCAGGGCCTTGGTGAGTTCACCCGGACGACCGAGCGGCCGCTGCTCGAGGACAGCGCGGCCGTTCCGCCGGCCGACGCCGCGGTGGTCGTGCTCGCGCGCATCCGTCTGAACGGTGCCGGCGTCATCGAGTCGAACGCCGTGATCGATACGAGCGTGCGCGCGATCGGCGGCGCTCGAGTGGCGCCGAGTGCCATCGATACGGCGCGGTTGGCCGATGGCGCCGTGACGCTGGCCAAGCTGGCGAGCGAGGTTCAACCCCATCGCGTCGCAGGGGCCAACGCCATCACGGTCGACACCGACAACACGCGCAAGCAGATCACGGTCGGGGAGACGCACTCCGCGCGCACCGACAACCCGCACGGCACGACGGCCGCGCAGGTCGACACGCACGGCGGCGCCAATCAGCTCGTCGCCCAGATCAACGCGGGCACCGGCGTCATCGGCAGATCGCGCGTCGAAACGCGCGTCGTCAGCGGTGTGGTGACGTTCCAGAATCTCGCTGCCGGCATCGAGTTGTTCAGCGAGGACATCGATCCGGGATTCGG
>Ga0075420_100004022_pt1 | contig 12874 bp, 10 predicted proteins | sample SoiMetdeltSBSDD4_FD_75296 | JGI IMG/M metagenome (GOLD analysis project Ga0075420, IMG submission 75296) | Bulk soil microbial communities from a Populus tree surrounding site in Tennessee, USA - Soil MetaG P. deltoides SBSDD4 | ecosystem: Environmental > Terrestrial > Soil > Tree plantation... | reverse complement strand
TCGAAGGTGCGCTTGCGACCGGTCGCGCCCTGGCGCAGCGCCCGGTACAGCGCCAGCGGCTCTACGCCCGCCTTGACCCCGAGCGTGAACACCTCGGCGAGCGCCGCCTGGATCGTAAAGCTCGCCGCGTTGTGCGCGAGCTTCGCCACCGTGCCCGCGCCGATCGGTCCGACGTAATACGGCTGATCCCCTACCTGGCGAAGCAGGGATTCATATTTCTTGAACACATCGGCATCGCCGCCGACCCAGATCGCGAGCTTCCCGCTCTGCGCGCCCTTCGGCCCGCCGCTCACCGGCGCGTCGAGGAAGCTGATCTTGTTTCCGGCCAGCTCCGCATGCAGCCGCCGCACGACCTGGGGCGAGTTGGTGCTCAAGTCGAACCAGGCCGCGTTCGCCGGCAGCGCCGGCGCCACGGCCTTCGCGACCGCCTGCACTTCCTTCGGTCCCGGAAGCGAGGTGAAAAGGACCTCGCAGCCGCGCGCGGCATCCTCGACGGACGACTTCATCGAGAAGCCTTCGACCGCGCGCACGTCAAACGCCTGAACCGCATGGCCGGCGCGCTGCAGGTTGGCGGCCATCGGCCGGCCCATCGCGCCAAGGCCGATGAAGCCGATCTTCATACGCCGCGCTCCTTGAATACCTCCTTCGCGATTAGCGCGGCGGTGCCGCCGTTCGGCCATCCGGCATAGAAGGAAAGGTGCGTGATCACCTCGATGATTTCTTCCCGGGTGACGCCGTTGTCGAGCGCGCGGTGCAGGTGGCCGCGCAGCTGGTCGGGGCGGTAGAGCGCAGTTAGCGCCGCAATCGTGATCAAACTGCGATCGCGCTTGGAGAGCTGCTTGCGCTCCCACACGTCGCCGAACACGACTTTGTCGCTGATCTCGCCGAGCTTGGTAAAGACGTCGCGCACCTGCGCGATGGTGGACGGTGGCTGCTTCGCGGCCATGAAACATGTCTCCTCGGATGGAAAGCGCGACGATACTATGAACTTCCATGATGTCCGCACCGCGAAGCGAACCGGAATCCACTTACGCCTGGCTGCGCGTGCTCGCGGCGCTCGCCATCATGACGATCGGCGGCGCCGGCATGTACAGCATGGGGGTGGCGCTCCCACTGGTGCAGGCGGATTTCTCAGCCACGCGCGGCGACGCGTCCCTGCCCTATACGCTCACGATGATCGGCTTCGGCGTCGGCGGCATCCTGATGGGCCGCCTGGCCGATCGCTTCGGCGTCGTGGTGCCGGTGATGATCGGCGCGCTCGGCCTTGGCGGCGGCTTCGTGCTCGCCGGCACCGCGCCGAGCCTGCTGCAGTTCAGCCTCGCGCACGGCGTGCTGATCGGTCTGCTCGGCTGCTCGGCCACGTTCGCGCCGCTCGTCGCCGACACCTCGCTCTGGTTCAACCGGCGGCGCGGCATCGCCGTCGCCATCTGCGCAAGCGGCAACTATGTCGCCGGCACGGTCTGGCCGCCGATCCTCCAGTACGCCTTCGATACGGTGGGCTGGCGCGCGACGTATGTCGGCCTCGGATGCTTCTGCACCGTAGCGATGGTCGTCCTGGCGCTCGCGCTGCGACGCAGGCCGCCCGCGCTCGAGGCTTCTTCGGAGATCAAATCCTTCTCGAAAAACGAACGACCGCTGGGGCTGTCGCCGAACGCGCTGATGGCATTGCTCGTGATTGCCGGCGTGTCCTGCTGCGTGGCGATGTCGATGCCGCAGGTCCACATCGTCGCCTATTGCAGCGACCTCGGCTACGGCGCGGCGCGCGGCGCGCAGATGCTCTCGCTCATGTTCGGCTTCGGCGTCGTCAGCCGGCTCGCCTTCGGTTTCATCAGCGATCGGCTCGGCGGGCTGCGCACGCTGCTGCTCGCCTCGTCGCTGCAGGCGGTGGCGATCGCCCTCTTCCTGCCCTTCGATACCCTGATTTCGCTCTACGTGGTGTCGGCGCTGTTCGGGATCTTCCAGGGCGGCCTGGTACCGCAATACGCGATCGTGGTGCGCGAGTACTTCGCGCCGCGCGAGGCCGGCGTGCGCGTGGGTATTGTGCTGATGTCTACGATGCTCGGCATGGCCCTCGGTGGCTGGATGTCGGGCGTGATCTTCGACCTCACCGGCTCCTATCGCGCGGCGTTCCTCAACGGCTTTGCCTGGAATTTGCTCAACATCGCCATCATTGCGTGGCTGCTGATGCGGGCCCTTCCAGCCCGTGATAGATTGATTCCGGGGACCTAACCAGAGGAGGGAGCACCATGATCCGGATCGCTGCATTTCTGGTCGCGGCTGCGTTCGGCGCTGCCGTCAACGCTCAGCAGATCACGCTGCGCATGGGCCACGACCAGCCCGTCGGCAGCATGTACGACGAAGGCCACAAGATGTTCAAGAAGCTGCTCGAAGAGCGCAGCAAGGGGCGCATCAAGGCCGACATATTTCCGGCGGCGCAGCTCGGCTCCGAGGTGGCGATGGTCGAAGGCCTGCGCCTGGGCTCGATCGACGTGATCTGCGCCAATGCGCCCAACGCCGCCGCGTTCATCCCGGAGCTTGGCCTGTTCAGCGTGGCGTATCTATTCAAGGACCTCGCGCACTTCGAGCGCGTGGTGAACGACGCGGCGTTCGCCAAGCGCATCGACGAGATCATCGCCGGCAAGAACATCGGCATCAAGCGCATCGGTTTCTACGCCGCCGGCGTACGCAACATCTACAGCCGCAAGGGCTCAGTCGCCGGGCCGGACGACCTCAAGGGCGTGAAGATCCGCGTGCAGAACAACCCGATCGAGGTCAAGGTGTGGCGGGCGTTCGGCGCCATCCCGACGCCGATGAACTTCGGCGAGGTGTACCAGGCGCTGCAGTCGGGCGTGCTGGACGCGGCCGAGAACGGCCTGGCGGTGATCGAGTCGAACAAGCACTACGAGGCGGCCAAGTTCATCACGCAGTCGGAGCACCAGCGCAACCTGTCCGCGCTCTATATCAACGAGAAGAAGCTCGCTTCGATGCCGGCCGACCTGCAGAAGATCGTGCTCGACGCAGCGGCGGAAGCAGCGGTCCACGAGCGCAAGCGCGACGCCGAGCTGGTGGCCGCGGCAGCGAACGGCCTCAAGTCGAAAGGCGCGGTCCTGACCTCGCCCGACAAGGCCAAGTTCATCGCCCTGATCGCGCCGATCCAGGACGAGGTGGCGAAGGAGCTCAAGGCGACCGATCTGCTGCAGATCGTCCGCAAGCACGCGCAGTAGTGGAGCGCTTTTTCGCCCGGCTCGAGCGCGTGCTCGAGCCGGTGCTCGCCGGGCTGCTGGCGTTCATCACGATCGGGGTATTCATCCAGGTCGTGCTGCGCTACCTGTTCGCCGTGTCTTTCCTGTGGGGCGAGGAGCTATCGCTGTTCGCCTTCATCTGGTGCGTGTTCCTGGGCACCGCCGTGTGCACCTGGCGGCACATCCACTTCTCGTTCGATATCTTTTCGGAGCTCCTCACCGGCCGGGCGGCTGGCGCGCAGCGGCTGCTGGTGGACCTGTGCGTCCTCCTGGTGACCGTTGTGATCGCCGTCACCGGCTGGCAGTTTTCCCAGATGAGCGTCGCGCGCCTGTCTCCGGCGCTCGGCATCACGCTGCTGGTTCCCACCATCATCATTCCGCTCAGCGGCGTGCTCATGACGCTGGTCATCCTCATCGACATCGCGCGCGACTGCCATCAGATCTGGACCGGGCGGGCGCCTGAGCGCCGCAGCAGCGCGGTTGACGTCGCATGAGCCACCCGCTCACGATCCTGCTGCTGTCGCTCACGCTGCTGCTGATCCTGGGCGTGCCAATCTCGTTCGCGCTGGTGCTGTGCTCGCTGATCGTGATCTGGGTGGCCGACCTGCCGCTGATGGTGGCGGTGCAGCAGATGTTTACTGGCATAAACGCGTTCACCCTGCTCGCGCTGCCTTTCTTCTTCCTCGCCGGCAACGTCATGACCGAGGGCCAGATTTCGGAGCGGCTGGTGAAGCTCGCGATGGCGCTGGTCGGCCACCTGCGCGGCGGGCTGGCGCACGTGAACGTGGTGGTCGGCATGTTCCTGTCGGGAATTTCCGGTAGCAGCACCGCCGACGCCGCGGCAATCGGCTCGATCTTCCACCCGGCGATGAAGCGCCGCGGCTACGACGAGAAGTTCTCGGTGTGCCTCACCGCGTGCACCGCGACCATGGGTGCAGTGATCCCGCCATCGATCCTAATGGTGATCTACGGCGCCACCGCTGGCGTGTCGATCGGGGCGCTGCTGATCGGCGGCATCCTGCCGGGCATCCTGATGGGCCTGTCGCTGATGGTGCAGTCGCATTTCTTCGCCCTGAAATACAACTTTCCGCGCGAGCACCCGAAGTTCCTCGGCATGCGCGCGGTGTGGAATGGGGTCAAGACCGCCGGCTGGCCGCTCGGCGTGCCGGTGATCATTGTCGTCGGCATGGTGGGCGGCGTGTTCACGCCGACCGAGTCGGCGTCGATCGCCGCCGTCTATTCGCTTTTCGTGACTTTATTTGTGATGAAAACCCTGCGATTCGCCCAGCTGCCGAAGCTGTTCGGCGAGACCACCATCCAGTTCTCGCAGGTGATGTTCTGCCTCGGTGGCGCCACCATCTTCGGGTGGCTGCTCGCCTACTACCAGGTGCCGCAGATCGTCACCGATTTCATCACCGCCTTTACCAAGGACCCGCTGATGATCATGGTGCTGATCGTGATCGTCAACGTGCTGCTGGGAACCTTCATGGACGCGCTGCCCGCGATCCTGATCTTCGTGCCGATCATCCACCCGCTGGCGGTCGCGGTCGGCATCCACCCGGTGCACCTCGGTGTGATCGTGGTGATGACCCAGTCCTTCGGCCTGCTCACGCCGCCGCTCGGCATGGTGGCGATGACCTCCTGCGCGGTCGCCGGCGTGCCGATGATGAAAATCCAGAAACTGCTGCACCTGATGATGATTCCGCTCCTCGTCGTCATCGTCCTGTGCGCGCTCGCGCCGTGGACCGTCCTGGCGCTTCCCAAACTGCTGGTTCCAAAGTGGGTATGAAATGCGGGCTATGACACTCGAAACTCCGGCCGTCACCATCGACCTGCGCATCATGGAGGACAACATCGAGCGCGTGCAGCAACACTTGTCGAAGCACGGCATCGCCAACCGGCCGCATATCAAGACCCACAAGATCCCGGCGCTCGGCAAGCTGCAGATGCAGGCCGGCGCAATCGGCATCACCTGCCAGAAGCTCGGCGAGGTCGAGGTCTTCACCGATGCGGGCGTGACCGAGGATGTGCTGCTCACCTTCAACATCCTGGGCCGGCAGAAGACCGACCGCCTGATGGCGCTGTCGAAGCGGCTGAAGCGGCTGGCGGTAGTGCTCGACAACGAGACCGTAGCCCGCGGCCTGTCCGAGGCCGCCGTGCGCCACGGCGGCGACGTGCCTTTCCTGGTCGAATGCGACACCGGCATGGGCCGCAACGGCGTGCAAACGCCCCAGGCGGCGCTCGACCTGGCGCGTACCGCGATGAAGCTGCCGGGCATGCGGTTCGAGGGCATCATGACTTTCCCGCTGCGCCCGCCCGGCGCGAGCCTGACCAACCCCAAGCTGAGCGCGCCTGGATCTTTGATTTTTTTTGAGCAGACACTGAGGCTATTCAAGCAGGCGGGCATCCCCGTGCCCGTCGTTTCCGGCGGCGGCACGCCGGCGACCTTCACCGTGCAGGACTACCCGATGCTGACCGAGCACCGCGCGGGAACCTACATCTTCTGCGACGTCATGACTGTCGCTGCGAAGGCAGCCACTTGGGACGACTGCGCCATGCGCGTGCGGGCGACGGTAGTGAGCCGGCCGACCGCGGAGCGCGCGGTCTTCGACTGCGGCACCAAGGTTCTCACCTCCGACCAGTACACCGTCACCGGGTACGGTCACGTCATGGAGTACCCGGATGCGGTCATCCCGCATCTTTCGGAAGAGCACGGCGTGATCGATCTTTCGAAGTGCAGGAAGAAGCCCGAGATCGGCGAAGTCATCCACGTCGTGCCCAACCACTGCTGCGTGGTCAGCAACATGGTCGACGAGCTCTACGGCGTGCGCGACGGCAAGGTCGAAACGACCTGGCGCGTTGCCGCACGCGGCACCGTGCGCTAGAGTCATTTCACCGAAAGGAGGTCCGATCGTGCCGGACCATAACGGAACGTCAGACGGGCTCGAGCCGCTGCGTGACGATCGTTTTCCAGAGCTGACCGCTCTGGGCGACCCTGCATTGCGCCTGGCCGGCTGGCTGATCCACAACAAGGATTTCGAACAGTTGGCGCAACGCACGGGTATCCGGGTGCCTGCGGGCGAGCGCGGCGCCGAAGCAAGGCAACGCAAGCAGTGGCTGCCGGTCTTGCTCCAGCTCGGCAAGGGAGACAAGCGCAAACTCGCGGTCCCGCTCTACGAGCGTTATCGAATCCCGGAGGCTTACCGCGCCGAGTTGGAACGCAATACGAAGCTCACGCACGTCACCGCCCGCCTGCCGCTGGACCCGGACATCTTCATGGGCTCGGTCGAGAGCCTCGTCAAGGCGCTGAGGGAACTGCGAGCGCATGGCATCACCCGTGTATGCCTCGGGGCGCCGGGACAGCCCAGCCGCAAGCGCGCGTCGCTCGTCGATATCGGCTTGCCCGCCGATCGTAAGTACAAGAACAAGGTCCTGACCGGAGAAGGCGCGATCATCGGCATCATCGACGACGGTTGCGCGCTTGCCCATTGCGATTTTTTCAAGCGCAGGGCGCCCGGCGCGGCGATCGAATCGAGGATCCTGCATCTTTGGGATCAGGGCGGAACCGGCGACACGGCGGCAGGCTGGACGGTGCCGGCGGATTTCTATGGCCTGGAACTGGATCGGACTGCAATCAACGCCAGACTCAACGCGCCGGCCAATCGGAACGGCGATCTGGTGCGCGAAGACTCCGTCTATGCCCAGCTGGGCTACAAGATCCGCGAGAGGGCCACGCACGGCACGCACGTGATGGATATCGCGGCGGGCGCAGGGCAGTCCCTGATGGGCATGGAAGGCGTCGCCCCCGGGGCGGACATCATTTTCGTGCAGCTGCCGACCGAAGCCATCGAAGCCGGCGCGACCGCGCTGTGGCGCTACATCATGGATGGCGCGACCTATGTCTTCGAGCGCGCGAGGGCGAAGAACAAGCCCGCGGTGGTCAACATCAGCTACGGCGGCTACGACGGGCCGCACGACGGCACCGCGGAGCTCGAGCGAGCGCTCGATCAGCTGCTGGAGGAGCCGAACCGCGCGATCGTCCTGGCCGCGGGCAATGGCTTCGAAGCGCGCTGCCATGCGAGGACAACGGTGCCGCGCAATGGCACGAAATCGCTGCGCTGGATTGTCAATCCGGTGGACCCTACCGCGAACGACGTGGAGCTCTGGCATGACGACAAGAGCACCCTACACGTCCGGCTGAGACCGCCGAGCGGCGGGATCGATCCGGCGGGCTGGGTCCAGCTCGGGCAGGCGAGCACGGAGATCAAGAGGACCAGCGACAATAAGACCATCGGCTACATCGAGCACCTGCCCAGCGCCACCGGCAACCACTCCAACCGGATCGTCGTTACGCTGAACGGCGAGGACATCGAGGCAGAGGGCGACTACCTCGAGACTGACAGCGCGATCAACGCGCCGGCGCCCTCGGGAATGTGGTTCATCGACCTCAAGCACGCCTCCGGCCCGAAAGCCGACGTGCACGCCTGGATCTGGCGCGACGACGCCGGAAGTTCGCGCAACGCTGAACGCCGGCAGTCGCGCTTCCATCCCAGTGACGCGCATCCCGCCCACACCATCGCGGGCTGGGCGACGGGCCGTCTCACGATCAGCGTCGGCGCGTTCAACACGGCGACGCAGGAGATCTGCCGCTATTCGGCGTCCGGGCCGACTCGCGCTGCGAGGGGCAACGTCGAGCGCGAAAAACCCGAGGTCTACGCGCCAGCGGAGGAAGACGCCCGCGGCCGAGGCGTGCTATCCGCAAGCGCTCTAAGCGCGAGGCCGAGCCGGATGAACGGCACAAGCGCCGCAGCACCTCACGTGGCCGGCCTGATCGCCTTGATGTTCGAGTACGCGCAGAAGCATGCGAGCGGCGCGCCGCGCGACCTGAGCGCCGACAAGATCGCCAAGGAGCTCAGGCGCAACGCAAAAACCAAGGTGCTAGAGGTCAACCGGCGTCAAGCGGTTGACGCGCGCGTGCCAATCAAGCAGAAGCAGGTGATCGACGATCTCGTGCCGTCGGGTAAGACCGATTTCACCAAGACCATGAAGAAGCTGCCGCAGTAGACCGCGCCCTAGGACCACTCAGCGGCGGCGTTCTTCCATAGCCACTCCAGAGCGCTCTTGGGCGTCGCGGTTGCGGAGATCTTCGCTTCCTGGATGAAGTAGGCGCCGAGCTTCTTGCCCAGTGCGGCGCCCGCGCTCATGTCCTCCTCGTAGTGCACGCCCGCGACGACGCGATTCTCCGAAATCCGGTCGGCAAGCGCCTGGAGTTGAGTCGCCAGATCTCCGCCGAGCTTCGTACCGACCATGTCGTTGAGCACGGTGACCAGCACATTGGCCTGAGAGGAATGGCCGGCCGGATAAGCCCCGTGGCTCGGCGTCAGGATCACCGGCTGGACGAGGGGCGAGTGGTCCGCGGGGCGGCGCACCCGGTAGTGGTGCTTGAATTGCATCACCGCGATGCCGGAAAGGATCAGCGCCGCCGACATCAGCTCGTAGGTGAAACGGTGCCGGCCGGGCTGCAGGTTAAGCAGCATGGCGAAATACGAGTACGGCACGGAAAGCTGGGTCAGGATCTCGTTCAGCCGGTCGGCGCGCAGCGCCGCCATGTCGAAGACCTTCTGCAGCGCCGCTTTCAGCTTCGCCGCAGTGGTTTCGTAGTCCGGTGCTGGAACCTTCACCGACCACCCGCTGTTGCCGCTGAGGGTCGCGGTCGCCGGGTTCAAGCTAAGGCCGCTGACCAGTTCGAAGGTATAAAGCTGAGCGCGCACGCGGCGCGACCAGCGTCCCAGCGCCACGTTCGGATCGAGCGGCGGGGCGATCGTGAGATTGGGATTGGAGATGTCGCCCGAGTAACCACGGGTGAGCTCGCCATGCGTAGTGAGCAGCCCGTTGGCGAGCACGGTGCTCGTTCTGTCGCCAGCATACGCCGCGATCCCCGAAGTGCCTTCGGTCCCTTCCGTCCCTTCCGTGCCCTCGGTGCCTTCGGTTCCTTCGGTGCCTTCAGTGCCCTCGCTGGCAAACGGTAATCTCATGACCGGTCCCCCTGGATCTGCGTGCTCGTAGAGTATTCGTACTACCAGGCGCCCTCAAGTCACGGCGGTATGCCCGCCGCAGAAAGCGCCTGGGCGAAGACGTTGGCGTGTGCGCTCTCGCTGCCGGGATAGCGCCTCAGGAAGCCGGACGTGGTGAGGCTGGGCTCCAGCTTGAGAAGCTCCGTGGCCGCTTCGCGTGCCTCCTGTTCGCGCCCGGCCAATGACAGCGACAGTGTGAGAGTCCGATGGGTCGACGCGAACATCCGGTTCAGACGCAGCGAGCTCCTGCAGAGCTCGACCGCTTTATCGTATTGTCCAGCCACAGCGCAGGCCGTGCCGGCGATCGAGGTAAACATGTACATCTGCGGATCGAGCGGCGAAAGCTCGATAGCGCGATGCGAGCGCCGCACCGCTTCGTTGCCATCGCCTTTCCAGGCGAAGGCGGAAGTGCTCCAAAGCCACGCGGAGGCGGCGCTCGGGTTGATCGTGAGCGCGCGATCATGCAGCTCGATCGCGCTCTCCAGGTCCTTGTAGAGGTAGCCCTTGACGAGGCCGGACACGGTGAGCGCATGCGGATTCGTTGCGTCCCTTTCGAGCGCCGCCTGGGAGTAACGAGTGGCCTCGATCGCGTCGCGCTCCGGCTTGTCCGACCAGCCTTGGCCGACCTTGCGCACGTACCAGTGGGCAAGCCATGCATGCGGCGTAACGTAAGACGGGTCGGCCTCAATGGCAGACTCGAGCAGCGAGCGCGCCATGTCCTGGTCTCTCTGCGAGCTGCGATGGAAATGATCGATCCCGCGCAGCGTGCGTTCATACGCGCTGAGGGTCTCGGGGTGTGCCGACCGTGCGCGCTGCAGCTCCAGCTGGCGCACGTAGGGCAGCAATCGCTGCGAGATGGCCTTCGAGAGCTGGTCCTGCAAATCGAAGATTCCGGTGAGCGAGGTCTCGAAGCGCTCCGCCCACACCACGTGCCCCGTGGCCGCATCGCTGAGATCCGCGCTGATCCGCAGCCGCGAGCCGGAGGTATACAGGCTGCCGGACAGCACGTAGCGAACCGAGAGCGTCTCGGCCACGCTGCCAGGTTCGTACGGCCGTCGGCGGAACGCGGTGGTCGACAGCCTGGAGATCACGATTAAGTCGGCCAGGCGCGAAAGCGCGCTGATCACGTCTTCGGCGATCATGTCGCCGAGGTAGTCGTTCGCAGCATCGCCCGACAGGTTCCGGAACGGCAGCACCGCGATCGACGGCCGGTCCGCGCCTCCGCGGCCACCTGGGGGCTCCGTGCCGCCCGGGGAACCGGCGCGCGAGCCGGGAGGCGAAACGCGGAATGCCCGCACCTTTCGCTTCGATCCGCTGAGCTGCTGCTCGCCGAGATCCTCGAGCGAGACGTCGAGCCCGTCGATCAGCTGGTCGCGGATCTCCGCCGAAACCAGGATTTCCTGGGGTCCGGCGAGCGCACTCAATTTCGCCGCGCCGTGACCGTTCCGCCCGTTGGTGCGCTGCGAGGTCTCTATGCCCATGCGCATCGCCGGAGACCCGCCCGCCGCGCCTCCTGCTGCGGCCAGGCCGTTGCGGATGGCGAATGCGCTCTCGGCTGCCTCCCGGGCGTTGCGGAATTCGAGCACCACCGCATCCTGCGTCGCCGTCCGCTTACCGAAAGGCTTGAACGGTAGCGGTAGCTTCTCCACGATCTGCTCGAGCGAGGGAATCGTTGCGGCACGGCCACCCGCGGCATCCGCAGCCAGCGCTGGACGCTCGACGGTCAGCAAGGCCCCGGTGGAAGCGCCAACAGCTTCCGCATACGTTTCGGTACTGCGTGCGGGGTTTTCCCGTACGCGATAGAGCTGGAGGGTCCGGCTGATGTTCTTGACCTGCCGTTCGCCCAGATCCTCGAGCGAGACCGCCATCTTGTCGTGCACGTGGTCGTGGACCGCCTTGGTGACGAGGATCTCCCCGGGCTCGGCAAGCTGCTGAATCCGGGCCGCGATGTTGACCCCGCTGCCGACCAGCTTGTCGCCATCGACGATGACGTCCTCGACGTTGACGCCGACGCGCATCGTGAGTCCGGGGGCGCGCGCGGCGCGTGCGTTTCGGTCCCCCAGCCCTTTTTGCAGTTCGAGCGCCCACTTGACCGCAGCCAAGGCGCTCGGAAACTCGACCAGCACTGCGTCCCCGGCGATCTCCAGAAGACGTCCACTGTTCTCCTGGATCTTCGGCTCGATCAGCTCACTGCGTACCGCCTTCCAAGCGGTCAGCGCCGCCACATCGTTCTGCTCGATAAGGCGGGACCAGCCCGCGACGTCCGCAAAAGCGATCGCGGCAATCCGTCTGGTGTACGGGTCCCCAGGCTCCACGCGAAGGCATCATACCCTTCGCTTTCGGGATGGTCAGGCCCGTGGGCCGTTACTTGCGGCCGAGCGCCTGCCTCTTCCACAGCTCCCAAGGTCGCTCGAGAGTCCCGCGATTAGCGCTCGTCGAGCGCCTTCCCTCCTCCTCGCTCAGGAATTCGATCGGACCTTCCAGTTGCGCCGCCTGGAGCTGGAGGCGCGCGTTCATCTCGGTGTAGATCGCGCGGAATATCGCTTCGGGCACGCTGTCGCCGATCACGGTCATGCCGTGGCCGCGCATCAGAACGCAGTTGCACTTCCCGAGGGTTCCAGCCAGCGCCTGGCCAAGTGGCCGATCGCGGATCAGTAAATCGTTATCTTTTCGTACTGCACGGATATCGAATACCGGCGCGCCGGACCAGAGGAACGAGCCCATGTGGTAGATCGGCTTGAGCTTCGTGCGCGTCACGCCGAAGGGAATCACGGACGGCGAGTGGCTATGCACCACGGCCATCACCTCGGGCCGCGCGCGGTAGATCTCGCCGTGGATGTAGCGCTCGAGGAAGCCCTTGCGCTTGTCACCCGGCAGCGGCTCGCTGTCGGCGTCGAGCTCCATCAGGTCCGCGGCGGTGACGAGCGCCGGCGCGAGCGAGCGCGACATGAGGAAGCGCTCGGGTTTGCGGTCGCTGCGCGCGCTAACGTGGCCGTAGGCGTCGAGCACCTCGTGCTGCGCAAGGATGCGGCTTGCGGCGACCAGGTCGTCGATCAGCGCGCGACTGGCGGAGATTTTGGCTTTCTTCATTTGTGGCGCAGCTCCCTCAAGACGGGTGACAAGAGGTAAAGGACGGTGATGGCGGTGACCGCAGCGCCCGCCAGCATGATCGAGGCATGACGCACGCCGACCGCGTCGGAAAGGGGCCCGGCGATGAAGGCACCCATCGAGATGAACGCCGGGTTGAGCATCAGCAGGGCCGAGATGCGCCCGCGCATTGCTTCGGGGGCGCCGATCTGCAGCATCGCCATGTTGCTCGAGGCGTGCGCCATTTCCGCCGCGCCGCCAACGATGCTGAAGACGATCGCGACCGCGAGTGAAGGGCTGAGTGCAACGCCGACGATCGACGCGGCCATCACCACGATCCACGCGGCCTGGATCGCGCCCTGGCGCTCCGCGCGCCCCAGAGCGTTGGCGATGAAGCCGCCGAGCGTGCCGCCGACGCCGACCGCGGTGAGGAGCAGCCCGAGGCCCGTGGGTCCGGCCGCGAACTCGTCC
>Ga0075420_100004019_pt1 | contig 12877 bp, 8 predicted proteins | sample SoiMetdeltSBSDD4_FD_75296 | JGI IMG/M metagenome (GOLD analysis project Ga0075420, IMG submission 75296) | Bulk soil microbial communities from a Populus tree surrounding site in Tennessee, USA - Soil MetaG P. deltoides SBSDD4 | ecosystem: Environmental > Terrestrial > Soil > Tree plantation... | reverse complement strand
TCGTACGTCCCTACGTCGTGGTCATCACACTGCTCGTCGGTACCTTGTTCACCGTCCTCGCCGCTCTGATCCCCGCGCTGCGCGCGTCCCGGGTGGCGCCGATCGCAGCGATGCGGGACGCGGCCACCCCGGACCGGCCCCTCGGCCGGCTCACCGCCATCGGCGCCGTTGTCTTCGCGGTTGGCGTACTCCTGCTGGGGCTGAAGCTGACCGGTACCACGAAGGGCGCGCTGTGGCCGATGCTCGGCGGCGGCGCGGCCCTGGCCTTCCTCGGTGTCGCGATGCTGGCGCCGGCGATCAGCCGCCCGGTGACCGGTCTGTTCGGCCGGCTGTTCGGGCGGTCGATGCCCGGCCGGCTCGGCACCCGCAACACCGGCCGCAACCCGCGCCGGACCGCGGTCACCGCGGCGGCGCTGATGATCGGGGTGACCCTGGCCACCGGCGCGGGCGTGTTCGCCGCATCGGCCAAGTCCGGCATAAGCGACGTGTTCGCCAACGACCTGAACGCCCAGCTGATCGTCGGCGTCGACTTTGCCACCGGCGGTACGGGCGGCTTCCTACCGTCCAAAGTGGACCAGATGAAGGCAGTACCCGGAGTGGAGACGGCGATGGCCCTGCAGGGCGACAACGTACTCCTCGGGGACCGCAACGCGTTCGTCTCCGCGACGGACCTCGCCGCCGCCCGCGTCATCTTCGAGATGGAGCCGGAGGGAGGAGAACTGCGCCCGCTGTCCACCGGCGAGCTGGTGGTCGACGAGGACACCGCCCGCACCCGCGGTTGGCAGGTCGGCGACACGGTACCGATGCGGACCGCCCGCGGCGGCGACTACACCGAACGCGTGGTCGGCATCTACCGGAAGAACAACGTGGTGTCCGGCGCGCTGGTCAGTCCCGCCGACGCCGCCACGTTCCGGACACCGTACGCCCAGCAGGGTTTCGTCAAGGTCGCCGACGATGGCCAGGTCGGCGCGGTCGAGGCGCGACTGGACAACCTGTTCGCGGACAACCCGGAGGTGACGGTATCCGACCAGTCGGCACTGATCGCGCAGAGCTCGCGGTTCCTCGACGTGGTCCTGACGATCCTCAATGTGCTGCTCGGCCTGACGATCCTGGTCGCGGTGCTCGGTGTGATCAACACGCTGCTGCTGTCCATCTTCGAGCGCACCCGGGAGATCGGTCTGGTACGCGCCATCGGCATGAGCCGTACCCAGCTCGGTCGCATGATCACCGTGGAGTCCATCCTGATCTCGGTGTTCGGTGTGCTGCTGGGCATCGTGGCCGGGGTGGCGCTCGGCATCGCGATCGTGCAGGCGGTCGGCGGTGAGTTCCTGCACCTGACGATCCCGTGGTGGTACCTGGCCGTCACCTTCGCGCTGGCTTTCGTCGCCGGTGTCCTCGCCGCGATCCTGCCGGCGATCCGGGCCGCCCGACTCAACGTCCTCGAAGCCATCGCCTACGAGTAGCCCCCTCCTTGATCGACGGAGAGGGATCGGTCAGGGGCAACCCCGACCTGACGTAGGGGCCCCCCCGACCCGAAGATGGGCGGTCTTGTCCATCCACCGGTTGATGCATTGTGGACCGTCGCCGCCGACGATCGAGTTTGCCGGTCGGGGAACCCCCACGGCCGGTCCAGCACTCGACAGGAGGACTTCGGTGACGACGGCTGCTGCGGCTCGTGCGGTGGACGTGTGGAAGGTGTACGGCTCGGGTGAGGCACAGGTGGTCGCCCTGCGGGGCATCAGCGTCGACCTCGCGCGCGGGCAGTTCACCGCAATCATGGGGCCGTCCGGCTCCGGCAAGTCGACCCTCATGCACTGCCTGGCCGGCCTGGACTCGGTGACCCGCGGCCAGGTGTACATCGGCGGTACCGAACTGACCGGCCTCGGGGACGCCGGGCTCACCCGGTTGCGCCGCGACCAGGTCGGCTTCGTCTTCCAGCAGTTCAACCTGCTACCGACGCTGTCGGCGCAGGAGAACATCACGCTGCCGTTGGCCATCGCCGGCCGCAAGCCGGACCCGATGTGGTTCGACACGGTCATCGACACGATCGGGCTGCGTGACCGGCTCGGCCACCGGCCGTCCCAGTTGTCCGGCGGCCAGCAGCAGCGGGTGGCCTGCGCCCGGGCGCTGCTCGGCAAACCCGAGGTCGTCTTCGCCGACGAGCCGACCGGCAACCTCGACTCGCGTTCGGGTGCCGAAGTGCTCGGCTTCCTGCGCCGGTCGGTACGCGAATTCGGGCAGACCGTCGTGATGGTCACGCACGACCCGAACGCGGCGTCGTACGCCGACCGGGTCGTGTTTCTCGGCGACGGCCAGATCGTGGCCGAGCTGGCCGACCCGGACGCCGAAGCGGTACTGGACACGATGAAGCGGCTCGACGTCCTGGGGACGGTGGCCTGATGCTGCGCGCCACGTTCGCCAGCCTCCTGGCCCGCAAGCTGCGGCTGATCCTGTCGGGTCTCGCGGTCGTGCTCGGCGTGATGTTCGTGTCCGGCGCGTTCGTGCTGACCGACACGCTCGGCCGCAGCTTCGAGGGACTCTTCTCCACGGTGTACTCCCAGACCGACGTTCAGGTGGCCGGCAAGCCGAAGATCGAGGTGGACGAGCTCGAGGGCGCGCCGATACCGGCTAACGTCCCGGCGGACCTGGTGGAGCGGATCGAGGACAAGGTTCCGGGAGTGGCCGACGCGGTCGGCCTCGCGGAAGCCGACGGCGCCCGGGTGATCGGAAAGAACGGCAAGGTCATCGCCTCGCTCGGCCCGCCGCGGCTCGGCGCCAACTGGACCGGCGAGTCCGACATGATCACACTGCGGCCGGGCTCGAAGGCCCCGACCGCGGAAAACGAAATCGCGATGAACGCGGGCCTGGCCAAGACCGGCGGCTTCAACGTCGGCGACGAGATCGCGGTACTGACGCTCGAGCCCAAGAAGACGTTCAAGCTCGTCGGCATCTTCGGCTACAGCAACGACCGGGATTCGATCGGCGGGGCCACAGTCGTCGCGTTCACCACCCCGGTCGCCCAGCAACTCATGCTCGGCGAGAAGGACGTGTACAGCGCGATCAGGGTAAAGGCGGCCCCCGGCGTGACTCCGGAGGAGCTGCGCGACCGGATCGCCGCCGAGCTGGGTCCCGACTACGTCGTGAAGACCGGCGACCAGTTGGCCACCGAGACGACCGACTCGTTCCGGCGAGGGCTGGGCTTCTTCAACAACATCCTGCTCGGCTTCGCCGGCGTGGCCCTGTTCGTGGGCATCTTCCTGATCCTCAACACCTTCTCGATCATCGTGGCCCAGCGCACCCGCGAGCTGGCGCTGATGCGCGCCGTCGGGGCGAGCAGACGTCAGGTCATCGGCTCGGTTCTCGTCGAGGCGTTGGTGATCGGCCTGGTCGCCTCGGTGCTCGGGCTCGGTGCCGGTATCGGCGTCGGCGCGCTGCTGGCGTTCGTCTTCGGCCAGATGGCCGGCGGACTGGCGCTGGCCGGCATCGGCGTACCGGTGGCGGCGGTCGTCTCGGCGTTCACCGTCGGCCTGTTGGTCACGCTCGTGGCGGCCGTCCTGCCGGCGATCCGGGCCTCCCGCATCCCTCCGGTGGCGGCCCTGCAGGACTCGGCGATCCCCGACAAGCCACTTACCCGCGTGACGATCGCCGGGGCACTGACGCTCACCGCCGGCGGCGCGGCGCTGGCGCTGGGCCTGTCCGGCAACGCGGGCGACGCGACACTGTGGACAGTGCTCGCCGGCGTCCTGGTCTCCTTCGTCGGAGTCGCGTTGCTCACGCCGTTGCTGGCGCGACCGGTGGTATCGGTGCTCGGCCGGCTGTTCTCCTGGTCGGTACCGGGCAAGCTCGGTCGGCTGAACTCCGGCCGCAACCCGCGGCGTACCGCCATCACCGCGGCCGCGCTGATGGTCGGCATCGCGCTGGTGATCGGGGTGAACGTGATCCTCACCTCGGCTACCAAGAGCTTCGACCGGCTCGCGGCCAACCAGGTACACGCGGAGATCTACATCAGCGGCGAGCAGTCCGGCCCGCTGCCACCCACGTTCGACGCGGCCGTGCTCGACCGGGCCGGGTCGACGCCGGGCGTGGCGAAGGTGACCGGCGCCTATCTCGACCGGGCCATCGTCAACGGCACCAAGCCCGACTTCGTGGTCGCCGTGCACGACATCGCGGCGGCGCGGGACATCTTCGCGCTCACCCCGGCCGAGGGCAGCCTGGACACGCTCGGCGAAGGGCAGCTGGTACTCGACGCGGAGTCGGCGACCCAGATCGGCGGCGTCCACGCGGGCGATCGGGTGTCGATCCAGCTCACCCGCGGCGAGGCGGAGACCTACACGGTCGCCGGGATCTACCAGGACAACGACGTGATCAGCGGGATCTTCGTGCCCGAGTCGGCGGCGAAGAACTTCGCGGTACCCCAGCCGTTCCAGGCCTTCGTACAGCTGGCTCCGGGTGCCTCGATCACCGACGTGCTGCCGCGGATCGAGGCGCTGCTGGCGGACAGCCCGGAGGTGTCGGCCTCCGACCGGTCCGCGTTCATCGCCCAGCAGACCAGGCAGTTCGACACGATCCTCACGATGATCCAGATCCTGCTGGCGCTGGCGATCCTCATCGCCGTGCTGGGCATCGTCAACACGCTGGCGCTGTCGGTCCTCGAACGCACCCGGGAGCTGGGCCTGCTGCGGGCGATCGGGCTGCGCCGGGCGCAAACGATGCGAATGATCACCGTCGAGTCCATGGTGATCTCGGTGTTCGGCGCGCTTCTCGGGGTGGCCGTCGGCACCGGACTGGGTACCGCCGTGGTCCGGGCGCTGCGCGACGAGGGGTTCACCGACCTCGCGTTCCCGTGGAGCCAGATGGCCTTGTACCTGGTGCTCGCCGCGCTCGTCGGCGTGGTGGCCGCTGTCCTGCCGGCCATCCGGGCGGCTCGCGTGGATGTCCTGAACGCGATCGCCTACGAATAACGGGGGCTGCGGGGTGGCGCGTCGCGCGCCACCCCGCTGTCACACCAGCGCGCGGAGGAAGGCGAGGTCCACGTCGGCCAGGCTCCGCACGTGCGTCACCCCGGCAAGGCCCGCCAGGTCCACTTCGGACGGTACCGCGACCACGACGGCACCCGCGGCCACGGCACTGCGTACCCCGTTCGGCGAATCCTCGATGGCCACGCACCGGTCGATGGGGACCGCCAGTCCCTCCGCCGCCGCCAGGTACGGCTCCGGATGGGGCTTGGTCCGGTCCAGGTCGTCTCCGCACACGACGAGGTCGAAGTTCTCCGCCCCGATCGTCGTCAGCGCGACCTCGACGAGCGGCCGCCGGGTCGCGGTCACCAGCGCGGTCGGTACGCCCGCGGCCCGCACCTCGGCCAGCAGCTCCCGGGCGCCGTCCCGCCAGACCAGGCCGGCCGCGAACAGCTCCCCCATCCGGGTCTCCAGCCAGGCGGTGCTGGCTACCGGATCACGCCACGGCTGCGCGAGGTCGTCGTGCAGGATCGTCATCGTGTCGATCATGGAGGTACCGATCATGCTGGCCCGGGCCGCGGCCGACAGCTCGCCGCCGTAGTGGGCGGCCAGCTCGGCCAGACCCACATCCCACACCTTCTCGCTGTCGACGAGCGTCCCGTCCATGTCGAACAGGACCGCACCCAGTTCCGCCACGCCGCAAAGGTACTCGAGCCGCCGCCGTCAGCCGACGTCGCACGCCGTGAGCGAGCGCTCGTAGCCGCCGAAGAACGCGTCGGTCCGCTGTTCCGCGCTGCCGTGGGCGTCCTCGGCGAACCACGGCTGGCCGGGGTCGTCGGCCACCGCGATCAGCCCGGCCCGCAGCTCGTCGAGGTCACCGTCCTCCAGTTGCAGGCGACCGGCCCGTACCGAGTCGCCGATGTACGCGCCGGCGAAGCAGTCGGCCTGCAGCTCCTGCTGGATCGACAACTGGTGCTCGATGCCGAGGCGCAACTGGATGCCGTGCCCGTACTCGTGCCCGAGCAGGTAGTAGATGAACGCGTCCCCGAGCCGGGTGAACGCCAGCCGAGCCCAATCGACGTCGTACGCGATGACGTCCTCGGCGACGCAGTACGCCGCGTTGTTGCGCGGCAGCGGCTCGCCGCTGCAGATGACCTCGCCGTCACGCCGGTACGGGACGATGTCCCGGATCGGCTGGAACCGCTCGTCCGACGCGGCGAACTGCGCCTGCCAGTACTCGCGCGCCACCGTCGCCGCGGCCTCGATGTCCTGCTGGAACTCGTTGGGATCGGGCACCGGCGTGGTGGCGGAAGGCGAGTCCGGCGGCGGCCCGGTCGGCTCGTCGCCACCGCGCGGGCCGGCCGCGCACGCCAAACCGGCGACGAGCGCGACCAGGAGCGCGACAGACCCTCGTCTCACAGGGTGCGCAGTAACCGAGGGCTCAGTCCTTCAAACTCCCGGTGATCTTCTCGTTGGGGTTGCCGATGATGCAGGTCACCTCATGGTCACCCCGCGACCAGGACTGCTGGGTCGGGTGGAAGACGTACAGCTCGATCGAGTCGTCCTCGACGGCCTTGTTCGAGTAGTCGGCGAGGCGGTCGTTGCAGCCCTTCTCCGCCTGGTCGAAAACTGCCTGGTCGCCCGGAAACGCCGTACCCGTCAGCGAGAAGACCGCGAAGACCTCGGCGTCGTGCGGGTCGGCGCACGGTACCGCGTCCACGCTCAGCACCGTGCCGCTGTCGGTCAGGCCGTTGAAGCAGTCGCCGGCCTTCAGGTCGTTCACCGATACCGTGCCGCTGTCGACGATGTCCCCGGCATCGTTGCGGTTCGCGCTGTTGGCCGCGGCGAAGATGACCGCCGCCACGATGCCGAGCACCCAGAGCGCCGACAGGACCAAGCCGGTGACGGCCAGACCCTTGCCCTTCTGTCGCCGCTTCGGGATCTGGACCAGGGCGACGATTCCGAAGATCACACTCAGCAGGACCCCGCCGAGGATGCCGAAGATCAGTGAGGCGACTGCCCAGCCGTTCGTACCGGCCGGCGGTGGGGGCGCCTGCTGGTAGTACGACGGCTGCTGGTAGTACTCGGGCTGGTACTGCTGCGGGTACTGCGGTTGCTGATACTGCGGCTGCTGGTACTGCGGTTGCTGGTAGCCACCCTGGTCCGGATAGCCGGAGTTCTGGTAGCCGTACGGGTCGTGGGGTGGCTGCGTCATGTGCCGGCACGTTAGCAGCCCACCAGCCAGTTCAGCACTCCGTCGGGTACGCCTGGCAGATCCGCTGCACCATCCGGTCGGCGAGGTCGGCGTCGGTGGCCATCCGCAGGAACGCAACGTAGCGGCCGACCCGGACGATCGTCCAGTACATGTCGTCGTTTTCGTCCCGTCCCCCGCCGCGTTCGACGAATCGCAGCGACTCGTCGCCGGCGAACCCGGTCGACGTGATGGTGAACCGGGCGTACTCCGCGCACTGCTCGACCACGGCCCGAGCGTCCGCCACCGATTTGGCAGCGTTCGCCTCGTTCGCGTGCCGCTCGATCCAATGCCCGTTCGCAATCCATTTATGCGAGTAGTCCACGCCGTCCCGCCAGAAGCTCCGTACCGTCCGGGTCTCCTGGATCCGGTAGGCGGTTACGGCGGGGAACGTCGGACAGACATCGAAGCGCATCAACGGCCAGTCGGCGAACTGAGCCAGGTAGCCAGGCCCCATGAAATGGTCCATCATGCGGCTCTCGTCGGTGGTGAACCCCGCTGGCGCGTCACTGTTGTCGAGGAGGGCGGTACCGACGATCGGGTCCACTGCCTCCTGTGGTGAGGCGTCCGGCGGTATGCTGGGGCGCCGTAGTACATCGCCTGTTGTGCGGTTGATAGCGGCAGGTACGCGGCGCCGGCAGCGTCCCCACCTTCAGTCTGCGCCGTCATCCGTTCCACTCACCTGGGACAGGGCTTGGGTCAGCCGTGCAGGCTGACCGGCAGCGACAGCAGACCGCGCAGCGTGGGGTTCGAGTCGCGCACCGGTGAACCGACAAGCCGCGTCCTGGGAAAGCGCCGCGAGAGGTAGGGCAGCACCGCTTGAGCGACCAGCAGGGCGAGCGGGGCGCCAAGGCAGGTGTGGTGGCCGACTCCGAAACCGAGGTGCGGGTTAGGCGTGCGGTCGAGCACGAGCGCGTCCGGGCGGCCGAACACCGCCTCGTCCCGATTCGCTGAACCGAGAAGCACGACGACAAGGTCGCCGCGACGTAGCCGGCGACCGCCTAGCTCGGTGTCGGTCAGGACCATCTTTTCCTGAGCCTGAACTGGGCTGTCGTACCGGGCTAGCTCGTGGAGTGCTTTGGCCGGAGCCGTGCACCGGCCCAGCGCTGTGAATGCGTCCAGGTTGGACAGCAGCGCCAGGAGACTGTTCGCGAGAAAGCGTTGGGTGGAATTGATTCCGGCTAGCAGAAATACCCGCAACGAGTTGACGACGTAGGACCGCGGCAGCTCTCGGATGCTGTCAGCTTCGGCCAGGTACCGCGTCATGCCGTCGGCACCCGGCGACTCGAGTAGTCCCTCGATCGTCTCGGCCAGTTGCTCGCGGGCGGCCTGACCGGGGCCGGTCGCGCCGGGCTCCAGCCCGGACATCATGTCGCGAACAATGGCGGCCGAGCATTCGAGAAGGTGTCGACTCTTTATGTCCACGCCAAGCAGTCGCAGCGTGACTTCAAGGCTCAAGGGAGCCGCCACGTGGTTCACGAAGTCGGTTGTTTCGCCGCGTTCAGCGGCGGTGCTGAGCAGCTTTTCGGCGCGCTCCTGGGTGAGCGCCCGCACGTCGGACGTCAACGCCGCATGAAAGGACGAGTTGAGCAGCCGTTGGACGACGGTATGATCCGGTGGATCCAGGGACTGAATGCTTATCGACGCACCGTGATCGTCACCTCCCATCGGCCTACTATCGGCGCAGTACGTGTCGTACTCGACAAGCACCCGACGGGTATCGTGGTAGCGCGAAACAACCCAGGACCGGAGCTGTTCGCTCCAGTGAACGGGATCCTCGGCGCGTAGCTTGCGGAAGGTCGGATACGGGTCTTCGATGAACTCTCGCGAAAGCGGATCGAAGAGCGAAGGACCAACCTGGATGGGCGCTGGCATATAGGACTCCTCACCGTGGCGGTTGGTAGTCGACCTCGGTGTTCGGATCTGGCCCCCGAGGCAGTTCGGGCGGTTTCCCAACCTTCCAGTCGGAACTCGTTGCATTTCCGAGGTGGTGGATCGCATTCCGACGTGGTGGATTTCCGGCGCACCGCTGCGGTCGAGGTACCAGTGAAGTATTGCAGGGGAGTGTCGACCGCCGCCGCAGACGGCAACTGTTAGCTAGCGTAGGCCGCCACGAGGCTTCCTAGATGTCCCAGGTTCATGCGACGGCGTCTCCCCTATTCCACACCAGGGGCTTTCGGTAGCGTCGACTTCTCCGCGCCGGTCTTCGGTACCGTCATAGCCCGACATGGTCGATGTGGAGGTCGCATGCAGGACGACTCTGTGGACAAACGAGTGGTAGCCGAGCGGTCGACGCGCTCGAGAGTCGAGGTGGAAAGAGTCGAGTATGGACGACGACGTATGCTCCGTCGATGCCGAATCGGTGATCAACCAGATCCGCATCGCTGAGGTCGTCCGGCAAGTGGGTCGGCGCGCTTGCCCCGGATCCCGTAGACCGCGTCGAGCCGGAGCACCTCCTTGTCCGGGATCTCGGCTATTACTCCCTCCGGCTGGTCGAGCTGTCTTTGCGTTGGAGGAGCTATTCGCGTTCGAACCCGACGCGAGTAGCGAGTTTCCGCCCGTAGGTTCGGTCGCAGAGCTACAGGCAAACGTCGCCTATCTTGTCGCGGCCACGATACCCACAGACGACAACGTCAAAGCCGTACTTGATGGTTTGGGCCAGCCTAGGTACCCACGTCCGGCCGTTGGCGCTGGATGGTCAACGCGACGCGTGGATGGTGGGAAGGGAGGTGTTGTACATGGTTCACAAGTACTGACAGCAGATGAACCCTGATCCACAACGTCGTCACGCCAGCCGGGGGCTGGCGTGACGACCCCATCGCCAGGTCTCGGCAGTCCGACACAACCGTTGTGACCGGCGGGAAGGACTTCACGTCGCTACCCGGCCCAGGCTGCCGGGCTACCAGGTAGCTGTCTCTGCGTTGGAGGAGCTATTTGCGTTCGAATTCGACGCGAGTAGCGAGTTTCCGCCCGTAGGTTCGGTCGCAGAGCTACAGGCATACGTCGCCGATCTTGTCGCGGCCACGATGGCCGCGATACCCACAGACGACAACGTCAAAGCCGTACTTGATGGTTTGGGCCAGCCTAGGTACCCACGTCCGGCCCGTTGGCGCTGGATGGTCAACGCGACGCGTGGATGGTGGGAAGGGAGGTGTTGTACATGCGTCACGGTTACTGACAGCAGGTGAACGTGAACCCTGATCCACAAACGTCGTCACGCCAGCCGTAGGCTGGCGTGACGACCCCGTCGCCAGGTCTCGGCAGTCCGACACAACCGTTGTGACCGGCGGGTAAGGACTTCGCGTCGCTACGCTCGACGGCGAGCCACGAACCGTGCCGCTGTACTTGACCGTGCCGACCGGTGAGGCGCTGTCTCGCAACAGCTTCAACGTCCCAGTCTGGAAACGCGCTCTCCGGGCCGCCGGGATCGCGAACGACCGTCGCAACGGGATGCATGTGAGACGGCCTGATCATGAAACTCAGCCGTTTCGAGAATCGTTTCCGCAGGTCAGTGCGGGTGCGTCGACTACTTGGCGTTGAAATGCCTATACCGCCGGGCGTAGTCGGGCGAAAGTGGCGCATCGCCTGCCTGACCTGGACTTACGTCTGTCATCGATGGTGGTCGCTAGTCGCTGGCGGCCACCGTCGGACGGCCTGGAGACGGCCTGATCATGGGCGATCGCGACCTCTTATCCCCCCAGCAGCGTCAACGGGTCTCCCCCACCTCGTCGGCCATCGATCTGCGCTGGTGGCACTGTGGCAAGATACTCGGCGTGCCCTTTGAAGTCGTAGATCTCGGTCCGACGGAAGTTGAACAAGCCCTAAGGACGGAGGAAAGTCATACGGTTGACCTAAAGGCGATCGAGGTGTCCCCCGCCAAGCTGACGCGCGCCCTGTCTGCATTCTGTAACGCCGAAGGGGGCGAACTTCTAGTAGGCGTCGATGAAGACAAAGCAACCAGCACGAGGAAATGGCGTGGATTCAGCGACCCAGAAGCGGCCAACGGCCACGTCCAGGCGCTGGGGAGCCTCTTCCCTCTCGGAGGGTTTATCGATTATCAGTTCCTCAGGCAGGCAAATGACCCTGCCGCCGGATTGGTACTCAAGGTTACCGTTCAGCGAACTCCGGATATTAAAAAAGCGAGCGACGGCAAGATCTACGTTCGTTTGAGCGCGTCCAGTCAGCCATTACAGGACGTCGAGGGCATTCGACGTTTGGAGTATCTGAAGGGTACCGCTAGCTTCGAAGCTAACACCATAGATGTCCCCGTCGACTTCGTCGCCAACTCACTAACTATTATCGGATTCATGTTAGAGATTGTCCCGACAGGGGAACCGGAGGCGTGGCTCACAAAGCAGTTACTCATCCGGAGCGGAAAGCCAACAGTCGCATCGGTGCTACTATTCTCGGACGATCCACAAGCGGCTTTGCCTAAGCAATCTGCCGTAAAGATCTACCGTTACGCGACGACGGACGCGGTGGGTTCCCGGGCGCATCTTGTCGGCCAACCGCTTACGATAGAAGGACCGATCTACGACGTTATTCGCGAAGCGGTCCGGACTACGGTCGATCTCGTCCAAGGGATCCGCGTCCTTACACCCAATGGGTTCGAGGATATCTCCTACCCTCAGGTGACGCTACACGAGATCATCACAAACGCCGTACTGCATAGGGACTACAGTATCGCCGACGACGTACACGTGCGGATATTCGACAACAGGGTAGAGATTGAAAGTCCAGGTGGGCTTCCGGGCCATTTGACGCCGGAGAACATCTTCGAGCAGCGCGCGGTGCGTAATGGGCAGCTTGCTCGATGGGTTTCTAAATTCCCCGATCCACCCAACAAAGATGTCGGTGAGGGACTTAGAACCGCATCGGAGGCGATGAAAAGCCTTAGACTCAAGCCGCCGGAGATTGAGGACAGGCGGACATCGGTTCGTGTTGTCATCCGCCACCAGCGTCTAGCCAGTCCCGAAGAGATGATTACAGAGTATCTTCAGACGCACAGCGAGATCTCCAACTCGGTTGTCCGTAAGCTTGCGGGAATCGGCTCCGAAAACACCGTCAAGCGAATCTTCCAACGAATGATTAAGGCGGGTGAGCTAGAGGCAATCCCCAATAGACCCCTACGTGATGCGGCATATCGCCTCCCGTCTACTGAAGGCAAGAGTGAATGATATGGTCGAGTTTGTCCACGTAGGCGGTGGTGCTTCCCGTCGCGCAGGTGCAACCCCGCTCGGGTTCTGCCCCCAGCGCAAGGGGTCGCCTTGGCGACACGTGTGCCTGCCCCTTGCGCTGGGGGCAGGTTCCGGGCCGCCCTTGGGGTGCGTGGCGGGCAGTGCCGTTGGTGTGGTGCCTCCCGGAGCGCCGATGCCAAGCGCCCGTGGTTCGACACGCGGCGACGTTGCCCCCGTCACCTCGACCGCTACGGACCCTGTTGGGCGCTGCTACTCGCCGAAGGTGAAGCCTGCCGGCTTTGGAGGCGGTCTTTCTCGGGCCGAAGGCTCGGCCTGCCGGCGAGGCATCTTGTTCTCGGGACGCGTGGCGCAACCGGCCGTCACCTACCCGGTTGGCGTCGGGATGGGCCGCTGCTGCCGTCCTGTCATGAACTCGGCGCACGCCCGGCCGCCGTGATGGCCGCGCTGTCCGGGTCGTGCTACTCGGCGTCCGC
>Ga0075420_100004018_pt1 | contig 12880 bp, 9 predicted proteins | sample SoiMetdeltSBSDD4_FD_75296 | JGI IMG/M metagenome (GOLD analysis project Ga0075420, IMG submission 75296) | Bulk soil microbial communities from a Populus tree surrounding site in Tennessee, USA - Soil MetaG P. deltoides SBSDD4 | ecosystem: Environmental > Terrestrial > Soil > Tree plantation... | reverse complement strand
CGGGGATCGGGGATCCGGGATCGGGGATCCCCTTTCGCCCATCCCTGCTTTTATCGCTTCTGCGTCACCGTGTCGAGGAGCGCCGGCTGGCCTTCCTTCACCTTCGAGATAGCCCGCTTGAGGGCCGCGGACAGCCCATCAGGCGACTCGAATGGTCCCTCCGCATACCACCCCATCGATCGCGCCATGGCGGCAAAATCAGGCGCGGGATCGTCCAGATCCATGCCGATGTAAGCGCGCTCCACAGGCGTGCCACGGACCATCGCCATCCGAATCTGGTGCTCCCAGTCGTTGTAGTAGGCGCGGTTGTTATACATGACGACGAGCATCGGGATCCGATGCTTGGCGACCGTCCACAAGGCGCCCGCGTCGAACATCAGGTCGCCGTCAGGCTGTATGTCGACCACGAGCCGCTTCTGATCCCGGTGCGCCAGAGCCACTCCGATCGAGATGCCGAACTGAGTTGCCGTGCCGAGCGATCGACCCGGATGCCGGTACGGCCGATCGAAATTCCACAGCTTGCGTGTCCATTCTTCCAGCGTGCCGGCAGTCAGGACCCAATCCTCGTTCTTGATCGCCTCCCACACCTCCGAAGCCAACCGTGGAAGCGTGATCGGGGTCGCGTCCCAGTCCTCTTTCGCCTCGGCGGCCCATTTCTGGCGCCGACGTTCGCTCTTGTCCGCGGTTTGGGCGGTTCGTGTCCGGATGCGTTCGCGCAGCTTCGCATCGTCTGCAATGCGAATCTTCAGCAGTCGAGTGAGCGCAGGAATCGCAGTCGTCGTATCCGCGAGAATGCGCAGTTCGGCGTTATGAAGGCGCTGGTAGTCCAGAGACCAGCTCGAGAGTCCCAAATCGCCAAATCCGATGTCGACCCATTTCGCGTCTGCCGGCACGATCGAGGTGAGCTGCCGTGTCGCACTCACCAGCTCCGTCGTCGGTCGCTCCCAATCGCGCGTGTCGAGGCACACGACGAGATCCGCACCGCGAAATGTATCCTTGGCGTAGCTGACGTTGAGCGGATGACGGCTCGGAAAGTTCAGACGGCTGTTCACGTCGTACACGGGGATCCCGGCCGTCTCAGCGAGCTCCACGAGCGCGTGAAATCCTTCGGGCTCGCGGCCAACGTATTCCGCGATGATGACCGGCCGTTCGGCTGATGCAATCAGATCAGCCGCTTGTGCGAGTGCGCCTGGGTCGGGGGCGAGCCGGGTAGGGACCTTCGCCGCAGTGCAGCGCGGCATTGCGACGTCGTGATCGAGTTTCTGCTCCTGCAGCCACGCGTCGTAACACAAGTAAATCGGCCCGCGCGGTTCGGTCATCATCACCGAGTACGCGCGCGAAAATGATTCGGGCACGCCGTCGATCGTCTGCGGCTGGTAATCCCACTTGGTGTATGGCCGCACCTGCTCGCCCTGGCTCTGCGCGGTATGGATCCAATCGATACGCGGACGGCGCTTCGTCTCGTCCATCGGACCCGTTGCTCCGAGGATGAGCACGGGTGCGCGGTCGATGTACGCGTAGTAGATCGCCAAGTTGGCGTGCAGCAGCCCGACGAGGTTGTGCAGGATCGCGGCGATCGGCTTGCCAGACGCCTTCGCATACCCATGTGCGATCTGCACGGCCGTCTCCTCGTGCTGGCACACGAGCATGGCAGGCCGGTTGCCGCCGTAATTGACGATGGAGTCGTGAAGGCCTCGGTAGCTGGCGCCAGGATTGATGGCCGCGTACGGCAGGTCGTAGGCGTGCAGGAGGTCGACGATGATGTCGGAGGCCCAACGATCGCCTGCCATCAGGCGACCTTGAGCACGACGCACTTCTCGGGATTGAGCTGCAGGAATATCGCGTCTCCGACTTTTGTGCGCAGAGTTGGATGGCGCCGGGAGAGCAACGTCCGTGTGCCGACTTTCACCTGGAAATCCACGGACTCGCCGAGAAACACCTTCTGATCCACTCGTCCCTCCCACACGTTGCCGCCCGGTGGCCGCACCTCGGTCAGTTCCACGTCTTCCGGCCTCACCGAGATTGCCACACGTTCGTCCACGCGCAGCTCCTGGTCGGTCTGCACCTGCAGGTCGCCGATTTCAGTGCCTATGCAGACGCCGTTCGAAGGGTTCACGACGCGGACGACTCCATCGATGAAGTTGGTGTTGCCGACGAAGTCGGCGACGAACTGGCTGGCTGGACGCTCGTAGATATCGCGTGGCGTGCCGATCTGAATAATGCGTCCCTCGTTCATCACCGCGATCTGCCGCGACAGCGCGAGCGCTTCGCTCTGGTCGTGAGTCACATAGACCGTGGTGATCCTCAGCTCCCGCTGCAGCCGCTTCAGTTCGAAGCGCATCCGCTCGCGCAGTTTTGCATCCAGATTCGAAAGCGGCTCGTCGAGCAGGAGTAGTGCGGGCTCCATTACCAGCGCGCGGGCGAGAGCCAGGCGCTGCTGCTGCCCTCCGGAGAGCTTCGTCGCCTCGCGCTCGGCCAGTTCGCCAAGTTGAACGGCGTCGAGCACGCGCATGACGCGGTCACGGATGTCCGAGCGCGAGAGGCGGGTCCGACGCTCGATGCGGCCAGACCTCGCGTCGGGACCCGCCCCACGTACTTGCAAGGGGAATGCGGCGTTCTCGAATACGGTCATGTGCGGCCAGATGGCATACGACTGAAACACCATGCCGAAGCCGCGCCGATTCGGCGCCACGAAGACTCGTCGGGCCGATGAAAACACCACGTGCCCGTTGACCGAAATCTCCCCGGCGCGTGGCCGCTCGAGCCCGGCGATCGACCGAAGGGTGGTCGTCTTGCCGCAGCCGCTCGGACCGAGCAGGGTGAAGAGCTGGCCTTCGGCCACACTGAAGCTGACGTCCTGCGCGGCCTTGACGATCTCTCCCCGTTCGTTTGGGTACTCGGTGAACAGACCTTGGACGCTCAGCACGAATAAGCCTCGGCACCGTGAACGTACCGTTCACACTTCCTGGTTCTCGCTTCTCGGTTCGTGTTCACGTTCGATAAGGTCCGGCCAAAGCCGGACACTACGCGCGACATACCAGCGTCAGACGCCTCCGCGAGCCTGAACACGAACGGAGAACCCAGAACATAGAAGCGGGAACAACAGTTCATCGACTCTATTCCCGTACTCCGTACCTACGTCCGAGCCACTGCGCAACCATCACCAGCATGAAAAGGGAAATGATGAACAGCACGCCGAGCGCGGACAGCTCGACGTACTGGCCATTCTCCCATAGCTCCCAAATCACGATCGAAATCACTTGCGTGTCGGGACTGTAGAGGAGAATCGACGTCGAGAGCTCGCGAACCGAGACGATCATCACGTAGATCCAGCCCGCAAGCAGTCCAGGCTTCAGCAGCGGCAGAATCACTCTGCGGAACGTTGTCGTCCACGATGCGCCGCACATCGCTGCCGACTCTTCGAGCTCTCTGTGAATCTGGACCATCGACGTCGTGCTGTAGCGCAATCCGTACGGCATGAACCGCGTGATGTACGCGATGAGCATGATCCAAATCGTGCCGTAGATGCCGACGTCGACGTTCAGATAGAAGATCATGATCGACAGCCCCAGCACGAGCCCTGGAAACACGATCGGCAGCGATGCGACGTTATCGAGCAGCCATCGACCCGGGTATTTCGTCTTGACCACGATCCAGCAGATAACTGACGCGACCAGCATCACGACCGTCGCGGCGCTGAACGAAAGCATCACGCTGTTCAGAACCGTTCGCGGAAGGTTCGGATAGGCCAGGATGAAGCGGTAAGGGTCGAGCGTCAGGTTCTGCAGCGCCTCCATCGACGGGACCGCATAGAAGCGCTGAAGCGACGACCATAGCAGCACCGCGAACGGGAGCACGACAATCAACGCGAAATAGACGATGAAGATCGCCGCCGTCATCCATCGCCAGCGCCCCAGATCGATGAGACGCGGACGAAACCCTTTGCCGGTCATCGTGGCGTACTTCGATCCCTGTCCCGACAGACGCGAAACGAAGTAGACGCCAACGGTCGTGATAATCAGAAGTGCGAGCGCGTACGCCGACGCCAGGCCGATCTGACTCGGATAGCGGTGCACCGCTTGATAAATGGCTGCAGTGAACACGACGATGCCCGACGGTAGCCCGAGAAGCGCGGGCACCTCGAACGACTCGATGGCCCGGACGAACAAGATCAGGATGGTGGCAACAATGGCCGGCCACGTCAGCCGCAACGTGACGCGCCGCAGCACCTGAAACATTCCGGCGCCGCTCATCGTCGCGGACTCCTCGAGCGACGGATCCATGGCGCGAAACGCCGCGCTCATCAGGAGAAACGCCATCGGCGAATAGTGCAAGCCGTCAACCCAGATCATTCCTGGCAGCGAGTAGACGTCGAACAGCGGCTCCTCGAGGCCCAGCCACCCCTGCACGACGAGATTGATGATCCCGATTTGCGGACTGGCGAGGAAGATCCACGCGACCGTGAACAGGATGGAAGGGATGACGAGCGGAATCAGCGAAAGCGCGAAGAACACCGTTTTGAAGGGCGTGTTCGTGCGCTCGTTCATCCACGCCAGCGTGGCGCCGATTGCAAACGCGAAAACGGCAGTGCCGGACGCAAACTGAAGCGATGTGAGGAAGAGTGAAAGCGTGTCTCCGCTGCCGTAAGCCGCGGCGTAGTTTCCAAGCGTGAAGACCGCCTCGGCTGCGGCGGTCTGGGGCGTGCGGAAGCTCTGCCACAAGAGGAACGCGAGTGGAATGACGCCGATGTACACCGTGAAGACGACCGACGCGCCGATGACGACCCATTTCCAGTCGAATCGGCCACCGATTCTCGCATCGGGGGCAGCGAGTCCGGGCTCGGTGCCGCCGGGTCCAAAAGGACCCGGCCCACCAGGACCCGGCCTACGAGTGGTCGTCGTGACCGTGCTCATGCCCGTGATGATGATGGCCGTGGTCGTGGTGATGATGATGGTGGTGATGCCCGTGATGGTGACCAGCCGTCTCTGAGTCGGGCAGGGCATCTGCATGTCGATGCGGCACGCGCGGGTCGGCGCTGAACACCAGCGACTTGATCGTGACGGGCACCGTGAAGGACGGCATTCGCACGCGACCCAGGTCGATGTAATCGAAGTCCCACAGAGCGATGCCGTCGAGCACCAGCACCTCAGACCTTACATGGAGCTCGTCCTTCAGAATCGCGCCAAGCGTCTGTGCGATATCTGCATCCAGGATAAGGAACAGGGGTTTGCCGTTCCGAATTGTCTCGGGTAGTGCGTCGACGAGGCCGCGCGCCAATGCCGCAATTCGAGGATACGCCGGCGCGCCATCCCACCGGAATGCAAGCGCGATTTCCGACTGCCCCTCTTCGACATCGAACTTGCGCAGGTGATCGCGGATGCCGGACGCCACCTTCGCGGGCTCGATCTTCTCCCCGAGCTTCACACGCGGCTGAATCACCTGCAGATTTCTTCGGGGCAGGAGCTCGCCCGGGCTCGACACATAGATCGTGTTTCCGGACAGCTGGACACTGTATTCCGACGCACCGAGCGCCGTTGCACGGATGCACTCGCCGGCGGGGAGCAGCGCGAACGGAAAGCGCCCCGCGTCGATTCGTTCGCGAACGGCGCGGCCGAACCGTCGGCCGAGATCGCCGAAGTCGCGCTCTTCGCGCCCGTAGACGTACTCGCCCACACCGCCAGAAAACATAGCCCCCGCGATGCCACCCAGGACGCCAAGCGGCTCGGTCAACCACAAACCCTGAACATCGCGCGGCGCTGGATCCTGCGTGAGCAGGGTCACCAGCGCATCGGCCATCCAGGCGCTGACGCGATCCAGTTCGGAGGTGCTCACGGTTTCTCCGAGATTCCAGTCGCAGCCGGCGAGCGCGGCCAGGCGCCTGCCAGCAGGGTCGAGACGTGTAAATCGACTGTCGCTGTCGACGACCGCGAGACGCCCCCCGAGATGCACCGCTGCCGTATGAACCACGTTGCCGTTCTCGACGAGCGCAAGCTTCGTGGTGCCTCCGCCGATGTCGATGTTGAGAATCGGCGCGCGCCGCGCATGCGACACTTCGGCCGCGCCCGAGCCGTACGCCGCCAGCATCGACTCCATATGGTGGCCTGCGGCGGCGCACACGAATTCGCCGCCGATATCCGCGAGCACGTCGGCAATCGCCTTCGCGTTCTCGCGCCGGAGAGCCTCCCCGGTGAGGATGACGGCGCCCGTGTCAATGTCGTCTGGATGCAGATGCGCTGCCTCATATGCGTCGTCTACGATCCGCCCGATGGCTTGCTCGTCGATCCGCTCCTCGCTGAGATATGGGGTAAGCGCGACCGGCGACTGGTGCACCGTTTCGCGTTCGACGACGAAGTATCGGCTCGTCAGCTCCTCGGACATCCGACGCAGTCGAACGCGCGAGAAGATGAGCTGCGTTCCTGCCGAACCGATGTCGATGCCAACCGACAGCAATGTGATGTGGTCCTGCTGCCACAAACTCGTCGCCGTCGGGTCGTACTCCCCGCCGACATCGTCGTGGTCATGATCGTGATCGTGATCAGCCTCGCCATCCTCGTGCCAATGGGTGGGATCCATGCCGAGGAGGTGGTCGTCGAGCGTGTGCCGGCGTTTGTTTTCGGCGTCGTCGGTCACACGAACCTCGCGAGCATCACATGAATGGTTGCGACGACGACGATGAAGATGATGGTCGAGATGATGCCGATCTTGATCATGCGCTCGATGCCGATCTCACCGGCGGCGAATGCCGTAGCCGCAGTCGCTCCCGCCCAGGGAAAGATCAGGCCGACGGCGAGATTACCGATCAGAATCGCCATTGACGCGGGGTTGTAGCCGATCTGCGCTGCCGCCGGAATGAAGACGCTGCAATAGAGTGCGGTGCCGGATATGAAATTCGTGCTCACGGCAACGACCGAGGCCGCAAGGTACGGCAGCACCGCGAGACTGATCCCTAAGCTCTTTATCATTCCTCCGATGAACTCGACGAAGCCGAACTGGGTAAGCGCATCGGTCATCGCGACTGCCCCGCCAACCAGAAACATCGAGCTCCACGGTCCGTGTTGTTCCGCGTCCTTCCACGACAGCAGACCCGACTCGGCGCTATCCGATGAACGAATCGCGAACAACAGAAACATCACAGCGGGTGGTACCACCCATATCGGAAGCGCGCGGGTTACCCATACTGAAAGAGCCTGCTTCTCTCCAAGCGCGAGCGCGGCAAGCGTCGGCAGGATGAAAAGCAGGATCATGACCGCAAACACCCAGAGCACACGACGTTCGTTGGATCGCAACGGTCCGAGCTTCGCCTGCTCGGCCCGCAGAAATGCTTCTCCGCTCGGGATGTCGCGAATCTCTGGCTGCACGAGAAGCCACAACGTCACGTAAAACGCCACGAGCAGCGCAAGGAACACGGGGACGCCGACCGCCATCCACTCGAAGAACCCGAGCTGTCTCCCGGTGAACTGCTGGAGCAACGCCACGGATATGGCGTTGTGCGGAACGCCCATGATGGTCGCAGTGCCGCCGGCGACGGACGCATAAAAGGTCCCGAGCGTGACGAATGCCGCGAAGTTCGTATTGTCAGCGGGCCGCGCGCCGGCCATCGTCCAGGTATGCCGCACCAGAGACATGCCGATCGGAATGGTCATCGCGATGGTGGCGGCGTCGGAGACGAACATCGAGATGACACCTACGATGAACATATAGGTGAACATCAGCCGGTTGGTCTTTCCGCCGATTCCCTTCAACGAAAGGAACCCGAGCGCGAACCGGTGTGCCAGGCCGTGCTTCTCGATGGCATAGCCCATGAGCACAGTGCCCATGATCCAGAAGAAGATCGGCTGGCCGTAGAGGCGCATCGTCTCCGTGATGTCCATCACCCCGGCGGCGGGAAAGACCAGAAAGGGCAACATTGCCGCCATCGCCCAAGGGACCGGCTGTGTCATCCACCAGACGATCGCGCATACAAACGTTGCCAGCGCGATGCGCCCCTGATACGAAAGGGCGAGCGGCAACGCCACGACGAGCCCGAAAGCCGCTGGACCGGCAAGCAGTTTGAGCAGGTATAGCAGCGCTCCCGATGACCGCGCCGTGGTGGGTTCCCTGGGGGTGTCTGTTATCACTGAAGAGCGAAAATCCTATCGCAGTTTCGCATTTCAGGACGTTGGTCCGCCTAAAGCCGGGTGTACGGCCTGCCTGGGGGCCACGGCCCGTCGACTACAATTTGCGCCGCATGGATCACACAAAGCTCAAGACAGCACTCGTGACGCGAGGACACACGCAGGCCTTAAAAGACGGCACGGTGAAGCCGCGCACGTTCGAATTCGAGTTCGAAGAAGTGCCCGCCATTATTCAGGCGTTTCGACGCATGGTCAGGGGTCTCGAGTTCGACATCTCGGAAATGGCCATCACGACCTACATCTGCGCGCGCGCGCACGGCAAGCGATTCACCGCGCTGCCGATCTTCCCGATGCGCGCGTTCCACCACGGCGCCATCGTCTGCAACACGAAGGCGGGTATCCACTCGCCGAAAGATCTCGAGGGACGCAAGGTGGGCGTCAATCGTGGTTATACGGTGACGACGGGCGTGTGGGCGCGCGGCATCTTGCAGCACCAGTACGGGGTGGATCTTCGCCGAATCACATGGGTCCTTTCGGGCGACGAGCACGTGGCCGAGTGGAAGCCACCCGCCAACGTCGTTCCGATCGAAAGTGGCAAGAAGATGGAAGACCTGCTCGTGTCTGGAGAGATTCCCGCCGCGATCGGTGTTCAGGTGGACTCCCCCGACGTGAGACCGCTCATCCCGAACGCCAGGGAATCAGGCTTCGAGGCACTGCGCGATCGCGGCCTCTATCCGATCAATCACACCGTCGTCGTCAAAGACGACCTCCTCGGCGCAAAACCCGAGCTTGCGGCGGACATCTTCGACGCGTTTGCCGAAGCGAAGAGACGGTACACGACTCGGCTTGCAGCCGACATTCAGCCGGCGTCCGCGGACGACACGTTCTTCAAGAGGGTGATGGACATTACAAGCGACCCGCTGCCCTACGGCGTGAGCGCAAACCGGCCGATGCTCGAGGCCATCGTGCGTTACGCTGCCGAGCAAGGAATAATCAGCCGGCCGGTATCGGTTGACGAATTGTTTCACCCGAGCACACATGCGTTGAACGCATAGTTCACTCTTCCATGTTCTCTCTTCTCAGTTCGTGTTCAGGTTCGGTTCAGAGTTCGGCGTTCAGGGTTGGCGGTTCAGGGTTCGCGGAGTCGAACAGAGAACGCGAACAACGAACCGAGAACATGAACACGAACCGAACGTGAACACGAACCGAGAAGAGAGAACCTAGAAGTGTGAACGACGTTGCATCTACTTCCCCCGAATCTGACGTGCCGCTCGCACATCTTCTGCGTAGGTCTGTATCGCATCGAACGTAACGCGCGCGACGTTGGCGTAACGGTCGGTCGTATCGTCGAGAGCCGCCGCGAGATAGCCCACCGCGTTGACGACTGCTCGTACGCGTCCGTCCAGCCAGGGACCTCCGCCGAGCCCTCCAATCACCGGAATCGACACGGCCCCCGTGACCGCAGGGCCGGCCACCGGTCCCGAATGAGTGAAATCGAGGAGCGCCGCGCCCGCGTCTTCGAGCCGCTTCGCATCGGCAACGAATTGCTCGGTCATCTGTCCAGCGAGCTCGTGCGACGTATTCGACATCCCTCCATACCGGCTTGCGGTGTGCGGTGTGATGCCGAACTGCGCCCACACCGGAATCCCCGCTGCAGCGACGGCACGAACGGCGTCGAGATGGTCGGCCGCTGCGTCGAGCTTCACCATGTCCGCTCCCCCATCCTCGACGAGCCTCATTGCGGCGCGCGCCGCAGCGTCCGCGCCCGCCTGCATGGGACCGTATGGGAAATCACAGCTGACCAGAGCGCGCTCGACGCCCCGCCTGACAGCCTTGCAGGCAAGTAGCATGTGGTCGAGCGTGACCTCCAGTTCGCTCCGCTGCCCCCATATGTTGACGCCGACCGAATCACCAACGGAGACGATGTCGACCCCTGCCCGATCGACGATTTGCGCCATTTGATGGTCGTACACGACGACGCCGACGATCTTGCGCCCGTCGCGCTTCATCTGCTGAAGCGCCGCCACCGTTACCTTCCCCTGCACGCCTGACCTCGCCAATACTATGCTGCATGCCTGAGCTGCCGCGCTTGAACAACGTGATTCGTCTGCTCGAAGAGGGCAGGGTGCCGATCACTACCTTTTCTCCTCCGTCGACCGACAGCGCCGTGGCGCTCTCGGCGGCTGCCTACGACGGCGTGACCTTTGAACTGGAGCACAACCCGTACGACATCGTCACGCTCCGTGATTGTCTGCAGTACATGCTGAATCGCCGCCAGATCCTCGACCGCGGCTCTCTTGCGCCGGCCGTCACGCCGATGGTTCGCATCCCCGCCAACGGCGGCGATATGAACCAGTGGCTTGCGAAACAGGTACTCGACATCGGCGTATACGGCGTGATCTGGCCTCGCGTCAGCACCGTGGAGCAGGCATATAACGCTGTGGCCGCGTGCCGGTACCCGCGTCCGAAGTCGTCACCGATATACGAGCCTGAAGGACAGCGCGGCGACAATCCAGTCCATGCGGCGCGCTACTGGGGCATCTCGCAGCAGGAGTACTACAAGAAAGCGGACGTGTGGCCGCTCGCGCCACATGGTGAGATCCTCGTCGTCATTCAGTGCGAGCAGGTGCAGGCAATCGACAACCTTCCGCGGATTCTCAAAGAGGTGCGCGGCATCGGGGTCGTGCTGATTGGCGAAGGCGACTTGTCGCAGAATCTCGGGTATCCCCGACAGTACGACCATCCCGCTGTCGTGGAGGCGATGACCGCGATCCGGCGCATTTGCTCCGAGAACGGCGTCGCCTGCGGACATCCCCACGTGGACGCCGGCAACGCGCAGAAGGTGCTGGACGAAGGCTATCGATTCGTGATGTCTGCGCCGGGACGCACGTTCACCGGCCTGGACGCGTGCCGCAAGGTCAGCGGAAGGACCTGAGGATATCCTCGACGTAGCCCTCGTCGCCGGCGATCACGACCATCAGCGACCAAGGGCGTACCTGTGCGAGCGTTCTCGACAGCGCCTCGTCGGCGGTCGAACCGTCGCGCAGGACGAAGGCGGCGGTGTGCACCCGTCTGTCGCTGCAGGCCCTGCCGATCAACGCAGCCGCCGACGCGTCGGTCCCCGCGGCCGCGACCATCACCACGAGGTCTCCACTGGCAATCGTTTCGACCAGCTCTCGGTTACGGCCGGCCACCGCTGAGGCGGGAAAAAAACTCACACCCTTCCACGATCGCTCGGACAGCCTGACAAGGACGTCGTCACAACCCGGCTCGAGCGCAACCACGTTGACCACGCGCGCCACGGATGCCGGTGCCGGCACGCGAAACCGCGCCTCGGTGGCCGAGCTCATTCGTGCTGATTCGCTCAACATGGGTCTTAGTCTTTAGTCTTTAGTCTTTAGTGGGTTGGCTTTGGTCTGCGCTATGGCCGAATAGACCAAAGACTAGAGACTAGAGACCAAAGACAAACACCTCACACAGTCGCTGGTGCGACGCCCGGCTGCGCGATCATTGCTGTGCGGGCACCGTCCTTGTACGGCTGATCCGCCGGCAGCACAATTGCGGCAGACCGCACCTTCTGATGCTCCGGATCGACCCCCGGGGGCACCGTATCGTTCTCCACCAGAGCCTTGGCGGCCCGCAGCAGCCGCTGGCGCGCCATGATGATGCCGCTGTCGGTCGCGACCAGCGTCTCCTTCGTACGATCAACGACGGGGCCCATGCTTTCCTGGAGCGACTGATCCTGCATGGCGAAGCCTTCGATGCCGCTGTAGGTCCGGCCCGCCTTCTGCGCGGCTCGGTCCATCAGGTAGTCGTTGTCCTTGTTCGCTACCGGACGGTACGTGCCCGGAATCACCTTCGCGTGAATCCCCTTGCCTTCCCGCATCGCCGACACTTCGGCATCGGTCAGCGCGCGTGTGGGGTGGTAATCAAAGCTCCAGGTCCAGCAGTTCTCGTCGTCGATCGGAATCCAGAAGTGGCCATGCACTGAGTGGTCGCCGCGTGGCGCGATCATCGTGAACGACGGCATCACCCACTGAGTAATCCGCCAATAGTAGTTGCCGTTCTCGGCATTGCGGCGCGCCCCGATGTACAACCCGCCCGGGCTCTCGACCACCTCGAAGACGGGCCGAGTATCGCCAAGGTTGTACTGGTTTCCGCGCGCACCCTTGAACAGAGGATCGGAGTTCAAATCGCCGCGATGCAGGAAGGAGACGTGACTCGAATCGATGCCGCCTTCCATCGCCTGCAGCCAGTTGCACTCCTGGAGGCGCTTCGACATGAACGACTGCGACGCAGGCACCGTCGCAAATTCCCACTCGGGGAGCGGAGGCTGCTTGTCGGGCGGCCCCATGTAAGCCCAGAGAACGCCGCCACGCTCGACCAGCGGATACGACTTCAACTTCACCTTCTTGGCGAAGCCTGACTGCTCCGGCTCCGACGGCATGTCCACGCATTGACCGGTGACGTCGTACTTCCATCCGTGATACGGACACCGCAGCCCGCAGTCTTCGTTGCGGCCGAACCAGAGTGAGATGCCGCGATGCGCGCAGAACTCGTCGATCAGGCCCAAGCGTCCGTCAGTGTCGCGAAACGCAATAAGCCGCTCTGACAGCAGCTTCACCCGCACGGGCGGGCAGTCATTCTCCGGCAGCTCTTCCGGGAGGAGCGCTGGAATCCAGCTGCTGCGGAACACCCGGCCCATCGCCGTGCCGGGCCCCGTTTGCGTCAGAAGTTCGTTCTGGTCCTGCCTGAGCATCCCTTTT
>Ga0075420_100004017_pt1 | contig 12880 bp, 6 predicted proteins | sample SoiMetdeltSBSDD4_FD_75296 | JGI IMG/M metagenome (GOLD analysis project Ga0075420, IMG submission 75296) | Bulk soil microbial communities from a Populus tree surrounding site in Tennessee, USA - Soil MetaG P. deltoides SBSDD4 | ecosystem: Environmental > Terrestrial > Soil > Tree plantation... | reverse complement strand
TCGAGCGCCGGCGGCTCGCCGATGACCGCCCACTTCACCACGCCGCCCTTCTTGGGCTCGACGCCCGGCTTGGCGGCAGCGGCCGGCTTCGCATCGGCGGCCGGCTTCGCCTCGACCTTCGGGGCGGCGGTCGGCTGGGCAGCAGCGGCCGGCGCCGCCGGCGCGGTGGTCGCGGCCGGGGCAGCGGGCTTCGCGGGCTCGGCCGGCTTGGCGGGGGCCGGCTGCTGCGGCGCGCAGGCAACCGCGAGCGGCGCGACGGCGCCGACCGCCATCAGCGCGGTCAGCCCCTTGAGCAGCGAACGCCGCGAGGTCAGCCGGCGTGGCTCGCGCATCGCGGCGCCGTCGAAGCTACCACCAGAGTCCATGACGAACCTCCTGGGATTCGAAAGGGGCGTGTCGCCGGCATCACGCATTCAACAGCCGACAGCGACGCCTGGACCGATGGGCTGAGTATAGCCGCCCGTAGGGCAGGCGTCCTCGTGACCGGCGCACAATCCACCGAGGTCGGGGCCTGGCCTACGGCACCAGCACCAGCCGGATCGCGTCCGCGACGACGACGCCATCCGCCGCCCCCGCCAGCTCCACGATGCAGGGCGCGCCGGCCGCCAGCGGCGTCTCCAGCAGCGTCCGCCACTGGCCGCCCGGCTCCTGCTGGTCCACCGTCGCGTCGCCGAGCGGCGCGCCGCCCTGGCTCACGCGGTAGCTGGCCTGCGTCGAGCGATTGTCGGCCTCGGTCCAGGATGCCTGGACCCGGTACGTCCCGTCCTCCGGCACGGAGAGCTGCCAGCGGAACAGCGCGTCGTCCTGGCCGGGCGCGGCCTCCTGGTACCCGATCCCGTAGTAGCCCAGCACGCCGGTCTCGCGCGTCCAGACGCCCTCGCGGCGGGTGCGTCGGGCATCGGTGTCGTCCACGACGACGTGGCGGTCCACCACGATCGGCCAACGGGCGTGGACCCACCCCTCGCGCCCGGCGACGTCGCGCGCCCGGACCAGCAGCAGGTAGATCCCGCGCGCATCCGGCGGGAGCGGCACGCTCAGCCCGGAGTCGCGCGTCCACGGCCCCCAGGCCGGCCGCTCGTCGTCGACGTAGCCACTCAGCGGCTCGATCCGGTCCGTGCCGGGGATGCGGCGCCAGGCGGCCAGCCGCGCGCTCACCTCGGCCACTGACGCGTCGACCTCCCAGGCGAAGACCAGGTCGGTGGGCCAGAGGTTCCGCTCGGCCGGGCCGCGCGTGATCCGGACGGACGGCCCGCGCGCGCCGAGCTGCTCCTCGACGCGCTGGCGGATGGATGGCAACCGGGGGTACAGGTTGTCGCCGGGGCACTCGGTCGGGATGCAGTCGCGGTGGCCGGAGACGTTGCTGATGCCGTCACGCCACAGCGCCGTGCCGTCACCGCGTGCCCGCACGTAGTTCTGGGTGCTGGTCGGGTCGATGCCGTACCGCTGGGCCATGAACGCCAGCGCCTCGACCAGCGCATCCACCTGGGCCGTGCCCGGCTGGCGCATCTGGAAATTGCCGAGCAGCGCGATCCCGACCGACCCGTAGTTGTAATCCAGGGCATGCCCGGCCACGACGCCCTCGCCGACGATCTCGCGCCGTCCGCTGGCGTCGGGCTCCCGGCCGCGCCGCCCCTCGTAGACCCGGCCGCTGCTGTCGATCAGCAAGTTGTAGCCGATGTCGCCCCAGCCCTGGGTGACGGCGTGGTAGGCGTAGATCGAGCGGACCTCGGCCTCGGCGTCGGCGTAATCGTTGTCGGTGGCCGTGTGGTGGACGACGAGCAACGAGGGCGTGACGTGGGCGGCCGGCCACTGGTTGACGCCGTCCTTGAAGCGCAACGACTCGTCGGCGCCCCAGGCCTCGCGCGTGACGACCCGCTCCAGGAAACCGACGATCCCGGCGCGGAGGAGACCCCCACCCCCAGCCCCTCCCCCTCGGAAGGGGGAGGGGAGCACGTGTGCGTCGCCTCCCCCTCCCCCGCGACCGGGGGAGGGGGTTGGGGGGTCGGGGCTTTCCTGGAGGGCCACTTCCGGCCGCCGGCTGTCCAGGCAGGTCAGCGTCAGCGCACTCACGGCCGCCGTCTCGGGGCCGGCCTGCTCGAAGGTCAGCCGGGCCTGGAGCCAGGTCCCCAGCCGCGCGCCCACCAGCGCCCCGAACGTCTCGGATTCCCCCTGGCTGCCCGCTCGGTCCGGGCCGTGGGCCTCGCGGAGGACCGGGCGCCAGGGCAGCCAGGCCTGACCGTCGCGGCTGGCCCGAAGCTCGACCCGCACGCCGCGCTCGTCGCCGCCGTCGGTGCGCCAGTGGAGCCCGACGTGCGTGCACGGGAACGCGGCCTGGAGGGCGGGCGTGGTGTAGGTGGCGCCCGGCCGCTCGGCGGTCAGGCCCCGGGCGTCGCCGCCCTGGCCCGGCAGCCGCACGCCGTCGGCGAGGCCGGCCCGGAGATCGCGGCCGGCCAGCACGAGATCGGCCATCCGGACGGGGACCGCCCCGCCGGCATCGAACGGCTCGCCCGGCGCGGCCGACGCCACGACCTGTCGGGACGCCGCTCCGGCCGGCCCCGGCGCCGCGCCGAGCAGCAAGCCGGCCGCCGACGCCGAACGCACCAGCCAGCCGACGAACCTCCGGCGCGTGAGGCGCACTGCCATAGAAAACGCTCCCGGCGACGATGTCGCGCGGGAGCGTACCTGGCAACGAATCTTCCGTCAACCCCTCCCCCGCTCCGCATTGGAGCGGGGGAGGTGGGTGAGGTCCGGTTTACTTCAGCTTCATCTCCTTGACCATGACGAACGCGTCGAGGCGGGGCTTCCAGTCCACCTTCGAGCTGACGCCGTAGTAGAAGTTCGGGTGGCCGATCGGCACGGTGTAGAACTGCTCGTGGATGTACTTGGCGATCTCTTCGTACGCCTTCTGCCGCTCGGCACCCTTCAAGGGCAGCGCCTTCGCGTGCATGTCCTCGAGCGTCGGATCGCACACGGTCGAGTTGCGGGCCTTGCAGGTGTAGTACGAGGTGACCGTGGACGAGTAGTCCATCAGCTCGTTGCCGTGGGCGTGCGTCCCGAGCATGCCGCGCGTCGGATCGACGCCGTTGCCGGTGTTGGCGCCCCACAGCTCGGCGTGCACGGCCGTCTCGACGCCCTGCGTCTTGGTGCCGGTCAGGCCAATCTCGACCATCGTCTGGGCGACCGCCTCGGCGGCGTCTTCGAGCCCCACGATGTAGGCGCGACGCACGAACATCGTGAGCGGCGCGTCGACCGGGACGCCGGCGGCCTTCGCCTCGGCGATCAACTGCTTCGCCCGCGCCAGGTTGTACGGGTACGGCTGGAGGTTGGCGTTGAAGCCGGTCGCGCTCGGTCCGACCAGTTGGCGCGCGACCTCGCCGCCACCCATCAGCTCGTTGATGACCGCGTCCTTGTCGATGGCCAGCGCGATCGCCTCACGGACACGCTTGTCCTTCAGCGTCGGGTTCGGCAGGTCCATGCGGACGAAGATCGTCTCGATACTCGGACTGGACTGGCAGTTCGGCGTCGTCTTGCACTGATCGCTCGTGATCCAGCGGGCGATGTCGGCCTCGCCGGTCCTGGTCATCGCCGCGCGGACCTCGCGCTCGGCGCGGAACACGAACGTCACGTCCTTGATACTGGCCGCGCCCTGTGCATCAGCCGAGCCGTTCCCCCACCAGTCCGGGCTGGCCGTCACCTTTATGTGCTGACCCTTGACCCACTCGACGAAGGTGTACGGACCGGTCCCGATCGCCTTGAGCAGGACCTCGTCCGGCTTCTCCTTCGCCTGCTTCATCGAGTTGATCGGCGCGAAGTAGAGCCGCTCGGGCAGGATCGGGTCCGGGGCCTCCGCCACGACGTCCAGCGTCAGCTCGTCGACCGGGTTCGCCTTGAACTCGGGGCCGATGAACGTCCGGATCCGGAAGTTGTTCTCCTTGCTCCAGGTCCAGTTCAGGCTGTAGGCGGCGGCCTCGGCGTTGAACGGGGTGCCGTCGTGGAACTTGACGTTTGGGCGCAGGTAGAAGCGCCAGGTCGTGGGACTCGTCGCCTCCCACTTCGTGGCGAGCTCGCCGACCAGCTCGTTGTTCGGGTTGCGGTTGACCAGCCCCTCGGCGATGTTGCGGATGATCGGGTAGCCGTACGAGTTGTACGCCTGCCACATCTCCAGCGTCGGGACCTCTTCGTTCATCGCGATGACGATGCTGCCGGCCGGGGTGACCTTCGGCACGGAAGCGGCGGCCGGCGGCGGGCCGGACCCGGCAGCGGCAGCCGGCTTCGCGGCGGGCGAGGCCGCCGGTGACGCGGCCGGCGATGCCGCCGCGGCGGGTGATGCAGCAGCGGCCGGCGAGGCGGCGGCTGCCGCTGGCGACGCGGCCGGTGCCGCGGGCTTGGCGGCCTCGGTCGGCTTCGCCGGCGCGGCGGTCGGGGCCGCTGCCGGCGCCGGCGCGCAGGCGGTCAGCGCCATCATGCCGCTCAACAGCACGGCAGACCAGAGGGCTCTCCGAGATCGTCGCCGATCCCGTTCCCACGAACGCGTTGTCCCTCGAATGAGCATGTTGTGGATTCCTCTCACTCGTCAGTTCCGCCGGCAGCGTCGCCGGCAGCTGTCCTTAGCAGTGACGTGCCGCTACCAAAACAGAGCGCCGTGGTAGAGGCAGGCGCATCCCTGCCCCGTAGATGTGCGGGTCGATCCTCCCTCGTCCCGATCTCTCACGGCTCCGTGCACCGCCGGCCGCAACGACGCCGCCGACCGATGGTCCAGGTGGTCGATTCTGGACATGACCATAGCGTCTCGATGATAGCGTCAAACGCCCGGCGCGTGATTCGCAACGACAAACAGCGCGCCCGGCGACGACGTCGCGCGGGAGCGTACCCGGCGGTCGTGCCGCCGTCAAGAACGCCCACTGAAAAAGCCCCCACCCCAACCCCTCCCCCGTGCACGGGAGGGGTTGGGGTGGGGGCCAGGTCCCACCGAGGGCGGGCGAGCTACTTCAGCTTCATCTCCTTGACCATGATGAACGCGTCCAGCCTCGGCTTCCACTCCAGCCTCGTGCTGAGGCCGTAGTAGTAGTTCGGATAGCCGATCGGGATCGTGTAGTACTGGTCGTGGACGTACTTCGCGATGTCCTGGTACGCCTTCACACGCTCGGCACCCGTCAACGGCAGCGCCTTCGCGTGCATCTCCGTCACCACGGGGTCGCAAACCGTCGAGTTGCGAGCCGGGCAGGTGTAGTATGAGGTGACCGAGGACGAGTAGTCCATCAGCTCGTTGCCGTGCGAGTGCGGGATGACCGCCCCTCGGGTCGGGTCGATCTTGGCATCACCCTGGTTGGCGCCCCAGATCTCGGAGTGCGCGGCCACCTCCATACCACGGACCTGGGAGTTGGGCAGACCGATCTCGACCAGGCCCTGCATGATCGCCTCGGCGGCATCTTCGAGGCCGACCATGTAATTCCGACGGATCAGCGCCGTCAGCGGCAGATCAACCGGAGTGCCGGCGGCCTTCGCCTCGGCGATGAGCTGCTTCGCCTTCGCCATGTCGTACGGGTACGGCTCGAGATTCGGGTTGTACCCGAGCGAGGCCGGTCCGACGAGCTGCCGTGCGACCGTGCCGCCGCCCATCAGGTCGTTGATGACGGCGTCTTTGTCGATGCTCAACGCGATCGCCTGGCGGACCCGGATGTCCTTCAATGTCGGGTGGACGATGTCCATGCGGACGAAGATCGTCTCGAGGCTCGGCGTCTCCTGGCAGTTCGGCGTGGTCTTGCACTGGTCGATGGTAATCCAACGCGCGATGTCGGCCTCGCCGGTCCGCGCCATCGCGGTACGGACTTCGCGCTCGCCTCGGAAGACGAACGTCACGTCCTTGATCGAAGCTGCACCCATCGCGTCGGCCGAGCCGTTCCCCCACCAGTCGGGGTTGGCCGTCAGCTTGACGTGCTGGCCCTTGACCCACTCCTGGAAGACGTACGGACCGGTCCCGATCGGCTTGAGGAGCACCTCTTGCGGGTTCTCCTTCGCCTGCTTCATCGAGTTGACCGGCGAGAAGTAGAGCCGCTCGGGCAGGATCGGGTCCGGGGTCACCGTCTCGACGTCGAGAACCAGATCCTCCACGGCCTTCGCCTGGAAATCGGGGCCGATGAACGTCCGGATTCGGAAGTTCTGCTCCTTGCCCCAGGTGTGATTGAGGCTGAACGCGGCGGCCTCGGCGTTGAACGGCGTGCCGTCGTGGAACTTGACGTTCGGGCGCAGGTAGAAGCGCCAGGTCGTCGGACTGATGGTCTCCCACTTCGTGGCAAGCTCGCCAACAAGCTGATTGTTCGCCGGATTCCGGTTGACCAGCCCCTCGTTCGTGTTCCGGAGAATCGGGTAGCCGTACGTGCTGTACGCTTGCCACATCTCCATCGTCGGGGTCTCGTCATTCAAGGCGATGGTGATGCTGCCCGTCGGGGTCACCTTCGGCACGGAGGCAGCCGGGGGCGGTGGGCCGGTGCCGGCGGCGCCAGCCGGCTTGGCGGCGGGCGAGGCGGCAGGCGACGCCGCTGGCGAGGCAGCCGGCGAAGCAGCAGCGGCCGGGGACGCGGCAGCGGCCGGACTCGCGGCGGCGGCAGCCGGGCTGGCGGCGGCCGGCGCAGCCGGCTTGGTCGCTTCGGCCGGCTTCGCCGGCGCAGCGGTCGGCGCTGCCGGGGCGGCTGGCGCACAGGCGACCAGCGCCAACAGGCCGCTCAGCAGCACGGCAGTCCAGGTGGCACGGACGCTCCGAGATCGACGCCGATCTCGGCCCCGTGGGCACGACATCCTACGGTAGAGCATGTGGCCTTCTCCCGGTAGTTCCCATCGTTGGTCACTCGGCTCCGGCGCCGAGACGCTCTCGCGGGTGTGGCTCGCTCCGTTGCTGCAGGGTGCCGAACGAGCGCAGCAATCCGCGCCCGGTCCGGCTCATGCATCAAGTTTCAGGTGGCTCCGCTCGTCACCTCCCTCACAGGTCCGCGCCCGGTCTCTATCGCCTCGTCTTGACGGACGCCTCAGGCTGCCGCGCGCGCGGCGCCCCGACGCACCCAGCGCCACGAGCTGACCGGGTCGGTGACGACACGGACCCAGGTCGCCAGCACGTTGAAGCTCAGCGCCGTGAGCATGATCGCCAGGCCCGGGAACGTGACCAGCCACCACGCCGTGGTGATCGACTCACGTCCCTGCGCCAGCATCAGTCCCCACGACGACTCCGGCGGCTGGATGCCCATCCCCAGGAAGTCGAGCGCGGCCAGCGCCAGCATCATCGTGGCGACCTCGAGCGTCGCGAGCACGATGATCGGCGAGAACAGGTTCGGCAGCATGTGGAGCAGGATCAGCCGACGATCGCTGCACCCGAGCGCCCGCGCCGCCTCCACGAACGGCCGCTCCCGCAGGGAGAGCATCATGCCACGCGTGATCCGGCAGTACACCATCCAGCGAGTGATGACCATCACCAGGATCAGGTTCACGAAGCTCGGGCCGAGCGCGTACAGCACGAACAGCGCGAGTAACAGGCCCGGCAAGCTCATCTGGAGATCGACGAGCCGCATGATCAGGTCGTCGACCCGGCCACGATAGAAGCCGGCCATCAGCCCGAGGGTGACGCCGACCGTCCCCGAGAACAGGGCCGTTGCGATGCCGACCGTCAACGAGATGCGGGCGCCGTAGATCAGCCGCGCCAGCACATCCCGGCCAAGCTGGTCAGTGCCCAGCAGATGCGGGACCGCGCCTTCCTGAACCGCTGGCGTCATCGGCGGCTTCATCCGCGTGCGGATCGACTGGGCATACGGATCATGCGGCGAGACAAACGCGGCAAACGTGGCCGAGCCAACCACCAGGATGATGAAGCAGACCGCGGCGAGCACAACCTTGTCGTCGAACAGCGCACGCAGCAAGTCGCCCCAGGTGACGCCGCCGGATCGCGCAGCGCCACGCTCGACGACGTCAGGCTCGGCACGCGCTGTTGCCGCATCGGACTGGACCGCCCGGACCGTGTCTGCCATGCTCCCTCCCTCGGGTTGGGCGAAAGCCCCTGACGAATCCAGGCTTATGCAGCGGCGCTGCCGAAGCGAATCCGTGGATCGACGCGTGTGTACAACAGGTCTACCAGGAAGTTGAGCGTGATGATCATGATCGCGATCACGAACACCGTCGCCTCGATCAGCGGCAAGTCACGACGGCCGATCGCCTGGATCAACAACCCGCCGATTCCAGCCCAGCCGAACACCGTCTCGATCACCACCGCGCCGTTGAGCAGCGAGGCCGTCTCGTCACCGCACATCGTGACGATCGGGATCGCGGCGTTCCGAAACGCGTGTCCGAACGTGCAGACGCGCTCGGCGAGGCCCTTCGAGCGCGCCGTCACCACGTACGGCTTACTCATCTCGTCCAGCATCGCGCCGCGCGCGACCTGGGCGATCCGGCCGATCGGACGGAACGCCAGCGTCAGGGCCGGCAAGACCGTGTTCTCGATGCCGCCGTAGCCCGACGTCGGGAACCAGCCGAGCTGGACGGCGAACAGCAAGATCAGCATCAAGCCGAGCCAGAACTCGGCCGTCGAGACGCCGCCGAGCGAGATCACCGTCAACGCGCGGTCAAGCCACGATCGCGGCCTGATCGCCGAGATCGTCCCGATGATGATCGCCGTCGGAATGGCGAGCAAGGCCGTGGCGAGCGCCAGGTGGAGCGTCGCCGGCACCCGGCTGAGCGCGACCGGCAGCGACGGCACGCGCTGCCAGAGGGAATTGCCGAAATCGCCCCTGATCCACCCGGACGCCGTTCGGATGAACTGGACGTAGAGCGGCTGATCGAAACCGTACTGCGCACGGGTCGCCAGGTATTGCTCGTGGGAGGCCTCCGGCGCCAGCATCATCTTGGCCGGATCGCCGATCCCATGTCCCAGCAAGAACACGAACAGCAACAAGCCGACCAGGACGAGCACCGAATGCCCTAGCCGCTTGATGAGATAGGCGGTGATGGCAACCCTCCTCGGCACTCCGCTCCCGCCCAGACCCGAGCCTGCCAGGCCAGATCAGGCGCGCGTTGCGCCATCCTCACGTCATTGGTGCAGCGGTCCACAGCGGCGTCACTGGACCGTCGCGGGGCCTCACGAGTGCCTCACTATGGTAGAGCCGGCCAACGTTGTCAAGGCAACGTATACAAGGTCGACCGTTCAGCTACCAGATATCACGACAGCCATAACAGGAGCGTCAGTCAGCCATCACCGGTCCCGATAGCCAGACCGGATGCGCATCACGCTCCCGGGAACGCGCGGCGACCGCCGGACGCGCAGCTCTGTCGGAGGACCACCCCCCCGTAACCGTGGCGGGTGATCTGGGCCGTTCGGTATGCTCGATCCGTGGCCGCGCACGCTCCACCCCGGGAGGGCCGACGATGCGCCTGCTCGTGCTGCTCGTGGTCTGTGGGCTGCTGATGAGCGGCTCGCCGTGGCCGGTCTCCGCCGCCGAGCCGGCGTTCCACGAGCTGTGGCGGGCCGAACGCGGCACCGGCTTCGAGGGATGGTCGCTCGATGGGGTACGCGTCGCCGATGGGCGCCTGGTGCTCGACGCGACAGGGACCGGCCTGGCGATCGGCCCGGTGCGCGAGACCTCCGGGCCGTTTCAAGAATTGATCGCCTCCTGGAACGCCGAGACGCCGCCCGGCACCTGGATCGAGGTCCGGCTGCGCGCCCGCCTCGGCGGTGACGGCAGCGCCGGCGCGTCCGGACGCTGGACGCGCTGGTACGAGCTTGGCTCGTGGTCGTCGGACTCCGGCCCGGAGCGACGGCAGAGCGTGAAGGGCCAGCGCGACGAGGACGGCCGGGTCTCGACGGACACCGTGATCCTGGCGGCTCCCGCCGACGCCTACCAGCTCGGGCTGACGCTGCGCGCCGACGACAACAGCGGCTCGCCCGCCGTCTCGCTGGCGGCGGTGCTCGCCTCGACGCCCTCGGAGACGGCCCGCGCGGTTGCCGCCAGCCGGGCGGCCTGGGGCACCACCCTGGAGGTCCCCGAGCGCTCGCAGATGGTCTACCCGAACGGCGGCCCGGTCTGGTGCAGCCCGACCTCGACCAGCATGGTGATGGCGTACTGGTCCGAGAAGCTTAGCGAGCCGGCCCTGAACCGGCCCGTCCCCGAGGTTGCCGCCGCCGTCTACGACGTGGTCTACCGGGGCAATGGCAACTGGCCGTTCAACACGGCGTACGCCGGCCAGCACGGGCTGGTCGGATACGTCAGCCGGATGTCGAGCCTCGGGCAGGTGGAGCGCTGGATCGAGGCCGGCGTGCCGGTCGTGGCGAGCCTGGCCTGGGCGCCCGGCGAGCTCCGGAACGCCGCCGTCCCCTCGACGAACGGCCATCTGCTGGTGATCATCGGCTTCACCCCCGACGGCGACGTGGTGGTGAACGATCCAGCGGCCGACCCGCGCCTCGGATTGTCGGTCCGCCGGGTCTACCCGAGGGCCACGATGGAGCGGCTCTGGCTGACCCACTCCGGCGGCACGGTCTACCTGATCTACCCGGAGAGCCTGACGCCCCCCTCGGGCGAGGTTGCGTTCGGCGCCTGGTAGCCGACGCCACGCCTGGTGTGACCCCCGTCACATCGCCCGGCAGCCGGTTCGCCTATCCTCGCTCCGAGGCGCACGGTGCCCTCCTTGACACGGGGAGGGGCGCACGCGATAGTGCCGCCGTTCGGAGCGCGTCCGAACACGGTGGGAGCCGGTGCCCTGGCCCGGGACACCGGCGAGATTTCGGAGGGGCGTGGTGGCTGACGATCTCGCCGCGACCGTCGAGCAGCTCCAGGCCGAGCTACGCCGGCTTCAGGACCTCCGCGCAGCCGACCAGGACGAGATCGCCGGTCTGCGCCAGCGCGAGGCGGCACTCGTCGGTGAGCTTGCCGAGTCCCGCGAGCGGCAGGCTGCCACCGCTGAGGTGCTGGCGGTCATCGCCTCCTCGCCTGCTGACGCCCAGCGCGTCCTGGACACAATCGTGCAGAGCGCGGGGCGACTGGTGGGAGCTGCCACCGCTGCAGTGTGGCGCGTCGACGCCGACGGCCTTCGCGGGGCAGCCGTCTTCATGGACACGGCGGTGACGGCCGAGCCCTATACGGGGTTCTCATCCCAGACCCGTCCGATCGATCCGTCGAGCTACGTCGGGCGGGCCACCATCGAGCGCCGAACGATCCGTGTCGACGACCTTGCCACGGTGGCGCCGGGTCGCAATCCAGATGCCATCGCGTTGCAGCAGCGATTCGGCTACCGAGCATACGTTGTGACCCCGTTGCTGCGTGAGTCCGACGTCATCGGTGCGCTGTCGGTTTCACGAATGGAGGTCGGATCCTTCACCGACGACGACGTCGCGCTGCTCGAAGCCTTCGCCAATCAGGCGGTGATCGCCATCGAGAATGCCCGGCTCTTCGAGGAGCTGGAGCAGCGCAACCGCGACCTGAGCGAGGCGCTAGAGCAGCAGACGGCCACCGCCGAGGTTCTCCGCATCATCGCCTCCTCGCCGACCGATCTTCAACCTGTGCTCGACGCTGTAGCGGTGAACGCGGCACGGCTGTGTGACGCGAAGGACGCGTTCATCTCCCTGCTCGATGGCGACCTGCTCGTCCCAAGAGGATTCTGGGCATCGTACACTCCATTCGGGGCAACGTTCGGTGGGCCGGGACTACGGGTCAGCCGTGGGTCGGTCATGGGTCGGGCAGTGATTGAAAATCGCACGATCCACGTCCACGATCTGGCCGCGGAGGCCGATGACGCGTACCCGGACAGCACGGCGAAGCGGGCAGGCGTTCGGACGTATCTCGCCACGCCCTTGCTGCGCGAGGGGCGGCCCATCGGGACGATCTCCGTCCGCCGCATGGAGGCGCGACCCTTCTCCGATAGCCAGATCCTGCTGCTTGGCACCTTCGCCGATCAGGCCGTGATCGCCATTGAGAACGTCCGACTCTTCCAGGAGCTTGAACAGCGCAACCGCGACCTGAGCGAGGCGCTAGAGCAGCAAACGGCCACCGCCGAGGTTCTCCGCGTCATCGCCTCCTCGCCGACCGATCTCGGCTCCGTGCTCCAGTCGATCCTCGATACGGCAGCCCGACTCTGCGGCGCCCAGGGCGGTGCGATCCTCCAGCTTCGCGAGCGTGACGGCCTGCTCTCGCCGCGTGTTTCCTATGGGCATCAGCGCACCATGTACGAGAGCCGGTACGCCGACCCCTTCACCAACTTTACCGGGCTGCCACTTTCTCCTGGCACCCCGCCCGGTCGGGCGCTGCTGGAGCGACGCACGATCCACGTGGACGACATGGAAGAGGCCTCCAAAACCGACTTTCCGGACGCGCGCCCGTTCCAGCCCATCTACGGCTTCCGGACGCTGGTAGCCGTGCCGCTGATCTCGAACGACCTTCCCATTGGTATCTTCGCCATGATGCAGTACGAGGTCAGCCCGTTCACCGACGCGCAGATCGCGCTCCTGGAGACGTTCGCCAGTCAGGCGGTGATCGCCATCGAGAACACCCGGCTCTTCGAGGCGCTGGAGCGGCGCAACGGCGAGCTGACCGAGGCGCTGGAGCAGCAGACGGCCACGGCCGAGATCCTGCGGGTGATTGCGTCCTCGCCAAACGACCTCCAGACGGTCATCGACGCCGTCGCGGAGAACGCCGCTCGGCTCTGCGAGTCGGATCGAGTCAGCATTCTGGGGCTGGCCGGCGAGACGTTCCAGGTCATGTCGACGTTCGGACCGCTCCCGCAAGAGATGGGCGCGCTGCCAATCGCCGTCACGCGAGCGACCATCGCCGGTCGGGCCGTGCTCGATCGACGGACGATCCACGTCCACGACGTTCGGACCGAGATCGAGGGCGACTTCAGGGCAGCGCGTGCG
>Ga0075420_100004016_pt1 | contig 12881 bp, 12 predicted proteins | sample SoiMetdeltSBSDD4_FD_75296 | JGI IMG/M metagenome (GOLD analysis project Ga0075420, IMG submission 75296) | Bulk soil microbial communities from a Populus tree surrounding site in Tennessee, USA - Soil MetaG P. deltoides SBSDD4 | ecosystem: Environmental > Terrestrial > Soil > Tree plantation... | reverse complement strand
TCGACATCGTCATTCGCCACCTCGTGGTGCGCGTCGATGAGCAGCAGGCGATCGTCGAGCGGACGCGCGCTGCGCGGACCGAGACATCGCGACGTCGGCGGACGGCGCGCGGTCTTCCCCCGGATCGCCAGCCCGGTGAAGGACAGCGCGGCGACGGAGATGACGACCGGGACGACCGGTTCGACATGGGCATAGACATGTAGGACGGAGCGCGTGCCCGGCTCTTGGCTCGATGAGCCGAGCGGGCACCTCCGGCCACCTTTCACAAGGACAAGAATATGAACGGACGACGAGGACCCAGCACCGGAAGCGGGAGCGGAGGCGGGGGCGGTCGCGGACGCACCGGAGCCGCTGGCGCTGCACAGGGCAAAGACGGCCAGCAAAGGCGGCCAATGTTCCGCCGGCGCAAGATCTGCAAGTTCTGCTCGGACAAGATCGACGACATCAACTACAAGGACGTCAAGCTGTTGATGCCGTTCCTTCCCGAGCGCGCGAAGATCCTGCCGCGGCGTATTTCGGGTGTGTGCGCGACGCATCAGCGAAAGCTGCGCACGGCCATCATGCGGGCACGTCAACTGGCGCTGCTGCCGTATACGTCGGAGTAGGTAAATGGAAGTCATTCTCAGACAACACGTTGACAAGCTCGGGAACCGTGGCGAAATCGTCAAGGTTGCCGCCGGGTACGCGCGGAACTATCTTCTGCCGCGCAAGCTCGCTCTGCCGGTCACTGAGGGCAACAAACGCCACGTCGAACGCGAGCGCAAGCTCATGGACCTGAGCGAAGCCCAAGAGCGCTCACAGGCCGAATCGCTGGCGACACGGCTTCTGGCGGTGGACATCACGATCGCGCGAAGGGTGGGCGATACCGAACAGTTGTACGGCTCGGTGACCGCATCCGACGTCGCCGATTTCATCAAGAGCAAGGGCTTTGACATCGATCGGCGTAAGCTGATCATGCCCGAGGCCATCAAGGCGATTGGTGAGTTCGACGTGCCATTGAAGCTGCACCGGGAGGTGACGGTGCCGCTCAAGGTGAAGGTGGTCAAGGAAGGCGGCCAGCAGCCGCCAACCGCCTGAGGAGTTGCCCGTGGCCGTGGAAGTCGGTACCAAGGCACCAGATTTCACGCTTCCCAACCAGGATCGCGAGCCTGTGACCCTCAGTCAGCAACTGGCGAAGGGCCCCGTGGTCCTGGTGTTCTTTCCAGCGGCGTTCAGCGGCACGTGCACCAATGAATGGTGTACCTTGCGCGACTCCATTGCGGACCTCGGGAAGGTGTCCGCGACCGTTCTCGGCGTCAGCGTAGACACGTTCTTCGCGCTCAAGGCGTTTGCGGACCAGCAGAAGCTGCCGTTCGCCTTGTTGAGCGACTTCAACAAGACGGTCATTCGCGATTACGGCGTCTTCAACGAGGACATGATCGGACTCAAGGGCATCGCCAAGCGCGCGGTGTTTGTGCTCGATCGTGGCGGCATCGTGCGGCATCGTGAGGTCCTTGACGATGCCCGCAACGAGCCCGACTACGGCAAGGTGCATCAGGTGCTCGCGGCACTGTAGCGCATCGGTCAGTCGACCTGAACGCCAGGCGAATCGCGCATCACACACACGGACGGATTCGTTGGATCCGTCCGTGTTTTTTTTGGGATACACTCCGTATCTTCCCCGCCGCCCCCAATGCCAGAAACTGTCGCTGCGTCGGAACGAACGCTTCCGCACAACCTCGAAGCCGAGCGCTCCGTGCTCGGCGCGATTCTGGTCCATAACGACGCTTTTAATCTCGCCGTTCAGGTCATCACTCCGCCCGACTTCTATCGCGACGGGCACCGCCGCATCTTCGAGCGGATGATTGCGCTCAACGAGCGCAATCAAGCCATCGACTTCGTCACGCTGAAAGAGGAGCTGGCGCGCGCCGGCGAGCTGGACGCCGTTGGCGGTCCGTCGTATGTGGCGTCGCTGGCCGACGGTGTGCCGCGAGCGACCAACGTCGAGTACTACGCACGCATCGTCAAAGAGAAGGCGACGCTTCGGAACCTGATTTACGCCGCGAACAAGATTCTCGGCAACGCTTACGAGGCGGATCAGGAGTCAGACCTCATTCTCGACGAGGCCGAGAGCGCGATCTTCGCGGTCGCAGACGATCGACTGAAGGCCGGCTTCGTGCAGATGCGCGATCTCGTTCGGGACAGCTTCCCGAAGATCGAGCAGATGTTCGAGCAGAAACGCCTGATTACAGGCGTTCCCACCGGTTTCCTGGACCTCGACGGCATGACGCGGGGCCTGCAGGGCGGAGACCTGGTCATCATCGCCGCCCGACCGTCGATGGGAAAGACGAGCCTGGTCCTCAACATCTCTCAGTTTGTCGCCGCGCAACCCGGTTATACGGTGGGTTTTTTCAGCCTGGAAATGTCGAAGGAATCGCTCTTCCTTCGTCTGCTGACCTCGGAAGCGCAGATCGACAGTCACCGGTTGATGAGCGGCGCTATCGGGCAGAAGGACTACGGACGTATCTCGCACGCGCTCGAGACACTCAACGGCATGCGGCTCTTCATCGACGACACGGCGAATATCACCGTCCTCGAAATGCGAGCGAAGGCGCGACGCCTTCAGGCCGAGCACGGGCTCTCGCTGCTGGTCGTCGACTACATTCAGCTCATGAGCGGCCGGGGGCGATTCGAGAACCGGACCCTCGAGCTTGCTTCGATTTCGCGCTCGCTGAAGGGACTTGCGAAGGAGCTCAACGTGCCGATCGTTGTGCTCTCGCAGTTGTCGCGTGCCCCGGAGGCACGCGCCGATCACCGGCCGCAGTTGTCGGACCTCCGCGAATCGGGAGCCCTCGAACAGGACGCCGACGTCGTCATCCTTATCTATCGCGACGATGTGTACAACAAGGATGAGAGCAGTCCGGATGCGGGGACCGCCGAGCTCATCCTGGCGAAGCAGCGCAATGGGCCGACTGGGCTCGTCCGCTTGGCCTTCTTACGGGAGCAGACGCGCTTCGCGAACCTTGCCCAGGGTGCGTGATGTGACGGACGCCGGCGTCATTTCATGATTCGCTGCACCGTTGCGCGCGTGGATCTCGAAGCTGTCGAGCGCAACCTTCGAGCCATCCGCGAGTTCTTGCGCGCCGGCGTGGACGCCGGCCCGTCGACGTCGCCCAAGCGTCAGCCGCCCAAGATCATCGCGGTTGTCAAAGCCAATGCCTATGGCCACGGGTCCGAGCGTGTTGCGCTCGCGCTCGAGCACGCAGGCGCCGACCTGCTGGCGTGTGCGGACATCGAAGAGGGCATCGTGCTTCGCCGTGCCGGTGTGCGCGTCCCGATTCTGGTTTTTGGAGCGTTGAGCGTCAGCGATCTCGAGGGACTGTTCGAGTACTCGCTGATTCCTACGATCTCGACGCCTTCTGCCGCGCGCGCGGTCGAGGCCGCGGCGCTGCGTCATGGCACGACCGTCGGGTATCACGTGAAGATCGATACCGGTATGAATCGCCTGGGATTCCGCCACGACAATCTGCATCGGACGTTGCCGGAGGTGCTCGCGAGCCCGCATCTGCGCCTCGACGCCGTCTACACACATTTCGCCACGGCTGACGAGCCGGACTGCGGCCTGTTCGGCGAACAGGGACAGCGATTCGAGCAGGCGTGTCGCACGGTCGAGACGCTTCGCGGGGTGCCTGTGCCGCGTCACGCATGCAACAGCGCCGCGCTTCTTCGCGACTCGCGGGTCTGGTATGACTTCGTGCGCCCCGGGCTCCTGTTGTATGGGATTGTCCCGCCGCCTCTGGCCGTGACCATTCCGCTCGAGCCCGTGATGTCACTGACAAGTCGCGTTGTCGGTGTGAAGGGACTGCGATCGGGCGAGGGCGTGGGGTACGGCTGGCGGTATGAGGCGTCCACCCCGAGAACGATCGCGGTTGTCCCGGCTGGCTACGCGGACGGATTGGATACGCGTCTTTCCGGCCGCGGCGTGGTCCTAATTCGCGGTCGGCGCGCGCCTATCGTTGGCGCCGTGTCGATGGACATGATCACTGTGGACGTCACTGACGTGCCCGACGTGACGCCTGGCGATGAGGTCGTATTGCTCGGCCGCCAGGGCGACGAATCGTGGCAGCGGATCGACGCGCGCGAGGTTGCTGCCGCGATTGGGACGATTCCCTGGGAGATCGTCTGCCGCCTGGGATCACGAGTCGAGCGACAATACACGTAGGGTCGGTGGCCCTCAGGCCCGCCGTGCACGCCGGGTCTAAAGACCCGGCCTACGTAATAAAGACCCGGCCTAGGTACTAAAGGTCCGGCCGGGTCTAAAGACCAGGCCTACGTACCAAAGGCCCGGCGTACTGCGGACTGCCCACTGCCGACTGATTATGAAATCCAAACTGGTCTTCGTCTGCCAGGAGTGCGCGTCGCAGTTTCCCAAGTGGATGGGGCGATGCACGGAGTGTGGCGCGTGGAACTCTCTTATCGAGGAGCGTCCCGTCGAGGCAGGTGTGTCGCCTTCCGGCCACCGCTACGCGCAGATGAGTGCGTCCGGCACGGCCAAGCTCTATGCGGAGGTCGAGACCGCCAACGCCGTTCGCCTTCCGACCGGTATCGGCGAGTTCGACCGCGTTCTAGGCGGCGGCATCGTCCCGGGCTCGCTCATCCTATTGGGCGGTGAACCCGGAATCGGGAAGTCCACGCTTCTGCTCCAGGCCGCGGCGTACTTCGCGCGGGAGGTGGGGCCGGTGCTCTACGCGTCCGGCGAGGAATCGGAGCATCAGATCAAAAGCCGTGGTGACCGGCTCGGTGTCGGCGAGGCTGCGCTCTACCTGCTCTCGGAGACATGCCTCGAACGCATTCTCGAGGAAGTGGCGCGCCTTCGTCCCGCACTGATCATCGTGGACTCGGTGCAGACGGTTTTCTCGATGAAGTTCCAATCCGCGCCCGGCAGCATTGGCCAGGTGCGCGAGGCAGCGACGCAGCTTCTCTTTACGGCAAAGGGGCAGAACATTCCGACGATCCTCGTCGGTCACGTGACGAAAGATGGAAGCCTTGCCGGCCCGAAGGTGCTCGAACATGTGGTGGACACGGTCCTCTACTTCGAAGGTGAGCGGCATCACACACACCGCGTCGTACGGGCGGTGAAGAACCGATTCGGAGCGATCAGCGAACTCGGGGTGTTCGAGATGACGGGAACCGGGCTCCGTCCGGTGGCGAACCCGTCAAAGCTGTTCCTGTCGGAACGCGCGACTGGCACGCCAGGCTCGGCGGTGCTGTGCTGCGTCGAAGGGTCTCGTCCGATCCTGGTCGAGGTACAGGCACTCGTCGGCACCAGCACCTTTGGCAACGCGCGCCGGATGGCCATCGGCATCGATCAGAATCGGCTGTCTCTCCTCCTCGCCGTGCTCGAAAAGCGCGCCGGGTTGAGCCTGGCAGGCGAAGACGTGTACCTCAACATCGCGGGAGGGATGACGGTCGACGAGCCGGCCGCTGACCTCAGTGTGCTGGCTGCAGTTGCCTCGAGCGTGCGGAACCGGGCGGTACATGCGTCGACGGCCGTCTTTGGCGAGGTGGGTTTGAGCGGAGAGGTCAGGGGCATCCCCCAGGTGCCCCTGAGGATTCGCGAGGCGCAGCAAATGGGCTTTACGCGGGTGGTCCTGCCAGCGGCAAATCTGGATCCCCTGCAGCCGGATCCCACCGACGGAGCGTGCCAGTTAATTGGTGTGCGAACCATCGGCGAAGCCCTCGACCACTTAATTCCTTGATTTTGTGAGCCAGTCGCTCTAAGGTAGCGCCCTTCGTGAGGCCCCGGTTTCCCTGCCTCCTTGGGGGACATGCATGACGTGGTTCGCGTTCGCACGTGGTCTATTTGTCGCGGCGGTTGGGTTTTCTGGGTATCAATCAAGTCCTGTCGCCGGCGGCCCACTCGTCAATCTGGCGGTTGGTCTGCTTCTCGGCGGACTCTTCGTCGTCCTCGAGATTCGCCTTCGCGATACCGCGGTCACTCAACTGCTGGGTGGCCTCATCGGGGGAGCTCTCGGTCTGGTTGCGGCCAACACAACCGAGGCCGCGCTCTACTGGGCGAATCTTGGTGATGATCGCGTCGTCTTTTTGCACAGCGTCATCCTGCTGGCCTTTCCGTACCTGGGCCTGGTGATTGGTGCTCGCAACGGCGACTGGTTGGAACCCGAACGGCTGCTCGGTCTGTTCCGGGCATCCACGCCTGGTCGGCGGTACCGCATTCTCGACACGAGCGTGATCATTGACGGTCGCGTCGCGGACATCTGCGAGACGGGATTCATGGACGGTACGATCGTGATCCCGCAGTTCGTGCTCAAGGAACTGCAACTCGTCGCCGACTCGTCAGATTCAGCCAAGCGTAATCGTGGACGCCGCGGTCTGGACATCCTGCAGAAGATCCAGAAGATGTCGGGGTTGGACGTCACGATCTCGGATGTGGACTTTCCCGACGTACGCGAAGTTGATCTGAAGCTCATCGAGCTTGCGAAGGTATTGGGCGGCAAGATCGTCACCAATGACTTCAATTTGAACAAGGTTGCGCAGCTTCGCGGCGTGGAGGTCCTGAACATCAACGAGCTGGCGAATTCGCTCAAGCCGGTCGTATTGCCCGGTGAGCAGATGAAAGTCTTCATCCTCAAAGAAGGCAAGGAACATAACCAGGGCGTGGCCTACCTCGATGACGGGACGATGGTCGTTGTGGACAACGCACGCAGGATGATTGGCAAGACGATTGATGTCGTCGTGACGAGCGTGCTTCAGACGACGGCGGGCAAGATGATCTTCGGAAGGTTCATCGAGCAGGGCGGAGCGTCGGTCATGGCCCCGACAGTTTCTCCGGCCACGACGACGACCACGACGCCCACCATCCCGGCCGCTGTCCAGGAGGGGAACGAATTGCGTCGAGCGCGTGCCCCGATGTCCTCGATGCCGGCGGCTGCCGCCAAGTAGCAACGGTCCGGTACGCGGCATGCGTTCGGAGGCTGTAGGATTGGACTACTGACCTGCGTGCGCATTCCTCCCTATCACTGGTGGCGGACGGTCTTTTTTCTGATTCCCGCCATCAGCATCTACACGATTGTGCTGGGAACGCTGTCGATTGGCTCGAGTCTCTTCGAGAGCCGCGGCTACTTCGCCCATTGGTGTGCCCGCACGTGGTCCAGACTCATCCTCCTGACGACGGGAGTGCGCGTCGAGGTTGAGGGTCTCGAGCGGCTCGTGCCGGGACGAACCTATGTGTTCGTGTCGAATCATCAGAGCATCTATGACATTCCGATCCTCTTCTGGTCACTGCCGTACCAGTTACGGATCATCGCCAAGGCGTCGCTCGGGGCGTTTCCGTTTCTCGGATGGCACCTGAGGCGGACTGGGCACATGCTCGTTGATCGAACGCGCCCCGACCGGACGCGGATTTTCAGGTGGGCCTCGCGCCTCACGTCACAGGGCCTGTCGCTTATCGTGTTTCCCGAAGGTACCCGAAGTCGTGACGGTCGCGTCAATCGCTTCAAGGCTGGAAGTTTTCTTGTGGCGTTGCAGGCAGGCCTGCCTGTTGTTCCGCTCTCCATCGTCGGCAGCCGGCACGTGATGTTGAAAGGGCGATTGGCCACGTACCCGGGCCACGTTCGTCTGGTCATTCACGATCCCATCGACACGACTCACCTCGAGGAGGCTGACCCGCGAGCGTTCGGTGAGCGTGTGCGTGCGGTCATCGCTCCGGCTACCCAGGTGGACGCATGACCTTCGGCGTCGCCCCGGAGTTGCAGGGCATCGTGGCGCCTGCCATCCTCTGGCTCGCGGGTGCCGCTGTTCGTGAAGGCGACGTGGCCCTTGATGCGCCGATTGCCGCCGCGGTGGCTACGGTCACGGTGCGCCCGCCGGAGGACGTTGCGTCGGTCAGAGCGATGTACAAGCGCGTCGGGCTCGATCCCACGCGAAGGCGTCCTTCATCTGAAGCCCTGCTACGGAGGGTAAGGAAAGGCGAACCGTTCCCACGGATCAATTCAATGGTCGACGTCTGCAACTGGTGTTCGCTGGAGTTCCAACTGCCGTATGGCTTGTATGACGCCGACAGGATTGCCGGCGACAGCGTCACGCTTCGTCTCGGCGCGGAGGGGGAGTCGTACCCCGGCATCCGAAAGGATGATGTGCACGTCGGGGGACGGATCGCGCTGGTCGACGAACAGGGCCCGTTCGGCAATCCGACCTCCGACTCGGCCCGCACGATGGTGACCACGGCGACCACTCGTGCACTCCTGGTGGTCTTTGCACCGCCAGATCTGGCCTCCCAGCGGTTGCGGCAGGTTGTCGACCTGACAGCCGAACGCATGCGTCGTTTCACCGGTGCCCGTGTCGAAAATCAACCGGGTTGATTTTCCGCTGGCGTGAAACTAACCGGAAAATCAACCCGGTTGATTAGAATCGATCCCGTGTATGTATCCGCCATCATCGCCGCAGGGGGGCGCGGCGCGCGTTTCGGTGGCGATGCACCGAAGCAACTGTTCATGCTGGGTGGTCTGCCCATACTCCAGCGCAGCGTTGAGGCATTCCTGCGCTCGGAACGGGTGGATGAGGTGATCGTCGCGCTTCCGGCCGAACTGGCTGCCGCTCCTCCTGCGTATTTGCTCAATCGAGGCGGACGGTTGCAGGTCGTTGAAGGTGGGCTCCGGCGCCAGGATTCTGTGGCTCGCGCCTTCAGTCGTGTCGCACCTCGCGCCGATCTCGTGGTGATTCACGACGCGGCCCGGCCGCTCGTCAGCGAGGCACTTATCGCGCGAACGATTGATGCCGCCGTCATATCTGGTGCGGCAATCGCCGCCCTTGCCGCCACCGATACCGTCAAGCGAGGCAACGCTGACGGGGTGATTGTCGGTACGCTGCCACGGACGGAAGTATTTCTGGCGCAGACGCCGCAGGCCTTCCGCGCGGAAGTACTCAGGGAAGCGCTTGCGCTTGCATCCGCGATGGCCGATGCCACCGACGAGGCGATGCTTGCCGAGCAGGCCGGCCATGCGGTATCGCTCGTTGAAGGCGAGCGCACCAATATCAAGATCACCACGTCGGACGATCTGGAAATGGCCGAACGTCTCATCGCTGCCCGCGTCCCGCAGTTTCGGATTGGCAATGGATACGACCTCCATCGGCTGGTCCCGGACAGACCGCTCGTACTGGGCGGTGTCACCATCCCGTTCGAGAAGGGACTGGACGGTCACTCGGATGCGGACGCGGTGTGCCACGCAGTGACTGACGCCGTGCTGGGCGCCTCGTGTCTCGGGGACATCGGGCGGATGTTTCCCGATACCGAGGCGGCGTGGAAGGACGCCGATAGTCTGGTGCTCTTGACGCGTGCGGCTGCCGCCGTGCGTGCTGCCGGCTATGCTGTTGTCAATGTGGATGTTGTCGTGATTGCGCAGCGGCCCAAGCTTGCGTCCCACGTCGATCCGATGCGTTCAAACCTTGCTCGCGCGCTCGGCATCGATCCTCTTCGCGTTTCGGTGAAGGGCAAGACCAACGAGGGCGTCGATTCCATGGGAACGGGCGAGTCCATTGCCGTTCATGCTGTGGCGCTGGTGACGGGAACGTGAGCGCGATGCGCGTGCGTTTCGCTCCGAGTCCCTCGGGCCAGTTGCATGTCGGTAATGCGCGCACGGCGCTCTTCAACTGGCTCCTCGCGCGGGGGTCTGGGGGCACCTTTGTCTTCCGCATCGAAGATACGGACGTTGCGCGATCCTCGCGTGAGTCGGAGCAGACGATCGTCGATGACCTTCGCTGGATGGGCCTCACCTGGGACGAAGGGATCGAGACGGGTGGAGATTGCGGTCCGTATCGACAGTCTGAGAGGCTGCACATCTATCGCGCCCACGCGGTCGAACTGCTCGCAACAGGGAAGGCATATCAGTGCTTCTGCTCAGCGGAACAGCTCGAAGCCGATCGTAAGTCTGCGCTGGCAGAGGGTAGGGCACCCAAGTACACGGGCCGCTGCCGGGACCTGTCACGTCAGGACGCCCGGCGCCGCGTCGAGAACGGTGAGCCTGCCGTCATCCGTCTCCGCGTTCCGGAGAACCGAGAGGTCGTGTTCAACGACCTCGTGCGAGGCGAGGTTCGATTCCATACCGACGTGATCGGCGATCCGGTTCTGATGCGATCGAACGGCCACCCAGCCTTCAATTTCGCCGTCGTCATCGACGATGCGCTGATGGCGATTTCACACGTGGTCCGCGGCGAGGACCATATTTCCAATACGCCCAGACAGTTGCTGGTATACGAGGCGTTCGGGTGGAAGCCACCGGCGTTCGCTCATTTGCCGATGGTGCTTGGTCCCGACCACGCACCCCTGTCGAAGCGGCACGGAGCCACCTCAGTCTCGGAATTTCGCGCGCGCGGTTACCTTCCCGAGGCATTGACGAACTACCTGGCGCTGCTTGGATGGTCGCCGGGTGACGGCGAGGAGATCGTTCCGCTCGACGAGCTGGCCCGTCGCTTTGCGTTCGAGTCTGTGGGGCACAGCGCAGGCGTGTTCGACACCGAGAAGCTGGCCTGGGTAAATCGGCACTATCTGAAGGTGGCGGATCCGACGCGACTCGTTCAACTCGCGGCGCCCTACCTCGAGCAGGCCGGTTGGCTCGCCAATGCCACGCTTCAAGCTCGTGAGTACCTCGCGTCCATCGTTCCGGCTGCTGCAGCGTCGGTCGATCGGCTGGAGCAGATTCCTGCCCGCCTGAATTTTCTCTTCGAGTACTCAGCAGAGAAGGCGCTGGCCGAACCTGCGGCTCGCGCTGAAGCCGCTAGTGCCAGAGCCGTGCTGAACGCACTGGCCTCCGAGCTCGACAACTCGAGCGCTCTCGACACCAAGGAGGCCTTTCGTGAAATGGCAGCCCGAGTGCGCTCCAGTACAGGACAGAAGGGGAAGGCACTCTTTCATCCGATTCGGCTCGCGCTGACCGGAGAGGCAGAGGGGATGGAGCTCGATCTGGCGGTACCCGCAATCGAGCGTGGAGCGGCGCTGGCGGGATCCGGGCTTCGGCCGATCGCTCGCGCCGCGGAGCGCGCCAGGTTATTCCTCGCTGCGCTGGGTGATTCGTGATCATCTACGGGATCAATCCCGTGATCGAGGCGCTTCGTGGAGGCCGTGTGCGCGAGGTGCGTGTTGCCGTGCGATCCAGCGAGCGCCATCAGCAGCTTCTCGCACTTGCGCGTGAGGCCGGCGTACCGGTGCGGACGATCGCCTCCGACGAGGTCGAGCGCGAGTCGAAGGGAGGAGTGCACCAGGGGGTGGTGGCCACGGTCGACGCGACCAAGGAGTACACCGTCGACGAACTCGCGCGAGGTACCGATGGTCCGCCGCTGATCGTTGTGCTCGATGGGATCGAAGACCCTCATAACCTCGGCGCGATTCTGCGGACTGTGGATGCGGCGGGCGCCCACGGGGTCGTCATTCAGAACCGCCGGTCCGCGGCGCTCGCGGGTGTGGCGGCCAAGGCGTCGGCTGGTGCCCTGTCGCACGTCAGAATTGCTGAGGTTGTGAACATCGCACGCGCAGTCGAGGAGCTGAAAGGGCTTGGAGTCTGGAGCGTAGGTCTTGCCGGGGAGTCCGAGACCCGCTACGACTCGGTGGATATGACCGGTCCGACCGCCATTGTCGTGGGTGCCGAGGGCACCGGACTGCGACGGCTGGTGCGAGAATCCTGCGATTTTCTGGCCTCAATTCCAATGCGTGGCCACGTCAGTAGCCTCAATGTGTCGGTCGCCGCCGGGGTGGCGCTGTTTGAAGCCGTGCGACAGCGATCCGGAGGCGTTCGACGGTAAGCGGCCCCGATCCGCATTTCGGACCGTTGCACCTGTGGCACGCGAAGTGCTACTATGTGCTCTTTGTCTGGCTGGCGTAGCTCAGTCCGGTAGAGCAGCTGATTTGTAATCAGCCGGTCGGGGGTTCAAATCCCTCCGCCAGCTCCACCGAACCGGTCTTTGCGTGCCCGACAACAGGGAGCGGCGGGTTCTCGCGGGGCAGTCAGACACCATTAGCACAACCCAGTACAAAACAAGCGGTTTGCTGAAGCAGCTTGTCGTGTGTGTCGAGCGCGAACGCTCACACGTGCGAGCTATCAAGACGCGGTGAACGGGATTCGGGGAGGTGGCGGAGCGGTCAATCGCAGCAGACTGTAAATCTGCCGCCCTAGAGGCTACGGAGGTTCGAACCCTCCCCTCCCCACCAAACCAGTGGTTTCGAGCGGCGGGCTTGCCCGCCGTAGCGCGAGGAGCGAGCGCTCGATGGCAGGCGAGTCGGCGAGCGCGAAGGCGGGAGTAACTCAGTGGTAGAGTCACAGCCTTCCAAGCTGTTGGTCGCGGGTTCGATCCCCGTCTCCCGCTCCAGTATTGTAGGCAGTTGGTAGTGGACGGTAGGCAGTGAACGTGTTTCGTGGATGGATGTGAATGGCGTTGCGCTGTTTACATCGTTGGCTCCAAGTGAGTTCACCGCCGACGGCTTGCTGCCGGCCGCCCACTGAGTAAGGCCGATGTAGCTCAGTCGGCAGAGCGCGTCCTTGGTAAGGACGAGGTCACCAGTTCGATTCTGGTCATCGGCTCCAACCTTCGCGCGGTGACGACGAGCCGCGTTACGGTTGGCGAGCCAGCGAGTACTGGCGAAGGTTGTCCACCAAAGCTCGCGGGGCGAGCGACGGTGGGCTACACGTGTAGAACTCAGACGCATTGATTCGTGGAAGTGAGCGCACACGCATATGGCGAAAGAAAAATTTGATCGGTCCAAGCCGCACGTGAACGTGGGGACGATCGGGCACATCGACCACGGGAAGACGACGCTGACGGCGGCGTTGACGAAGGTGGCGGCGGACAAAGGCTGGGCGAAGTTTGTGCCGTATGACGAGGTGGCGAAGGCC
>Ga0075420_100004015_pt1 | contig 12883 bp, 11 predicted proteins | sample SoiMetdeltSBSDD4_FD_75296 | JGI IMG/M metagenome (GOLD analysis project Ga0075420, IMG submission 75296) | Bulk soil microbial communities from a Populus tree surrounding site in Tennessee, USA - Soil MetaG P. deltoides SBSDD4 | ecosystem: Environmental > Terrestrial > Soil > Tree plantation... | reverse complement strand
CCACCCCGCGCCCGTCCACACCGCCCAGGCCGCCGATCGAGGCGCGCGCCGATGGGGGCGGTGCGATCGCCGCCTGCAGCGACGCCACGTCACTGGGTTTGAGGCCGAGCCGGCGGCCCAGGATCGCCGTCGGGCTGTCGCCGCCCGACTGCGGGCTGATGCTGCTCAGCACCATGACCAGCGGCAGGATGGCGCTGAAGGCCTGGCCGGCGAGGACCACCGAGCGATCGAGGAAGCCCACTTCGACCAGGCGGCCGAGGATCCGTCCGGCAGGCCGGCCCGGGCGAGGCGCACGGCCGGCTCGACGGGGCGCCTGAGCTCGGCCTTCGGTCGCCCGGATTGGTCCACGAGCACCTCACATGGCGCTGGGACAAAGGGTGGGGGCACTGCCACGACCATACGATGAAGGGGAGCGACCACATCGACCTTGTCACCCCAAAGGAATGGCCTATCGCCACCATCCAGATCAGGGATGATCCGTGGCTGTTCCGCCCCCGCCGGGCATGGTCAGGGCCATCTGCCAGAGGCGGTTCCAGTCCATGATCGGCTTGGGATCGGGCACCCCGGGACGGTGGCGGGGGACCCGGACCCGGAGGGCGGCCGGCTGCACGACACAGCGCACCGGGGTGTCCAGCACCAGCGCCTCCCCGTCGACCCCGACCGGGATCTGGGCGGTGTCGGCGTCGACGACCACCTCGCGTGTGGCCAGGCTGGTCAGGCCACGCGAGCGGCTCCCGCGCAGCAGCCCGGCCGCCTGGGCGGCGCTTTGGACGGTGACGGCGAATATCCCCAGGGTGCCGCGGTCCAGCCGGGCCCGGCGCCCGAGCCCGGCGATGTCGCCCATCCCGTACTGGTTGTTGGAGACCAGGACCGCCTGGGGGCCCTGGACGGTCACGTTCTCGGCCCTGGCCACCAGCCGCGGGCCCTGCTGGCCGGCCAGCAGCCCTGGCAGCTGGTCCAGGGTGGTCCGGGCCTTGTCGTCGCGGTAGGCCGGGCTCTGCACGATGACCGCATAGGCCCCGAAGGAGGCGTTGTTGACGAACGGGCGGCCGGCGATGAACCCCAGGTCGACCCGGAGCTCGACCCCGTCACGCAGCGCCTCCAGACAGCGCGACGGGTCCTCGCGGTCCAGCCCCAGATCCAGGGCGAAGTGGTTACGGGTGCCGGCCGAGATGACCAGCAGCGGAACATCGTGCTCGGCCGCGACGGCGGCGACCAGGGCCTGGGTCCCGTCCCCGCCGGCCACCCCCAACAGGTCGGCCCCGTCGGCCACCGCCTGGCGGGCCAGGGCGGCCACATCCACCGGGCCGGGCCCCTCCAGCAGGGCCACGGTGGCGCCGAGGGCCTCGGCCTTGTCCTTGAGGCCGAAGCGGGTCACCTTCCCCCCACCCGAGCGCGGGTTCATGATCAGGTACGGCCGCTTGGGCGGCGGGGCGTCATGCTCGCGCATCTTCTCGGGGACGGGGTCGCCGCGCAGCGCGGCCCGGCCGGCGGCCACGGCCAGGACCAGCAGCCCCAAGGCCACCAGCACGACCCACAACAGCCCCCGGCTGGTGTACAGCACCAGCACGACCAGCGGCGCCGCGACCGCGACCACGATCGCCAGCCAGCGGGCAACGCCCTTGTGGGTCAGGGCCCACCACACCCCGGCCGCAGCCAGGGCCAGGCCGACCACGCCGGTGAGGGTCACGGCCAGGCTGGCCTTGAAGCCGATCGCCACCAGCGGCACCAGCACCGCCGCCGCGGCGGCCGCCAAGGCCAGGCGAGCCTGCCAGCGCTGGGCCACGGTCGCCCGCCCCGGCGTCTGCTGCTCGGTGGTCACCATCCCCGATCACCGCCCACTCCTCCGACAGCCAGCACTGTGATGAGCCTGGACGGGCGGCGCCGTCGAAGCATCACCCCAGACGGGTGAGATCCAGATGGACCTAGCCCGCGCTGAGCCGCACCTCGACAGCATCCACCGCCTACATGGATCCGCCCCTATGATGAGCTGCCCAACGCGCGCGCCGAACCGGTCGTTCAGCAGCAGATGAAGAAGGCCGGCTGCGCCACGCTCCGGCATCCCTGCCCGCGGCGTCTGGGCCGGCCTACCCCAGTTCGCCTCGGTGCTCCGTGAGGCGTGGTCGGCGATGCTCTCATGGTGCGCAAGGAGCCCTCTGAGCAGGGAGCGTGCCGCTGTGTGAAGGTCGCATCACCGGCTCAAGAAGGGCACCTTGCGGCAGTTCACCCCATGCGGGTGATGCCGCTCACTCCTCGGCGGCCCAGAATCACCGCCGAGGATCAGCCGCAGTGGCTGCGACGCTGTGGCCGTCGACTCGTTCCATGAGCCCGTCGGCCGATGGGCGACGAGCGGCGGGCAAGATCCCGGAGAAGGCGCCGGCAGCTGAGCCTCGGATCCGGCTGCATGACCTCGCCGGACGCCATGGCCACGGAGGACAGCAGCGGGTGCGAGTCACGACATGAGCCGTCACCGGCGGCAGGCCTGCGGCTGCTCGAAGAAGAGCCCAGCGACATCGGCTCGTCCGGCGCCCACGTCCAGTGGTGACGCCCGTCCCGACCGCCTGAGCACCGCGGCCATGACCCATAGTTGAGTTGAGGCTGAACCCACCACCCGACCGACCCCTGGAGGACAGCATGCGTGCCCCCATCCCCGTCAGGCTCCTGCTCCTCGCCATGGCCTGCCTGGTCGCCGCCGCCTGCGGAGGCTCCGGTGACGGCACCGGCGGTGCCGCCCCGGCCACCACCACCACCGCGGCGAGCGGGACCACGGCCGCGGCGTCCCAGGCCTGTGCCGACGCGGCCGCCCTCAAGGCGTCGATGGCCGAGCTCGACGGGATCGACCCACCCTCGGCCGGCAAGGCCGGGATCCAGGCCGCCCTGGACAAGGTCCAGGCCAACCTGGCCTCGCTCAGGGGCAGCGCCACCGGGCAGTGGGGCAGCCAGCTCACCGAGATGGACGGTGCCGTGCAAGCGCTCAGGACCACCATCGCCGGGATCGATGGCGACAGCGTGTTGTCGGCCGTGCCGACGGTCCTCAGCGACCTCAAGCGGATCGACACCGCCTGGACGGCGTTGCAGCAGCAGATCGACCAGGACTGCGGCTAGTGGTCCCGTCTCCAGATGGCGGTCGGTGAGGCGGTTTCCCAGGGTCCCAACCGGCTCGCCGAGCCCGCACTGGCAGGGAGCGGGAGAAAGGGACCGTCATGGCGTTCAACCTTCGCAACCGGAGCTTCCTCAAGGAGCTCGACTTCACCCCCGACGAGCTACGGTTCCTCGTGCGGCTCTCGGCCGAGCTCAAGGCGGCCAAGTACGGCGGCTACGAGCGGCCGCACCTGGCCGGCAAGAACATCGCCCTGATCTTCGAGAAGACCTCCACGCGCACGCGCACGGCCTTCGAGGTCGCCGCCCACGACCAGGGCGCCCACGTCACCTACCTGGAGCCGAGCGGGTCCCAGATCGGCCACAAGGAGTCCATGAAGGACACCGCCCGCGTGCTCGGGCGGACCTTCGACGGCATCGAGTACCGGGGCTTCGGGCAGGAGACGGTCGAGACCCTCGCCCGGCACGCCGGCGTCCCGGTGTGGAACGGGCTCACCGACGAGTTCCACCCCACCCAGATCCTGGCCGACATCCTCACCATGAGCGAGCACAGCGACAAGCCCCTGCACCAGATCGCCTACTGCTACCTGGGCGACGCCCGCAACAACATGGGCAACTCGCTCATGGTCGCCGGCTGCAAGCTCGGCATGGACGTCCGGCTGTGCGCCCCCGAGCACCTGTGGCCTGCCGAGGACCTGGTCAAGACCTGCCGCGGGATCGCCGAGGAGACCGGCGCCAGGCTGACCCTCACCGAGGACGTGGACGAGGGCGTGCGAGGGGTCGACTACCTCTACACCGACGTCTGGGTCTCGATGGGCGAGGACAAGAGCATCTGGGAGGAGCGGATCCGGCTCCTCAAGCCCTACCAGGTCAACGCGGACGCGATCCGCCGGACCGGCAACCCGCAGGTCAGGTTCCTGCACTGCCTGCCGGCCTTCCACAACCGCGAGACCAAGGTCGGCGAGGAGATCTTCGAGCAGTACGGCCTGGACGGCATGGAGGTCACCGACGACGTCTTCGAATCCAAGCACTCGCTCGTGTGGGATCAGGCCGAGAACCGGATGCACACCATCAAGGCCGTGATGGTGGCCACCCTCGGCGAGTGACGGGGAGATTCCCATGAGAGTGGTCGTGGCCCTTGGCGGCAACGCCCTGCTGAAGCGGGGCGAGCCGATGACCGCCGAGGCCCAGCGGGGCAACGTGCGGACGGCCGCCCCGGCGCTGGCGTCGGTGGCGGGCAGGCACCAGCTGGTGCTGTCGCACGGCAACGGCCCCCAGGTGGGGCTGCTGGCGCTCCAGGCCGCCGCCTACACCGAGGTCGAGGCCTACCCCCTGGACGTCCTGGGCGCCCAGACCGAAGGCATGATCGGCTACGTCCTCGAGCAGGAGCTGGGCAACCTGATGCCCGTCGAGGTCCCGTTCGCGACCATCCTCACGATGGTCGAGGTCGACCCGGCGGACCCGGCCTTCAAGGACCCGACCAAGTTCGTCGGACCGGTCTACGACAAGGCGCAGGCCGACCGGCTCGCCGCCGACAAGGGGTGGGTCTTCAAGCCGGACGGGGACCGCTGGCGGCGGGTCGTCCCCTCGCCCGAGCCCAGGCGGATCTTCGAGATCCGGCCCATCCGCTGGCTGCTCGACAAGGACGTCGTGGTCATCTGCGCCGGTGGAGGTGGCGTCCCCACGATGTACCTGCCGGACGGCGACCGCACCCTGACCGGTGTCGAGGCGGTGATCGACAAGGACCTCGCCACCGAGCTGCTCGCCCGCGAGGTCGGCGCCGACCTGTTCATCATGGCCACCGACGTCGACGGCGTCTACACCGGCTGGGGCACCCCTGAGCAGCGCAAGCTCGATCGGGTGACGCCGGGCGAGCTGCGCGAGCTGCCGTTCGCCGCCGGGTCGATGGGCCCCAAGGTCGAGGCGGCGGTCCGGTTCGTTGAAGCCACCGGCAACCGGGCCGCCATCGGCGGCCTGCACGAGATCGAGGCGATCGTGGACGGCCACGCGGGGACCCAGGTGGTGGCCCGGTGACCGCGGGAAGGGAGGAATGATGGAGAGCTTCGGGGTGCACTCCGAGGTTGGCCGGCTGCGCAAGGTGATGGTCCACCGGCCGGAGCTCAGCCTCCGGCGGCTGACCCCTTCCAACCACGACGAGCTGCTCTTCGACGACGTGCTGTGGGTGGAGCGGGCGCAGTACGAGCACGACCAGTTCGTGGCCAGGATGCGCGAGCGCGGGGTGGAGGTGTTCCAGCTCCGGGAGCTGTTGGCCGAGGCGCTGGCCGCCGGCGACGAGGGACGTCGCCGGCTGGTCGAGCTGGCGGCGTCGGAGTACACCGTCGGCGTGTCGCTGGTGGACGAGGTCCGCGCCGTCCTGTGGGACATGAAGCCCGACCAGCTCGCCAAGCACCTGATCGGCGGGCTCACGGTGGCCGAGTCGGGACTCGACCTCGACAAGTTCAGGCAGTCGTCGCTCCCGGCGGCGGCGCTGGACGACCTGAGCACCTTCGTCCTCCCCCCGCTGCCCAACACCCTGTTCACCCGCGACTCCTCGTGCTGGATCTACGGCGGCGTGTCGATCAACCCCATGTACTGGCCCGCTCGTCGGCTCGAGGCCTACAACGTGGCCGCGATCTACCGGGCCCATCCGATGTTCGCCGGCGCCGGGTTCGAGTACTGGTACCCGCATCTGGGCGACGACGGACGCTTCCAGGTCGAGGACTTCGGCCGCTCCTCGCTGGAGGGCGGCGACGTGCAGCCGATCGGGAACGGCACCGTGCTGATCGGGCTCAGCGAGCGGTCCCAGGCCAGGATGATCGAGCAGATCGCCCGGGCGCTGTTCGCCAAGGGCGCCGCCGAGCGGGTGATCGCCGTGGTGATGACCAAGGACCGCGCCCACATGCACCTCGACACCGTGTTCACGATGCTGGACCGCGACACGGTCACCGTGTACCCCCAGGTGATGGGCAAGGTCCGGGCGATCAGCCTGCGCCCCGGGGCCACCGAGGGACGCTTCCATGTCACCGAGGAGGAGGGCTTCCTGCCCGCGGTGGCCGACGCCCTGGGGGTGCCCAAGCTCCGGGTGGTCGAGACCGGCGGGGATGCCTACCAGCAGGAGCGCGAGCAGTGGGACGACGGCAACAACGTGGTCGCGCTCGAGCCCGGCGTGGTGGTCGCCTACGAGCGCAACACCTACACGATCGCCAAGATGCGCGAGGCCGGCATCGAGGTCGTCACCATCGAGGGGTTCGAGCTGGGCAAGGGGCGCGGCGGCGGACACTGCATGACCTGCCCGCTTCACCGCGACCCGCTCTAGAAGGCGGGTGATGGACATGGACGATACCCGAAGGTGGGTGCCGCTGGTCGTGCTGGTCCTGGTGCTTGTGGGCCTGATCGCGTCCGCCCGGGGGCCGGACCACCACCACGGCCCCCAGCAGGTCGGGGCGCACGCCGAGGGCGCTCCGACCGCTTCGGCATGAGGGGGCCAGCATGGCGGACACCTCCGAGCCACCCGCGGGCGTCGAGGCCGACGCGTCTCCGAGTCCAGGCCGCCGGCCGCCGCGGCCACCGAGCCTGCTGGACGCGCTCCTTCCCGTCATCGTCCTGATCGGTCTGCTCGCCCTCACCATCGCCTTCTTCGGGATCGACGCGACCAACGGGGCGAGGTGGTCTGCGTCGTCACGGTGCGCACCCTGGCCCATCCGCTGCACTCAGGAGAGTTCGGCGGCCCCGCCCCCGACGCGATGATCGCGCTGGCCCGGCTGCTGGCGACCTTGCACGACGAGGAGGGCAACGTCGCCGTCGACGGGGTGTCCGGCTTCGCCTGGGACGGCGCGGACCTGTCAGCCGAGGAGTTCCGGTCCATCGCCGACCTGCTGGCCGGCGTGGGCCTGAGCGGGTCGGGTCCGGTTGGGGAGCGGCTGTGGTCCAGGCCGTCGGTGTCGGCCATCGGCATCGACACGACGAGTGTCGCCGGCTCCTCCAACGTGCTCATTCGGGAGGCGCGGGCCAAGCTGTCGATGCCGATCGTGCCCGGATCGGATCCGGAACGGGAGCTGGACGCGCTGGTCCGCCACCTGGAGTCCCATGGCCCCTGGGGTGCCCAGGTGGAGGTCGAGCGGGTCGACGCAGTGCCTGGGTTCCGCTGTGCGACCGACGGTCCCGCCTATGCCGCCGCCCGGCGCGCCCTGGAGGAGGCCTACGGCAAGCCGCCCGGGGAGCCCGGCAGCGGCCGCTCGATCCCGCTGCTGCAAGACCCTGCAGCAGGTCGCCCCGAACGCCGAGTTCGTCCTCTGGGGTCCGAGGACCTGGCGGCCGCACGGATCCACGCCTCGGACGAGCGCGTGGACCCCTCCGAGATCGAGCGGATGATCCTCGCCCAAGCCTTCCTGCTGCAACAACTCGCCGGGGGACGATAGCGGCGCGGCCTGACTCCGGCGACGGTCAGCCGAAGCATGCCGAAATCACCCGGAACGGATGATGCAGCCGTGCTTGGCCAGCCGCACTATCAGCTGGGTGATGTGCCGAGCGCAGAGCTGCTGGCAGTGACAGACCGCCTTCGACCGAGATGGGAATGAGACCCGAAGCGGGGGGCGACGGGGGTGATGCCTGGTTCCCGGCCGACCGCATCGGGTGAAGTGTCCCGAGCGACCGGATGGTCCAACGCTGGAGGCGCGTCGTGAGCAGTGTGCGTGTCGCGGGATGGGGACGGCAGAGGGGAGCACGAGGGCGAGCGGTCGCTCTCGCGGTAGCATTCGCCCTTGCATCCGCACTCCTCGCGGCCTGCGGAGGCCAGAGCAGCACCCCCACCTTGAACTGGTATATCAATCCGGACAACGGCGGGCAGGGCCGCCTGGCCAAGAAGTGCGCCGACGCGTCGAACGGTGCCTACCAGGTCACGATCCAGACGCTGCCGAACGATGCGTCCTCCCAGCGGGAGCAGCTGGTCCGCCGGCTGGCCGCCAAGGACAGCTCGATCGACATGATGAGCCTGGACCCACCCTTCGTCGCGGAGTTCGCCAACGCCGGCTTCCTCCGCCCGTTCTCCAAGCAGGACGAGACCACCTTCACCGATGGCGTCCTCAAGGGGCCGCTGGAGACGGTGTACTGGAACGACCAGCTGGTGGCGGCACCGTTCTGGGCCAACACCCAGCTGCTCTGGTTCCGCAAGTCGGCCGCGAAGGCAGCCGGCGTGGATCCCACCGCGCCGGGCTTCACCTGGGACCAGATGATCAAGGCGGCCGAGGGCCAGCACAAGGTGATCGGGGTGCAGGCCAACCGGTACGAGGGCTACATGGTGTGGATCAACGCCCTGGTCGTGTCGGCCGGCGGCCAGATCATCGGCAACGTGGAAGCCGGCAAGAACGCCACTCCTGAGATCAACTCCCCGGCAGGAGATGCGGCGGCCGACATCGTCGGCGGTCTGGCCAGGTCCTCGGCGGCGCCACCGGCAATGTCCACCGCGGGCGAGGAGGAGGCCCGCTCGACCTTCCAGGGCGACTCCGGCATGTTCATGGTCAACTGGCCCTACGTCTATTCCGCGGCCAAGGATGAGGTCAAGAGCGGAGCCACCGACCAGACCGTGGTGGACGACATCGGCTGGGCCAGGTACCCCGGGGTCAAGGCAGGCGAGGCGAGTCGTCCGCCGCTGGGCGGGATCAACCTGGCGATCGGCGCCTACACCAAGTACCCGGAGCAGGCGCTGGACCTGGTCAAGTGTGCCACCTCGCTGCAGAGCAACATCGAGTACATGGTGGACGCCGGCAACCCGGCGGCGAAGCGGGCCGCCTACGAGGACCCCAAGGTCCGCCAGGCCTTCCCGATGGCCTCGCTGATCCGTGACTCGATCGACCAGGCCGGGCCGCGGCCGGTCACGCCGTACTACAACGATGTCTCAACGTCGGTGCAGCGGGTCTGGCATCCGGCGACGTCGGTCCACGCTCCGCAGACGCCGGAGGAGACGGCGACCTTCATGACCGACGTCCTGCAGGGCAAGCGTCTCCTGTGAGAGCTGCCCGGCGCCTCGCCCTGAGAGGAGCATCTGGTGACCACAACCGAACCTCGCGTCGAGGCCCCGCCGCTACCACCGCCCCAAGTGTCCGAGCGGACGCGGTACGAACGGCGGCTGGGGCTGGCCCTGTCCGCCCCGGCATTCATCGTCATGGTGTTCGTGACCGCGTACCCGTTGGTCTACGCGGTCGTGCTCTCCTTCTACAACTATCGGTTGACCGACCCGGAAGGAAGAACCTTTGTCGGGTTCCGCAACTTCACGACGGTCCTGACCGACCCCGTGTGGTGGAGCGATTTCGTGACCACCCTGATCATCACCGTGGTGAGCGTGGTTGTGGAGCTGGTGCTCGGCTTCGCCTTCGCCTTCGTGATGTACCGGATCCTGTTCGGCCGCTCGTTGGTCCGCACAGGGATCCTCGTTCCGTACGGCATCATCACGGTCGTGTCGGCGTTCATCTTCCGCTATGCGTTCCAGCTGGACTCCGGATTCGTGAACCAGTGGTTGGGCCTGGGCGAGTTCAACTGGTTCGGTGAGCGCTGGTCGTCGCTGTTCGTCATCACGTTGTCGGAGATCTGGAAGACCACGCCGTTCATCTCGCTGCTCCTGCTGGCCGGCCTGGTGCAGGTGCCCGCCGAGCTGAACAAGGCGGCCATGGTCGACGGCGCCACGGCGTGGCAGCGGTTGACGCGGGTGACGTTGCCCAACATGAAGGCCGCGATCATGGTGGCCTTGCTGTTCCGGACGTTGGACGCGTGGCGGATCTTCGACAATCCGTTCATCATGACGGCGGGAGCCAACAACACCGAGACGCTGTCATTCCTGGCCTACCGTCAGAATGTGACCCTGCTGAACCTGGGCGTTGGATCGGCGGTCTCGGTGCTGCTCTTCTTCACGGTGGTCCTCATCGCCTTCCTCTTCATCAAGGGCTTCGGGACGGACCTCTCGCAGGTGCGGGGTGATCAGTGATGGAGAGTCGGCGCGGCGCCCGCTGGTGGACGCTCTGGGGGGCCCTGATCCTCATCTGGGCCATGTTCCCGTTGCTCTGGATGATCTCTCTGTCCTTCAAGGACCCGAACACCTTCCGCAGCGGGGCGCCCACCTTCTTCCCGAAGCAGTGGGTGTGGACCAACTATGACACCGTGTTCAGCGACAGCCTGTTCACCAGCGCCCTCCGGAACTCCATCGGCATCTCGCTCCTGGCCACCGCGCTCGCCGTGGTGGTTGCGATGTTCGCGGCCTACGCCATCGCCCGGTTGGATTTCCCCGGCAAGAAGTTTCTGCTGTCGATGGCCCTGGGGATCGCGATGTTCCCGCAGGCCGCGCTGGTCGGGCCCCTGTTCAACATGTGGCGGAACCTCGGGATCTATGACACCTGGCTCGGCCTGATCATCCCGTACCTCACCTTCGCGCTGCCGCTGTCGATCTGGACGATGTCGGCCTTCTTCCGCCAGATTCCTTGGGAGATGGAGAAGGCGGCCCAGGTCGACGGGGCCACCGCATGGCAGGCGTTCCGCAAGGTCATCGTCCCGTTGGCCGCCCCCGGGGTGTTCACGACGGCGATCCTGACCTTCTTCTTCTGCTGGAACGAGTTCCTGCTGGCGATCTCGCTGACCTCGACCGACCGGGCTCGCACGGTTCCGGCCGCCCTGTCGTTCTTCACCGGCGCCTCACAGTTCCAGTCACCGGTGACGGCCATCATGGCCGCCTCGGTGGTCGTCACCATCCCTGTCGTCATTATCGTGCTGGTGTTCCAGCGTCGGATCGTGGCCGGTCTGACCGCCGGCGCCGTCAAAGGCTGAAGCGAGGGAGAGATCCAGCCATGGCTGCCATCACCATGAAGAACATCGTCAAGCAGTACGGCGACGGGTACCTGGCCGTCAACGACGTGAGCCTCGACGTCGCGGACGGCGAGTTCGTGATCCTCGTCGGCCCGTCGGGCTGCGGGAAATCGACCCTGCTCAACATGATCGTCGGCCTGGAGGACATCACGTCCGGCGAGATGCTCATCGACGGGAACCGAGTCAACGAGAAGCGCCCACGAGACCGCAAGCTCGCCATGGTCTTCCAGAACTACGCCCTCTACCCCCACCTCAACGTGTTCGAGAACATCGCCTTCCCGCTGCGCCTGAAGAAGATGCCCGAGGACGAGGTAAAGGCGCGGGTCCACGAGGCGGCGGAGACGCTCGAGCTCACCGAGCACCTGGATCGGAAGCCGGCCAACCTTTCCGGGGGCCAACGCCAGCGCGTCGCGATGGGCCGAGCGATCGTGCGGCAGGCCGACGCGTTCCTGTTCGACGAGCCGTTGTCCAACCTGGACGCGAAGCTGCGAGGGCAGATGCGCACCGAGATCGCCCGGATGCAGCGGCGACTGGGCACGACCACCGTCTACGTCACGCACGACCAGACCGAGGCGATGACCCTTGGCGACCGGATCGCGGTGCTCCGCAAGGGACTGTTGCAGCAGGTGGGATCGCCGCACCAGCTCTACGAGCAGCCGGTCAACCTGTTCGTCGCCGGGTTCATCGGGTCCCCGCCGATGAACTTCCTTCCTGGCCGACTCGGCGATGGCCAGCTGGAGACGCCCTTCGGCACCCATTCCGTCAAAAGTGAGCGGATGCAGCGTGTCGGCAAGCGCGACCTGGTGATCTTCGGCATCCGGCCGCAGGACTTCGAGGATGCGTCCCTGCTCTCGGAGGAGAAGCGCCAGCTGGGGCAGACGTTCAAGCCCACGGTCGACGTGACCGAGTGGCTCGGGAACGAGCTGTACGCCTATGTGCCCTACGAGGCCCCGGCGGAGATCACCCAGCAGCTGCGAGAGCTCGAGCGTGAGCTCGACAGCGAGTCGCTGCGCACCCAACTGATCGTCGCTCTCGATCCCGCCAGCACCATCCGCTCGGGCAGCAAGGCCGAGCTCTGGTTCGACACCGAACGAATGCACGTCTTCGACCCGGCGACGGGCGAGAACCTCACCCGCAACCGCGACCAGACGTCCGGCGACGACCAAGCCGCCGGCGTCAGTGTTGCCGGACCGCCCGACGAAACGGTCTCCGGCTAGTCCTGCGGCATCACGCTTCCGCCCCGGCTTCCAGGGAGCGCGGCGTAACCAGGGCGGTGGCCGTCCCGTTGTCGAGGTCGCGCCAGCGTTCGACGTCGAGCTCGACGGTGGCGAGGGCGCCGGTGGGGAACTTCTCCCGAAGCCCGGCCAGTGCGGGACCGCCCGCAGCAAGCGCCAGGGCCAGGTCCTGGATGCCCGGATTGTGACCGATCAGCATGGCCGACGGCACCCTGCTCGACACCTGTCGGAGCCGGTCCAGGAGCTCTGCCGCGCCGGCGCCGTACAGCGCCGGCTCGATCCGGATCTCGAGGGCGTCCCCGAGCGCGGGGAGGATCGCCGCCAGCGTCTGGCGGGTCCGCAGCGACGACGAGCACAGCACCACACCCGGCCGGACGTCCGAGGTGGCCAGGTGGGCCGCCAACAGTTCCGCGGCCCGCCGACCCCGCGGCGCCAGCGGCCGGTCGGGATCGGGAAGTCCCGGGTCCTCCCAGCTGGACTTGGCGTGGCGGAGCAACCAGAGGCGCTTCACAGTAGCGCCAGTGTAGTGGCCGTCCGAGTGCCGCGACCCTGAACGTCCCCTGACCGTCCTGCTGGTGACGCCGGCCGGCACACTCCTGAACACGACGGCCTCCAGGCGGTCCAGCACGAGGGGGGGCGGTGGGGCTCGGTCACGCCAGGATCGTACCGCCCGCCGGGCGGCGGCCCGGGCCGGACGCCCT
>Ga0075420_100004013_pt1 | contig 12883 bp, 9 predicted proteins | sample SoiMetdeltSBSDD4_FD_75296 | JGI IMG/M metagenome (GOLD analysis project Ga0075420, IMG submission 75296) | Bulk soil microbial communities from a Populus tree surrounding site in Tennessee, USA - Soil MetaG P. deltoides SBSDD4 | ecosystem: Environmental > Terrestrial > Soil > Tree plantation... | reverse complement strand
TGGGGAAAGGCCAGCACGAGCACGACGCAGATGCACTGGATCACCATGAACTGGTACATGCCGCGGTAGATCGTGCCGAGGCTCCATTCCCGGACCGCCTGCTTCAGGTAGTACGCCGACATTGCGACCGGCGGCGAGAGGAAGGCGGTCTGCAGCACCACCGCGCTGATGGTGCCGAACCAAACCATGTCGTAGCCGAGACCTGTCGCCACCGGTGCCAGCATCGGCAGGAAGATGAGCACGATCGCCGGCCACTCGAACGGCCAGCCGAGGAGGAAGATCAGCATCAGCAGCAGCGTCATCGTGCCCCACGCCGGCAGCGGCATGGAAACCAGGGCCTGCGTGATCCAGGTCGCGGTGCCGAGACGCGCGAACACCGCGCCGAAGATGTTCGAGGTCACGGCGAGGAACAGCACCATGCTGGTAGTGGCGAGCGTGCTGTGGCAGGCATGGAACAGGCCCTTCCAGCTAAAGCGGCCATAGGCGACGACGAGCAGGATGGCGCCCAGTGCGCCGAGCGCCGCCGCCTCCGTGGCGGTGGTGAGGCCGGCGAGGATCGCACCGAGCGTGGCGAGCGTGAGCACGGTCACCGGGACCAGGCCGACCACGCATTCCCAGAGAATGATCCGGAGAGAAGGCTCCCTTTCCTCCTTCGGCACCGGCGGCCCGAGCTTCGGGTTGAGGAAGCTGCGTCCCATCGTGTAGACCATGTACATCGCCGCGAGCAGGAATCCCGGCCCGAACGCCGCGGCGTAGAGCTGAAGCACCGACACGCCGAGCACCGGGCCCATCACCACCAGCATCACCGAGGGCGGGATCAGAATGCCGAGCGTGCCGCCCGCGGTGATCGCGCCCGCGGACATCTTCACGTCGTAGCCCGACTTGATCATCATCGGGCCCGCCATGATGCCGAGCAGCACCACTGTCGCGCCCACGGTGCCCGCGGCGATGCCGAAGAGCGTGGCGGTGGCGATCACCACCAGGTAGAGCGCGCCGCGCACCGGCGCGAACAGGTCGCGGAACGCCTTGAACAGCCGCTCCATCAGCCCCGCCTGGTCGCAGACGTAGCCCATCAGGATGAACATCGGCACCGCGACGAACTCGTCCTGCTTCATCAGGCCGAGCGTCTGGAGGTAGGCGAGGTCGAACACCCTCGGCCCCAGACCGATGAAGCCGAAGATCAGCGCGAGAAACAGCAGCGTAAAGCTGATCGGCACGCCGATGAAGATCGCGCCGAGCATCACCACCAGCATCACCAGGCCGAGAAGCTCGAGGCCGCTCATCCGCAGCGACTCATCCGTAGCTACTCATACGTAGCGACTCATACTTCGAGCTTTTCCCGATGCTCGAACTCGCGGCTGAAGCGGATCTGGTAGCAGGACTTCAGGGATTCCGAGATCCCCTGCACCATCAGCAGCAGCGCCGCGAGCGGGATCGCCGAGCGGAATGGCCACATGACGGGGCGCCACGGCGTCTGTTCGGATAGTTCATTGATCGAAAATGAGTACCAAGCGTCGTCGATGCTGATGACCATCAGGATGACGAGCGTCGGGTAGAACAGCAGCAGGTACGAGCCGAGGTCGATCCAGCCCTTCTTCCGCTCGGAGAACTTCTCGTACAGCATGTCGGTGCGCACGTGCGCGCCCTTGTGCAGCGCGTAGGCGCAGCCCAGCATGAACGCCGAGCCGTTCGTCATGTAGCTCGACTCGAGCACCCAGAGGGTGGGCGCGTTGAAGAGATATCTCGAGAAGCACTCGTAGCTGATCGTCGCCACGAGGTAGAGCATCGAGAGCGAGATCAGCTTCCCGCTGAGGTCCGAGAAGCGGTCGATGCCGCGGATGGTGGCGTAGAACGCCGGCGGGAAGTCGTTCATGGCAAAAGGCTGCGGATTATACGGAGCCGGCACAACTGGGATAACTACGAGGTACCGTATGATTCGGGACTTTCCGGAGGAAACGAGATCCATGATCGCGAGACTTTGGTGCCTGCTGGCCGCGCTGGCGCCAGCGTTTGCCCTGGCGCAGGCCTGCCCCGACAAGAACCTGCTCTACTGGCAGGCCTTCCCGGCCGGCGGTGAGTCGGACATCTCGGCGCGCCACCAGCAGCTGGTGCTGAAAAAGAAGTGCCCGGCGATCGAGACCATCATCCAGTACAAGCCGGGCGCCGGCGGCGCGCTGATGTGGACCCAGGCGAACGCGCTCCCCGCCGACGGGGTCAACGTCTATGGCATCAACCTGCCGCACATCGTGCTGCAGCCGATGGAAGGCACCGTGCAGTACAAGACCGACGAGCTGGTGCCGGTCTACTGGTATCACTACACGCCCGACGCCCTGGTAGTGACCGAGGGCAGCGCGATCAAAACCTTCCAGGACTTCGTGGCGGCGGCGAAGAAGGATCCGGAGAAGCTCAGCCTCGGCGGCTCGGGGCTGAACTCCGCCAACCACGCCGCGCACGTGCGGCTGAACACCGTGTTCGGTTTCAAGACGACCTACGTGCCGTTCAAGGGCACGGGCGACATGACGACCGCGGTCATCGGCGGCCACGTCTCCGGCGCCATGTCCTACACCGCCTTCGCGATCAACAACAAGGGCAAGGTGCGGGCGCTGGCGGTGGCGATGGACAAGCGCCACCCGCTGCTGCCCGACGCGCCGACCTTCAAGGAGCTCGGCGTGGACTGGGTCGACGGCGCATTCCGCGGCGTCGGCATGCCGAAGTCCGCCACCCCGGAGCAGCGCAAGCGCGTGTCGGAGCTGTTCGCCGCGCTCAATGCCGATCCGGAGATGAAGGAGCTCGCGGCGAAGAGCGGCTTCGAGCTGGTCGACGTCGGCGTCGACAAGATGGACGCCTTCATGAAGGAAAAGGTGAAGGTCTACACCGACGCCGGCAAGCGCATGGGCCTCGGCTCGAAGTAACCTCTAGATCTCCACGCGCGTGCCGAGCTCCACCACGCAGTTGGTGGGAATGTTCAGGTAATCGGTGATGTTGCCGGCGTTGCGCGCCATGGCCGAGAAGATGTGTTCGCGCCAGCGGCCCATCGCCGACACGCCGGCGGTCGCGGGAACGATCTTCTCGCGCGACAGGAAAAACGACGTCTCCATCAGGTTGAACTCGAGGCCGAGCGCGCCGCAGAGATCGAGCGCGCGCATGAGGTCGATCCGGTTCATGAAGCCGTAGCGCACGCGCACGCGCCAGCAGTTGTTGCCCAGGCGCTCGCAGATCACCCGCTCCTCGAACGGCACCCAGGGTACGTCGCGAAACTCGACGGTGAGGAACACCACGCGCTCGTGCAGAGTGCGGTAGTGCTTCAGGCTGTGGAGCAGCGCGTGCGGCGTCACGTCCGGAGTCGCGGTAAGGAATACCGCGGTGCCGGTAACGCGCTGCGGCGGCTCGGCGAACAGGCTCTTGAGGAAAGGCTCGAGCGGAACCGACGATTCGCGCAGGTGCTGGAGCAGGCGCTCGCGGCCCCGGCGCCACGTGCTCATGACGAGGAATAGCGCGCCGCCGACCACCAGCGGGAACCAGCCGCCGTCGTTGATCTTGAGCAGCGTCGCGGAAAAGAACGCAATATCGATGACGAGGAAGAAGCCGGTCGCGAACAGGCACAGCCACAGCGGATAGCGCCAGGCGTAGCGGATGACGAAGAAGGTGAGCAGCGTATCGACCAGCATGGTGCCGGTCACCGCGACGCCGTACGCGCCGGCCAGTTGTGAAGACGAACCGAACCCGATCACCGCGCCGATGACCACCGCGCACAACAGCCAGTTCACGCTCGGGATGTAGATCTGTCCAAACTCGCGCGCCGAGGTATGGACGATGGTCATGCGCGGCAGGAAGCCGAGCTGCACCGCCTGGCGCGTGATGGAGTAGGCGCCGGAGATCACCGCCTGCGATGCGATCACGGTCGCGGCCGTGGCAAGCGCCACCATCGGGTAGAGCGCCCATCCCGGCACGAGCCGGTAGAAGGGATTCGCCGCCGCGCCCGGCTCGGCCATCAGCAGCGCGCCCTGCCCGAAGTAGTTCAGAACCAGCGCGGGCGCGACCAGGCTGAACCACGCGATGCGCACCGGCTTCTTCCCGAAATGGCCCATGTCCGCGTAGAGCGCCTCGGCCCCGGTGACGGCGAGCACCACCGCGCCGAGCACGACGAACGATTCCACGGCGTGCGTCATCAGGAATCGCACCGCGTGCACCGGATTCAGGGCGGCCAGCACCGATGGCTCGCGCGCGATGCCGTAGATCCCCGCGGCGCCGATCGCCAGGAACCAGAGCAGCGTCACCGGCCCGAACAGGGCGCCGATGGTCTCGGTGCCACGCGACTGCAGGGCGAACAGCGCCGCGAGCACGCCGACGGCGATCGGCACCACGTAGGGCTTGAACGCCTCCGTGCCGACCTCGAGCCCCTCGACTGCCGAGAGCACCGAGATCGCTGGCGTGAGCACGGCGTCGCCATAGAAGAGCGACGCGCCGAACACGCCGATCAGCATCAGCGGAACGCGCCATTGCGGCTGGCCCTTGATCGCCTTGGTGGCGAGCGCGATCAGCGCCATGATGCCGCCCTCGCCGCGGTTGTCGGCGCGCATGATGAGCATTACGTACTTGAGCGACACCACGATCATCAGCGACCAGAACATGAGCGACAGCCCGGCGAGGATGTTGTCGTGCGTGAGCGCGATGCCGTGCTCGGCGGAGAACGTCTCCTTCACCGCGTAGAGCGGGCTGGTGCCGATGTCGCCGAACACCACGCCGAGCGCGAGCAGCGTAAGGGCGGGCGTCGATTGCCGCATGGCCATGGGGCCGCAACTCTACGGCCGCGCGCCGCGGCGTGAACGGCGGCGGGCGCTTTTTTACGCGTTCTTAATGCCGGCCTTGGGCTAGAGTAGCCGCATGGGTTACGCATGGGCGGCCGGCGCTTCGGTCGTTGCGACGCTCGTTGCGCTCGGCCTCGACGCCTACTTCCACGTGGTCAACGTGGTCCTGGTGTACCTCCTCGCGGTGGTGCTGGTCGCGTTGCGCTGGCCGCGCGGCCCGGTGATCGCGGTTGCGGTTCTCAACGTCGTCGCGTTCAATTTCTTCTTCATTCCGCCGCGCGGCACGTTCCACGTCGACGATCCGCAGTACCTCCTCACCTTCGCGATGATGCTCGGCGTGGGCCTCGTGGTCTCCGGCCTGACCGAGCGGGTCCGCGCGCGCGCCAAGGCGCAGGCCGCGCTCGAGGTCGAGGCCGAGACCGAGCGCGTGAGGAGCGCGCTCCTCGCCTCGATCTCGCATGACCTGCGCACGCCGCTCGCGGTGATCACCGGGAGCGCCTCCACGCTCGCCGAGCGGGGCGAGCGCCTGCCTCCGGAGGAGCGCACCGCGCTCGCGCAGAGCATCTTCCAGCAGGCGCGCGACGTCTCGGAGCTCGTCACCAAGGTGCTGCAGATGACCCGCCTCGAGGCGGGCGCGATCCGCCTGCAGCGCGACTGGGACTCGCTCGGCGAGATCGCCGGCGCGGTGCTGCGCCGGCTGCGCGAGCGGCTCGCGACGCACCTGATGATGGTCGACCTGCCCGACGACCTGCCGCTGATCCGCGTCGATCCGGCCCTGATCGAGCAGGTGCTCGGCAACCTGCTGGAGAACGCCGCGCGCCATACGCCGCCGCGCACGCTCATCCGCCTGCGCGCGCAGGTCAGCGGCGGCGAGCTGGTGGTGTCGGTGGAGGACTTCGGCCCGGGGCTCGCCGAAGGCGACCTCGAGCGCATCTTCAAGAAGTTCCACCGCGGCGCCGGCCTCGGCCTCGCGATCTGCCGCGCGATCGTCGAGCTACACAAGGGCCGCATCTGGGCCGAGCGTCTGCCCGGCGTCGGCACCGCGTTCCGTTTTACTTTGCCGCTGGAAACGCCGCCTTCAGTACCCGCCGAAGCGGCCAATCCGGCCTGAATGGATTCCAGGCAAACCATTCTCGTGGTCGAGGACGAGCCCGAGATCCGGCAATTCCTGCGCTCGTCGCTGCACGCCGAGGGCTACCGCGTGGTCGAGTCGCCAAACGGCCGGCGCGGCGAGATCGACGCCGGCATGCACAAGCCCGACCTCGCGATTGTCGATCTCGGGTTGCCGGACTTCGACGGGCTGGAGGTGATCCGGCACATCCGTGAGTGGTCGCCGATGCCGATCATCGTGCTCTCGGCGCGCATCCAGGAGCACCAGAAGATCGACGCGCTCGATAGCGGCGCCGACGACTACATCACCAAGCCGTTCGGCGTCGGCGAGCTGCTCGCACGCGTGCGGGTTGCCTTGCGGCACGCGGTACAGCCTGCGTCGGGCAGGGAGCTGTCCCTGGGCAGCTCGAGGATCAATCTCGAGAAAAGGCTCGCAACCAAGGACGGCGCCGACGTGCATCTCACCGCGATCGAGTTCCGCCTGCTCGCCTGCCTGGCGAAGCACTTGGGCATGGTGGTCACGCACAAGCAGCTGCTGCAGGAAGTCTGGGGGCCGACGCACGTCGAGCACACGCACTACCTGCGCGTGTACATGAAGCAGCTGCGCGAGAAGCTCGAGCCCGACCCGGTTCGTCCCCGCCACCTGCTGACCGAGACCGGCGTCGGCTACCGCCTGGTCGCCGACGACTAGATCTCGACCCGCGTGCCGAGCTCGATGACCCGGTTGGTGGGAATGTTGAAGTAGTCGGTGATGTTGCCGGCGTTGCGCGCCATGGCGGCGAACATGCGCTCGCGCCAGCGCCACATGGTCGAGGGACCGCCGTGCCCGGGCACCACCTGCTGGCGCGAGAGGAAGAACGAGGTCTGCATCAAGTCGAAGTCGAGGCCGAGCGCGCCGCAGACTTCGAGCGCGCGCATCACGTCGGGCCGGTTCATGAAGCCGAAGCGCACGCGCACCATCCAGCAGCCGTGCCCCACCCGCTCGCACGTGACGCGCTCCTCGAACGACACCCAGGGTACGTCGCGGATCTCCACCGTGAGGAACACCACGCGCTCGTGCAGCACCTTGTTGTGGTTGAGGTTGTGGAGCAGCGCGTGCGGCGTGGCGTCCGGCGTGGCGGTGAGGAAGATCGCGGTGCCCGGCACGCGGTGCGGCGGATCGTGCATCAGCGACTTGAGGAACGGCTCGAGCGGTACCGAGGCCTCGTTCAGGCGCCGGAACATCACCTCGCGCCCGCGCCGCCACGTGGTCATGATCACGAACATGGCGATGCCGATCACGAGCGGGAACCAGCCGCCGTGCGGCACCTTGAGCATCGCCGAGCCGAAGAACGCGATGTCGATCGCAAAGAAGAACCCGGTCGCGAACACGCACAGCCACAACGGATAGCGCCAGGTATAGCGGATGACGAAGAAGGTCAGGATCGTGGTCACCAGCATGGTACCGGTGAGGGCCACGCCGTAGGCCTGCGCCAGGTTGCTGGACGAGCCGAAGCCGAGCACCGCCGCGAGCACCATCACCAGCAGGAACCAGTTGAGCGCCGGGATGTAGATCTGCCCGTACGCGCGAGCCGAGGTCTGCACGATGTTGAACCGCGGCAGGAAGCCGAGCTGCACCGCCTGGCGCGTAAGCGAGGCGGCGCCGGTGATCGAAGCCTGCGAAGCGATGACTGCGGCGAGCGTGGCGAGCGCCACCATCGGGTAAAGCGCCCAGCCGGGGAACGAGTGGTAGAACGGATTCGAGATCGCCGCCGGATTGGCGATGAGCAGCGCGCCCTGCCCGAAATAGTTCAGCACCAGCGCCGGCAGGACGACGACGAACCAGCCGATGCGGATCGGCCATTTGCCGAAATGGCCCATGTCCGCATAGAGCGACTCGGTGCCGGTAAACGCGAGCAGCACGGCGCCCAGCACCGCGAACGAGGCGATCGCGTGATTCGTGAGGAAGCCGTAGGCGTGGCGCGGGTCGAGCGCCGCCAGCACACCCGGATTGAGCCAGATGTTCCAGACCCCGATCGCGCCGAGCGCGAGGAACCAGAGCAGGCAGATCGGCCCGAACAGCGCCCCGACTTTCGCGGTGCCGAGGCGCTGCAGCGCGAACAGGCCGAACAGCACCAGCACCGAGATCGGCAGCACCCAACGCGCGAACACCGGCGTGCCGACCTCCAGGCCCTCGATCGCCGACACCACCGACGTCGCCGGCGTCATGACGGTCTCGCCCAGGAACAGGGCCGCCCCCAGCAGGCCGAGCAGCACCACCACCAGGCGCAGCTGCGGCCGGTTCTTCAGCGCGTTGCTCGCGAGCGCGAGCAGCGCCATCGTGCCGCCCTCGCCGCGGTTGTCCGCGCGCATCACCAGCACCACGTACTTGAGCGACACCACGATGATCAGCGACCAGAAGATGGTCGACAGGCCGCCGAGGATCACGGCGGGCGTGAACGGCAGGCCGTGCGCCGGGGAGAACGTCTCCTTGACGGCGTACAGGGGGCTCGTGCCAATGTCGCCGAAAACCACGCCAAGCGCGGCGAGCGTCAGCGCAGCCTGGGTGTCTTTACCCGAACGGTCTCTATCCAAGGAGGATGCTAGAACCCGCTTATTGAGGCGTGGCGCAACCTACCGTCGCGCGGCAGGAAACGCAAATTCGAGCTTCAGCTTGAGGGAAAAAACGCCCTGCAGCTTGTCGACGAGCTCGCTCACCGGTTCTTCTTGGCCGCTACAGGTTTTGTCGTACCTACTGCTCGCGCGGCTTTTTGCGCTCCCTTCGGCGCGAAATCCAGGTTGATCATGTCGCCGAGCTGGTCGGCGTAGGTCTCGCGCACCTTCTGCATCACCGGCAGCGCCTTCTTGAAGGCCTCGACCAGCTTCGGGTCGTACTTGGTGCCAGCGCCTCGCTCGATCTCGCCCGCTGCGCGCTCGATCGGCAGCGGGTCGCGAAAGAACTGCGTGCTGGTCATGGCCTCGAAGCTGTCGACGATCGCCATCACGCGCCCGCCCCACGGGATCGCGTCGCTTTTGAGCCCCTTCGGATAGCCGCTGCCGTCGTAGTTCTCGTGGTGGGTGAGCGCGAGCTGGCGCGCGAGCTTGAGCAGCGGGTCTTCGTGCTCGCCGATGATCTCGGCGCCGAGCTCGGGATGACGCTTGACCCGCTCCCAGTCGGGCACCGAGAGCTTGTCGCGCTTGCGCAGGATCTCGGCCGGTACGCCGAGCTTGCCGATGTCGTGCAGCGGCGCTGCCTTCATCATCATTTCCGCCACCTCCGGCTTGGCGCCGGAGGCCTGCGCGATCAGCTTGGCGTAATGTCCCAGCCGCATCACGCGGTTGCCCACCGCCTGGCTCTCATGGAACTCGAGCACGCGCGCGAGGCGCCGGATCAGCTCGGTGCGGGTGCTTTCCACCTGCTCCGTCCTTTGTTTGACCAGGCGCTCTAGCTCGATCTGGCGGTCGGCGAGCGCGAGGTGCGTGCGCACGCGCGCCTTGAGCACCGCGGCGTTGGCGCCGGACTTGGTGACGTAGTCGGCGGCGCCGAGTTCCAGGCCCTCGACCTGCGCCTGCGCGTCGGCCTTGCCGGTGAGGAAGATCACCGGGATGGTGCTGGTGCTGGCCTCGCTCTTGAGCGCGCGGCACACCTCGAAGCCGTCGATCTCGGGCATCTCCACGTCGAGCAGGATCAGGTCGGGGCGCGGCTCGCCGGACGCCTTCTCGATCGCGGTGCCGGGGTCCGCGGCGGTAATCACCTGGTAGTCCGTGCCCAGCGCCTTTTCCATGAGCGCGAGCATGTCCGCGGAGTCGTCGACCACGAGGATGATCGGGCGTGTCTTGTCGCTCACTCCGCGGAGTTTACCTTTCGCTTGGCCTTTTCGAGCAGCCTGCGGTGCGCCTCCGGCGCAACCGGCTCGCCGTAGAAGAAGCCCTGCACTTCGTCACAGCCGTGGCGGCGCAGGAAGCGCAGCTGGGCGTCGGTCTCGACGCCCTCCGCGATCACCTTGAGGTGCAGCGCATGGCCGAGCGAGATGATGGCCTGCGCGAGCACGCCGTCGTCGGCCTCGGCGCCGCTGCCGATGTCGCGCACGAAGGAGCGGTCGATCTTGAGGATGTCGATCGGCAGGTCCTTGAGGTACGACAGGCTCGAATAGCCGGTGCCGAAATCGTCGACCGAGAGCGTGACGCCGAGCTGCTTGAGGCCCTGCAGCACCGCGATCGCGGCGTCGACGTTGCCCATGACCATGCTCTCGGTGAGCTCCATCTCGAGCTGCGCCGGATTGAGTCGCGTCTCCTCGAGGATGCGCGACACGGTGCGCACCAGGCCCTCCTGCCGGAACTGCCGCGCCGACAGGTTCACCGACACCACGCCCGGCTCGAGGCCGGCGTCCATCCACTCGCGCGTCTGGCGGCAGGCCTCGTGCAGCACCCATTCGCCGATGCTCACGATCAGGCCGGTCTCCTCGGCGAGCGGAATGAAGCGCGCGGGACGCACCAGGCCCCAGTCGGGATGCAGCCAGCGTACCAGCGCCTCGGCGCCGACGATGCGCCCGTTTTTCAGGCTGGTTTTCTGCTGGTAGTGCAGCGTCAGCTCCTGCCGCTCGAGCGCGCGGCGCAGGGCGTTCTCGAGCGCGAGGCGCTCGCTCACCCGCTCGTTCATCTCGGAGGTGTAGAACTGGAAGTTCGAGCGCCCGTGCTCCTTCGCCCGGTACATCGCGGCGTCGGCGTTCTTCAGCAGCGTGTCGACGTCGCGCCCGTCCTGCGGGTAGATGCTGATCCCGGCGCTGCACGAGACGTAGAGCTCCTTGCCCTCGATCACGATCGGCTCGCTCACCTTGGCGGTGATGCGCTGCATCGCGCGGTAGATGATCTCCTCGTTCGACTGGTCGTTCAGGATCAGCACGAACTCGTCGCCGCCGACGCGCCCGACGGTGTCGCCTTCGCGCAGCACCGTGCGCAGGCGCTCGCCCATGGCTTTCAGCAGCAGGTCGCCGGTCGAATGGCCGAGCGAGTCATTGACGAACTTGAAGTGGTCGAGGTCCATGAACACCACCGCGATCGCGCGCGGCAGGCGCTGCGAGTACACCGCCTGGCGCAGGCGGTCGTGCAGCAGGTTGCGGTTCGGCAGCCCGGTGAGCGCGTCGTAGTTCGCCTGGTGCTCGAGCTGCACCTGGTAGCGCTTGCGCTCGATCGAGTAGCGCATCGAGCGCAGCAGCAGCTCGCGGTCGAGGCGGCCCTTGACCAGGTAGTCCTGCGCGCCGCTCTTTACCGCGGACAGCGCGACGGTCTGGTCGTCGTTGCCGGTGAGCACGATGATCGGCACCGTGGGCGAGTGCGCGTACACCCGCGCGAACGTTTCCAACCCCATGGAATCCGGCAACGACAAATCCAGCAGAACCAGCCCGGTTTCGCCGCCAGCCAGGTGCTCGAGGGCGCGCGACAGGCGGTCGGCGCAATGCACCTGGAACGGCGCGTCCGGATCCTCCCGGATCATCTCCTGGATCAGCCGGGCGTCGCCCGGGTTGTCCTCGATCAGGAGGACCTGGTGCATCACAACTAAGACTTGCCGTTCGGCGGCAGCGTGACCACCGTCAGCCAGAAGGTGTCGATGGTCTTCACCACCACCATGAACTTCTCGAGGTCGACCGGCTTGGTCACGTAGCAGTTGGCGTGCAGGTTGTAGGTGCGCACCACGTCCTCCTCGGCCTTGGAGGTGGTGAGCACCACGACCGGGATGCGCTTCAGGACATTGTCCGACTTGATCTCCTGCAGCACCTCGCGCCCGTCCTTGCGCGGCAGATTGAGGTCGAGCAGGATGATGTCGGGGCGCGGCACGCCGGCGTACTTGCCCTGGCGCCGCAGGAATTCCATCGCCTCCACGCCGTCCTTCACGGTGTGCAGGTTGCTGTAGACCTTGCCTTCCTTGAGCGCCTCCTTGGTGAGGCGCACGTCGCCGGGGTTGTCCTCGACCAGCAGGATCTCGATCGGTCCGTTTCGCTCGACCATCAGTTGCCCCCTCGTTCCTTCGGTAGGGTGAAGTAGAAGCTCGAGCCCTCGCCCGGGCGCGAGTCGACCCAGATGCGGCCGCGGTGACGCTCCACCACCTTCTTGCAGATCGCGAGGCCGATGCCCGTTCCCGGGTATTCGCCCTTGTTGTGCAGCCGCTGGAACACCATGAAGATGCGCTCGTAGTACTGCGGCTCGATGCCGATGCCGTTGTCGCGCACTTCGAACTGAACTTCAGTTGCCTTTTCCGAAACCCCGACGTGGATGCGCGGCACGGAGCTCGAGCGGAACTTGAGCGCGTTGCCGATCAGGTTCTGGAACATTTGCGCGAGCTGCACTTCGTCGGCCGAGACCACCGGCATGGCATCGTGGGTGATCACGGCGCCGGCTTCCTCGGTCGCCGCGCGCAGGTTGAACAGCGCGCGCCCGAGCGCTCCCTCCGCGGCGACCGGGCGGAATTCCCCGCCCTTGGTGCCGACGCGCGAATAGGCGAGCAGGTCCTCGATCAGCTGCTTCATGCGCGTCGCGCCGTCGACGATGTAGGCCATGAACTCGCGCGCGTCGCCGTCGAGCCTGGCGTCGTAGCGCCGCGCGAGCAGCTGCGTGTAGCTCGCCACCATGCGCAGCGGCTCCTGCAGGTCGTGCGACGCGACGTAGGCGAACTGCTCGAGCTCGGCGTTCGAGCGCTTGAGCTCCTCGTGCGCCAGCTGCAGCGCGGCGTCGGCCTGCTTGCGCTCGGTGATGTCGTCGAAGATCGCGACCTCGTACAGCGGTGCGCCGTTCACGTCGCGCACCAGCGCGATCGCAATGTCGCACCACACGACCCGGGCGTTGTCGCCGCGGATGTAGCGCTTCTCGAAGCGTGCCTGCTCGATCTCGCCCGCGCGAATGCGCGCGCGCTCGGCGTCGGTCACGTCGCGGTCGTCGGGATGCGAGACCTCCTTCACGTGCTTGCCGAGGAGCTCGTGCTCGGCGTAGCC
>Ga0075420_100004012_pt1 | contig 12884 bp, 14 predicted proteins | sample SoiMetdeltSBSDD4_FD_75296 | JGI IMG/M metagenome (GOLD analysis project Ga0075420, IMG submission 75296) | Bulk soil microbial communities from a Populus tree surrounding site in Tennessee, USA - Soil MetaG P. deltoides SBSDD4 | ecosystem: Environmental > Terrestrial > Soil > Tree plantation... | reverse complement strand
GTCCCTCCGTAGAAGTCGTAGCCCCACACCTCGCGCATCAGCGCGGGCCGCGTGAACACACGCCCGGGGCGCTCGGCGAGGAACCGGAGCAACTCGAACTCCTTGAACGTGAGGTCGAGCGCTCGCCCCTGCACGCTCACCCGGTACGTGTCGACGTCGAGCGTCAGCGGGCCGAGCGTGATCCGCGAGTCCCCCGCGGCCCCGTGCCGCCGTCGCACGATCGCGAAGCGCAGCCGGATCTCCGCCTCGGGGGCGCCCGGGTACAGCACCTCGTCGACGACCTCCTCCCACCGGAAGCGGTCGAGCTCGTTGCGTTCGACCACCGCGATCGCCGGCGGGCGCGCCAGCCGAGACCGAAGGGCTCGGAGCACGGCGTGCGCCTGTCCGGCGTTCTCCGCGGCATCGACGACGAGCAGCTGGGGTTCGAGCGCGAGCGCGTCGTCGAGCGACGCGACCGAGAGCGGCTCGGCCTTGACCTCGAGCACGAGCGCGCCCGCGGGCAGCACCTCGTTCGGCGAGCGATCGGTGAGCATCACGATCCGGTCCACGGGCCGAGGGTACAGGCCCTCCGCGACCGGCGATAGCCTGAGCTCATGGCGCTCGTCCGGGTCCGTCTGTTCGCCGCGCTCCGCGAGATCGCCGGCGCCCAGAACGCCGAGGCCGAGGGCGACACCGTCGGCGAGGTGATCGACGCGCTCGCGGCCCGCTACGGGGAGCGCTTCGAGGCGATCGCGAGGGCCGGCTCGGCGGTCGTGGACGCCGAGCGCGCCGAGCCCTCGCGGCCGCTCACCGGCGGGGAGGAGGTCGCGCTCCTGCCTCCGGTGTCCGGCGGTTGAGGTAGGCGGCCGGGGGACTTTCGCGAGCCAAGCGCTCCCTGAGATACTCCTCCCTGTCCATGCGCTTCCAGCGACTTCTCCTCGTGGTCAACCCGGTCGCCCGCACGGTGTCCAAGCCCGTGCTCGCGGTGATCGAGAAGGCCCTCTCGGCCGACTTCCACCTCGAGGTGGCCGAGACGAAGGAGCGCGGGCACGCCTCGGAGCTCGCGGCACAGGCGGCGGACAACGGGACGGACCTCGTGGTGGTGTTCTCGGGCGACGGCACGATCAACGAGGCGGTGAACGCCCTCGCCGGGACCGAGACCGCCCTCGGCGTCCTGCCGGGCGGCGCGACGAACATCCTCGTGCGCGCCCTCCGTCTCCCGCTCGACCCGGTCGAGGCGACCGGCGTCCTGATCTCCAAGGCCCTCGACGACGAGGCGTTCAAGCTCTCGCTCGGCGTCGCCGACGGTCGCTACTTCGCGGTGAACTGCGGCGCCGGCGTGGATGCGGCGGCGATGCGGCGGCTCGACGAGAAGTTCCCGCGGACGAAGGCCAAGTTCGACCGCGCGGCGTTCCGCGCGGTGGCGTGGGAGCTGATGGTGGGGTACGCGGGCCGCTCCGCCGACCTCGAGGTGCGGATCGACGACGGCGACCCGATGCCGTCGCTCTCGGTCATGGTCGGGCGGACCGACCCGTACACGTACTACAAGGACCGCCCGATCCGGATGACCCCCGAGGCCTCCCTCGATGCGGGGCTGGACGTCCTGTCGGTGCGCAAGCTCGCCCGCCGCGCAGTGCCGAGGATCGCGTGGCAGGTGTTCGGGTCGGCGCGGCACGTGCACGGTCGGGACATCGACTACGTGCACGACGCGAGCCACGTCGTCGTTACCTCGGAGACGCCGTTCCCGGTCCAGGTGGACGGCGACTCGCTCGGCGACCAGCGCCGCCTCGAGATCGACCTGGCGCCCGAGGCCCTCTGGGTCGTGGCCTAGAAGCTCAGGAGCGCTCCGCGCGCTCCTGGATCCCGCACTCCCACTTCGACAGCCCGGCCCACCGGCCGGCGCGTTCGGGCTCGCCGGGGAACTGCAGCCGCGTGCACGGTGCGCACCCGATCGAGGCGTAGCCGAGATCGTACAGCGGGTTGTGCGGGAGGTCGTGCTCCTTCAGGTACGCCCACGTATCGCGCCGCGTCCACGTCGCGACCGGGTTCACCTTGACGATCCAGTTCCCCGGCTCGAGCTCGTAGCGGTCGACGATGGGCGCGTTCGCCCGCGTGGGCGAGGAGTCGCGCCGGAACGCCGTGATCCACGCGTCGAGGCCGCGGAGCGCGTCGAGCATCGGCTCGACCTTGTTGATCTGGCAGCAGCGGTTCGCGTCGCGCTCGTAGAGCCGCGGGCCGAACGCGGCCGCCTGCGACTCGACGGTGTACTCGCCGGTGAGCTCGACGACGTTCAGGCCGAGACGTTCGGCGAGCCGGCGCTTGAACTCGAGCGTCTCGTCGAAGTGGAAGCCGGTCTCCAGGAACAGGATCGGGACGTCCGGCCGGATCCCCGTGGCCATGTGCATCACGCAGGTGCCCTCGGCCTGGAACGCCGAGGCGAGCGCGATCGGTTCGAGGCCGGACCCGTCGAGCGCCCACGCCACGATCTCGCGCGGATGGGCGGACTCGAACCGCTCGTTCAGCGCGGTCAGATCCTCGTCGGAGAGCAGGGTGTCGGGCATGCCGGCCTCGATCATGGGGAACGCGAGCAAGTATAGGAGCGGGCCGGACCCGGCCCCGGCGCCGCTATCCTGTCGGCCCCGACCCGAAAGGCCCCGACACCCATGTCCTCGATGACCGAACACGAGACGATCTCGCCCCACGGAGGCACGCTCGTCGATCTCCTCGCCACGGGCGACGAGGCCGCTCGCCTCGCCGAGGAGGCCGAACACCTCCCGAAGGTCTCGGTGAGCGAACGCGAGCTCTCGGACCTCGAGATGCTCACCGTCGGCGCGCTGTCGCCGCTCACCGGCTTCCAGGGCGAGAAGGACTATCGCCTCGTGCTCGAGACGATGCACCTCGAGAACGGGTTGCCGTGGTCGATCCCGGTCACGCTGTCGCTCACCGCGGAGGACGCGAAGCGGGTCGGCGGGGCGACCTCGATCGCGTTGATGGCGCCCGGTTCCGCGTCGGCGATCGCGGTCATCGACGTGGCCGAGATCTACGAGCGCGATCGGCAGAAGGAGGCGCTCGGGGTCTTCGCGACCGAGGACCCGGCGCACCCCGGGGTGGCGGCGCTGCTCGCCTCCGGCGATTACTGCGCCGCGGGCGAGATCAGCGCGCTCCGGCTGCCCGACCACGACACGTTCCGCACCTACCGGCTCACCCCGGCGCAGACGCGAGCCGCGTTCGCGGAGCGCGGATGGAAGACCGTCGTCGGGTTCCAGACGCGCAACCCGATCCACCGGGCGCACGAGTACATCCAGAAATGCGCGCTCGAGATCGTCGACGGTCTGCTCGTGCATCCGCTCGTCGGCGCGACGAAGGGAGACGACGTCCCCGCGGACGTCCGGATGCGGTGCTACGAGGCGCTGTTCGAGGGCTACTACCCGAAGGACAGGGCGATGGTCAGCGTGTTCCCCGCGGCGATGCGCTACGCGGGTCCGAAGGAGGCGATCTGGCACGCGATCTGTCGCAAGAACTACGGGTGCACGCACTTCATCGTCGGCCGGGATCACGCCGGCGTCGGCGACTACTACGGCACGTACGACGCGCAGAAGATCTTCGACGAGTTCGAGCCGGGCGAGCTCGGGATCACGCCGCTCACGTTCGAGCACTCGTTCTGGTGCTACCGGTGCGAGGGCATGGCGACGCCGAAGACGTGTCCCCACGACGAGACCGAGCGCGTGTCGCTCTCGGGGACGAGGGTGCGCGAGATGCTGCGCGCCGGCGAGCGCCCGCCGATCGAGTTCAGTCGTCCCGAGGTCGCGGACATCCTGATCGAAGCGATGCGCGGACAGGGCGGCTGACCGGCCGCCGGCCGGTCAGAACCGGTCAGAACGGTCGGTCGGAAGGTCCTCGAGCGGCCGCCCGAACGCGTCGGTGACGACGAGCGTCGCCGGCCGCTCGGCGCGCAGGACCTTCACCGCGCGCTCGATGTCGCCCTCGTCGCCCCGAACCTCCACCGCGGCGCCGCCCGGGGGTTCAGTCGGCGTTGGCCGATGGTCGAGCGCGGCGGAGCGAAGGGCAGAGAGCCCCACGACGAACGCCCCCACGCCGCCGAGGAACAACGCGCCGGCGACGGTCCAGAGCGCGACGCCGGTCGTTCCCGAGGTTCCGAGGAAGCCGACCAGGGCGCCGGCGAGCGCCCCGAGCGAGCCGCCGACCAGGGCACCGGCGGCCAGCCGCCCGCCGATCCGAGTCCCCTCGCGGTGTTCCCGCTCGTGCGCGATCGGCCCCTCGCTCGCGCCGGGGTCCTCGGCGAGCGAGGTGCGCCCGGCCGGGATGCCCGCCTCGGTCAAGGCGCGAAGGGCTCGCGCGGTACCGGCCTCGTCCGGGAAGGTCGCCCAGACGCGGGTGCCGCCTTCGGGCTCGTGCGTGGATGGGACGCTGGTCATGCCTGGTGGTTGCCCCCGCCCCCGCGGCTTCAAACCGGCCGATCGAACCGAGGATGTTTGCCCGGCCGAGAGGGGCTTTGGTAGCGTCGACGGCGCCCGCGGCGGCCGCGACCGACAGGAGGCCTTACGACCGCTCGCCGGACCTGGCCCCATACCCTCCCCACGATCGGCCTCGCCCTCCTGCTGGTGGCCGTCTCGTTCGCCCTGCCTGCGACGGCCGGGACCAAAGACCGGCTCGACGCCGCCAAGGCCGAGCTCGCCTCGATCCAGGCGGATCTCGACGAGGCCACCGCCGAGTGGCAGGCCTCGCTCACCCGACTCGACGCCACGAATGTCGACATCGCGAACACGCAGCTGCGCATCCACGGGCTCGAGGACCGGATCGCCACGATCGACACGCGCCTGACCAGGCGCGCCGTGATCGCGTTCACGAACGGCCCCGCGAGCACGATCGACGTGCTCCTGTCCTCCGGCTCGTTCACCGAGTTCTCCGACCGGCTCGAGTTCCTCGGGCAGGTCGCCCAGGTGGACGTCGATCTCGTCCTCGAGCAGGAGGTGGCCCAGGAGGAGCTCCGGCGCGAGCGCGACGGCCTTCTCGATCTCCAGGAGCAGCAGGAGCAGGAGGCCGACCGGCTCGAAGGCATCCAGGAGCAGATCGACGCCGAGTTCGAGCAGATCACGTCGCGGGTCGCCGAGCTCACGGCCCAGTACGAGAAGGAGCTCGCCGCCCAGCGAGCGCTCGAGCTCCTCGGCCAGACCCCGAGCACCGGGAGCCCGGTCGTCCTGGGCAGCGGCGCGATCCAGGTGTGTCCGGTCGCCGGTCCGAACTCCTTCGTCGACTCGTTCGGCTGGCCCCGCGACGGCCACACGCACCAGGGCACCGACATCATCGCTCCGTACGGGACCCCGGTCGTCGCGGCTCACGCCGGCACCGTGTCCCACTCGTCGAGCTCCTCGGGCGGGGTCCAGGCCTACGTTCACGGCTCGGCCGGCTACTCGTTCTACGCGCACCTCTCCGGCTACAGCTCGGCGAGCGGCAGCGTCGGCGCCGGCACGGTGATCGGGTACGTGGGCAGCACGGGCAATGCGGGGTCGACGAACCATCTGCACTTCGAGTGGCACCCCGGCGGCGGGTCGGCGGTGAATCCCTACCCGTACCTCGTCGCCGTCTGCTGAGATCGCCCGGCTGACGGCGCAGCGCGCGCGCCGCGCTACGATGCTCCCGCGATGAGCGAGCAGGGTGGCAACCGCCGGATCGACCGCATCCGACGCCCCGGCTTCGTCGAGGGGCTGTCCGATCTCGAGCTCGACGAGCTCCGCCGCCGCCGAGACGACTGCTTCGCCGAGCGCGAGTATCTGTCGCTGCTCCGGCGGCTCGTCCAGGGGCGCGCCGAGATCCTCAAGGCCGAGGTCGAGCGCCGCGGGCGTGGCGAGGAGGGGAGCCTCGTCGGCGCCCTTTCGACGATCCTCGCGGGCGACGCCCAGGGACCGTCGCGAGGCGAGGCCGTCAAGGTCGGGCTGCCGGAGGAGGAGATGCTGCTCGCCCGCCGCCGTGTCGAACGGCTCGTCGCCGACGCCGGATTGTCGGATGCCGGCGCCCTGGACGACGAGCGGCTGGCGGACGCCGTCGAGGTCCTCCTGCGGGAGGAGCGGGAGGTCTCCGAGGCCCGGGCCGAGGTGCTCCGGGCGATGGACACGATCCAGGACGAGCTGAAGCGGCGGTACCGCGACGACCCCTCCTTGGTGATCTCCTGAGCAACGGGTCGGTCGGGGGATGGGTTGCCCTCGGTCTCCCCACCCGCCGTAGGACGGGTCCAGAGACCGTGGACCAGCTGCATTTGGGCCCCGGGCCCTATGGACGTGTCTCGGTCCAGACCGCAGGCTTCCCCGTGTCGATTCGTTAGGCGGATGCGGCCCTGATGATGAACGAAAAGATCGCGGTTGGCCCGGCGCGTGAGCTCGCCGTGGATCCCGAGATCCCTGCGGTGCAGGAACAGCTGATCGTGTTCGCCCGTGAGCTGGGCGAGCTCTACCGGATGGAGCGCTCCCGGAGCGCCGAGCTCCAGGCCGTTCTCGAGAGCCTGCAGGAGACCTACCTCGCGACGATGAAGAGCCTCGCGACCGTGATCGAGGCCAAGGACCTGACGACGAGGGGCCATCTCGACCGGACCGTGAACTACGGGCTCGCCCTCGCCCGGAAGATCGAGCCGACGCTCGCGGAGAGCCCCACCCTCGGGTACGGGTTCTTCCTCCACGACATCGGGAAGGTGGGCATCCCCGAGCACATCCTGTGCAAGGCCGGACCGCTCTCGGTCGACGAGTGGACCGTGATGCGGAACCATCCGATCATCGGGGCGCAGATCGTGGCGCCGATCGCGTTCCTGGCCGACGCCGTCGACCTGATCCGCCACCACCACGAACGCTTCGACGGCTCGGGGTACCCGGACGGGCTGGCCCACGAGGGGATCCCGCTCGCGGCCCGGATCTTCGCGGTGGTGGACTCGTTCGACGCGATGACGAGCGATCGGCCGTACCGGGGCGCGATCGGGCTCGATCCGGCGCTCGCGGAGCTCCGCGCCGGGGCGGGGACCCAGTTCGACCCCGAGATCGTGCGCGTGTTCGTCGGGATGGTCGAGCAGGACCCTCCCGAGGACGAGGAGCTGGCGCACGCGCTCCGGCACGCCGACTGACCGTCCCCGCCCGTCCCCTCCGCCTCGCCTAGGCTTGCCGCATGTCAGCGGCCGCGCCGCTCGTCCGCGTCATCCGCTCCGGCCTGGAGGAGAGCGTCCACGCCGGCCACGTGGCGGTGTGTGACGAGGAGGGCCGCCTGCTCGGCGGCATCGGCGACCCGCACCATCCCCTCTTCGCGCGCTCCTCGATGAAGCCGCTGCAGGCCGCGGTCTCCCTCGGCCGCATGGGCGACGAGCTCCCGGCGCAGGACCTCGTCGCGGTGATGTGCGCGTCCCACAACGGGGAACCCGTGCACGTTCGGACCGTCCAGGCGCTGCTGAAGGCGGGTGGCGTCGCCGAGAACCGGCTGGGGTGTCCGGCCGACCTCCCCGGGCGCACCGAGGACCGCCGGCAGGTCGAGCGGCGGCGCCCGATCTACCACAACTGCTCGGGCAAGCACGCCGGGATGCTGGTCGCCTGTGAGCGGGCGGACCTCGACCTGGCCTCATACATGCTGCCCGCGCACCCGCTCCAGCGGGAGATCACGCGGGCGGTGGAACGTGCCACGGGGGTCGACCGCCCCGTCGTCGGCGTGGACGGCTGCGGCGCCCCGGTCCACGGCCTGCCCCTGTCGGGCCTTGCGACCCTGTTCGCCCGGCTCGTCCGGCCCGAACGCCTCGGACCGCTGGCCGCGACGGCGGAGATCGCCGTCTCCGCGATGCGCTCGCAGCCCTACCTCGTGGCGGGCCGCGAACGCAGCGACACGGTCATCATGAGCGAGGTGCCGGACGTCGTGTGCAAGGTCGGGGCCGAAGGGCTCCATTGCGCGGGCGTGGCCAGCGCCGGGCTCGGCGTCGCGGTGAAGATCGCGGACGGGGCCGACCGGGCGGCCGCGCCGGCGTTGCTGCGGAGCCTGGAGCTGCTCGGCGCGCTCTCGTCTGAGCAGCGGCAGCACCTGGGAGGCTTCGTGCGTCCCCCGGTGATCGGCGGCGGACGGCCGGTGGGCGAGCTGGAGGCCGACTTCCGCTTGCACCGCGTGCCGCCTTGAACACCCGGGGGTTTCCGCGGCCCTCGCGTACGATTCCTCGATGCAGGAATCGGTTCCGAACGGGACCGCGGACGGTCCCCGCGTCGCCGTCGTGAGCGTCCACACCTCGCCGCTCGACCAGCCGGGTTCCGGCGACTCGGGCGGGATGAACGTGTTCATCCGCGAGGCGGCCGAACGCATCAACGCGGGCGGCGTGGCCGTCGACGTGTTCACCCGTTCCCGCGACGAGCGGACCCCCGACGTCCAGGACCTCGGAGGGGGCTCCCGGCTGATCCGCGTTCGCGCCGGTCCTTCCACCCCGGTACCGAAGGACGAGCTCCCCAGGTTCCTGCCCGAGTTCCTGGGCGGGGTGCTCCGCCGGGCCGAGGACGAGGGCGGAGGGTACGACCTCGTCCACACGCACTATTGGCTCTCGGGCTGGGTCGGTCGAAGCGCCCGCGAGATCTGGGGCGTGCCGCTCGTGGCGTCGTTCCACACGCTCGGGAAGGTCAAGAACTACTCCCTCTCGCGCGGTGAACGACCCGAGCCGACGGTTCGGCTCGATGGTGAGGAGCGGGTGATCGCCGAGGCCGATCGCCTGGTCGCGGCGACCCCCGCCGAGGCGGCGCAGCTCGTCGGGCTGTACCGGGCCGATCCCGGGCGGATCAGGGTCGTGCCGCCGGGGGTGAACCACGAGCTGTTCTTCCCCCGGCAGCCGGACGCCGCCAAGGCGCGCCTGCACCTCACGGACGTGCAGATGCTCCTGTTCGTCGGCCGGCTGCAGGCGCACAAGGGCCCCGACGTCGCCGTCCGCGCCCTCGCGGAGGCCGTGGCGCGGGAGCCGGCGCGAACGCGCGACGTCGTCCTCGCGATCGTCGGGGGGCCGAGCGGCGCGGACCACGGCGCCGAGGTGGCGCGGCTGATGGACCTCGCATCCGATCTTGGTGTGGGGGAGCGCGTGATGCTCTTCCCGCCCCAGCCCCAGTCGAGGCTCGCGGACTTCTATGCCGCGGCCGACGTCGTGCACGTGCCGTCGCGTTCGGAGTCCTTCGGCCTCGTGGCGCTCGAGGCGCAGGCCTCGGGGACGGCCGTGGTGGCGGCCGGGGTCGGCGGGCTCCGGTACGTCGTGCAGGACGGCGTGACGGGTCACCTCGTCGAGGGTCACGACCCCGGCGACCACGCCGAACGGATCCTCTCGATCCTCCGCGATCCCGCCGCGAGCCGCCGGATGGGCGAGGCGGGCGTCGCGAGATCGCTGCGCTTCTCGTGGGAGGCGACCGCCGGAGGCATGCTCTCCGTGTATCGAGAGGTCCTCGCGCCGGCCCCGGCGAACGCACGACGGTGACGGTTCGCCAAGGTCGGTCCTCCGAACACCTTGCGCCGCAGTGGTTCGCAGCGCTCGGTCCTCGAGCGTTCGCGACGTCGACGTGTTCTTGTCACTCTTTGTCGCGACGCTTCTACCTGCGCATATGCCGTGTGACCTGCACGTTCGTCGGGTTGACCCGCGCCGTGGGCGCCGGTACATTTCGCCTCGCTCCGAGCAGCCGGAGCGGCCGAGTCAGGGAACCGCAGGCCGGGACCCCTGGGAAAGCCGTAAGGTCGACTGGGCGCACCTGCTCGTACGGTTGGGACAGCTAACTAGCTGTGCGGGTGGGGAGGCTCGGGAGGCCCCAAAGCCCAACGAAAGGGTTTACGGCCCGGAAACCAAGACGGCTGTGAGAGGTTGCTCGGAGCACCTGAGCCCGAGGGGCCGATGGTGGCTGGAGGCTTCGGCTTCCGGCGAGCCGGAGGTCCCTCGGGTTCTTCCTTTCGGCTAGGTTTCGGACCGATGGCCGCCGAACGCACCCGGTCGAGCTCCCGTCGCGATCAGATCGTCGCGGTCGCGATGCACCACTTCGCGGACGAGGGGTACCGGGGCGCGCGGATCGAGGACATCGCCTCGGAGGTCGGCGTCGCCAAGGGGACCGTATTCCTGCACTTCGGCAGCAAGGAGGGGCTGTTCCTCGCCGCGTACGAGGAGGCCGTCCGGCAGCTCCCCGCCTGGCTCGACGCCCCGGTCGAGGTCCTCGACCAGGGCTTCTGGGCGGTCCTTTCCTATTGGCTCCACCGGACCGAGGAGCTCGTGGCCGAGGCCTGGGTCCCCAACAGGGTTGCGATGATCGGTCGCTACGACACCGGCCTCGGTCTCCGCCGGCCGATCGATCGGCTCATGCGGAGCGAGGACCCGTACGGGACGCTCGAGTTCGTCGAGTTCGGCGTGGAGCGCGGCGAGATCCGGGGGGACGTCGACGTCGAGATGATCGCCTCGGTGCTCGATTGGGCCGCCGAGCGGTTCCAGGACGCGCTGGGCAGCGCCGACCTCGACCCGGGCCTTGTGCATCGCAAGCCGTTCGACCCCGCGCGGCGCGAGACCAGGATCGAGGAGTTCATCCAGCTCCTGTTCGGCGGTATCGCCGCGGAGGGGGCAGCGCCGCCGGCCCCGCTCGGACCCCAGCCGGAACCGCCGGCGCCGGGCGAGGAGGCCGGGGCGTGAGAGGGTGAGGGCGTGAGCGCCGACGCTGGAGATCGGAGGGTCGCGTTCCTCGGGGGCGGCCGCATGGGCGAGGCCCTCGTCTCGGGCTTGATCCGCTCCGGCGGCCGCGAGCCCGCGGAGATCGCCGTCACGAGCCGGCGAGAGGAGCGCGTGCGAGAGCTCGCCGAGCGCTACCCGGTGACGAGCACGGGATCGAACGTCGAGGCGGTGTCGGCGGCCGACGTCCTGGTGCTCACCGTCAAGCCCCAGGACATGGAGGCGCTGCTGTCGGAGATCCGGGAGCACGTGACGACCGACCACCTCGTGGTGAGCTTTGCCGCGGGCATCCGGACCTCGTTCGTCGAGAAGCACCTGCCCGACGACGTCCCGGTCGTCCGCGTGATGTCCAACGTGGCCGTGCTCGTCGACGAGGCGATGTCGGTCGTCGCCCCCGGGGCGCGGGCGACCGACGAGCACCTCGTCGTGGCCGAGGAGCTGCTCGGATACGTCGGGCGGGTGATCCGCCTGAAGGAGACGCATCTCGACGCGATCACGGCGACCTCGGGCAGCGGCCCCGCGTACTTCTTCCTGCTCGCCGAGGCGATGATCGAGGCGTGCATCCTGCTCGGGCTCTCGCGGGACGTGGCGACCGAGCTGATCATCCAGACGATGCTCGGGTCGGCCAAGATGCTCCGCGACACGGGCAGGCATCCGGTCGAGCTCCGCGAGATGGTGACGTCGCCCGGCGGGACGACGATCGCGGCGATCCGCCACCTCGAGGAGGCGGGCGTCCGGGCGGCGTTCCTGAACGCGATCGACGCGGCGCGGCACCGCAGCGCCGAGCTCGCCCAGGGTGGCGAAGACGACGAGGACCGAAGGGAGACCTATGGGGCGGGGTGACCGGACGAAGGTGCGTTGGGCGCACGACCGCGCGCGGAAGAAGAAGCAGGCCGAGCGGCGCAAGGCCGCCGCGCGCGCGGCCGGCCGGAAGGCCGCGAAGAAGTAGGGGAAGGGCGGTCAGCGGCCGAGGCGGTTGCGGAGCAGGCCGATCCCCTCGGCCTCGAGCTCGACCTCGGCGCCCGGCCAGATCCGCTGCTCGAACCCCGGGATCTCGAACGGCCCGGACGCGAACGTCTCGCCGGGCTCGAGCCGCTCGTGGACCGACGCCCGCGCGACGTCGCGGAGCAGCCCGAGCGCGGTGCCGTTCAGGTTGCCCTTCACCCATTCCTCGCCGTCCACGCGGACCGTGACGAACGTGGTCTGCGGGTCGATCTCGTCGGTCGTGACCACGCAGGGGCCGATCGAGAGCGGGACGCCCGCCGGCGTGGGGATCGGGTCGCCGCTCGCGCTCCGCGCGAGCCAGTCGGCGACCAGCGTGTAGCCGAAGACGGCGGAGGCCGCCTCCTCGGGACCCAGGGCATCGCCGACCGGGCGGCGAAGGACCGCGGCGATCTTCGGGTGGAACTCGAGCCATCCGGCGCCCTCGGGCCACGGGATCGTCTCCCCGGGTCCGAACACGGGCCGCGACCCCTCCGCGGCGTCCGCGGATCGCAGCGACGCGGGGAGCAGCGCGGCGAGCAGGCGCGGTCGATCGACGACGAAGGCGTCCGCCTCGTCGCGCTCGAGGGCTGCACGGGCGGCATCGAGCACGGTGCCCCCGTTGCTCCTGACCAGGCGCTCCATCGTCTCGGGGAAGGCGGGGTGGCCGACGAGCGCCGGCAGGTCCACGACCTTCCCCTCGAGGAGCGCTCCCAGTCGCCGGTGCCCCCTCCGGTCGAAGGTCACGAGCCTCAAGGGAGGCCGATGATACGCCCGCACGGCCCCGGAATCTCGCGATCCGCGAACCAGTTGGCGCGGCCCCCCGGACTTGGGAGGGTGGCCGCGCCACGGCTACCATCAGGGCCAGAACGTTCTTTCCGCACGGGAGGCGATCCATGGCACAGCAGGCGTTCCGCATCACCTACGCCACGATGTCGGCCGACAACGAGGAGCTCCAGCGCAACTACGACGAGGCCGCCGTCCGGGCGAAGGAACAGCTCGGCAAGGAGTACCCCTTCGTCGTGAACGGCGAGGAGCGGTGGAGTGACGAGAAGTACGAGGAGCCATCGCCGATCGACTCGGACATCGTGATCGGGCGGTTCTCGCAGGCGGGCGCGCAGGACGTCGAGGACGCCGTGGCTGCCGCGAAGTCCTTCTCGCTCGAGTGGGATCGCCTCGGGTGGAGGGAGCGGGTCCGGATCCTGCGCAACGCCGCCGACGT
>Ga0075420_100004010_pt1 | contig 12885 bp, 12 predicted proteins | sample SoiMetdeltSBSDD4_FD_75296 | JGI IMG/M metagenome (GOLD analysis project Ga0075420, IMG submission 75296) | Bulk soil microbial communities from a Populus tree surrounding site in Tennessee, USA - Soil MetaG P. deltoides SBSDD4 | ecosystem: Environmental > Terrestrial > Soil > Tree plantation... | reverse complement strand
GAGGGCAAGATCTGGGCGCTCAATGGCGAGGTGGGGATGACCAAGGCGCCGCTGTTTCGCGTCGCGAAGGGGCGGGAGGTCCATCTGCTGATCGAGAATCGCAGCCCGTGGCCGCAAAGCATGCATCTGCACGGTCATTATGCCCGGGTGATCGGTCGCCTCGATGCCACCGCGCGGATCGATGCCCATCGCGACACTGTGCTGCTCGATCCGCGCGAGCGGCTGACATTGGCCTTTGTCGCCGACAATCCGGGACGATGGATGCTCGCCGCCAGCATTCTGGAGCACCGGAGCACCGGCATGGCCACCTGGTTCGAGGTGGTGTGAGAAAAAGGGTGGTGATGGCGGCATGTCCTCGTTCCTGACCCTGCCGCCCGATCGCTTTCTCCCATTGCTCGCCCTGATCCTGATCGCCGGCTGGCTCGCCGCCATCGTTCTGCGGGAACTTGCCCGCCGCTTCGGCGTCGGCCTGGTCGGGCGGGGACTGAGGCTGTGGCGGACCGGCTGGGAGCGCCCGGGGACGGTGCTCCGGGATCGTGCGCCACGGCTCACCGCCTTCGTCGAGCGGCGGTTCGACCCGACGCGCAGCGACGGGCTCATCGTCACTCTGCTGGTGATTGCCGCGATCTATGCCGCGAGTCTCGCGGCCGGCCTGGTCGAGGAGCTGATGGAGGTCCAGGAGCTCGAAGCATTCGACAAGCGGGTGTTCGCGGTGACCGAGCGATGGAACACACCGGCGATCGTGGCGGTGTTTCGCTGGATCACCATGTTCGGCAACGTCCAGACGCTCCTTGCGGTGGTCATCGTGACGACCGGTTTTCTGCTGGCCCACGGGCCGCGCGCGTTCCTGCTGCCGAGCTGGATCGCCATTCTCGGGTCGGAGATCACCACCTGGAGCGGCAAGTTCGCGCTCAACCGGGTCCGGCCGGAATTCCTGTATGACGTCACTGCGTCATCGCCGTCCTTCCCGAGCGGCCATGCGGCGAATTCGCTCGCCGTCTACGGCATGATCGCCTATGTCATCGCCCGGGATCTCGGGCCGACGCGGGCGCTCCATATCTATTACTGGACGCTGGCGGCGGTGCTGCTGATCGCGCTGAGCCGGGTCATGCTGCATGTGCATTATCCGAGCGATGTCCTGGCGGGCCTGCTGGTCGGCACCTTCTGGCTGCTCCTGGCGATCGTCATCGCCGAGCGGCATCGCAGCCGGTCCGGCGCCAATCGCGTCGATTAATCAGGCATTTACCTAAAATTGCAAGAACCGGGAACGATCGCCCCCGACGGCAATTCTCATGGCCGAGAGGGCAGTGAAGGGCTTGAGGCCATGGTGAGCTTCGAGGAGAGCGGAATCATGGGTGAGCAGAGTGCCATCGCCGCCATTGCGGTTTTCCGCAAGCTTGCGACGCTGTGCGCCCCGGATTCGGCAGCCCCCCTGCCGCTGGCGATGGAAGCCCTTCTCCAGCGTCTTGGCGAAGCAGCGCCGCGGACGGGCGAAGTACCGCAGCAGCTTGTGGAATCGCCTTGATTTTGTCACGCCGCTGACTTACCCGCCCGTCTCGGAAGGGGTGCTGGCGCCGCTCCCCCGACGGCGCAATGGGAGGTCATGACGCGTGAGCGATGAGTCGCTGTTTCGCGAGGTGGACGAGGAGGTCCGCCGCGAGCAGGCCAAGAAGCTGTGGGACCGCTACGGAACCCTGCTCGTCGCGGTCAGCCTGCTGGTGATCATCGGGGTTGCCGGCTGGAAGGGGTGGCAATATTGGGAGTTGAGCCGTTCCCAGGCTGCCGCGAAGATCTATTTCGACCAGGGGTCGGCGGCCGGGGGGCGCGACAACGAGCTGCAGGAGCTGGCGAAGAGCGGCCCGTCCGGCTATGCGCTGCTGGCCCGGTTCAGCCTGGCCGGGGAGCTGGCCAAGGCCGGGAAGCGCGACGAGGCGCTGAAAGCCTATGAGGCGATCGCCGGCGACGGCTCGGTGCCGCAGGCCTTCCGGGAGGCGGGGACCATCCGCGCCGCCTATCTTCTGGCAGACACGGCAAGCGCGGCCGATCTCTCGGCGCGGCTCGCCCCCCTGGACAAGCCAGACTCGGTGTGGCGCCTGCCGATCCGCGAGATCTATGCGCTCGCCGCCTGGCGCGAGGGGCGGTATGAGGACGCCTTCAAGCTCGCCAGCGAGATTGCAGCCGATCCTGCCGCGCCGCAGGGGATGCGGCAGCGGGCTCAGATCATGGCGGCGGTGCTCCAGCCGCTGATCAAGGCAAAGACGTGAGGGGGTGATGATCAGAGTCGCCGGCGTCCTGGTTCTCGTCCTCATGGCCCTTGCCGGATGCTCCGGCGCCGCCGACAAGCTGCTCGAGCCGTTCACCGGCACGAAGGACGAGATCCTTCCCGGCACCCGCGAGAGCGTGCTCGCAAGCAACGCGCCGCTCGACAAGGCGGCAGCGCCCAAGGAAGCGGCGACCGATCCGATCGCCATTCCCGCCGCCGTCAGCAATGCCAATTGGGCGCAGCCTGGCGGGGTGCCGTCCAACGCCATGCACAATCTCGATCTCGGCATGCAGCTCAAGAAGGTGTTCGCGGTGTCGGCTGGCGCCGGCTCGTCGGGGCGCGACCGGCTGCTGTCGGGGCCGATCGTGGTGGGCGGGCGCATCTACGTCCTCGATTCGGCAGCGAATGTCCGCGCCTTCAATGCCGCGAATGGCGCCCGGATCTGGGGCCGGCCGTTGGCCCCCAAGGGCAAGGACCCGGAGGGCGCGTTTGGCGGCGGTCTCGCTTCCGATGGCAACAACATCTATGCCGCAACCGCCTTTGGCGAGGTGGTGGCGCTCAATGCCGCGACCGGCAATGAGGTGTGGCGCCAGAAGCTCGGCTCGCCGGTCAGAGCAGCGCCAACGGTGGCGGATGGCAAGGTCTTCGTGGTGACGGTCGCCAATGAGGTCGCGGCGCTGAACATCGGCGATGGCCAACCGGCCTGGAAGCACCAGGGAACGGGCGAGCAGGCATCGCTGATGGCGGTCTCGAGCCCGGCGGTGGCCGACGGCTTTGTCGTGGTCCCCTCGACCAGCGGCGAGCTCGTCGCCCTCTCGGCAGGGCAGGGCATCTCGGCCTGGGATGAGTCGCTTGCCGCCGCCGATCCGACGACCTCCTTGGCCAATCTCAACGATATTGCCGGGCGGCCGGTGATCGACAATGGGGTGGTGTTCGGCATTGCCCATGCCGGCCGGCTTGGCGCCTTCAAGCTCAGCGACGGCAGCGAGGTGTGGAGCCAGGAGATCGCCGGCAGCCAGACGCCGTGGGTCGCCGGCGACTATGTGTTCGTGCTGTCGAACCGGGCGACGATGGCCGCGGTGGCGAAGCGCAACGGGGCGGTGCGCTGGTCGGTCAATCTGTCGGGCGGCGGAACCTGGGCGGGGCCGGTGGTCGGCGGCGGCCGGCTGCTGGTGGTCGGCTCGGCGGGGCTGCTGGTGTCGGTGTCGCCGCAGACCGGCCAGTCCATGAGCACGATCAATCTCGGCGAGAAGTTCTTCATCCCGCCAGTGATCGCCAACGGCACGATCTATCTCCTTTCGGACGCAGGGACGTTGATCGCTTTAAGGTAGGCAGTCGGCAGTAGGCAGTCGGCAGTCGGGAGGAGCGCAAGTCACTGCCTATTGCCTAATGCCTACTGCCTTCTCCAATAGAGTGATCCAATGACGCCCATCGTGGTCATAGCGGGCCGCCCGAATGTCGGTAAATCGACGCTGTTCAATCGGCTGGCCGGCCGGCGGCTGGCGCTGGTCGACGACACGCCGGGGGTGACCCGCGACCGCCGCGAGGCGGAGGGGCGTCTCGGCGAGCTCAGGTTCCGCGTCGTCGACACTGCCGGACTCGACATGGCGCCGGCCGGAAGCCTCGCCGACCGGATGCGGCGGCAGACCGAGGCGGCGATCGCCGATGCCGATATCTGCCTCTTCGTCATCGACGCCCGCGCCGGCGTCACGGCGCAGGATCGGCAATTTGCCGAGATCGCGAGGCGTTCCGGCAAGCCGGTGCTGCTGATCGCCAACAAATCGGAGGCGTCGGCCGGCGAGGCCGGGCGGCTCGAGGCCTATGAGCTTGGCCTGGGCGAGCCGATGGCGCTATCGGCGGCGCATGGCGAGGGGCTCGACGCGCTTTATGAGGCGCTGCGTCCGTTGATCGGCGCGCCCGAGGGCGAGAGCGCCGCGGCTGAGGCGGAAGAAGAGGTCGAGGAGCAGGAGGAGGCGCCGCCGGACCGGCCGCTGCGCCTCGCCATTGTCGGCCGGCCGAACGCCGGCAAATCGACGCTGATCAACACGCTGATCGGGTCGGACCGGTTGCTCACGGGACCTGAGGCCGGGATCACCCGCGACGCCATCGCGGTCGATTGGGAATGGCAGGGCCGCAAGGTGACGCTGTGGGATACCGCCGGCATGCGGCGCCGCGCCCGAGTCACCGACAAGCTCGAGAAGCTGTCGGTTGCCGATGCGTTGCGCGCCGTCCGCTTCGCCGAGGTGGTGGTGCTGCTGATCGATGCCACCCAGCCGCTCGAGAAGCAGGATCTGCAGATCGCCCATATGGTCGCCGAGGAGGGGCGCGGCCTCGTCATTGCCGTCAACAAATGGGACCTGGTCGATGAGCCCGGCCGGCTCATGCGGGACATCCAGGATCAGGTGCAATCGCAACTGTCGCAGGTGGCTGGCGTCGCCATCGTTGCCATGTCGGCGCTGTCGGGCCGCGGCCTCGACAGGCTCATGCCGGCGGTGTTCGAGACCTTCAGGATCTGGAACCGCCGCATCCCCACCGCCAAGCTCAATCGCTGGTTGGAGGAGCAGGTCGAGCGGCACCCGCCGCCGGCGCCCGGCGGCAGGCGGATCAAGCTTCGCTACATGACGCAGGCCAATGCGCGGCCGCCGTCCTTCGTGCTGTTCTCGTCAAGCGCCGCGGAGCTGCCGGAGAGCTATCTGCGCTATCTCGTCAACGGCCTACGCGACGCGTTCGATCTCTGGGGCACACCGATCCGCATGCATCTGCGCAAAAGCCGGAATCCATATGCGGGGAAGAGGTAGGCAATGGTGAGTCGGAAGTCGGCAGTCGGCAGTCGGCAGTCGGGAAGAGCACCACTCACGGCCTATTGCCTAATGCCGACTGCCTGATGATTGGCATGGCGGACCCACGAGCAATCCTCAGCACGGTTTTCGGCTTTTCCAGCTTCCGGCCGGGGCAGGAGGAGATCGTTTCGACGCTGCTGGCCGGCAAGAACGTCCTTGCCGTGATGCCGACCGGCTCCGGCAAATCGCTGTGCTACCAGGTGCCGGCGCTGGCGTTCGGCGGGCTTACCGTCGTCGTCTCGCCGCTGGTGGCGCTGATGCGGGACCAGGTGGCGGCTCTGCAGCTCCAGGGGGTCGCTGCCGAAACCATCAACTCGGCCCAGGATCGCGAGCAGAATGTCGCCATATGGCGGCGGGTCGCGGCGGGCGATGTCCGGCTGCTCTACCTTTCTCCCGAACGGCTGATGACGGAGCGGATGCTGGCCGCGCTGCGGCGGCTGCCGATCAGCCTCCTCGCCGTTGACGAGGCCCATTGCATCTCCCAATGGGGACCGAGCTTCCGCCCCGAATACGAAATGCTGTCCAGCCTGCGCGAAGCATTTCCGGATGTTCCCATCGGCGGGTTCACAGCTACGGCCGACGAGATTACCCGCGCCGACATCCAGTCCAAGCTCTTCGACGGAACGGCCAGGATGTATGTTCACGGCTTCGATCGACCGAACATCCGCCTCATGGTCGAGCCAAAGCGTGAATTGCGCAAGCAGCTGCTCATGTTCCTTGCCGAGCACCAGAGAGAAAGCGGCATCATCTATTGTCTGTCGCGCAAGCGAACAGATGAGATCGCCGCCGAGCTCACCGGCAAGGGCATCCGGGCCCTGCCATATCACGCCGGAATGGAGAAGGCGGCCAGGGACGAAAACCAGAACCTTTTCATGACAGAGCCCGGCATCGTCATGGTGGCGACGATCGCCTTTGGCATGGGGATCGACAAGCCCGATGTGCGCTTCGTCGTTCATGTCGATCTGCCCGGCAGCCCCGAGGCCTATTATCAGGAGATCGGCAGGGCAGGCCGCGACGGGAAATCAGCGGTAGCGCAGATGTTCTTCGGGTATGGAGACCTCAGGACCCGCCGGATGTTCATCGACGAGGAAAACGAAGGCAATGACGAACGCCGGCGTCGCGAGCGGAAGCGGCTCGATGCTCTTGTCGGCTATTGCGAAGCACCGAACTGCCGTCGGATGGCGCTTCTCGGGTATTTCGGCGAGACCGCGGCGCCTTGCGGCAACTGCGATATCTGCCTCGATCCGACAGCGACGCTGGACGGGACCGCAGAGGGCAAGCTGATCCTGTCGGTGATCGTCGCGACGGGCGAGCGCTACGGGGCATCGCATATCATCGATGTGCTGAAGGGCGTCGCCACCGAAAAGGCCGTCGCTGCCGGTCACGATCGGCTGAGCGTTTTCGGCAAGGGAGAAGCGCGGACCCGCCAGGTCTGGCAGTCGCTGATCCGTCAGCTTGTCGCTGCGAGCTTCCTCAAGGAGGACTCGCTCTATGGCGGACTCTCGATCGCGCCCCGCGGCCGCGAACTGATGGGCGATCGGGAGCGGTTCGGCTACCGCCCCGTCCCAACCAGAAAGAATCGAAAGGAGCGGCTGAAGGTTGCCCTCGAGGCTGCCGGCGTCGATGCCGACGAGGATCTGCTGGCACGATTGAAGCGCAAGCGGATGGAGCTTGCCAGGGAACGCCAGGTGCCGGCCTACGTCATCTTCTCCGATCGCTCGCTGATCGACATGGCGACGAAACGGCCGCGCACAATCGATGAATTCGCCACCGTCCATGGCGTCGGCCGGGCCAAGCTTGCCGAATTCGCCGACGCCTTCCTCGAGGTGCTGGAGACCCGCCCTATGACGGATCGGAGCTAGGACGGGTCGACTATTTTCGCCGCCGCCGGTCGACGCGCCGGGCGGCAATGGAGAAGCCGATCACCACGAAATAGAGCGTGACCCGGCCCAGAGTTTCGGCGACTACCCCTGCAGCGCGCATCATCTGAGGACCCTCCAGTCCAGCACGTCGATTCTGCCGGAGTCTGGTTAACCATTTGTTTATGAAAAGCGAACGTCGGCGGTGGGCGCCCGTTCCGGATTCACACCCGTTCGTGAAAGACGCCGCCGCGCAAATCGAAATTGGCGCCGGTGGTCGTCAATGCCGGATCGAGGAGCGGCAGCAGCGCCTCGGCGACGACCTCGGGCGGCGGCAGCGTCGAGGGATCCTCGCCCGGCATGGCCTCGGCCCGCATTCTCGTGCGCACGATACCCGGGTTCACCAGATTGACCCTGAGATTGGTGGTGAGCGTCTCGGCGGCATAGGTCTTCACCAGTGCCTCGAGAGCTGCCTTCGATACCGCATAGGGCCCCCAATAGGCGATGAAGCGCCGGGCCGCTCCCGAGGTCACGAAAATGGCGCGACCGTTGTCGGACTGCCGCAGCAGCAGGTCGAGGGAGCGGATAAGACGCCAATTGGCGGTGACGTTGACCGCCATGACCTCGTCCCACAGCTTGGGATCGGCATGGGCGAGCGGCGTCAATTTGCCGAGGATGGCGCTATTGCCGATCAGGATGTCGAGCTTGCGAAAGCGCTCGAAGAGAGCCGCCCCGAGGCGGTCGAGCGCCGGATAGTCCTTGAGGTCGGCCGGAACCAGGGTGGCGGTTCCGCCGCCCGACCGGATGGCATCGTCGAGCTCTTCGAGCCCGCCGACGGTGCGCGCCAGGGCGACGACATGCGCCCCTTCGGCGGCAATGGTCCTGGCGATCGCGAATCCGATCCCGCGGGAGGCGCCGGTGACCAGGGCGATGCGACCGGCCAGCCGACCCGCCATCTCAGCCGGCTTCGGCGAGCAGCGACAGCTGGCGGGGGCTCCTGGTCGCTGCCTGGTCGGTCAGCGGCGTCGGATAGTCGCCGGTGAAGCAATGGTCGGTGAATTGCGGCCTCACCGGATCGCGCCCGGCATAGCCGACCGCCCGGTAGATGCCATCGACCGAGAGGAAGGCCAGCGAGGCGACGCCGATGAAATCGCGCATCTCGTCCAGCGAGTGGTTGGCGGCGAGCAGCGCCTGCTGCTCCGGCGTGTCGATGCCGTAGAAGTCGGGGTGGGTGATGGGCGGGCTGGCGATGCGCATATGGACCTCGCTGGCGCCCGCCTCATACATCATCTGCACGATCTTGACCGAGGTGGTGCCGCGGACGATCGAATCGTCGACCAGCACGATGCGGCGGCCCTTGATCACCGAGCGGTTGGCATTGTGCTTGAGCCTGACGCCGAGCGCCCGGATCTGCTGCGTCGGCTCGATGAAGGTTCGCCCGACATAATGGTTGCGGATGATCCCGAGCTCGAAGGGGATGCCCGAGGCCTTGGCATAGCCGAGCGCCGCCGGCACGCCCGAGTCGGGCACCGGGATCACCACATCGGCATCGGCCGGCGATTCGCGGGCGAGCTCCTCGCCCATGTTCGTGCGCACCTGATAGACCGAGCGCCCGCCGACCATGCTGTCGGGCCGCGAGAAGTAGATATATTCGAAGATGCAGGGTCGCGCCGGCACCCGCGGGAAGGGGAAATGCGACTCGATCCCGTCCTCGGAGATCACCACCACCTCGCCATTCTCGATGTCGCGAATGTAGCGGGCGCCGATGATGTCGAGAGCGCAGGTCTCCGAGCAGAGAATGTAGGTGCCATTGAGATCGCCAAGGACGAGCGGCCGGATTCCCAGAGGATCGCGGGCGCCGATCATCTTCTTGTTGGTGAGCACGACCAGCGAATAGGCTCCTTCGAGCTGACGCAGGCAGTCGACGAAGCGATCGATGATGCGCGGCTTCTTGGAGCGGGCGACGAGATGCAGGATCACCTCGGTGTCCGAGGTCGACTGGCAGATCGCGCCGGTGGCCACCAGCTCGCGGCGAAGTGTCAGGCCGTTGGTGAAGTTGCCATTGTGGCCGACCGCGAAGCCGCCCGAGGCCAGCTCGGCGAACAGCGGCTGGACATTGCGCAGGATGGTCCCGCCGGTGGTCGAGTAGCGGACATGGCCGATCGCGGCGCGGCCCTTCAGCCTGGCAATGGTCTCAGGCTTCGAGAAGCCGTCGCCGACCAGGCCGAGGCGGCGCTCGGAATGGAAGCGCCGGCCGTCGAAGGCGACGATGCCGGCCGCCTCCTGGCCGCGATGCTGGAGCGCATGAAGGCCGAGCGCGGTCAGCGCCGCGGCATCGTCATGGCCGAAGATCCCGAACACGCCGCATTCCTCGCGGAGCGTGTCACCGTCGAGATCGAAGGCGGGCTCTGCGGGTTGCGTGTCCATGATCAATTGCCCTCTTGACCACCGAAATTGGGTTCTTGTCCTGGCGCCGGCGGCGCGGGGTTGGCGGGAGCCGGCGGCGGCGCGCCCTGCGTGCTCTCGATCATCTGATCGATGGCGTTGCGCTGGGTGTTGCCATAGCCGCTGCCCTGATCCTCCTCACCGGACTCGCCCTGCGGCGGTTGGGTCGCCGCCGCGGGCGGACCCGACTCGATCGAGGTCATGTTCTGGATGCGCTCCTGGATCTGCATCGGCAGCATCGACACCGCGGTGTTGCGCACCGACTGAACGATGGGCAGGAGCCGCGCGGTGCGCACCACCTCCTCCTGCTTCTCGCGCGGCACGAACAGGTCGTAGAAGAAATAGGCGATGACGACCAGCAGGAGCCCGCGGACCACGCCGTAGAAGAAGCCGAGCGTGCGGTCGAACGGGCCGACCGGCGCGTCGAGCACCCAGTCGGAGATCTTGATGCTGATCAGCGACATGATGATCAGCACCACCAGGAACACCCCGGCGCCTACCGCGATCTTGGCGGCAATCTCCTGCGGAATATATTGCTGCGCCATGGCCACGATCTGCGGGTTGAGGGCGCTGGCAAGACCGGCGAGAGCGGCGACGCCCCAGGCGATCAACGACAGCACCTCGCGGGTGAAGCCGCGGGCGAGCGCCAGGAGGCCGGAAATCAGCATGATCGCCAAGACGACAAGATCCGTCCATTGAAACTGCATGAGGGCTCCCGGAGTCGCCTTTTCTCGAACGCGCACACTATATAGGGCGGATTCACCCGTCTGTCACAGGCTGGAGCAGGGGTTTTACCCCCGTCCTTTCCGGCCGTGGCAGGCCTGCCACCCAAGCGACCAGATCACTCACGGTTTCGACCCGTTTGAGCCTCAAATGGCTGGGCGCCGCAGGCTCGCCGCCATTACCGGCGATCACCGCCGCCGTCAACCCGAGCTTTGCCGCCTCCTTAAGGCGCTGCTCGCTCTGCCCGACCGGCCGAACCGCTCCGGAAAGGGCAATTTCGCCGAACAGCACCGCCTGGGCCGGCAGCGGCGCGCCATGGAGCGACGACACCAGCGCCGCCGCTGCCGCAAGGTCGGCAGCGGGTTCCCGCACCTTCAGGCCCCCTGCGACATTAAGGTAAACGTCGTGCGCCCCGATGCGCAGCCCGGCCCGCGCCTCGAGCACCGCCAGGATCATTGCCAGGCGGTTCGAGTCGAAGCCGACGACGGCGCGGCGCGGGGTGCCGAGCGGGGAGGGCGACACCAGGGCCTGCACCTCGGTCAGGACCGGGCGGGTGCCCTCCATCCCGGCCAGGATCGCCGAGCCCGGCGCCTCGGCCTCGCGCGCCGAGATGAACAGCCGCGACGGATTCTGCACCTCACGCAGGCCACGGTCCGACATCTCGAAGACACCGATCTCGTCGGTCGGGCCGAAGCGGTTCTTGACGGCACGGAGGATGCGGAACTGGTGGCCGCGATCGCCCTCGAAATACAGCACGGTGTCGACCATGTGCTCGATCACCCGGGGACCGGCAATCTGCCCGTCCTTGGTGACATGGCCGACCAGCAGCACGGCGCTCGCCTTCTGCTTGGCGAAGCGGATCAGCGCCTCGGTCCCGGCTCTCAGCTGCGACACTGTGCCCGGGGCGGATTCGACGGCCGGCGACCAGAGGGTCTGGATCGAGTCGATCACCGTCACCTCGGGCGGGCGTCCCTCGCCCAGGGTGGCCAGCACGTCCGACAGGTTGGTCTCGGCCGCCAGCAGCACCGGCGCATCGGCGAGCCCCAGCCGCTCGGCCCGCAGCCTGATCTGGGCGATCGCCTCCTCGCCGGAAATATAGACGGTTGCATGGCCGGCTCGTGCCAGGGCCGCCAGCGCCTGGATCAGCAGGGTCGACTTGCCGATGCCCGGATCGCCGCCGATCAGCACGGCGGAGCCCGGCACCAGCCCGCCGCCGGTCACCCGGTCGAGCTCGGCAAGGCCGCTCTCGATGCGCTTGAGCGGGGCCTCGTCGCCCTTGAGCGGCACGAGGCGACCTGCCCGGCCCTTGGGCAGGCCCGCACCCTTGGCACCGGGAAGCGGCGCCGCCACCGTCTCCTCGACCAGGGAATTCCACTCGCCGCAATTGTCGCAGCGTCCCGACCACTTACCGTAGGCCGAGCCGCAGGCCTGGCAGACAAAGCGTAGCTGACTCTTGGCCATTGCCCCGACTCGCCGAAAGCGGTGTTTCCGTTCCGTTCTGACCCTCCTGCGTCAAAACTGTCAAGCATTCCGCGCAGTTTGTCGTCACAATACCGTCCTGTTCCCGGTCGATGTTCGAGGCAAGCATCAAAGGAGTTGACGATGAATAGACATGCGACGGCCGTCTGGCACGGCGGCATCAGCGACGGGCATGGCCACATCACGGCGCAAAGCGGCGTGCTCAACGATCAGCCCTATTCGTTCAAATCGCGATTCCAGGACGAATCCGGGCGGCTCGGCACCAATCCCGAGGAGCTGATCGCTGCCGCGCATGCCGGCTGCTTTGCCATGGCGCTATCGCATACGCTCGGCGGCGCCGGCTTCACACCGGAGGAGCTCGACGCCCGCGCCGATGTCAGCATCGAGCCGAAGAATGGCGGCTTCGCCATCACCAAGAGCCGGCTGACCCTCCAGGCGCGCATCCCCGGGATCGACCAGGCCAAGTTCAAGGAGCTGGCAGAGCAGGCGAAAGCCAATTGCCCGGTCTCCAAGGCGCTTGCCGGAGTCGAGATTTCGCTGGACGCCAAGCTGGTCTGACCCCAAATTGCGGTTTCAGTGTTCAACAATTGAAAGGAGGTGATCCGATGTCGAGTGTGATCGCAGCTGCTGTCGCGGTATCTGGAGCGGCCATCGGCATGGAGCAGCCTCCTTGCCTTGACTGATCGTTCCTCCGGTCGCGCGGGCGATCGGACCGCCTGATAGCAGAGATCTCACGGAAGGGCCGCAAGGGAAGCGGCCCTTCTTTGTTTGTGCCGCTGTGCCAAATGTGACAGGGACCACGCGGCAACAGCGCTATGACCATCGCGCGACGACGAACAGGAGATTCGCGCGATGACAAGCTTGATTGCCACGTAAACAACCAAACACTCGGTTCAGTCACACCGAGCAACGATCAATTCGTGACACGGACGTTGGGCGATCATCGGGTGCACACCGCCCCTCCGCCTCGACCCAAGGGTACGCGGTCTTCGAGGAGCCACTACAAGCGCCCGAACAAGCGCCCGAACGCGAATGCGGCGCGGCAGGGTGCCAAGAGAGCGCTCAAAAAGGCGGGCAAGCTTCCGCCCAAGCCGGCGAAGCCGGCAGGTCGCAGCGCTTTCACGGCGCTCCGCAAGTATCTCGAGCCCTTCACCTGCCTGGACGGCGTGCTCGATCCCGTGTTCAACCGGATCCATGGCATGGCCGTCGCCCATGGCGTTGTTCCGCCGGCCGAGATCCCGGTGCAGATGAAGGACCGGGCCGAGGCACCGCCGGT
>Ga0075420_100004007_pt1 | contig 12894 bp, 8 predicted proteins | sample SoiMetdeltSBSDD4_FD_75296 | JGI IMG/M metagenome (GOLD analysis project Ga0075420, IMG submission 75296) | Bulk soil microbial communities from a Populus tree surrounding site in Tennessee, USA - Soil MetaG P. deltoides SBSDD4 | ecosystem: Environmental > Terrestrial > Soil > Tree plantation... | reverse complement strand
GCGCTCACGCCGGAACAGATTCGCGACGTGAGCGCGTATGTGGTGCAGACGTTGGCGGCCGGCCCTCGCTGAGCACAAGGCCACGAAGCGCACGAAGCCAAAAGGCCACGAAGGCCACGAAGCAAAAGGCCCGTTCGCGACGGCCGGCGTTTAGTTCTGAGACGTGGTTTACGTCTGAGATGAGATCGTCAATCTGAATCCGCTTGGATCGGTGACGTCAAAGGCGCGGCCGCCCCAATCGAGGTCGTGCGGCTCCGAGTCGAGGGAGACACCGGCCTTCTTCGCACGCGCAGCGAGTTGATCGATGTCCTGAGACGTATTGAGGTAGAGCCGAAGGCCCACGCCCTTCTGGCGTTCGCGCCCCTTCTTCCAGTCGTCCTGACTCAGGCCGATCCTGACTTCGCCCGCCCGCAGCGTCGCGCCCAGCAGGGTACCTCCCTCTTCCCATCGCTCGTCGATTCCAAACCCCAGCCGCTCGAAGAACGTGACGCTCTTCTGAAGATCGTCAACGGTCAAGCTCGGCATCAATTGTTTCACCTGCAGTGGAGTCTCTGTTGTAGTCGCCATGTTTCGCCTCCCGTGTTCGACCGATGCGTTTCAGCAAGGTGCTCAGAACCAGTATCGCCACTGATGTGAGGTAGTCAACGTCAGCAGCGTTCAGCGAGTAAAGTAGAGGCTGAGTAGCGTCGTCATGATTGAGAGCCTTTTGCGCGACACGCGGTACGCAGCGCGATCGCTGCGTCGATCTCCGGGTTTCTTCGTCACCGCGGTGCTGACGCTGGGGCTGGCGATAGGTGCCAATTCAGCCATCTTCGCGGTCGTCCGCGCCGTGCTGCTCCAGCCACTTCCTTACGCTGACGCCGATCGATTGGTCATCATCGGCGAGCGGTGGCCGAATCTCGCCGGGGCGCGGCCGGTATCGATGCTGAATTACCTCGACTGGACACAACAGAGCACGGTCTTCGAGAAGATTGCCGCCGTGTCGTGGGGAAGCGTCACGGTCAATGATGGACCGCAACCGATCTTTGTCGAAGGCGCGCTCGTCTCACCGTCGTATTTCGAGGTCTTCGGATTACGCGCAGCACTTGGCCGCACGTTCGCCCCCGAGGACGATGACCCTGGCCGATCGCGCGTGGTTGTGTTGAGCCATCGTTTGTGGTCGTCGCAGTTCGGTACCGACCTCGCGATTGTGGGCAAGGCCATACGGCTGGACGGCGAGCTCTACACGGTGATTGGGGTCATGCCGCCGCGAACCAGCGTGCATTTCATCGATCCGCTCCTGTGGCGACCACTTGTATTCGATGGGCTCCCGCCGCGGGGCTCGCGCGGACTGCGATGGGCGGCGGCCAAACTCAACACAGGCGTCACGCTCGAGCAGGCACGCGCCGAGATGAATGCGATCGGAGAACGCCTGGCAACGGCCTACCCGGATGCGAACAACGGCTACGGCATCGTAGTGGACCCGTATCCTCGGCCGATTGGACTCAATGTCGAGCCGTCCCTTTACCTGCTGTTCGCCGCCGTGGGCGTCGTGTTGCTGATTGCCTGTGTGAACCTTGCGTCTCTCGCGCTGGCGCGGGGGCGCACGAGAACGCGGGATGTCGCCATCCAGGCGGCTATCGGCGCGAGCCGGGCACAACTGGTCCGGCAGTGCTTGATTGAGCACTTGCTGATCGCTGGTGGCGGTGCTGTGTGTGGAGGACTAATCGGCTACGGGTTCGTGAAGTCGCTCACGACCATCATTCCTAGAACCGGGCTTCGCGCGGCGTTTCCGCCGGACACGGTGATCGGAACGGACGTGACCATCTGGCTGTTCACCTTGGCGGTAGCTGCATGCAGCGGAGTCGCCTTCGGATTGGGGCCGGCTCTTGGCGTGACACGGTTGTCGCTCACGGCCGCCTTTGCTGGAGACGGTCGCCCTGGCATGCGTGCGGGGTCAGCGCAGCGACAATCTCGAACGATCCTAGTCGGAGTCGAAGTCGCCCTTGCCTTCGTTCTTCTGACCACTGCCGTTCTTCTGACGCAAAGCCTTCTCGTGTTGACCAACCGCGTCGAGAGTGGTTTCGATCCCACACACGTGGTGACGGCTGGTCTGCCAACGCCGCTTTCCCGTTTTGCATCAGGTGACGCGCATAACGCCTATCTCGACGAACTCGCGAGCCGCCTTCACGCCTTGCCCGGCGTCAGCGACGTCGCCTTCACCGATTCCCCGCCAACGTACGGAGCGCCGTATCTCACCCGAGTCCAGGTCGCCGGCCGACCCGCCGTTCCGTTTCTCAGTCGACCGATTGCTGGTTTCAAGGTGGTCAGCTCGTCGTACTTCCATGCGGTTGGTATGCGACTGATGTCTGGTCGCGTGCTCGACGAAAGCGATCGTAACGGGGCCCCGTTCGCAGTGGTCGTCAATGAAACGTTCGCGCGAACTTACCTGGCAGGGGAGGAGCCTCTCGGTCAGCGTTTGCTGATGAGACGAATTCCGTTCGAGGGGGGCGTGTCCGCAACTGGTCCCGGGCGGCGAGTGGCGGCAACCGCTGACGATCTCTGGACGATCGTAGGAATCGTCGCCGACGAAGGCGTGTCGCCGTTCGACGAGCGTGTGCCAGAGCCGACCGTATACGCGACTCGTCAGCAGCATCCCAGGCGGAGTCTCAACCTGGTCGTGCGGACGTCCCGCGACGTTGCGGGCATTCAGGACTCGATACGGAAGGTGGTGACGGCGTTCGATCACGACCAGGCAGTAGCTGACCTCAAGCCGCTTGACGATCTCATAGCGGAGGACGTCGCACCGGACCGTCTCCGAACTATTCTGCTCACCGGCTTCGCCCTGATCGCTGTCGTCCTTGCCGCTCTCGGTTTGTACGGGGTCATGGCGCATGCGGTGTTCCAACGGACACGGGAGATTGGCATTCGTACGGCTTTGGGCGCTACTCGCGGCAATCTATTGCTCCTCGTCGCGCGTCAGGCGATGGTGGTCGTGGCAGCTGGTCTTGGCGTGGGGATTGCGATAACCCTCATCGTGACGCGCCTGCTGGCGATCTTCCTTTACGGCGTGATGCCGTCGGATCCCCTTGTGATGGCGACCGCTGCGGGTGCCTTGACCGTGGTCGGCCTGATCGCGTGCTATATCCCCGCCGTCCGCGCGACGCGCATCGACCCGGTGGCTGCCCTTCGCGCCTGAACGAGCCGCTGCATCGGGGCAGCGACTTCGTGCTCAGCCGTCGTGACGCGCGATCGCGCCGAGTCGCGTCGCGAGTTACCGTGATTACAATGGACGCGGAGCAGGGGATCGCTCATGCCGCACAACATGACGCCGTCAATCACTCTTCAACAGTCGCGGGCGCGTGCTCTTCGGCTCGATATGACGTGCGCGGTCATTCTGATTGCGAGTTGCGCCGTGTCCGAAGCGCGCAATGGACCGGGGGCGCCACCGGTCCCGGCTGTGCAGGTACGGGTGAAAACGATCACGGCATTCACCGTGCCCCTGATCGGGCAGCGCGTCCATGTGGTCGATGGCGTCGTCGCCAAGATCGCCAGCCCGCGATTTTTTGTCCTGTCAGGTACCGGCCTGAATACACCGCTCAGTCGCGCCGACACTGTCGCCGTCATCCTGGAGTCGGGCAACGCGATGCTCTCACCAGGGCAGCAGGTCGTTGTCACCGGCGAGGTCCGCGGTTCCCTGGCTCCGCGCGAAGAAGTGGGTCGAGGCGCGATCGGCGCCTTGACGATGGAGGAGCGTGAGGCGCTCGGGCATCGCCCATTGCTGATTGTGAGCTCGGTGGAGAATGTTTCGCGATAGCACGAAGGCCACGAAGATCACGAAAATCACGAAAATCACGAAGATCTGAGCTTCGTGGTTCAGAGGTAGCGATGAAGCATGCGATTTCGGTTGCGGTCCTTTGTGTGTTGCTGTGTTCAGCCTCGCTGGCTGCTCAGTGGGGCAAGTTTCAGGAAGCCGGTGTCCCGCGTGACGAAAAGGGCCAGGTTCGGATGGAGGCGCCACCGCCCCGCTCACCAGACGGCAAGCCTGATCTGTCTGGCAACTGGCTGAGAGCCGATCGTGAGCCACTCCCATCCGAGCTCGCGGGGCTCTTTGGCAATCGTGAACGCCAACCTGGCGGCGACGTCGTCGTGGAGCCGCAGGTGCCGACGTTCCCTCCCGATCCGAAGTCGCCTCCGCTGGGTGCGTTCTGGGACATCGCGACGAACATCCCCGGTGGCCTCCCGCTGACGCCGTGGGCGGCAGGCGTCAAGAAAGAGCGGATGGCGAACGACATGAAAGACAATCCCGACGCCAACTGCATGCCGATGGGCATCACCCAGTTCCACATGCAGCCGCAGCCTCGGAAGATCGTCCAGACGCCGAAGCTGATTGTGATCCTGTACGAATCCAACTACGGCCTGCGCTACATCTACACAGACGGTCGCAAGCTTCCGCCGCAAGGTGAACCGCAACCCTGGTGGTACGGCTACTCGGTTGGCCGTTGGGAGGGCGACACGCTGGTTGTGGAAACCAACAATCTTCGCGGCGCCGAGGAGAGCCCGGTTGACGGATGGCTCGATGTGCGGGGAACGCCGTACAGCGGCCAGGCGAAGTTCACCGAGCGCTTCCGCCGCCCGATATTCGGCAAGCTGGAGATCGATGTGACCGTCGAGGATCCGAAGGCGTTGACCAAGCCATTCACCGTGCGCATCAACCAGCGCGTGATGGCGGACGAGGAGCCGATCGAGTTCGTGTGCAACGAGAACCAGCAGTTCCGCAGGCGGATCAAAATCGATTGACACGAAGGCCACGAAGAGTCACAGCGCCACGAAGAACCCAGCGCGGCTGCACCGCAACCAAGGATCGCATCCGCGCTGGGTCGAACCAGTATCTTTTGGTGACACTACCGCGCCGCAATTGTTTGCTCAACGAACACACTTTGGCGCGGTAGTGTCACGAAGATCACGAGGCGACGGCACGCGCTTCGCCTGTGAACCGCGACGTGGTTTGCGCGTAGTAGACGGCATGCGGTGCCGCGGTTACGCATGTCTGGTTGCCTTTGTCATGATGGCGACCCTGACGTGCTTCGCACAAACGGTCACGACCCAGGGGCCCGTCGCCGCCGGGGCGATGACCATGGTTCCCGTGCAAGGGCGCATGATGGGGGTTCGCGTCGCCCGTCTTGCCGAGCGGCAGCAAGGACGACCGGTTGTCGTGCTGGAGGGCGGCGCGCTCCAGTCGATCGATACGTGGGACCCGATCTTCGACCGAGTTGCCGCGCTGGCGCCGGTCATTGCATACGACCGCCGGGGTATCGGCCGGTCTGAATTCGACGGCGACCCGCCGACGCTCGCTCATGTCAATGAAACGCTGCACGCGTTGCTCGCGGCAATAAACGCACCTCCTCCCTACGTCCTGGTGGGACATTCGTATGGAGGAGTGCTGGCACGCGCCTTCGCGCGCCAGTATCCGACTGAAGTGGCAGGGATGGTTTACCTCGACGTGCCGGACACCGATCTGACCGAGGCGGACCTTGCCTCCGTCTCACCGGACGCTGCTGGTGTATTGAGGAGCGAGCTGGATGGTCTTCCTCCTGACCTGCACACGGGTATGCGGGCGGAGCTCGACAACATCCGTCGACTGATGGCGAACGACTTCACTGAGTTGAACGCCGTTCGTCCTCCGGCCGGTATCCCGGTGGCAGCGGTGGTTGCCGCGGGCAAGCTCGATCAGGTGCGAGATCCGGTCGAGCGTTCCACACGCGAAGCCATTCTGCGCATCCAGATCAGGCACCAGCAGGATTGGGCCTTGTCGTCGCCGCAGGGCCTCTTCGCCGTCACCAAACGCGGCGGACACAACGTGCATCACGACAACCCGGATCTGACTGTGGCGGCGATCCGTCACGTTTTGGCGACGATCGCGATGAGATGAAATCACGAAGCCCACGGAGAGTTGCGGGTAGAGTAGGGGATCTGTGGCGCCATGGGCGCCAATGCCAACCCACGCGATAATCCTGACGTCCAATATCGCGTACGGCTCATGACGACTTTGCGCCAGGACCTTGTGTTCGGCGTCCGCATGCTGCTGGCCAGGCCCGGATTCACCGCGGCGGCCGTGCTGTCGCTGGCCCTGGGCATCGGCGCGAACACCACCATCTTCAGTCTGATCAATTCGTCGCTGCTGGCCGACCTGCCCTATCGCGAGTCGGAACGGCTGGTTGCGCTGTGGACGTCGCGCGTCGATCGCCCCGCGGTGCGCAACAGTACGACCGGTGCGAACTACCTCGCGTGGAAGGAGCAGGCGCGTTCGTTCGAGGCCTTGGGCGCAAGCTTCGGCTTCCCGAGCAACCTGGGCACATCGGCCGATGGCGCGCCCGCCGAGCGCGTTCAGGGCTCCCGTTTTACCGCGTCGATGTGGGACGTGCTCGACGTTCAGCCGATCCTCGGCCGCGTGTTCACTCCCGATGAGGACCGAAACGGAAGCCCGGCGCCCGTGGTCGTCCTGAGCTACGGCTTCTGGCAACGGCGTTTCGCTGGCGATCGTCAGATCGTGGGCAAGACACTGCGGCTGGACGGCGTCGAGACGGACATCATCGGCGTCATGCCGGAAGGCTTCGATTTCGCGAGCGCCGAGACCGCCATCTGGAGCCCGGCGGGCTTCACCCCGCAGCAGCTCACCAGTGCGGCAGCGTTCCTCTTCGTCAGTGGCCGGCTTCGCCAGGGCGTTACGATCGGACAGGCGCAGGCCGAGATGACCGCGCTGTCGCAAGGGCTGGCCGCGCAGTTCCCGGATCGAAACAAGAACGTGACGAGTGCGCTGCAGGGACTGCGAGCCGCGTTCTACGAGGACGTTCAACGGCCATTGCTGGTGCTGCAGGGAACCGTTGGTTTCGTGCTGCTCATCGCGTGCGCGAACATCGCCGGTCTGCTGCTGGCGCGTTCGGCGTCGCGCCGGACCGAGGTTGCCGTGCGCAGCGCCCTGGGCGCAGGGCGCTGGCGCATCATGCGGCAACTGCTGACCGAGAGTGTGCTGATCGCCCTCGTCGGTGGCGCGATCGGGTGCGCAATCGCGTGGGCCGGCCTGCGCGCGCTGGTGGCGGCGTTGCCGCCGGGCATGATCGGCTTGAATGAAGCGCAGATCGATCTTCCCGTGCTCTTGGCCACGGCTGTCTTGTCCCTGGTGACCGGTGTCCTGTTCGGGTTGGCGCCTGCAGTTCAGACGTCCAAGGTGAATCTATCCAACACCCTCAAAGAATCCGGTCGCGATGGCATGGGTACCGGCGGCGCGCAGCGGTTCCGCAGCGCGCTGGTCACCGTGCAGATCGGCCTGGCGTTGATGCTCCTGATCGGGGCGGCGCTGATGGGGAACAGCCTTCTGAGAGTGTTGAACAACCCGCTCGGAGCGGATCCGAGGAACCTGTTGACGTTCGAGTTCCGTTTCGCGCAGGACGAGTTGATGCGTCCGGTAGACAAATACCGTGGTGTCGGGTTGTGGGAGATCTTTCCGGTTACCGGTCTCACGTTCGAGCGCGTGTGGGAGCGTATCCAGTCCATTCCCGGCATTACGTCGGCCGCCGCGATCAGCCGGGCGCCGCTCAGTGGCAATGCCATGGGCATGCAATTCTTCATCGAAGGGCGGCCGCGGCCGGAACCCGGGCAGCGTCAGGGCGCCGCCTATTTCGCGATCACCCCGCGATACTTCGAGACCATGCGGATTCCGATTCAGCGTGGCAGGGACTTCAATCGCACCGACACGTCCACGTCACCGCTCGTGATGATCATCAACAAGACGATGGCCGATCGCTTCTGGGAAGGGCAGGATCCGATCGGGCAGAGCGTGACGCTCGATTTCGTTCCCAACGAACAGCCGCGCGTGATCGTGGGCGTGGTCGGCGACAGCGTGATCGGCCGCTTCCAACGTCAACCGACGCCGATGATGTACGTGCCGCACCTTCAACAGCAGGATCGATGGCAGGGTCCATCCTGGGACTATCGCGCGATGATGGCGTTCGTCATCCGCAGCGATGGCGAGCCGATGGCGCTTGCGCCAGCGGTCCGGAGGGCGGTGGCTGAGATCGACCGCGGCAAGCCGGCCGGCAACATTCGCACCGTAGAGCAGTATCTCGGTCAGCAGTCGCGCGGCCTGGAACTGTATGCGACGCTGCTCGGCATCTTCGGCGCTGCCGCCGGGCTGCTGGCGGCGCTCGGCATCTACGGCGTCATGGCCTACACCATCGCGCAGCGGACACGTGAGATCGGTATCAGGATGGCGCTCGGCGCTGGCGGCACGCGCGTCATGCGGCTGGTGATGCTGCGTGCGGTGATCCTGATTGGGATCGGGCTTGTGCTGGGGCTGGCCGGGGCGATGGGGCTGACCCGAGTACTTGCTTCGGAGCTCTTCGAGGTCAGTCCGACCGATCCTCTGACGTTCACGATTGTGACGATCGGACTGACGGTTGTCGCCCTGGTCGCGTGTCTGATCCCGACACGACGGGCCGTGGGCGTGGACCCGACGGTCGCGCTGCGTTACGAGTGACGCGGCGACACCCCTGCCTAGGTCGAAGAAGGCCGATGCGCCTTAAGGAATGAACGTATCTGCCGCACGGCGAGCGGAATTCGTTCCTTCGGCTCCTTCCACGGGAAGATGCTCACTTCGGCCTTCGGCGCGAGCATGGCGGCCTCCATCGCCACGGCGTACGGATGCGCCGGGATGTCATCCGGCAGGATCAAGACCGGCGTCTGACACTTGCGCACGAAATCACGCGTCACGGTAAAGACGAAGTCGGGATTTGTGCGGTACATCTTGGTCAGGTACTTGTCGACCGTCTCCATCGTGACGTCGGGGCGCCGCTTGACCAGCTCGGGTCCCCACCCCTTCATGTTGTTGTCGTAGAAGAGGTCGCGCATCTCCGGACGCGAGCCGCTGGGCTGCGCGAGCACCGCGGCGACGACACGATTGGGCGCGCGCTCCAGCAGGTTCCAGATGAAGGGGCCACCGATGCAGAAGCCCATCACCATGAACTTGTCGATGCGCAGGTGATCCATCACACCGAGCTGGTCGTCGGTATGCGCATCCCACGGGCGGTCGATCTCGAGCGGGCCGGACGACTGGCCGCCGTTGGCATTGCGCAGATCGGCGGCGATGCAGCGGTACTCGCCCTTGAATTCCTGGATCGGGTCGAATGGATCGCCGCGCTTCAAGCCGGCGATCGTCGAGTTCAATCCGCCACCGGCGATGAGCAGTAACGGGAAGCCCGAACCGGCCACCTCGTAGTGGATGCGAACGGGACCGTTTTCGTAGAAGGACATGGCCGTTTCTCCTTGCCCGGTCTGCGCGAATACGCGTGGTGCCGCCGCCATCGCCGTTGCCGCGGTGCCGGCCTTCAGTATCTTGCGTCTGATCCGATCCATCGGCGTCCTCCAGGAGGTAGATACTAACCCGGTCTTCGGTCCGCGCATCTTCGAATGCCTACTTGCAGACGAAATTGCGTGCCTCATCGGGGCTGCCGGTGCCTCGATAGGTGGCCACTAGCGGGTAGGGACAGAGCGGACGTGTGCGCACGACCTTCCCGTGCTCGACGCGTGATGCCATGACTTCGTCTGGCGACTCGTTGCGCTCGACCCAGCGTCGCATCACGGAGAGCATGTCGAACGTGTCGGTGCCCGGTCCGCCATTGCATTCGATCATGCCCGGCACCATATACAAGCGCACGCTCTTCCTCGTGTCCTCGATACCAATCCGTGCCTGCACGTTGTTGTAGTAATCGAGGACAGCACCCGCCGGGACGAGGGCGTTGTTCCACCCGCCCGAGAGAATCAGCTTTCCGCCCTTTCGCACGTACGCCGAGATGTCGGGGTTGGATGCGTTGAGACGTGCGATCTCCGACCGGTCTGCGAGCGCGACGTGACGATCGAAATCGACAGGCGTCGTTCGATAGTCCCACGCCGGGTCGCCGAGAATCATTCGCAACGCACTGGTTGCGATGCCGATCGGGGCCGCTGACTCGCTGAAGAAACTCCAGTCCAGCTCGCTGCCCCGATAGAGCGGCGACCAGACCTTTTCGTTCGTTCGTGGATTGGTCGGTCCCGCGTAAATCTTCTGCACCGCTTCGACCTGTGCCGTCGTCAGGCAATTCGGTCCGTCGGCTCCGGATGACCGGCACTCGATCTCCTTCGGGTCGAACGTGCAGCGAGTCGGATTCTCGAGCAGGCCGTCCCTGACTCCGTCGAGCAGGTCGCACTTGTCGAGTACCGCCGCGTGAAGCACCTGCAGCTTCGCCGTTGGCAGAATCGCGACGCCATTCGGATGCGTCGCCAGCCAGGGCCACATCTGTCCGAAGATCTGTCGCGTGAGATGCGCGGCGTGGCCGCCGACAACGATGCCGTTGTAGTCGGCGGGGTACTTCTGGACTTCGTGCAGCGCGGCGGCCGAACCGCCACCGCATTCAATCATGTACGAGTACCTGGGAGCATTGCCGTAGTAGGCGGTGGCGAGCGCCTTGCCGGCGACTGTCGTCTCGTGCATGGCGCGTCCGGCAAAGTCGGTCACTTTGTCCGCGACCTGCATCCAGGCGGTCTCGCCCCCCTGATGGCCAGTATCGGTGCTCGCGACCGCGAAGCCGTCGGTGAGACCAACGGCCATCGCGTTGTAGTTGATGACGCCGCCCAGGCCGTTTGGGCTCGTCCCACGGAAGTTGCCGTTCCATCCGCTGACTGGCATCCACAGTTCCATGTGAATGTCAGACGAGGGCGACGGTTTGAGCGTCGCCGCCACGCGGCAGAAGGCGGGAAGTGCGCTGAATGGCGGGATGCCGCGGCCGCCGTTGTAACCGAGCCCGAGACCAGCAGTGTTGGCCGTCACTCTCCCCGGGACGTCGGGAACCGGGCCGAGAGTGCCGGCCAGCGCAGAAGAGCCGCCCCCACCTCTCGTTGCCGGGTTCACCGGCACAGCAAAACCTCCCGCCGTCACCACCTGCGCCAGGGTAATCGTCGTGTTCGGCAACGACAACAAGGCGAGCCGTTCGCACGCCGCCGGCGTTGGCACCGGGTTTTGTGCAGCGGCGCCTGCTGGCAGGAGCGCGATTGTCAGGAGCAAAACCCAGCGCATAAGAACTCCTTGCGGCACGACTGGCGACCTTGGTGACGGTGGCATTATCTGCTGTTCGGAACGTCGACACCGCACGTTGTTTCTTCCGGGGACGCGTCGCCCGGTTGGAACTCGTCTGACCCCGCGTTGGTTCCTAAACGACTGAAACGGTTTCGAGAGGAAAGCGGTATGGGGGTCTCCCATCGACTGCGGATATTGGTCTGTTTCCTGTTTCTGGCAACGACCACGCTGCCGGCGCAGGCGCCTGTCAGCACGGGAGGCCGGCCAGGGCTTCTTGCCGTGAATGCGGCCACCCCTACTGAGCTGCGGGAGTGGGATGCGCGCATCAACCAGATGGTCCGTGCCCGGCAGTTCGTCGCCTTGAGCTCATATCCCGATCCGGACATCGGCGGGCGCACGCACGAAACGCTCGCGCAGTACTACCAGAACATCCCCGTTTACGGCGGAAGCCTTTCCCGACAATCGGCGCAGGGCGTCTCGGTCTCGATCATTGGTAACGTCTTCGAGAACATTTCCATCGATTCCGCCGCGGCGCTGAGCGCCAACCAGATCGCTCTTCGGCTCGCGGAGTCGACCGGCGCTCGCCTCGTGGGCGACGCGCCGCAGCTCGTGATCTTTCCGAACCTTGACGGAGCGTATCGGCTCGCGTATCGCGCAACCATGAGCGACCTGAAGACGTACATCGTCGATGCGGCTACGGGAAGCGTGCTCTTGACCATCGACGAGATACAGACGCAGACGCAGATTGGCACTGGCACCGGCGCGCTCGGCGACGCGAAGAAGATGAGCACGACGCAGGTGGCTGGAGGATTCCGCGCGCACGATCAGCTGCGGCCCGCTCCGATCCGGACGTTCGATACGCGCGGATCGGAATTGGCGCTGAATCGGCTGCTCGTGCCTCCGGGCGCGCCCGTCGAAGGCGACTACTCCGTGGATGCCGACAACACCTGGGCGGATCCGCCTGTCGTTGACACGCACGTGCACGCGGGATGGATGCAGGACTACCTGTTCAAGCAAGTGAGTTGGACCGGGATCGATAACCGGCGCGGCACGATCACGTCCGCCGTGCACACCGGGCTCATCAACAACGCGTTCTTCATCGCTCCGCCCTTCGGCGCCGATGGCGGAGGCATGTTCGTGTATGGGCGCACCACTGGCGGAACGCCGATGACGACGCTCGACGTCGTTGCCCACGAGATGATGCACGGCGTGACGAACGCGTCGCTCGTGCAGCGTACTGGCATGGGGCTGCTGGGCGCGTTGTTCATCGATCGGTTTGGACCAACCGCCGTGACGGTTGGCGGCTCGTCGTTATCGTGTGACTCGGCCAGCGTGACCATCGCCGGCAGGCAGCTCCCGATGTTATGCAACGCCGGTCGCTTTGTCCTTGTCTCCAATTACCCCGGCGCGATCAATGAAGGGTTCTCCGACATCTTCGGGATCGCCGCCGAGTTCTTCCACCAGCCTGCGGGAACAGGCTCCATGCAAGCCGACTACAAGCTGGGGGAGGACCTCGCCGGGCTCGGCGCCGCTCGAGCCGCCGATGCGCCCGCCTCGATGGTCGCAATGCCTTCGTCGCTGGGAACCATCCCGTATCCCGATCATGCCAGCCGAGCGTTCAGCTTCATGGCAGCGATCGCGGTGGGCACGACCTCGAATCCGATCGCGATCACCCCGGTGCCGTGGGTGCTGGTCGGCGATCAAGTGGCGGTGGTGCCATCAGCCGATGCCGGCGGAGTGCATCTGAACTCGACGATCCTCAGTCACGCGTTCTACCTGGCGATTGAGGGTGGCCGGAACGCGACCTC
>Ga0075420_100004004_pt1 | contig 12898 bp, 4 predicted proteins | sample SoiMetdeltSBSDD4_FD_75296 | JGI IMG/M metagenome (GOLD analysis project Ga0075420, IMG submission 75296) | Bulk soil microbial communities from a Populus tree surrounding site in Tennessee, USA - Soil MetaG P. deltoides SBSDD4 | ecosystem: Environmental > Terrestrial > Soil > Tree plantation... | reverse complement strand
CAGGCAGCGGCAATCTGGGGTGGCGTGTCGCTGGGGCTGTTGTTCTTGCTGGCCGCGCTCCTTGCCAAGGTGTACTCGGGTCCGGCTCCACGCCCCTCAACGGTGCTGGTCGTTTTTGGTGCTCTTTTCGTCTGGCCGCCCGTTCAGTACAACCTCGCAAAAGGGCAATGGTCGATCCTGGTTGCCCTGCTGCTGGCGATGTTCTGGCATTTTCATGCACGAGGTGATCACCGTTCGGCTGGTGCAAGTCTCGGCGTCGCTTCTGCCGTAAAACTCTTTCCCGCACTGCTCAGCCTGTATCTCCTCGCACGAGCGCCGCGCGCCGTCTTGTGGATGGTGATTACTCTCATTGCCGTCCTGGCGCTGCCGCTCGTCTGGATGGGTCCGCACACGATACAGATGTTCCTCGCGCAATCGCAGGCGAACGTCGCGTACTGGGAGACTTTTCCCGCGGTCACATACTCGATTCACGGCGTTCTTGCGCGATTAATGGTCGGCGGCCAATGGGCGCGTCCTCTTTTCGAAGCGCCATTGATTGCCCGCGGACTGGGCACATTCGCCGCAATCCTGCTCATCGCGATCGCGACATCGTTCACGCGCAGGCAACGCGATGACGATGGTCGTGAAGGGACACGATTCGCGGCCTGGGTCGCGCTCCTCGTGCTGCTCAACCCGCTCGCGATGGCTCACACGGGGGTGATACTCGCCCTCCCGATCATGCTGGTCGCGCAGGCTTTGGCGTCCGATCAACGCGTGTGGCCCAAGGTGGCCTGGACGCTCGGGGTCGCGCTCGTCTCGATTCCGGGACACGCGCTCATCTTTCTCGCGTCGAATCCGATTGAGCCGTGGCAGGGTGTCGCGCTTATCGCGCTCCCTATGTGGGGAACCCTATCGTTCTTCGTGGCTGCCATTGCCGCCAGTTCTCCGTACTCCCCTGCTTCCCTGACCTTCCCAGGGATAGCTCCCCAAGCCGCGACCGTTGTCAGTCGTTAAACCATTCGGCGGAAAAACGCTCGCGCTCACCATCGCGCGACCGGTCTTTGTCTGCATCCTGATCGGCGTTGCCACCGCGTATGTCGCGCTGCTGCAGACACCCGCCGCGGGAACGTTTCATGACGACGGGGTGTATCTCGTGACCGCCAAGGCGCTGGCGGAAGGCCAGGGTTATCGAATCATCAGCCTCCCAGGTGAACCCGCGCAAACGAAGTATCCAATCCTATTCCCATGGCTCGTATCGCTAGTGTGGCATCTGAATCCGTCGTTCCCGGCGAACCTGCCGTGGCTCAGGCTGGTTCCACTCCTTGCCACGTTGGCCTGGTTGTCACTCTCGTGGCCGCTGTTGCGGCGATTCGGCGCGTCCAGGACTCAGGCATCCGCGATTGTGATGCTGACCGCAATCTCTCCGTGGGTGGCGTTTCTCTCGACTGCGCTGATGTCCGAGACACTGTTCGCACTGCTCCTGACCGCCGGGCTACTCGTCATGACCCGCGCGCATCACGAGGACGGCTGGCGCGTCGATCCATTCGTCGCCGGCGTGTTGTTCGGAGCCGCCGTGCTCACCCGCATCGCCGGCATCGCACCCGCCGCGGCGGCAGTGGCAATGTTCGTTGGAACGAGGCGGTGGATGTCGGCGGCGCAGTGCTTTGTCGGGAGCTCGGTCATCATCGCTCCATGGTTCTGGTGGGTCAGCCTTCAAACGGCGGGAGCGGCGACGGATCCTTACTACTCCGCATCGAATTACGCATCGTGGAACATCGTCACGAGCTACGCATGGCCCGAAAAGCTCTCTGTGCTCCTGATGAATGCCACGGTGGGCGGCCTGGCGTTCACGGAAATCTGGGGAGTGCGTGTTCCTGCGGCGCCAGCGCTGCTGGCTGGAGCAGCCGCGTTGATGCTCGTGTGCTCTGGATTGTGGCGCGCCCGCCGCGAACCCGTTGCGACCGTGATGCTCGCCTATTGCGCGATCCATGCTGCCTGGGTCTGGCCACCCTTGCGGTTTGCCGTGCCCGTCATTCCGCTGCTTCTGTGGCTGGGATTCATCGGTGCTGCGAAACAGCGGCTCCTGGGTGGTGTTGTGGCCGCGGTGCTCTTCGTTGCCGGCGGATTTCAACTGTGGATGACCGTTGTGCAGGCACGCGAGAAGGGCATCGTGTCGCCGGTTGCCGGCACTGAGAACTGGAACGATACGGCTCGCCTGCTCAACTGGATATCGCTCGAAACACCACAAGACGCGACACTGACGGGAAACCTCGACCCGATGTACTACCTGTTCACGGGCAGGAAGGCGGTGCGGGCATTTGCCACCGATCCGTACTCGCTGTTTTACGATCTGGGCCATCGAAGCAGCAGTCCCCTTGGAACCGTTGATGGATTCCGAAACCGGCTGCTCGCCACGAAGTCCGATTATGTGGTCGTCACCGCCACGTCCAGGTCCGGTGAAGCCAAGCATCTCAACCAACTGGTGTACGAGCTGTCGCGCAGATGCTCCCGAGGCTTTTCGCTTGTCGCAGGAACCGTCGATTCGGGCTACGCCATCTACAAGACAGACCTCCCGCTCCTCGCACATCCGGAAACTTGCGCAAAAGAGGAATACCTCGCTGAAGGAGACTTTAGGTCGTACCGCAGCCGTGTTGATGCTGCGGATCGACAACTACCGTAAGCGTTACCAGGCCCTCATTTTGGTCAGGTTCCTCCACTGGTAGACGCCAGAAACTCCTGTTGCACAGAGTTTTACGGCCTTGCCTGAGCTGGCCGCCCGCTTGCACCTCAGCTGCGTCTTCGCCCCAAGAAGCAAGGGTCTTTCGCAGCTGGAGGGCACGCGTGCGTTTCAGCAAAATCTGGGTTGCTATCGCTCTCGTTGTCAGCGCTTTTGGCATCCGCTCGTCGGCGCAAGCGCCGGCGCGAGGTCCATTCGTGGCGGGCGAGATCCTGGTGAAGTTCATACCGGGCGCAAACGCCAATGAAAGAGCAGGTGCGCACGCAGCAGCAGGTGCCGCGCCGCTCGCTGAGATCGCGCGCACACGCGTCCACCGCGTCCGCGTCCGTGCGGGCGATGAATCGGCTGCGATCGAGCGTTACCTGCGAAATCCAAACGTCCTCTACGCCGAACCGAACTTCATCCGCCGACTGCCGACACCCCTCGCTCACGATGAGGGCGCCTTCGTACCGGGCGACTACTACTTCGACGAACAGTGGGCTCTCGACAACACCGGACAGGCGTTTCATTGCATCCCGTGGCCATTTGGCGGCGAGCTGTGTTTGTCTGCCGGCACGCCTGACGCGGACATCGATGCGCCGGAAGCCTGGGATATCCTGAGAGGCAACTCCAGCGTGACGGTGGCAGTGATCGACTCCGGTGTCGATTACACGCACCCAGACCTGGCACCTAACTACGCGGGCGGCGACGACTTCGTGTTCGGCGACGGCGACCCGATGGACGATCACGGCCACGGCACGCACGTCGCCGGAACCATCGCCGCCGCCATGGACAACCCGACGGGCAGTCCCGCCGAATCCGAGGGCGTCGTCGGTGTCGCGCCCAATGCCCGCATTCTGGCCTACAAGGTCTGTCTCTCGGACGGGAGCTGTGACGACTTCGCGATTCAACAGGCCATCGCCCGATCGATCACCGACGGCGCCAACATCATCAACATGAGCCTGGGCGAATCGGAATACTCGCAGTCGCTCGATGATGCCGTGCAGGATGCATGGGATGCCGGGCTCGTCATCGTCGCGGGGGCCGGCAACGACGGCACCACCGCTCCCTTCTACCCGGCCGCTCTCAACCACGTCATCTCTGTTGCCGCGTTCGACGAAGATCACAGACGACCGTCGTTTTCGAACTACGGAAGCTGGGTAGACATCGCCGCGCCTGGCAACGTCATCATGTCGACCTATCCGATGGCGAACTGCGCGAACACCACAACACCGGGCGATATCGGGTGCTACGCATGGAACACCGGCACGTCGATGGCGGCACCGCATGTGTCCGGCGCTGCTGCGCTCGTATGGTCGCGAAGTGACGTGACGAGCAACAGCCAGGTCGTCGACATTCTGCTGAACAGCGCGGACCCTGTCGGTGTCGCCAACGTCCGACTCGACTCCTGGACGATCCACGGTGGCCTCAATCTCCATGACGCCGTCAGCTACGGGTTGACGAATCTGCCTCCCCACGCTCATGCAGGACCGGATCAGACCGTCCCCGATAACAACGGAGACGGCACGGAGCTGGTTGCGCTCGACGGCACCGCATCCTCCGACTCCGACGGCAGCATCGTCAGTTATGAATGGAGCGAAGGCGGTACGCCCATCGGTGCCGGTGCGACGGCCGGTGTGTGGTTATCTGTGGGTGTCCACAGCTTGACCCTCGAGGTCACCGACGACGACGGTGACAGCGCAACGGACAGCGTCGTAGTGACGGTCAGCCCGCCGCCAACCGTAGGAAGCTTCATGTTGTCGGCCTCGCCGGGCAGCATGACTGTCATGCGGGGATCGGGTGGCACCAGCACGATCACAATCACGCCACAGGACGGCTTCACCGGCAATGTGACGCTATCTGCCACCGGCCTGCCCAGCGGCGTGACTGCGTCGTTCGGCCCGAATCCGGCGACAAGTACCAGCCAGCTCACGCTGACCGCAAGCAGCATGGCGACGACGGGGACAGTCTCGGTGACGCTCACGGGGGTGTCCGGCACGGTGACCAGGTCCACAACCCTCGTGCTCACCGTCAGTGTCGCGCCGAATCCCAGCTTCCCTTCCAGTTGGTTCGATCAAGACATCGGATCGGTGGGAGTCGCCGGGAGCGCCAGCTACGCTGATGGAGTCGCCACGGTACGGGGCGCCGGGCAATGGATCTGGAACACCGCTGATGGCTTTCATTACGTCTATCAGTCGTTGACTGGCGACGGCACCATCGTCGCGCGGGTGAACACGCTGACGGGCGGCGCCAGCAGCCAGTCGGCCGGTGTGATGATTCGTGAGACGCTCGACGCCAACTCCACCCATGCGTACGCGGCGTTCAGCCAATCCCAGATCTATTTCAGCAACCGGACGACGACCGGCGGCAGCACGTCGGCGCAGACGCTGACTGGCAAGACGCTGCCGTACTGGGTCAAGCTGACCCGCAGCGGGTCCACGTTTACGGCTGCCGCCTCACCTGACGGAGTGACCTGGACACAGGTCGGGACTCCGCGAACTATCAGCATGACGGCCGCGGTGTACATCGGCCTCGCGGTGAGCAGCGGACAGAACTCCGCGCTCGCCAACGCGGCGTTCGACAACGTCTCGCTCAGCACGCCGGCCGCTCCCGCTCCAGTTTTGAGCAGCCTCTCACCTGCCTCGGCGACCACTGGTTCTCAGGTGGTTCTATCCGGATCCGGATTTGGCACGTCGCAGGGGAGCAGCGTGGTGCGATTGAATGGCGCGTCCGTCACGGTCAACGCCTGGAGCAATACGTCCATTACCATCACCATCCCCTCCGGCGCCACATCCGGACCGCTCGCGGTGTCGGTGGCTCCGAGCATGAACAGCAGCAATCCGCTGACGTTCACAGTGGTCACGCTGCCAGTCCCCTGGCAGAACCGGGACATCGGTTCGGTGGGAGTCGCGGGGAACGCCAGCTATGCCGGCGGGATATTCACGGTGCGAGGTTCCGGACAATGGATCTGGAACACCGCCGATGGTCTGCATTACGCCTATCAGTCGTTGACAGGCGACGGCACGATCGTCGCGCGCGTGAACACCTTGACGGGTGGGGCCGCGAGCCAGTCGGCCGGCGTGATGATTCGCGAGACGCTGGACGCCAACTCCAAGCATGCCTATGCGGCGTTCAGCCAATCGCAGATCTACTTCACCAACCGGACGACAACCGGCGGCAGCACGTCGGCGCAGAGCTTGACCGGCAAGACGCTGCCCTACTGGGTGAAGCTGACCCGCAGCGGATCCACGTTTACTGCCGCCGCCTCAGCGGACGGGGTGAGCTGGGTGCAGGTCGGCACGCCCAGGACCATCAGCATGACAGCCGCGGTGTATGTTGGACTCGCAGTAAGCAGCGGGCAGAACTCCACGCTGGCCACCGCCACCTTCGACAATGTCTCCGTGACTCCGGGACCGCCGCCAGCGGCAAGTTTCACTCTGACGGCATCACCGGGCAGCGTGAGTCTCGCACAGGGATCGAGTGGCACCAGCACGATCACGATCGCGCCACAGAATGGCTTCAGCGGCAACGTAACGCTGGCTGCCTCTGGTCTGCCGAGCGGCGTGGCGGCATCGTTCAGCCCGAATCCGGCGACAAGTACCAGTCAGCTCACGCTGACGGCCAGCAGCGCCGCGACAACCGGGACAGTCTCAGTGACGCTCACGGGGACGTCCGGAAGCGTGACCAGTTCCACAACACTTGCTCTCACTGTCACGTCGAATTCCACGTTGCCTTCCGGTTGGTTGAATCAAGACATCGGCTCGGTGGGAGTCGCCGGGAGCGCCGGCTTTGCGGGTGGGATCTTCACGGTGCGAGGGTCCGGCCAACAGATCTGGAATACCGCCGATGGCTTGCATCTGGTTTATCAGCCGCTGGTCGGAGACGGCACCATCGTGGCACGAGTCGGCAGTCTGACCGGCGGGGCCAGCACTCAGTCGGCCGGCGTAATGATTCGCGAGACGCTGGACGCCAACTCCAAACATGCCTACGCGGCGTTCAGCCAATCGCAGATCTACTTCACCAACCGGACGACGACCGGCGGCACCACGTCGGCACAGAGCCTCACCGGGAAGACGCTGCCCTACTGGGTCAAGCTGACCCGGAGCGGCAATACCTTCACCGTATCCGCCTCACCAGACGGCGTGAGCTGGGTGCAGGTCGGCACGCCCCGAACGATCAGCATGACGTCCGCTGTGTACGTAGGGCTGGCGGTGAGCAGCGGCCAGAATTCCACTCTCGCCACGGGCACTTTCGACAATGTCTCAATCTCCGCTCCCTAGTGCCTCCCGTCCCAGCCAAGTATCGGCGAGGGGAGACATTTGGTCGCGCGGACGGCGTCAACGCGGAGGATGCGTGACGAACATTGAGGTGCTGGATTGATGACGGTTCGATTGAATGCCGCTCGCTGAGGAACCGTTTTCTGCCTAACTGATCTGCCCCAACTGAGACCGCCAAGGCCCTGCCGTGCGTCGCGGGCAAGTTGTTAACACGAAAGACATTGGGTACTGCCTGTCAGGGCTTGGCATAAGCGTCACGACGGCCAGGATTCTTGTCGCGCCGCAGGGCCGATAGCGGCCGGGGCGCCCCACGGAGTCCGGGCGGCGCTGCTGGGCTGGCCGGCCGATTGCAGCTCAACTGTTTCTTCGCCCACATAAGGAAAGCGGTCCTGCCCATTTGGAGGGCACCCGTGCGGTTCAGCAAAGCGCTCGTCGCCATCGGTTTCGTTCTGGGCGCTCTCGGCGTCCGCTCCTCGGCGCAAGCGCCAGCGCCAGGCCCGTTCGTCGCGGGCGACGTCCTCGTGAAGTTCCGGCCCGGTAGCGCCGCAAACGCGAGGGCAGATGCGCACAGGGTCGCAGGCGCCGCGCCTCTCGTCGAGATCCCCCGTACGGGCGTCCAGCGTGTTCGCGTACCCGCGGGTCAGGAGTCGGCCGCGATCGCACGCTACCTGCAGAATCCCAACGTTCTCTACGCTGAACAAAACTTCATCCGCAGCATACCGACGCCCATCGCGCACGGGGAGGGCGCCGTTGTACCGGGTGACTACTACTTCGACGAACAGTGGGCGCTCGACAACACCGGACAGGCGTTCTACTGCATCCCGTGGCCCTTTGGCGGGGAGATGTGCCTTTACAGTGGTACACCCGACGCCGACATCGATGCTCCAGAGGCCTGGGACATCCTGAAGGGCAACTCCAGCGTCACGGTGGCGGTGATCGATTCCGGCGTCGATTACACGCAGCCTGACCTGGCACCCAACTACGCGGGCGGCGACGACTTCGTGTTCGGCGACGGCGACCCGATGGACGATCACGGCCACGGCACGCACGTCGCTGGAACCATCGCAGCGGCCATGGACAACCCGACTGGGAGTCCCGCCGAATCCGAGGGCGTCGTCGGCGTGGCTTCCAATGCCCGCATCCTGGCTTACAAGGTCTGTCGCTCGGACGGGAGCTGCGACGACTTCGCAATTCAACAGGCCATCGCCCGGTCGATCACCGATGGCGCCAACATCATCAACATGAGCCTGGGCGAATCTGAGTATTCGCAGTCGCTGAACGACGCGGTGCAGGATGCCTGGAATGCCGGACTGGTCATCGTCGCGGGCGCCGGCAACGACGGCACCACGGCTCCGTTCTATCCTGCCGCTTTCGACAACGTCATCTCCGTCGCCGCTTTCGACGAGGACCACCAGCGTCCCTCGTTCTCTAACTATGGCGACTGGGTGGACATCTCGGCGCCTGGCAACGTCATCATGTCCACGTATCTCGCGTCCGGATGCGGCGTCTCGACAACTCCGGGCGACACCGGATGCTACACGTGGAACACAGGTACCTCGATGGCGACGCCGCATGTGTCGGGTGCGGCGGCGCTCGTGTGGTCGCGCAGCGACGTAACCACGAACAGCCAGGTCGTGGACATCCTCCTGACCAGTGCAGACGGTCGGGGCGTGGCGCCCGGCCGCCTCGACTCCTGGACCATCCATGGCGGCCTTAATCTGCACGACGCGGTCAGCTACGGATTGACGAATCTGCCTCCTCATGCTGTCGCAGGACCGGATCAGACCGTCCCGGACATCGACAGCGACGGCACGGAACTGGTGACGCTCGACGGCACCGCGTCCTCCGACACGGACGGCAGCATCGTCAGTTACGACTGGAGCGAAGGCGGCGTCTCCATCGGTACGGGCGCAAGCCCGGCCGTCTGGTTGTCCGTTGGCGTCCACGCCTTGACGCTGGAAGTAACCGACGACGATGGCGACACCGCAACGGACAGCGTCGTCGTCACTGTAGATCTAGCCAACGACGTCGCCGTGACGGCAACAACGGCTCAGGCCACCGAGGCCGGTCCAGCCAACGGAATCTTCACCATTACACGCACCGGCGATACCAGCGCACCGTTGACAGTCCACTATACGGTCGGCGGCACCGCCGCCGCCGGCACCGACTACGTGTCCCTTCCAGGCACGGCGACAATCGGAGTGGGTTCGGCGACAGCCACTGTAGCAGTGATGCCAATCGACGATGCGGCGTACGAAAGCAGTGAGACTGTGATCCTCACGCTCAGTGGGAACGCATCGTACGATCTGGGCTCACCGAGCGCAGGCACGGTGACGATCGTCAGCGACGACCTCCCGCCGGATCTCGTCGTATCGTCGATGGCGGCGCCTGCCACCGGAGGGGCGGACAGAGACATCGTAGTGACGGATTCGACGAAGAACCAGGGCACCGGAGCCGCACAGCCGTCGAACACAGGGTTCTATCTGTCGACCAACACCGCGCTGGACGGCACAGACACCTGGCTTGGCAGTCGGCCCGCGTCGTCTCTGGGCCCGGGCCTCACGAATGTCGTGTCGACCACACTTCACATTCCCCCATCAATCGCGTCGGGGTCGTACTACGTACTGGCAAAGGGGGACTGGGAAGGTGTGATCAATGAGAGCGTCGAGACCAATAACGCGCGAGCGAGCGGCGTCGTCAAGGTCGGTCCCGACATGATTGTGTCCGCCATGTCGGCTCCCGCCAGTGCGGCGGCCGGTGCCACGATTACCATCAGCGACACGACCAAGAACCAAGGCGGGGGCTCTGCCAGCCCATCGACGACGCGGTTCTATTGGTCCACGAATACGACGATTGAAGGAACCGACCAGGTGATCGGTAGCCGCGCCATTTCGCTCCTCGCCGCTGGAGCGTCGGCGACTCTCAACACTACGTTAACCGTCCCGACCAACGCGACCACCGGCACCTACTACATCATCGCTCAGGCGGACGCAGCGATCGAAATAGCGGAAACGACGGAGAACAACAACACGAGGGCGAGCTCCGCGATAAAGGTCGGGCCCGACCTGGTGCTGAGTTCGATTTCTGTTCCGTTGACCGCGGCGGCAGGCGCAACCGTCCCCGTGAGCGACACGACGAAGAACCAGGGCGCAGGGATCGCAGGCACATCGTCGACGGGATTCTATTTGTCTTCGAATACCGTGATCGACGCGGCAGATAGATTCTTGGGCAGCAGACCAGTAGGTGAGCTCGCGTCGAATGGCACGTCGACAGCGTCGACAACGCTGCTGATCCCCGCAGACACGGCCGCTGGCAGCTATTACATCGTTGGCAGTGCCGACTGGAACACGGCTGTCGCGGAGACTAGTGAAAACAACAACGATCGCTCGAGTGCGTCGGTGAAAGTTGGCGGAGATCTCATCGTGCATGCTTTGTCGGTACCCAGCACCGCAATGGCCAACGGCCTGATCACGGTGACCGACACCACGAAAAATCAGGGCGCGGCGGCTGTGCCGGAGTCTGTAACCGGCTTCTATCTCTCACTCAATGGTTACTACGAAGCGACCGACCAATTTCTAGGCAGCCGGATTGTAGACGCGCTGGCGCCGTCTTCTACCGATTCGGCCTCGACGCAGCTCACTATCCCAGCGGGGACAGCGCCCGGAATCTACTATGTGATGGCGGTGGCAGATATTAGCGGCGCCGTGGCGGAGAGCCTGGAGAGCAATAACGGCCGTAACAGTGCCGGGATACGTGTCGGGCCCGACCTGACCGTTCCCAGCCTCAGCGCGCCGTCATCTGCCGTCGCAGGGACGACTATCAGCGTCAGCGACACCACGACGAATCAAGGGGGCGAAACGGCCCCGGCCTCACGTACGAGTTATTACCTCTCCAGCAACTCTTCGTTTGAGACCGGTGATCTGTTTCTGGGCTCGCGTGATGTGACCTCGCTCGGGGCAGGGCTGAGTCAGACAGGATCCGCGGCGCTTCTCATTCCGGCGTCTACGCCGGCCGGCACCTACTACATCATCGCGAAGGGAGACGGTGAGAACGCGATCACAGAGGCTCAGGAAACCAACAACACGCGGGCGAAAAGCATCTCCATTGCGGCACCTTCGCCATAGCGTTTGGCACGTTCACCCACGCTAGTCTGGCCCAGACAGGAATCTGTAATATTTTACGGTGGCCTCGCAGGGACGTCGTGCGCGCGGATGGGGGCGGATCAGCGCCGCGGAAGCGCGTGGGCACGCCATACTGGTGGCGTCGCTGCTGTGGTGTGTTGCCGGCGTCATTGCGTTTGCCGGGCCCGGATATCGGAGCATCTTCGGCCCGCTCAAAGGCAGCGACTTCATTCAGTTCTACACGCTCGGCCATATCGACGCGGGAACTGCACCTTCGACCCTATATAACCCTGATGCGTTCCATCGTCTGCAGACACAGCTCGTGCCGGAATCCGATCGCGAGCACTATCTAACGGTCTATCCGCCTCACGTCACGTTTCTCTTTCGTCCATTCGCTGATCTGACCTATGGCACCGCCGCGCTTCTGTGGGCGGCGATACTGGCCTTGATGTACGGTGCCTGCATGTGGCTGGCATGGCGCCCCTTCAGGGCCGTCTTGCCCGATAGGCGCCTGCTCATTGCGGCGGCTGCCGCCTTTCCGCCGTTCTGGTATCTGGTCCTGCACGGACAAACCGCGATTGTGCCGCTGATGGCGTTTTGTCTTGGATGGCTCGCCCTCGAGCACTGTCGTCCCTTCTGGGCCGGGATGGCGCTCGGCCTCCTGCTGCTCAAGCCACAATTTGCGCTGGTACTCGCGGTGCTCGTGTTGGTGTGTCGCGAGTGGTCCATGCTCGCCGGCGCCATCGTCAGCATTGGCGTTCAAGTGACTGCGACGATCGCGTTGCTGGGAGCGACAGTCCTGTGGGATTACGCGGCCGTGGTGATGAGATTCGCAGAATTGCGAGCGCTGCTGGAGCCAAAGCCGGAGCAGCTGCACTCGATATCCGCAGTGACGAACCGTCTCTCAGCTGACTGGGGGATGATTCTGTGGGCGCTGCTCTCGGTCGTGGTCATCGTCCAAACCATTCGTGTATGGCGGTCGCGTGCGCCTGTCGCTTTGCGAACCGGGGTTTTGGTTCTGGCATCGGTGCTGGTCAACCCACACGTCTTCGTGTACGACGCGGTGGTCCTCGCGCCAGCTCTTGTATGGCTGGCGGCGTGGGTCTATCGAGAAGGATCCATGCTCGAGACGACTAAATCTGTGTTTGTGCTCGCGGTCTATGGGCTAAGCCTGTCGCTCCTTGTCCCGAGTGGAGCGCTGATTCCTATTCAAATCTCGGTGCTTGTGCTCGCCGGTTTGTTGGCCGTGGTCAGCCGGGACTTGCTCTCTGCGCAGAACAGGAAGCTCGAGCAACCAATGGCGGCGATCTCGCCAGCTTCCTGATTCAGTCTCGAATAATCGCGCGCGTTCGCGGCGCGGTCACCACCGGCACGATTGCCAGCGATCGGCTGTCGCTCGTCCATAGCCGTACAACCACCGGACGGTCAGCTGATGCGGAAGCCGCAACATCGCCGCTCATCGCAAGTCGTCGAGGTCGCGAGACGTCGATGCCCGGGTCGTCGATTTGTGCCTTCGCGCCATCCTCGTCACTCACGACAAGATCGGCCGCGTCCGCGCTGTCGATGAGGATTCGTCCGGCATCAACGTCCACTACTTCAACGCGAGCGATTGGATCGTGCCCAAGCTGCGGCAAGTCAACGACAAGGCGACCATCGTCCAGCCATTGACCCTGATACAAGCGCGCCGGGCGACTCCCGCGACGCATGCGAAACTCCCACCCCCCGAAGGCGGCCTGTGGCTCGAATTCGCGCACGAGCCAGGCGACCAGCGGCCCTGACGCTGCGTCTGGCGCCTTCATGAGAAC
>Ga0075420_100004003_pt1 | contig 12900 bp, 9 predicted proteins | sample SoiMetdeltSBSDD4_FD_75296 | JGI IMG/M metagenome (GOLD analysis project Ga0075420, IMG submission 75296) | Bulk soil microbial communities from a Populus tree surrounding site in Tennessee, USA - Soil MetaG P. deltoides SBSDD4 | ecosystem: Environmental > Terrestrial > Soil > Tree plantation... | reverse complement strand
TGGGCAGCCAGCCCGTAGTTGACTATCCCGTAGAGATTCCGGGTCAAAGGACGACACAATAGTTAAGCCAGAATCATATAATCAATTACATGACCAGTAGTAGCCATCCAAACCAACAGGCGTTGTTTAACTTCTTGGCATAATAAGACATCCAACTTACACTGGGCAGAATGAATACCTAAGGATATCTTTAAGATTAGAATATTCAAGCAAAAAAGAAAAAGGGTTTCTAGACGAGGAGATATCACCACCTCCTTTTTAGAATATTTCCTCAAGCATCTCGACTGTTGCTGCAGCAACTAGGATAAGGAACCTCTTCTTGCTAGAACGTAAGAAGAATCGATTCTTTCTATCTATCCAATATATGAGATAGGAATGTCTGCAGCGCAGGGTAGCCAGATGCTCCAAGCGAATTCAGTATTGGCATAGCTAATGCGTAAGAAGATTGCATATTCCGTCATTTCCAGCATAATATTCTCAATACCAAAATATAGTATCAACGGGAACATGCGATGATGACGTGGAACTAAAATGACCTGATCCTGAATTTTGCATCCTGACTGTTGGCTGATCGTGTCTATTTATTGAACGTTTTCTGCCGAATCCCTCCAAGCCCACTAAAAATAAAAAATTGTTCAAAAAGTCGACTCAATGCTTAACAGCACATGGTCTTCAAATGTATAAGAAACATACATGTCAGAAGCTGTCAACCGTTCTATAAATGGTAGAGAGTATATCACAGTTTTCACAGCAGCCGACAGGAGCAACATTACGCTTTTCTCCCCGAACCCTCAGGCCCCTCGCTACATGCCACTCACATTATTGCCGATCAGTACAAATGCTACTAGTATGACCTCTTCCAAGGTCATTATACGGTATTTTTTGGGCGTAATGTTTTGTCATCTCTATATGAAAGATTAAGTCTTCTTCCATTCATAGGGATTGGGCCTGGTATTAGCTGCAAAAGATCATAGTTCCAGAATTTTTGGCGTTAAATCATAGTCATATTAATTAGGCCAGGATAGCAATGATAATATAAAAGTAGAGAACCGGAGCAAGATAACATTACTCAAGAGAGAATTGCATAGCGTACTAAACCAATTGAAAGCTCGGCTAAATAATAGCAATAAGATATTTTATGTCTTCAGCATCTTTTCAAGATCTACTTTCCCGCAAGAATGTCCAGCAATAAAACGTCAGGGCAATAACCGCTCGACTAGTATAGTAGTAAACCGTTGAACTTAAATAGTTCACAACGTTAATTAAGCAATTGACGATCAAACGCACGAATTCAAATCGAAGAATGCGTGCGGTTATTGTGACCGTTTTTTCTGCAGTTGTACTCTTACTATCCACAATCCTACCTATCGGCTTTTCAACATATGCTACTCCGACTGTGAACTCCGCTATTGATGACCCTGGCGCTTACATGACTGGACAGCGTATTGCAACTTATGAAGAGATGGGAATCCAGTCACTGTTGCAAAAATACAAGAATAATACGCTGGATCCAGAAGATCTGATTAATGATATCTATGACCGAATTGAGCTCAATGATGCCAATGAACAGAACCCAATTCTGATTTCTAGGGTTTCCAGAGATGATGTCCTTGAGAGGGTTGACGAGCTCAAGGAGTTGAGGGCTAGCCTTTCACCCGGAATAGATTTTACCAACGAATATCCGCTTTGGGGCATTCCCTTTGTGGTAAAAGATATTGTAGACGTTGAGGGTATGGAAACTACAGTGGGAAGCGCTAATTGGACAAGCTTCCCAAATTGTGATTATCCGCCGGTTTCAGGATTGCCAGGTTCTCCGACTCCAGATACACAGGAATTCAAAGATCCTTCCTCACTGAGATTCGATATAGCTCCTGCTCCAGAGACGGACTGTCATCCCGAGCCCATAGCAAATGCTCCAACAGTGGGGCCAGTGGCCAATTCTACTGCATTGATCGTTCAACTCGCTTTAGATCAAGGAGCAATCTTGATTGGGAAGGCGAATTTGGACCAATTTGCCACAGGATTAGTTGGAACCCGTTCCTCTTATGGTCCTGTCCGTAATGTTCGTAATGAGGACTATATTACTGGTGGATCGAGCTCGGGATCTGCTGCTGCGCTTGCTCTTGGATGGGCAAGTTTTTCGTATGGGACAGATACAGCTGGTTCCGGTCGTGTGCCTGCAGGGTTTAATGACATAGTAGGATACAAACCAACACCTGGTCTGCTTAGTAATCACCTCACTTTCCCCGCAGTAAGATCTGTTGATACAAATACAATTTTTAGTCTGAATGTGAGTGATGCACGGTATGTCGCAGAACTCCTGAAGCAATATGATGATAGGGATCCATACTCCAAACCAGAAGCCGATACAATCGAGTGCACGGGGAAAGAGGCTCCAGCAAGATTCAAGTTCGGTGTTCCAAGAGAGCTTGCCGATCCTAATTTGGGACTTTTTATGGATGAGAGACTAAACGATCTATGGGCAAACGATACCGGAGCTAGGGAACAATACTTTGCTGCGGTGGAGCGCTTGATAAGGATAGGAGGAGAACCGGTTCTGTTCGATTATAAACCCTGGGAAGATATTGCGAGACTTCTGTACGGGGGCGCGTCAGTTTCGCAACGTTTTCTAACATATGGTAATTATGTGCTTGACAATAGACCTACAGGCGCCCCTATCACAATGGATCCAGATACAGATCAGTTGATCGATCCGACCACATATCTGATTTTCAAGAATGCTTTCTACAATAAGGCGACTAGGGCATATGCTGATGAATGGCAAATCAACTTGATCAAGCAGCAGGTGATTAGCAAGGATTGGAAGCGGTTTGATTTCATGCTTCTACCCACTACTCCAACTATTTACACACTGGACGAAGTAAGAGCTGGCTACGACCAAGATCTCAGTACAAACGCTACCGACGCGCAACTTACTGAAAAGGCAGCTGCAAATACTCAACTGAACACGAATCTAGGGACCTATACAAATTTTGCCAACCTGTTACAAACGACAGCAGTCGCTCTTCCTGCAGGATTCCGTACGATAAACGATGGTGATGTCTTACCGTTTGGGGTACAGTTGTTTGCAGATACGTTGAAGGACTGTGAAGTATTGGCACTTGCTGAGCGTTATGAAGCAGAGCTAGCAAGGGAGCAAAGCTAGGAGGAAGTCCCATCTACACATAACGAGACGTAAAAAGACAAATACTTCGTCCTTATCTTTCCATATAAGCCTAAGATGCACTTTATTGGGTAGAAAAAATTGAGGACATTGTGGATCCCAAGTCATCAGTTAACTGAATCTAAATCTTGAAGTTTTTTCTAGTGGAACCCTGTGGGCCCATGTTTTCTAAAAGTAAGAGTCTATGGCTTCGATTCCTTTATGAGAATGCTGATTTTCCAGCAGATAATAAGAACTTTAGTTAAACACAGAGATATCTCTGGAAATTCAATTGAATAGAAAGCCATATACACTTTAGACTATATAATGACAATGGTCTTTGAATTGGGTGAGGATTTTGTCAAGGTAGCCGAAACAAAGGACATTCAATCTTCACAAATGAAGGAAGTCGAAGTCAATGGTGAAAAAATCTGTATAGCTAACGTTGAAGGAAAATTCTATGCCATAGGCAGCATTTGCACGCATGAAGGTGGTCCTCTAGCTGATGGTACCCTTGAAGGCTTTGAAGTTGAATGTCCATGGCACAATTCCAAATTCGATGTAAGGACCGGGGAAGTGACGAGTCCTCCAGCAAGTGAACCCGAGCCATCTTATGAAATAAAGGTAGATGGCAATAATATACTAATTAATGCACATAGTAAAGGAAAATCTTCTCCTCAGATTGAGTTGACGCTATCAGAGAAAGACAAAATTGAAGGTACTGATGTAACATCATTTAAGTTTAGTAAGCAGAACGACCAAGTGGGAGAAGAAGACAACACAATACCATTAAATTATACTGCAGGACAATTTGCCTTTTTTGATATAGGCGGGGTCTATGATGATCCCAAAGGCCCCATCAGACATTTTACTATTTCCTCTTCTCCAACTGAGAATTTTATAATGTTCAGTACTAGAATCAGAGATTCACCTTACAAGAAGAGACTTTCAACTTTAGAGGAAGGTGCAAGGGTCAAGGTAAGAGGCCCTGAGGGACAATTCGTATTACATGAAGATTATTCAAAGCCTGCTGTATTTCTGTCGGGTGGAATAGGTGTTACTCCATTTAGAAGTATGATAAAGTATGCTACAGATAAACAGCTGCCATTAAAAATTACGATGTTTGACTCCAACAGAAACCGTGAAAATATCGTATTTAAAGAAGAGTTTGATAATTGGGCTACCGCAAATAAACATCTGAAGGTTATCTATACTATTAGTGATGATCGAGGTCAAGATGAGCAACAACATTCATCATCGTCCACTGCGAATGATTGGAAAGGAGAATATGGACGAATAGATAAAGCAATGATTTTGAAGCACGTGGACACTAACACGCTAAACAACTCAATATTCTATATTTGTGGTCCTCCTAGCATGCTAAAAGCTATGCAATCTTTACTCCAAGACAATTTAGAAATTCCAAAAGAAAGAATCAAAGTTGAAGAGTTTACAGGTTACTAATGATGTTTAACCTTCAAATAATCGGATTTGCAACTTTTTTGTTACTTTATCATGCTTTGCCTTGAAGCGAGACTTCGACTTTGCCCTCATCTAAAGCTCTTAATCCAGAAACGCTTCAGCTTACCTCTCCAAGTATTTGGCCTATTGATATTGAGACGGCAAATAGAAAGGTTACATGTAAGGATTATGAGATATTTTTGTAACCCTCAGTAATCTTAGGCAGTGAAATGTTGTGATACCATTTACTAATAATGCCTGTGTGGTTCTATTTTGTACGATAAATGGTGGGTATTTTTGAAGCTGTTCACTCAAATCTGTCTGGGCTGTTGTTTTCAATCACGAACCACGCCATAATCACTAATTAATCCTTTCTTATGTTAATTTCATAAATCTCTTGTAAGTGCAGAAGTAAGCTTATCTATCTGTATCAGAACATTACGAAAACCTTATGGCTAGTGATAAATCTAGTTTACCCTTTGAAGTAGGATATTCCCAAAAGCCAAGCAGCAAATCAAAGACCTCTTCTTCTATGAAGAGATTAGCAGTGCTTTTAAAACCCGAAAATGTAGATTCAATCACTTCTACTCTTAGATCGTTAGGTCTTGAATCAACAATATACGAAGTAAAAGGTTCAGGAAAGGAAAAAGAAAGGGTCTCAACTGGCAGAGGAGTAAGCACAAGCGACCTTTCATATACTACAAGAAGACTTGTGGCAACAGTGGTTAAGTCCGATGATGTTGAGGATATTATAGATAGAATGAAAAAAGCTCTTGGCGGAGGAAGTGGAGCCGTGGTCATGATGCAACCTGTAGACGATTTAGTTAGACTATAGGCGAAGAGAAAGGAGACGATTACAAAGTTATCGGAAGCAGATGGGCAACTTGGAGTTAACATCTAATTTTGCATATCCCTTCTTCAGGCCCGACTTGATATTTCATAGGAATTGACGGTGATACATAAATGCCCTGCAAGAATATCTGTGGCAATTTTAAGACTGTCAAGACAGTGACTGGGAGTCCGTATCTTGAAGGAGAGAAATGGTGCGGAGCTTGCTGCATTTTTATAGAATGGGAGGGAATACATTGTCCCTGCTGTACGCGGAAGCTTCGTGTCAACCCCAGAAGCAAGAAAAGTTGGTGCTATGTGACGTTAAGGAACATACGACTTAGCCAAGATGACAATAAATCGGCAAAAATTCTTGGACACCATGACCGACATTTCACTTCGAAAGTAGCAAACAGCCATAGAGAAGAAGAAAAAATATTAATGATGAAGAGATAATGAAGGCTGGTTAAGACATGACATTTGGCAAGATTGGAGCCGTAATACTGCTTGTTTCAGACATGGAAACTTCCACAAGATTCTACAGAGATGTTCTGAATCTACCTATAAAGACCCAATCTAAAGATTGGACTGAATTCTTCAACAGAGAAACAGTCCTAGCGATTCATCCTGCCCACAAAACACAACAACAGTCAAGTGCACAAGGAAAGGTGCTAGTTGGCTTTATGGTCAGTGACTTGGAAGCAGAAGTTGAGCAACTTCAGAAGAAAAATGTCAAGTTCTTCAAAAGGCTTAAGGAGGAACCTTTTGGCAAGCACGCAATAATAGAAGACCCTGATGGTCACCTAATTTCATTGGCAGAAATAAAATCAAAAGGGGATGAAGGTTTTGACCTTATCGGTTTTTTTGGTGCAGAGTAGAGCCTCCAACTAAGCAATCTATAACTATTAGGAGTTATACTGAATAACTGAATAATTTTTCAGTATCCGCTATCCTCTATTGGACTATTTTCCGAAGTTTTTTCTGTCGTAACCCTCTACACCCTACAGTCTATATGCATAAAGTACAATCTTTTAATAAGCGTTGACCTCCAAATAAATAGAGAAATTGTTTGGATATTCTTCATAAGAAGGAAAAAGATGTATGTGAGCAGTGTGGCGAAAAATTCGCAAAGCATGAAGACCTAATTAGCCATGCTAGGCATATCCACCATCATCCAATAGTAAAATGTAATGAATGTGGCAAAGAATTCATTCATGAAAAAGATAGACTGCATCACGTCAGAGAAGAACATAAGAAGAAGGTCGAGAACAGACAACTCAAGAATTTGAATCAACGTGGAAAATAAGGAATCCTCCTACTTCCCAAATCGACGTTGACGTATGGAGGGGAAGGAGGGGAAAATCGAACGTCGTTCGTAGTACTAGTTACAGATTAATTAGACCTAGTAATGGTAATCTATTGGTTATGGTTATCAAGTACAAGCATATACCATATCTCATGTTTCAGCACAAGAACAAATCCGACTACTGACGTGTAAAATATTTGTATAAATATTAAGAAATTGTATAATTATTTGTTGTTCCGCGCAATACACCATAAATAGCAATTTGTATTATAACTGAATGATCTATGAGTGAATTTGCATATTTTCGCTTTATGAGCAATAACATGCTAACTGTTGAGGAACAGCAACACAGGGAAGAGATCATTACACTTACCGAGCAAGTCCTTGATGCCAAAGGTTTAGAATGTGATTCTAAAATATCCAAAATATCTCAAGAACAATTGAGAGAAATACTTGAGGAAGTTAGAAGACTCCGGAAGAGGAACAAAAAGAAAATTGAAGAAGGTAGTGAGGATAACAGCAAAAAAGAGGAACTTGATATTGTTGCTATAGGCTAGTAATACAAAGTCAATAAAAAGGAGTAGCCCCGTTAAGCTCATTAATTCATTGAGTCTATCTTGTCAAGGGTTTTCTCTTAGAACCTTCTGGGACCTTCTAGCAATATTTAAGGTAGCTATCTTTTTTGTAATTACCTGATTGGCAAATCAATAGCCCTTAGATACAAGAAAGAATAGGGCTAATGATATTAAAGTATTCTAAAGGTTAATCAGAAAGGTGCCCGGAGTTAGTTAGTCTCAGCACTCCTTATCTGATGTAGTCCTCAGCTTTGCCTCGTTGTTTTCCGTTGAATTACTCTCTTTGGCGTTGGTTTCACTTGGATAATCATTTATCAAGCTACTGGAATCTTCCCCATTTCGTGGAGCTGCAGCTTTTGGCCGACCTTCAGGTTTTGTGAAGTCATAGATCGGTTCAGGGTTTCGATCCTTTCCTACAGTTTCTAAGCCCTTGTTCTTGACTTCGTTATATCTTTTCGTAGCCTTTTCACTCATAAGCCACTGATTATATTTGCTTCATATGCCTTATTTAGATTGAATAATGACTCTTGCACTCGGCTAACTGAAGGTATCTCTGATCTTTATTGAAGTCAAAAGCTTTGGCATCGACAAGTCGAACCTGTTTACCAAAGAGCCATCTAACAGTTGGCAAAAAGAATAGTTCTTTACAGCAAAACACTTTCTAAATTACTCGAATGCGATTAAAGCCTTCAATATGCTTAATGGCATAGAGTTTCAGCAACCGCTCACTTCCAATAGTCCCTTCATATTCATCATTAGGTCTTCTATGGTTAGAGCATCTTTCTTACGTTCATACCCTGTACATGGTAGTGCAGTTATGACATACCGCGGTATATTCCTTTAAGACTCATAGGGAATTACTGTCCAGCCAAAAATGACTTCCTTTACCTGGTTTTTGTTCTGTGATTTTTGTTCAACAAAATTAAATTCATCAAAAATTAATTAATACCTGGTTTGTGATTGATAAGTAATGCAAAGAGATAGTAACATAACAAATTCTGTCGAAATAGTCAACGTTCCCCCTGCAGAAGATAATGAAGTATTTGACGAAGTAGATATTCCCTCTGGAGCAACTGAACTTGATAAAAAAGATCTGCAGCGCCTTTTTCAAGGTAGAAATTTGGCTTTCATATCGACTTTATCAAAAGATGGATCACCACATATTACACCGATGTGGGCAGACATGGAAGGTGATGTAATCTTGATAAATACTTTTGAAAATTCTGCAAAAAGTAAGAACATAAAAAAAGATCCTAGAATAGCCATATCAGTAGTAGAGAGTAATAATCCATACAATATGGTCTCGATCAGAGGTAGAGTTATTGATCAAACAACTGAAGGAGCTGATGAGCATTTAAAGAAGCTTGCTAAAAGATATCTTGGTATTGGCAAGTATTATTATAGGGAACCTAATCGTAAGCGAGTTCTTCTAAAGATCAAGCCAGAGAAAGCAACGGGTCTATCAATTCATCCTGCTTTTTATTTTCTTGCTTATTCTCCCTGGAACAGACACAAGGTATAGAGTATGTAGCATATTACTAGATTTGACAGGCACCGCTTAACACACGATAGACGACCTTTAAAGCTCGCTGCCAGAGATGCTATTACTTGCAGTATCAAAATCCAGCCAAATCCGCCACATTCTTTCAGCATATACTTTCCAAACATTTCTAGTTGTGAGTCTATAGCCGACTATATTGGCAAAGCCCCCAACAGCAACTGGGAGCAAAAGTGGTGAATGAAGAATAAACAAGAGATTGATGCAGGATATTATTATTATGTGCAGTAATGGAAGAAGACCCTCAGAAAAACACCTTTGGGATATGGCAGGGCAAATAACTCTCTCACCATATTCTACTTTTTTGGAGAAAAACAAGATATTCTGATTATGTTAAGCAGGTATTAGGCAACGGACAATATAGTATTTGGAATTTAGAAAATCATAACATAATCTGCAAAGACAGCAGGTTGGATTATTGGACACTTTTAGAGCAAACGAAATGAGCTGTGAAAAATAAGGTAGGTAAACGAAGTTACATTATCTTCCTTATAGTTTTGTTTATGTCTTGCACAAAAATAGCTCGAAGGCAGATTATCATAACTCTTGGCTAGATTCTTCACACATTGTAAAATCCGTGCATGGCCATTCTAGATACAAGCTGCTGTCCTGACCATGGAGCTCCATATAAGCAAAATGTGTGTGTTTCAGAGATAATGTCGAAAAGAGAAAAAGAAGGCGAAGTTGAATCACAAAGTCGATACAGACTAGTCGCCTACATAGCGCCAATTGGCATCGTTACAGAAGGTTCAAAAGTCCAGCTTGACGGGAGCGAAAGTTACTTTGAGTATATTAACACTAATGATAAATTGCTAGAATCTGCAACTGCTACAAGACCCATTAAGTCCGAGGATGGAATATCTTTTTTATGGGAGCAAATGGAAGGCCCCCCGGTCACACTGGATGACAGCAACAGTGCAATTCCCTCATTTACTGCCCCTTATTTAGATCAAAGCAGTGCACCCAACAAAATCCATGTCATACTGAAATTTCAGCTAATCATTAGACAGAAGAAGAATGGTCTCACGAGCGAGCCATATCTAGAGCAGGTTGTTGTCAAAATTGCACAGAGGGCACTTGTCCTTCAGGGTGGAGGGGCACTTGGAGCATATGAGGCAGGAGTCTTTAGATCTCTTTACGAGGATCTAGCAAGAAAGAAAGAGGGTAATAACAGAATGATGTTTGACATAGTTGCAGGCACCTCCATTGGAGCAGTAAATGCAGCAATAATAGTTGGCACAATCTTGAAGTATAAGGGACATCATCCACAGGCGAGTCAGCCAGATATTTGGCAATATTCTGTACAACAGCTTGAAAAATTCTGGTCAGAAATATCAGATCCGTTGACTTTGATGCCAAACTGGATGCTTGATAATTCATTTTCTTCAAGCTTGCTGAGCAATTGGAAAAAGGCCAATGAACTTGGCGGCCTGATATTAAGCACCATATGGGATTATGGAAAGAGCACCGGAGGTGCTTTGATGAAGAATTACAACCGGATGATAGAAACAACGCAAAGGCAAATTGCTGATAGCTGGCCCTGGGATTGGCCCTACTTGATTGTATTCACAGAAGAATGGCCATATTTTAGGCCAATCAGCTGGAAGGGCGGCTGGAAGGAAGAGTGGCCCTATATTTCTGGCTATTTTTACTGGCCAGAGAACTATGGTTCACTTGCTTCATCAGAAGCTGCCCGAAGGTATTACGGCTATGTTGCTTCTCTATTTTATGGTGTGCCAAGGGTTCTCCTACCAGGCATTGCTCAGCCTGATATGAAATTTCCTTTTAGCCTCACTCCAACCTTTACCAGGTTTGATAATGGTCCACTTGCCAGAACGGTAAAAAGATACTGGGACTATGAAAAAAACCCAATAAAAACAAGTTTTGATAAGCGTGAGCCTCGACTTGTTCTGGTAAGTGTGGATATGCTAGATGCAACTACTGCTGTTGCGTTTGACAGTTATGCCAAACAAAATAACATCTGTGTAACGGAGTACGGAGACAATGAATTTAAGCACAGAATAGAATATGAAAAAGGAATCACAATTGATCATGTTATAGCTAGCATGTCTACGCATCTACGATACAAATATCCGGAAATGAAAGTGAAAAATAACGGCAAGAGTGCAGCAGAAAAAGAAGCAGAAGAATCTCGTTTGTTCTGGGATGGTGCATATCTCAGTAATACACCGCTTAGAGAACTTTTGCATATGCATAAACAATACTGGCAGGACGTAAGAAAGGAGACCGTTGAACTAGAAAGAGGTGGTAGCGGGAAGATAACCCTTGCTCCAGACCTAGAAGTTTACATTGTCAATCTATATCCTACCATTGAAAATGAAGTGCCCATAGATGCAGATGCCATTCAAGACAGAGAAATCGACATAAAGTTCCATGATAGGACGAAATATGATGTTAAAGTCGCAGAAATGACTACTGACTATTTGGAGCTAATTGAGAAGTTGATAAACATTGGATACAAGCATGCTGGGGAAGATTCTGCATTTAACGCCGACCTCAAAAAGCTTCTGAATGAAAAAACAAAAAGCAAAAAGCGAGCAGGAGAAAAAAGAACCTATAAAGATATTTTGGACGGAAGGGCAGACATAACCAAAGTAGTATATGTAGATCGCAGAGATGATGGCAATACAATTTTTGGCAAGGCATTTGAGTTTTCTTCAAAGACAATTAAAGAGCTGGAGACTGCAGGCTACCACGATGCAAAGTTAGCATTACAGGCAGCATTACTACGAAATGCAATTACCGATTTACATGACAAAAGTATCCTGACTGAACATGAAGCAAGTTCACTTGAGCAAAATCTGTCTGCAGCAATGGTATATGCTAAACATCAGGACCTACAAAAAGCAGTGGGTGCTCTTGATGGCCTGATAGAAGAAGTAGGACACGTTTCAACGGATAAAGAGCCCGCAGTCAAGAATACGATATCAGAAATAGCCGAGTCTGCGCTCTTGTTACAAGAGCAACTAACGCACCGCAGTTAGATGGCTGAGATAACAAGGAAGGAACATCAACAAACCTGCACCAACAGACCGCATGGCCCTAAGGAGTATATGCTCCTAGTCTTGGATTCTGAAAAAAGTGTTCATGCTTGTCTGGACTTTCTTTTTTCCTTGCGCAACTCACCTTGAATCCAAAGGTTTTCAAATATCGTAGAGTAAGTTAACACAGTCGATTCAGTGTTGGAGTATGTGGCCAGCCCTATTGCATCGTACAAATCTTCTTTTGCTCCATCTTTCAATTCTATGGCAAGAGACAGTGCCTTGTCAACCACAATAACCAAGAGCATTGTATGAAAAGCTCTTTGGAGGGGCTGAATATCCATCGATTCTCTATTTCTTCGCAATTTTTCTATTTCCGCAGATACCCAGCCGTCTCTGCCAACCAATAGCCTGACTTTTACGTTCCGTTCTCGGGCAGCTTCTATTAGCAACTGGGGCAGCCCTAGATGTTCTTGTATTTGTAATGCTTTGGCAGTTGGAAGTATTATCAAAATCTCCTCGGAAGCAGATTTGACGAGGTCAAAAGCGCGCTTTTGCGTCTCTGCTGGATCTCTTATACTGTCTATGATTTCCCTAATAACGCCATGCTCTACTTCCTTTATTCTCTGCTTGGCAGGTATTGCGGCATTGTTAGCCCATAGAGAGTCGAAGATGTATTGCCCCTGCTCTATCATTTCTTTTACGTTGCTATAGATAACCTGTGTTAGTGGTGTTGCTTCTTCTAGCATCGTAGTGGCCATGAACTCTATTTCGCTTACAGCAAGGCCACCCTTAACCCCGTCTAAATGACGAAGCTCATCGACAATATTCATCAGCTGTTTGCAGTATTCGATATTCTCGCTTGTAATTTCCGTCAGTAGTCTGACCTTCCCACCTCTTCTTCTTATGCTGTCATATCCATTTCTGTATTCTTCAACATTGATGACGATAGATGGAGCTCTATGATCAAAGTAAATATCCATCTTCTTTTTTACATTAGACATAAA
>Ga0075420_100004002_pt1 | contig 12900 bp, 14 predicted proteins | sample SoiMetdeltSBSDD4_FD_75296 | JGI IMG/M metagenome (GOLD analysis project Ga0075420, IMG submission 75296) | Bulk soil microbial communities from a Populus tree surrounding site in Tennessee, USA - Soil MetaG P. deltoides SBSDD4 | ecosystem: Environmental > Terrestrial > Soil > Tree plantation... | reverse complement strand
GGTGTCCGACGGTTGAAGTTGACGCTGGCGGTCGCGGTGGACGGGCCGCCGCGCGTCGCCATGAACACGAGGATGCCGCCGCCGATCATGACGAGGATCACGAGCGGCGCGGCCCAGAGGAGCCACCCGGGGCCGCCGGGGCGGTTGGGGTCGAGTTCGAGGTCGCGCGGCTCGTGGAAGGTGGGGCCGTCAGTCTGTGGGGGAGGTGGTGGCGGCGGGAACGCGGGGGGCGGCGCGGCACTGATCGGCGGCGGTGGCGGGTAAGGAGCGGCCATCGGCTGCACGAAGGGCGCCGGGGCCGTGCCGAGCGCGGGGGGCATCACCGGGGCGACGGGCACCGGCGGCGGCGCGAAGCCCGGCGGCAGCGCGGGCAGGTGCTCCCCCGCCGGCACCGGCACGACCTGGCGCGGCGGAAGCGGGGGCGGCGCCGGCATGGGCGCGGCCATGGGCGGCGGAGCGCCGAGCGGGCTGCCAAACGGGCCGCCTGCGGGTGAGCCCCCGGCCGACGGGAATGCGGGATCGGACATGCGCGCGCCTCCGGCAGGGCGCACGGACCCCCGCGGCCACCCACACGGGCCGACACTGCGGGCGCGGCACCCCCGCTTCCCATCGGCAGAATCAAGTGGCGGCCGAAGGTCCGATCATGTGGTAGAGGATGCCGCGCTGGCCCCTGGCGTGGTGCGGGCGGTGCGGCGTCGAAACCGCTTCGCGTATTTGGTGGGCCTGGTTGCGGAAGTAAACCGCAAAATGCCGGGAGGGTGGTTGCGCGATAACTCACCTTGCGGCGCGCCGGATCGGCGGAGATTTGTCCGGCGGTTCCGGCGGTTCAGGCGGTTCAGGCGGTTCAGGCGGTTCAGGCGGCCGATTACCGCTTCTTCGCGTCGGCCTTGACGAACTTCTGCCCCGCCGGGCAGTGGGGGAGGAGGGGGCACTCGGTGCACCGCGGTTTGCGCGCCTGGCAGATGGCGCGGCCGTGGTGGATGAGCAGGTGGGACCACATCGCCCACTCCTCCTGCGGGACGATCCGCATGAGGTCCTGCTCGATCTTGACGGCGTCAACAAGGTGGTCGGTGAGGCCGAGGCGGTTGGAGACACGGGTGACGTGGGTGTCCACCGTCACGCCGACGTTCTTGCCGAAGGCGTTGCCGAGGACGACGTTGGCCGTCTTGCGGCCGACGCCGGACAGATCGGTCAGCTCCTCCATCGTCTGCGGCACCTGCCCGCCGTGCTTTTGGACGACGGCGGTTGCCATGCCGCGGAGGCTCTTCGCCTTGTTGCGGTAGAAGCCGGTGGGCTGGATGTCCTTTTCCAGTTCTTCCTGCGCGACGGCGGAGTAATCCTTCGCGCTGCGATACTTCTTAAAGAGGGACTTGGTCACCTGGTTCACCCGCTCGTCCGTGCACTGGGCGGACAGGATGGTTGCCACCAGCAGCTCCAGCGGGGTGCGGAAGTCGAGGCTGCACTTTGCGTGCGGGTACGACTGCTTGAGGATTGGAAGGATGTACTTCTCGACGCGCTGACGGCGCTCGGCCCACTTTTTCGATTCCGCTCGCGGCATGGGCTTAGCCCCCCGCCTGCGGGTTCGGCTGGACCTGTGTGGGCTGCCCGGCGCGGGGGGTGATGTTGCCGCTGAACAGGATGAGGCCCAGGAGCAGGAACAGCACCGACATGATCAGGACGAGGCTGCGGCGCTGGCCGCGGTCGAACTGGTCGAGGGCGGGGTTGGCGACGTCGGGCTCGTCGGCGTGCTCGATGAACTGCTCGCGGTGCCGCCAGATCTGCGGCCAGACGACCCACGCGTCGAACGCCGCCAGCCCCCCCGCCGCGATGATCAGGGACATTCGGATGACCGCGGCGGTGCGGTTGGGGCCGTTGATGTTGGCCAGGAAGAAGTGCGCCCCCGTCGCCAGCAGGAGCGCCCCGGCGCAGATGACCTGCATCGGGCCGATGCGGACGAGCAGGTTCCCCACGACCGAACCGGCCAGTAACGTCCCATGCTGTCCCTCGAGGTTCACGCTCAGGACGTGGGGGAGGACGGGGTTGGCGTCGCGGACGGTGCGGAAGATGACGGGCGCGGCGATCGCGACGAACAGCACGCCGCCGAACCACGTCGCCAGTGCCAGCCAGTAGACGATCTGCACGAGCTGAAACCAATCCGCCCGGGACATGGCGGCGGATCATAGGGGGCGAACGCGAAACGCGGAAGGAGCGGCCATCAACGCCCGCACCGTTCATCCCCCGCCGTTGACCCACGTCCCCTTCCCGTCCTCCCACACTTCCTTCTTCCAGATGGCTGCCTCGGCCTTGAGGGTGTCGATGAGCCAGCGGCAGGCGTCGAAGGCTTCGGAGCGGTGCGGGGTGGAGACGGCGATGAGCACTGACGGCTCTCCCAGGGCCACACGCCCGGTGCGGTGAAGAAGCGCCAGCCGCAGGATCGGCCAGCGGGCGCGGGCGCGGGCGGCCAGGTCCTCGAGCTGCCGCGACGCCATCTCCGGGTACGCCTCGTAATCGAGCGACGTCAGTTCCACCCCGTCATCCCGCGTTTCCGCGCGGGTCGTTCCAAGGAACACGCAGATCCCCCCCGCCCGGCCGTCTGTCACGAAACCGACGGCCGCCGGTACGTCTAAGGGGTGGGGCTGAAGGCGGATCATGTCCTCGGACACGGCTGCGTCCTATACCACGTTCTCGCACCGCTTGCGCGACTGCCGCCGCAAGATCGCCACCGCTGCGGCAACTGTCCCGGTGGTGATGGAGGACCGGAGCGTGCCACCCGAGCCGCAGCCGCGCCCGCAAGGCCCGCAGTCTCGGCCGGATGGCTCCGACGGCCCCGCTGTCCGCGCCAAAGCTGTCGACTGGGCCGCCGCCCTCCAGGACCACGCCCGGTGGCTCCGTCGGGTGATCCTGACGCGGCTGGGCGAGCGGCAGGCGGTGGACGAGGTGATGCAGGAGGTGTGCCTCGCCGCCGTCGCGCAGCCGGCCAGGTCCATCGACGCCGAACGGGTCGGGGCGTGGCTGTACGGGGTGGCGGTCCGCCAGACGCTGCTCTACCGGCGCAAGTCGGGCCGGCGGCGCAAATTGATCGACGCCGTCGCCCGCTTCTCCGGCACCGTCCGAGGGGGCGACGACGGCGAAGGCACTTCCCGCGGCGGCGACCCGCTCGGCTGGCTGCTGTCGGCGGAGCGCGGCGAACTGGTGCGGCAGGCGCTGTCCCGCCTCCCGCCGCGCGACGCCGACGTGCTGGTCCTGAAGTACACCGAGCAGTGGAGCTATCGCGAGCTGGCCGAGCACCTGGGCACGACGGAAAGCGCCGTCGAGGCGCGGCTCCATCGCGCCCGCCAGCGCCTGCGCCACCAGCTCGCCAAGCTCCGACTCGACGAGGACAACCCATGACGACCGACACGCGAACGAGTGCGCCGCCCGGAGGGATGACGATAGACGACCGGCTCCTCGACCGGCTGGTGGACGGTGAACTGGACGAACCGCGGCGGACGGCCCTGCTGCGGTCGCTCGACGGGACGCCGGACGGGTGGAAGCGGTGCGCCCTGGCCTTCCTCGAAGCTCAGTGTTGGCAGCAGGCGATGCGGACATCATCTGGACAGGCAAGGAACGCTGTCGTTTCCGCGGCACGGCCGACGCCGTGGGCGATGACGCTGCCCCGCCGCATGTTCGGCCTGGCGGCGGCGGTGCTGCTCGCGTTCGGCGTCGGCTTCTTTGCCCGGCCGGGTGCCACCAGCGACCGGGGCCGGCTTGCGCATAACGCCCGCAGCAATCACAGCGACACCTCACCTGCCCTCGCCTTCCGTCCTGAGGGGTGGCTGACCACTTCCGATGAGGACGGCCGGCCGGTGCCCGTTCCGCTGTTCGCCGCGGCCGGCGGCGCCGAACCCCCCGCGCTCTCCAACCAGTCCGCCATCCCGGAATACCTGCGGCGGCAACTTGAGCGGGAGGGGTATGAGGTGCGCAACGCCCGCAAGCTTGTGTCCGTCGCCCTGAAGGACGGCCGCACCGCCACCGTGCCAGTCGAGACGGTGCAGTACCGGTTCGTGGGCCAGCGCGTTTACTAACTCAACACACGAAGGAGAAGCCGTGTCTCACAAGACAATCCTCACGTCGGCGTCGGCCGTAGCGGTCGTTCTGTTGTCGATCTCGTCCATGGCCCTGTCAGACAACCGTGAGACGAAGAAGCCCGCGCCGCAATCGGTACCGGCGGCGGACGCGCAAAGGGAGCTGACCGTCCAAGGCCTTCTGGTCGATGACGTGAACAAGCTCGCCCTTGCCCTTGACCCGGCGCAGGCACGGCAACAGGCGGTGAACCACATCCGCTCCCACGAGGCGCACGCCAAGGCCATCTACAACATGGAGCAGTGCAAGACCTGCCACGCGCCGGCGCCGTCTTACGTGGAGCTGGTCAACACCTTCCATGCCGCGGCCGGCGACGCCGCCAACGGGCCGTGGCTCGGCGTGGCGGTGGGCCCGGCGGACGACGTGCTGCGGGCGCAGCTCCGGCTGCCGGAGGGGACGGGGCTGGTCATCACCGAAGTGATGGAAGGCGGGCCCGCGAAGTCGGCGGGCGTCGAGGCGCACGACATCCTCCTGTCCGTCAACGGCCAGCCCGTGCCGACGGGGGAGGCGCTCACGGGGATCGTCCGCGGGCACGCCGAAGGCACGGGGCCCATGACGCTCTCGCTGCTGCGCGCCGGGCAGCGGCAGGAAAAGCAGGTCGCGCCGCAGGAGCGGCCGGGGCGGGAAACGCATTACATCGCCTGGGTCGGCGCGGCCGAGGAGTACCGGATCGGCGTGGACGTGGCCGAGCCGGACGCGACGCTGCGCAAACAACTGCGGCTGGCGGAGGGCGGGCTGGTGCTGACGACCGTCGCGGGCGACTCGCCGGCGGAGAAGCACGGGCTGAAGGTGAACGACGTGCTGCTCTCCGCCGGCGGCAAGCCGCTGAAGCAGCAGCCGGACCTGTCGGCGGAGGTGCAGCGGGCCGGGGCGGCCAACGCGCCGGTCGAGCTGGAGCTGCTGCGCGGCGGCGTGACGCTGAAGATCGGGGTGACACCGCAAAAACAGGCGGCCGGCGCCGCATCGGTCTCGCAGCTCGCCGCCGATTATCTGGCGTACACGCCGCGCGGGCTGACGCTGGTCCAGCCGGGGATCGTGTACGACACGTCGGCGAACATCGCGGGCGTCAAACCCGCCGACCCGGCGAAGCGGCTGGAACAGATGACCGCGCAGCTCGACGAACTCCGCAGGTCCATGGATGCGCTTCGTGCGGAGATTGAAATGGGGAAGGAAGGGACGAAGGAGAAAGCCGAATAGCGCCCCGCCAGAGTTTGGCGCAGGATGCGGCCCGGTTATCGCACCCGGGCCGCATCCTGCTCCGGTGGAATGAAAGTGTCGGGGGCGGCGTTAGTACGCCACCGAAATCCCAACCTTACCGATCACGTCCCAGTCGTCGCCGGCGTTGAGGTCGTCCAGGGTCTCGGCGAACAGGTGGATGTACTGCACCGAGCCGGTGAGCGTCCACGTGCCGTAGTCCTCCGGGATGAACGCCATCGGGACGCCGGCGGTCAGGCCAATGCTGCCGTAGCCCAGGAACGTCTCGTCGCCGCCGTCGTCGAAGTAGTAGTCCTTCAGGCTGAAGCCGACGGTGACCGGCACCGACAGCGACACGGGGTAGCGGCCGTCCTCATTGACGGTGTACACCCCGGGGTTGATGCCCACCTCGCCGTACCAGTCCTCGCTGCCGTTCTCGTCGTTGGTCTCGGCGTACACCCCGATGTACGGCTTGAGCGCGAACGGGAGCTTGTCCTCGGCGAAGTCGGCGTCGTCCCAACTCAGCTTCACGCCCAACTCCTGGATCGTGTCGAACGCCCCGCCGGGGTAGGTGTAGGCGGTGTAGATGAAGCCGATGGTGAACGGCGCGATGCCCCAGTCCACTCCGGCAACGAAGTCCGACTCGTACCACTGGCCCGGCGCGCCGGGGTCGGCCAGCGTGCCCACCTCGTGGATGCTATTCCATGTGCCGACGTAGGCGGTGACGGTCTGCTCCTCGCCCTCGTGCAGCTTCACGTAGAGGTTGGCGTAGGGCTGGAGGATGACCCCGGTGTCCTCCTGGTTGTAGCCGCGGAAGTAGTAGGCGGTGGTCAGGTCGATGCCGGCGAGGACGGAGAGCTTGCCGGTGTTCGGCCCGGTGTCCTCCTCCTGCTGCTCCTGGACCGCCTCGACGGCCTCGCGCTCCGGCTCCTCGACCTTCGTCTGGTCCTGGGCTTCCTGGGCCAGGACGAGCGTCGGCGCGGCAACCATCGCGGCGCAGACCAGACCCTTCAAGAGACGCTTCACATTGCCTCCTTCGGCGCATGAATGGGATTGGGATACCGATAGAACGATGACGGCCGGTTCGGGCGGAACGCTTTTTTGCGCCACGCCGCCTCCGGCGACCTGAACAAATCGGGTGCCAACGTCCCGGATCGCCCGAAAACGACCCAACCACCCGGAAAACGCACCGAGGCGGGCTTTGCTCCCCACCGATCCTTGCGACCGGCCGCCCACACCTTAAGCAATTCCTAACCCGCCCACCCCCCTTTGTCGAAAAACACGGCACCTGTCGCCACCCCCCCGCACCCGGCCAGGCGGTGCACCTGCGGTGCACTTTTACCTTTGGGCGTCGTACAACTGATGCGAGAAACGTATAGTTTGTGGCCGAGCCACGAGTTAGAGCGGAAAGGGAAGCGAAAGCGGCGATGAACCGAGTCTGGCAACAGCCCCTGCCGAAGATCTACAACGAGCTGTCCGAGGCCGAGCTGCGCCTCCGCATTGAGGCCGCCCGCGAGGCGCTGGGGCCCAGGCTGGCCATCCTCGGCCACCACTACCAGCAGGACGCCGTCATCGACTTCGCCGACTTCACCGGCGACAGCTTCGAGCTTTCCCGCAGGGCCGCCGACCAGAAGGGCATCGAGTACGTCGTGTTCTGTGGCGTGCACTTCATGGCCGAGTCGGCCGACATCCTCACCGACGAGCGCGTGCGGGTGATCCTGCCCGACCTCGGCGCCGGCTGCTCGATGGCCGACATGGCCAACCTTGACCAGACCCTCGACTGCTGGGCGCAGCTCCACGAGGCCTGTCCCGACCAGACGATCGTGCCGATCACCTACATGAACAGCTCGGCGGCGATCAAGGCCTTCGTCGGCGAGCACGGCGGCGCCGTCTGCACCAGCAGCAACTGCCGCAACGTGCTCGAATGGGCGCTCAAGGGCGGCGCCACAGGTGGCACGGGCATCCTGCCCGTGTCAAATGTCGCCCGACACGGGCAGGATGCCCGTGCCACAAAAACGAAAATCCTGTTCTTCCCCGACCAGCACCTCGGCCGCAACACCGCCTACGCGATGGGCTACCCGCTCGACAAGATGGTCGTCTGGGACCCGCGCCAGGACCTTGGCGGCAACGACGAGCAGTCGTTGCGCGACGCCGACTTCGTGCTGTGGAAGGGCCACTGCTCCGTCCACGCCCTGTTCCGCCCCGAGCACGTGGACGACGTGCGGCGGAAGTACCCGGACATGAAGGTGATCGTGCACCCCGAGTGCAAGTGGGAGGTCGTCCAGAAGGCCGACATGGCCGGCTCCACCGCCTACATCGTGAAGCAGATCGAGGCGGCCCCGCCGGGCAGCGAGTGGGCGATCGGCACCGAGGTGCACCTGGTCAACCGCCTGAAGAACCAACACCCCGAGCAGAAGATCATCGTCCTCAGCGATTGCCAGTGCCTGTGCACGACCATGTACCGCATCGACCTTCCCCACCTGTGCTGGGTGCTGGAGAACCTGGTGGACGGGAACGTGGTCAACGAGATCAGGGTCGACGCCCACACCCGCAATTGGGCGACGGTCGCCCTGGAGCGGATGCTCGCCATCAAGGGCACCGGCAACCCGATCGGCAAGCAGCAGCCGGTGGGGACGACGGTGGATTGATTGCTATGGCGAGCCGCCTTCGTCTCCAGCCGCTGCGGTTGTCAATCGGCTGGAAAGTGGCATGGAATAGCTTCTACGAGTTGGATCCGCCCACGGACCGCAAATCTGGTGACTGGCTCTACTTCTCCGAAGACCTCCTGCTCCTCGCCAACACTTCGGCACGAGTGCTGCTCGATGTGAGCTGGCGTCCTTACGGGCGAAAGGGTCGCTTTGTGTTGTCAGTCGTTAACTGGCTGGGCGTGGGCGAGATGCCGGAGCAGTGGGAACGGCCGATGATTCAGGTTCGGACGCGCAGCCGCAAGCGCGTCGTCAGACAGCTGGACGCCTGGCTAGACCCGGATCGGGATTGGGCAGCCCTTAAGCGGCGGGCGCGGGACGCGCAAGCTGAGCCGCTCCGGGTGACGTACGTTCGAAGCCAGAAGCTCTACGAGGCGACGGTGGACTAGACCCGCACACCAGGGCCGACGGTTTCAAACCCGCTGAAAGGTTCGCAGCCCTCCGCGCTCGTCACGTATGATGGAGGTGACCATGAACATCGTCGTCGCCATCACCGGGGCCAGCGGCGCGCTTTACGCGCAGCGGTTCATCCAGGGGCTCGTGGCGGCGGGCGTGCACACGCACCTTGTCGTCTCGCCACTTGGCCGGCGGCTGCTGCACGACGAGTTGGGCATGGAGACGGTGGACCCCGCGGCACTCGCCGGAACCGGCGAAGCCGACCACCGCATCACCCTTTACAACTACAACGACGTCGGCAGCAAGCTCGCCAGCGGCTCGTTCCTCCACGACGGGATGGTCATCGTCCCGTGCAGCAGCAACACCCTGGCCCAGGTCGCCCACGGCCTCGGCGGGAACCTCATCTCCCGCGCCGCCGCCGTCACCCTGAAGGAGCGCCGCCGGCTCATCATCGCCCACCGCGAGATGCCCCTGTCGCCGATGGACGTAAACAACTACAAGCTCCTCAGTGACGCCGGCGTGATCCTCGCCCCGACCAACCCCGGCTTCTACCTCAACCCCACAACGGTGGGCGAAGTGGTCGACTTCGTGGCAGGCAAGCTGCTCGACCTGATCCACGTGCCCCACGCCCTCGACACCCGCTGGGACCCCAAGAACCTCCGCCCGCCGGCCGAGGTGCGGAAGATGGACTGAAGCATTGCGGGAGCGCGGATGGACATTGTTCAAATGCGCATCAACGACAGGGTGCTCGTCTTCGACGAGCGCCGTTGCCGATTCCGGATGAGCCCCTGGCGCCCCGACGCGGAGGGGGTTGACCTCTGCTTCGAATACCCGGCATTCCTGAACAAAGATGGCTCCAACGGGGTCCTGTGGAAAGTGATGTCGATCCGCATCACGCCAGATGAGGGAATGACACTAGACCTCGAAGATGGTGATGAAGTCGAAATCGAGTTGTCGGCAAAGGAGCAGGATGAGGTGACATTGCTCATGCGGCTCCCGGAAGGGTGGGACTGGGAGGCTGAGCCACGATCTCCGGAAGCGGATCAGGACGAAATCAGTAGCGATGAGGCGTCCGATTCAGCGTGAGGTAGGCTGCGTCGCAGCCGTTGCAGTGGCCGGCGGCGCGGTGAAGAGATTGAGCGACTGCTTGAACGTCTGCGTGACGCCCCACGCGGCGGGGACGCCGACGATCATCCAAGAGACGACAAGCATCGGCAGGTTGTTCACCTTCGGCTGGCCGTAGTCCAGTTGCACGGCGTCCTTTGTTTCCATTGGCTACTCCTGTCCCGCCGGCGCGGGTTGTGCGGCCTGAACGGGAAAGCCTCCCGTCGCGGCGTCCGCAGGACGTGCAGGCCCCGTTTCGGCGGCGAAGTACCGGTCGCTGACCGGCCGGACCATCAGGTTCGCGAGGAACCCGATCACCAGCAGCGCGGCCATCACGTACAGCACGAACGAGTACGCGTTCGCCGGCGGCACGCCGCGCTGTTCGATCTGGTACTTGCGGAGGTAGTTCACCAGCACCGGCCCGAGTATCCCCGCCACCGACCACGCCGTTAGAAGCCGCCCGTGGATCGCGCTGACGTAGTTCTTGCCGAACATGTCCTTGAGGTACGCGGGAATGGTGGCGAACCCCCCGCCGTACATGCTCATGATGACCGCCGCCGTCAGCACGAAGAGCGTCAGACTATTCAGTCGGTGCGAGCCGGTGTTCGGCAGGAACACGTACAGCACAAAGCCGAGGCCGAGAAAGATCATGTACGTCGGCTTGCGGCCGATGTGGTCGGACGTGCTCGACCAGAAGAACCGCCCGCCCATGTTGAAGAGGCTCAGCAGCCCGACGAACCCCGCCGCCGCCGCGGGCGTGACCCGGCCCCGGAACATCTCCTGCACCATCGGCGACGCCTGCTCCAGGATGCCGATCCCCGCCGTCACGTTCATGCACAGTACCACCCAGAGCATCCAGAACTGCGGCGTGCGGATTGCGGTGGTCGGGTCGAGATTGCGCGTCGTGATCATCGCGCTCTGCTGCTTCGGCACGTACCCCGCCGGCGCCCACCCCTCCGGCGGCACGCGGACGAGGAAAGCGCCGAACATCATGAAGCAGAAGTAGATCACCCCCATCGCCACCATCGCCTCGGCCACACCGTTGTCCGCAGGGTCGGCGAAGTAGCCCATGAGCCGCACGGCCAGCGGCCCACCGATCATCGCCCCGCCGCCGAAGCCCATGATGGCCATTCCGGTCGCCATGCCGGGCCGGTCGACGAACCATTTGATGAGCGTCGAGACGGGGGAGATGTACCCCAGCCCCAGCCCGATCCCCCCGATGACGCCGTAGCCGAGGTACAGCATCCAGAGCTGGTGCAGCCAGACGCCGGCGGCGGAGATGAAGAACCCGGCCCCGAAGCAGCACGCCGCCGCGAACATTGCCTTGCGCGGCCCCTCGCGCTCCACCCACCGGCCGAACACCGCCGCCGAGATGCCCAGGAACGCCATCGCCAGGCTGAAGATCCACGCCAGCGGCGGCTGCTCCCAGTCCCGACCGGGGACGTGGTGGTTGACGCCGATCACCTGCGTCAGCGGGATCTTGAACACACTAAAGGCATACGCCTGCCCGATCGACAGGTGCACCGCCAGCGCCGCCGGCGGCACGAGCCACCGGCTGAATCCGGGCGGCGCGACCGAGTGACTGCGGTCGAGGAAGGAGAGTGTGCTCAAGCATGCTCCGAAGTAGCCGAGTGACCGGACGTAAAACCACGCCGTCCGCAATATACACCGGCGCGGCCGACGGTCTAAAGAACGTGCAGTCACCGTGTCGCCAGCCCGTGCCGCAGTTGAGAGGTGCCCCGGAAAGATGACAATCGGCGCGATGCCGACGATCCTGATGATCGGCGCGTTCGACACCAAGGGGCCGGAGTACGAGTTCCTCCGCCGGCAGATCGTCTCCAGAGGCTGCGGGGACGTGACCGTCAACACCGGCACGCTCGGCACGACGGACCTGTTCCCCGTGGACGTGGAGGCGGACGAAGTCGCCCGCGCCGCCGGCGGCGACCTCGCCGCCGTCCGCGAGAAGCAGGATCGCGGCGAGGCGATGAAACTGATGAGCGCCGGGGCGGCCGCCGTCGTACGCCGGCTGTACGAACAGAAGAAGTTCGATGGCGTCATCGGCATGGGCGGCACGGGAGGGTCGTCCGTGGTCGCGGCGGCGATGCGGGCGCTGCCGATCGGCGTGCCCAAGCTTCTGGTCTCCACCGCCGCCGGCGCAAACGCCGGGCCGTACGTGGGGCTCAGCGACCTGGTGATGATGCCCTCGATCGTGGACGTGGCGGGGCTGAACCGCGTCCTGCGGGTGGTGCTGACCCGCGCCGCCGGGGCGATCTGCGGCATGGTCGGCGCCGCCCCGCCGCCGCCTTCGGCCGAAGAGCGGCCCGTCATCGCGGCGACGATGTTCGGCAACACCACGCAATGCGTGAACGGTTGCCGCGAGGCGCTGGAGCGGCAGGGCTACGAGGTGCTCGTCTTCCACGCCACCGGGGCCGGCGGGCGGACGATGGAGATGCTCGTGGACCAGGGGCTGGTGGACGCCGTGCTCGACATCACCACCACCGAGTGGGCCGACGAAGTCGCCGGGGGGATCTTCAACGCCGGGTCGGATCGACTCAGTGCCCCCGGCCGACGCGGCATTCCCCACCTCGTGGCGCCCGGCTGCGTGGACATGGTCAACTTCGGCCCGATCGAAACGGTCCCGCAGAAGTACCGGGACGCCGGCCGGAAGCTGTACGAGTGGAACCCCTCGGTCACCTTAATGCGCACCAACGTCGAGGAGAACCGGCGGATGGGCGAGATCTTTGCGGAGAAACTCAACGCCGCCCGGGGTCCCGTCGCGGTGCTGGTCCCCCTGCGCGGCGTGTCCGTCCTTGACGGCGACGGCCAGCCCTTCTGCGACCGCGCGGCCGATCGTGCGATGTTCGACACGCTGCGCGCCAAGCTGCGGCCGGACATTCCGTACGTCGAACTTGACGCCAACATCAATGACGCCGACTTCTCGATGAGGGCCACCGAGATGATGCTTGGCCTGATCGGGGCCGCAAAAGGAAGGGGTTAACCACCGACATGGCATTCACCCGACAACAGGTCCTCGACCGCCTCCGCGCCCAGCTCGCCCAAGGGAAGGCCATTGTCGGCGGTGGCGCGGGCACCGGCATCAGCGCCAAGTTCGAAGAGGCCGGCGGCATCGATCTGATCGTCATCTACAACTCCGGCCGCTACCGGATGGCGGGCCGCGGGTCGCTCGCCGGGCTCATGCCGTACGGCGACGCCAACGCGATCGTCATGGAGATGGCCGCGGAGGTGCTGACCGTCGTGCGGAACACGCCCGTGCTGGCCGGCGTCTGCGGCACCGACCCGTTCAGGCGGATGGACCGGTTCCTCGCGCAGGTGAAAGAAATCGGCTTCAGCGGCGTGCAGAACTTCCCCACCGTCGGCC
>Ga0075420_100003998_pt1 | contig 12912 bp, 10 predicted proteins | sample SoiMetdeltSBSDD4_FD_75296 | JGI IMG/M metagenome (GOLD analysis project Ga0075420, IMG submission 75296) | Bulk soil microbial communities from a Populus tree surrounding site in Tennessee, USA - Soil MetaG P. deltoides SBSDD4 | ecosystem: Environmental > Terrestrial > Soil > Tree plantation... | reverse complement strand
CGCCTCCTCCGACAGGTAAGCGTTGCGCGAGGACAGCGCGAGGCCGTCCTGCTCGCGCACCGTCGGCACGCCGATGATCTTGGCCGGCAGATCGAGATCCCGCACCAACTGCGTCACCACCTTGAGCTGCTGATAGTCTTTCTCGCCGAACATCGCGAAGTCGGGCTGGCACTGCACCAAGAGCTTGCCGACCACGGTCGCCACCCCGGCGAAAAAATGCGGACGGAATCTGTCTTCGAGGCCGGCCTTGGCTGGCCCTTCGGGCACGATGCGGGTCGCGAAATCCGGCGGATACATCGTTTCCGTCGCCGGCGCCCACACCAGGTCGACGCCCAGTCCGGCGAGCGCCTCGAGATCGGCATCGAAGGTTCGCGGATAGGTCGCCAGGTCCTCCTGCGGCGCAAACTGGGCGGGGTTGACGAAAATCGAGACCACGACGCGCGCCGCCCGCCGCCGCGCCGCGCGCACCAGCGCAAGGTGACCGGCGTGCAGTGCGCCCATCGTGGGCACCAGCGCGACCCGCTCGCGCCGCTTGCGGAACTCGGCGACGGCGCGACGCAGCGCCGGAACGGTGCGCACCACGCGAGGGCGATGGGCCATGGTCTGCAGGTGTTGGTTAAGGGCGACGCTCTCCGCGGACGTTATCAAAGCGCCGCCGGCGGAGCCACGTGCTTAATTAATCATTAAAGCAGCGGCACGTTGATTCCGCGTCGCACGCGGATAGGAATGCGCCCTGAGGTAGCGTCATGTCGGTTGAGGCGAGCACGCGAAAGCCCGCGTCCGCGCACGTCGTCGTGCTCGGCAACGAGAAGGGCGGCTCGGGCAAATCGACCACCGCGATGCACGTGGCCGTCGCCCTGATGAATGTCGGGCAGCGGGTGGCGACCATCGACCTCGACTCGCGCCAGCGCAGCTTCACCCATTACATCGAGAACCGGCGCGCCTGGGCCAGGCATGCCGGCATCGACCTCAAGGTGCCGGTGCACTTCTGCGTGGGGCGCGGCGCCAAGCTCAAGCTCGACGAGAACGAGGCGATCGAGTTCGCCGGCTTCGCGGAGGCGATCGCCGCGGTCGAGCAGTCGCATGATTTCGTGGTCGTCGACACGCCGGGCACCGACAGCTATCTGACGCGGCTTGCCCATTCGATGGCGGATACGCTGATCACGCCGCTCAACGACAGCTTCGTCGATTTCGACGTGCTCGGCACGGTCGACGCCACCACCTTCGCGGTGACCGGCGAAAGCCATTATGCCGAGATGGTGCGCGACGCGCGCCGGCAGCGTCGCCTGATCGACGGCACCCGCATGGATTGGGTGGTGGTGCGCAACCGCCTGTCGATGCTGGGTTCCCGCAACAAGCGGCTGATCGGGGAGGGGCTGTCCGAGCTTGCCGCCCGGCTCGGCTTCCGCTGCGCCGACGGGCTTGCCGAGCGTGTCATCTACCGCGAGTTTTTTCCGCGCGGGCTGAGCGCGCTCGACAACCTCGACGAGGCGACGCTCGGCACCCGCCCGAGCCTGGCGCACGTCACTGCGCGCGACGAGGTCATGAGCCTGATCGCGACGCTGAAGCTTCCGCTCGACGCCCGCGGCCAGCGGCGGGCGGCGGCCCGCGCCGCGTGGTTTGCGGCGCTGCAAAACCCGCTCGAGGTCCACGACCTGATCGGGGAGTGAGCGGCCCGGGACAAGAGCGCGCAGGCATTGCGCCGGCGGCCGGTTATGGCCACCTTATGGGCGCTGGAAGCTGCCCATTGAAGGGCCTTGTCATGGCCGACGACCGCGCCGACAAAACTCCGACCAATCGCCGCGACCCGCCGACGCCGGCACCGGCGTCGACGCGCGCCGACATCGAAGCCTTCCTCGCCAAAGTGAAGGGCCTCGCGCCCTCGACCGAGCCAGGCCGGCGCGGGCGGCTGATCTTCGCGCTCGATGCGACCATGAGCCGGCAGCCGACCTGGGACACCGCCTGCCGGCTGCAGGCCGACATGTTCCTCGAGGCGGCCGCCATCGGCGGGCTCGATGTCCAGCTCGTCTACTATCGGGGCTTGAGCGAATGCCGTGCCTCGCGTTGGGTCTCGCAAGCGGAGCGGCTCGCCGAGCTGATGTCGCGCATCGACTGCCGCGGTGGCCACACCCAGATCGGCAAGATCATCGCCCACGCCAAGCGCGAGAGCCAAGGCACCAAGGTCCAGGCGGTGGTGTTCGTCGGCGACGCCATGGAGGAGAAGCTCGACGATCTCTGCCACGCTGCCGGCGAGCTCGGCCTGCTCGGAGTTCCGGCCTTCATGTTCCAGGAGGGCGCGGACGCGATCGCCGAGCAGGCGTTCCGCGAGATCGCGCGGCTCACGCGCGGCGCCTATTGTCGCTTCGATCCGGGCGCGGCCCACCAGCTCGCCGAGCTGCTGCGCGCGGCGGCGGCCTATGCGGCGGGCGGCATGCGCGCGCTCGCCGACCTCTCCGCCCGGCGCGCGGCGGGGGCGGTCAAGCTGCTCGAGCAGATGAGATAGGGATGTCTTTCGTCTTCGGCCTCGTGGTCCTGGCGCTCATCCTGTGGGGGCTGCACGCCTTTTCGCGCACCAATCCGCACACCCTCGCCATCGTTCTCAAGACCGGCGGCGGGGTGGGCGCGCTGGCGCTTGCCGGCGTGCTCGGCGCTCGCGGCCGGCTCGACATCGCCATTCCGCTCGGGCTCACCGGGCTGGGACTGCTGGGCTGGTTGCCCTGGAGCATCCCCGGCTTCGGCGACCGCACCCGCAAGAGCCCCGGGCAAACCTCGCGGGTGCGCGCCGCGTTCCTGGAGATGGAGCTCGATCACGACAGCGGCGCGATGCGCGGACGCATCCTCGCCGGCCGCCACGAAGGCGTCGCCCTCGACGCCCTCGATGTGCCCACGTTGGTCGACTTCCTGTCGGAAATCGACGAGGAAAGCCGCGCGCTACTGATGGCGTATCTTGACCGCCGCGCGCCCAGCTGGCGTGAGCACGCGCAGGGTGACGCGGCAGCGGGGCCGGGCCGCGCCTCGTGGAGCAGCGGCAAAATGACGGAAGAGGAGGCCTATCAGATCCTTGGCGTGCAGCCGGGGGCGAGCGCCGAGGACATCGGGCGCGCCCACCGCACCCTGATGAAGAAACTGCATCCCGACCAAGGGGGGTCGACGTATCTTGCGGCCCGGGTCAATGAAGCCAAGGACGTTCTTCTCCGCCGCCATCGCTGATGTACTCCTCAACGCAACACATCACCTGGCAGCTCCTGTCCAATACGGCTTCCTGTTGATCGACGTCAGTTCTTCATGGTCACGCATTCGACGTCGTTACGCTTGAGAAACTTGCAGGCCGCTTCCGCCTTGTCCTGGTCGAACCCGGCGAAGCGGGCGCGATAATAGGTCGTGCCCCCTTTCAGAACCGTTTCAGTGTAGGGATCGGCGCCAGCCACGAGCTTGGCGGCCTTGCTTTGCACCGTGCTCAGGCGTTGCTTGGCGTCCTGCTCGGCCGGATAGGCGCCGACCTGGATGATCCAGCCGCTGCGAACCGGCGGCTTTGTCGCGGCGGCGGCGGCGGCCGCGGCGGCAGGCGCAGGAGCTTGGGCCGGGGTGGCCGCGAAGGCGAGCGCCGGCGTTGGCGCGGGCGTCGGTGCGGCCTCGACCGTGGGCGCTTGCGGGGCGCGCGCCGGCAACGTGCCGAGCACGCCCGGGCGGGCGCCTGGCGGCGGCGGAGGCGGTCCTTCGGCCTTGGCCGGAGCTTCGACCTTCGCCGGCGCGGCGGTTTGGCTTGCGGGAGCGGGTGCGCTGGCCGGGGCGGGTGCGGCGGCTTGCGTGGTCGGGGCGGCCGCGGCGGCGGGCGAAGGAACATTGAGGGCCGCCAGCGATGCGGTCTGCGGGCTTGCTCTGACGGTCAAAGTCTTGACCAGAACCGGACGAATGGGCTCGGTCGAGCCGGTGGCGACCGGAGCCGCGTTCGCAGCGGCGGTCGGCTCGGCGCGCGGCGCGGCCGGCTCGGCCTTAGGCGCCGGTTCGAAGCGCACCGGCGCGCTGGTGGCGCTCGCCACCGCGTAGCGCGGCTCGGCCTTCGGCTTGGCCGCGACCTTCGGCTCGGGTTTCGCCTCCGCTTGGGCCGCGACCTTGGGCTCGGCTTTCGGCTCGGGCCGCTCGGCTTCGGCGACCATCGACGTGGTGCGCTTGGTCGAGGCGTGGGCGATGTGTTCGCTGATCAGCTCGCGCATGCGCGCATCGCGGCTGCCGGCGCTGCTGCCGCCCATGACGACGGCGACGACGTAGCGGTTGCCCCGGTTCACCGAGGTGACCAGATTGAAGCCGGAGGCGCGGATATAGCCGGTCTTGATGCCGTCGACTCCGTCGATGCGTCCGAGCAGCCGATTGTGGTTGGCGATCCACTGGCCGCGGAAGCTGAAGGAGCGGGTCGAGAAATATTTGTAGTAGCGCGGGAAGCGCTCCTGGATGGCGCGGCCCAGGGTGGACTGATCGCGCGCCGTCGTTACCTGATGGTCGTCCGGCAGCCCGGAGGCGTTCTTGTAGACGGTGCGGCTCATGCCGAGCGTAACCGCCTTCCTGGTCATCAGCTTGGCGAAGTCGTCTTCGTCGCCGGCGATGGCTTCCGCGACGACGACCGCCGCGTCGTTGGCGGATCGGGTGATGATCCCCTTGATCGCATCTTCGACCGCGATGGTGCTGCCGGCGCGCAGCCCGAGCTTGGTCGGCGATTGCGAGGCGGCGTGCTCGGACACCTTGAGCTGGCTGTCGAGCTTGAGCTTGCCGGCTTCGAGTTGCTCGAACAGCAGGTAGAGCGTCATGATCTTGGTGAGCGACGCCGGGTGCCGTTGCGCGTCCGGATTGGACGAGTGCATCACCGCACCCGAATTGCCGTCCACCACGATCGCCGCATAAGGCGCGGCAGTGGCGAGATCGCTTGACAGCGTCAGAAATGCAACAACCGAAGCAAAGCCGAACACGCCCCAACGAAGCCCGCCCGGGGCTCCGGTCCGGATCCGCAGCATGGTATTTCCCCCGTCCTCGTTCCCACTAGGCGCCCCAAGCGGAGCACCGACACCCCTGTCGTGCCGAGGTAGCGGCGATTGGACGTGCTAAAAAAGGCGGTTTTCTGAATATATCCCGGCCTTTTTGGCGCCCATCCCGTCCCCATTCCGAGCGTTACGCCGGCAATATCGACCGGTCCCCGGAGGCACAGTGGACGACGCTAGGGCAGCGCGATTGCGAAAGCGTTAACCGGCGAACCCCCGACGGTCAGGTCATATTGCACCGCAAAATAAGGCTTGACTTTTTTGTGCACTGCAATATATCCCGGCTGTCCCGGCTCAAGGGCTGGCGACAAGCGCGACGAGGGTCAAGACAATCGGCGGACGGCCGGGAGAGGTTTTCACATGGTCAAGAACATCGACGAACTGCAGCAGTTCGGGAAGAGCAATATGGACGCGACGGTGAAGTCGTTCGGATCGCTGTCGAACGGCCTGCAGGCGATTGCGGCCGAGATGGCGGACTACTCGAAGAGGGTGTTCGAGCAGGGCACCGCGGCGACCGAGAAGCTCATCGGCGCCAAGTCGCTCGAGAAGGCGTTCGAGGTGCAGAGCGACTACGTCAAGACGGCTTACGAGGGCTTCGTGGCCGAGGCCACCAAGCTCGGGGAGCTCTACACCGACCTGGCCAAGGAAGCCTACAAGCTCTTCGAAGGGCAGTGGAGCAAGGCTGCCTCCGTCAAGTGATTGGTAGCGTAGGCGTTCAGTAGCGTAAAAGCCCGGCTGTTGGCCGGGCTTTTTGTTGCGGGCACCTGAATGTGTCTACTGGCGCCGGTTTTACTTGGCGATGCGTAGATTGGCGAGGTTCTGGGCGATCGCGGTGAACACGTCGTTGAGCTGACTTGCCTGCTGCACGTCGAAGTACATGTTCGGGCTCGTGGCGCAGCTCCGCAGCAGGTCGGCATTGCCGTCGATCACGCGCACCGCGTAGATCTTGATATTTGCCGCCTTGATGTTCGCGCACACCGCCGCGGTGCGGGCGTCGATCTCGGACCGGGTGGTGATCTTCTTGTTGTTGACGTTGTCCCAGGCTTCGGTGTTGTCGCCGTCGGTGAGGATGATGATCACCTTGTCCAAATCCGGAGCCGGAGCCGCGGCTCCAGTGTACGGCGTATTGGAGGTCAGCGCGTGCCACGCCCAGACCAGCCCGATGGTGACGTTGGTCATGCCGTTCGGGCTCATCTCGTCGACCTTGCTGTTCAGCCTGTCCCAGTTGTAGCTGAGCGGCATGGCCTTGGCGATGTCGCCGCAATCGTAGACCGGATAGAGCGTCTTCTTGTTCCCCGTGGTCGGTGAGGTGTCCTGCACGTCATAGGGCTGCGCGCGGTCGCGGACGCAGCCTTCCCAATAATCTTTCCAGTTGTCCTTGTTGCAGCCGCTGCCGCTCCTCCAGCCATTGCAGTCGATGCTCTCGATGTCGAACCAGTCCCTGTCCTTGTAGTTGGTGCCGATATTGACCGTGGTGTCGAACGGGATGATCGCCACCTTGACGTCGCCGTCCTTCTTGGCGGCCTTCTTGAGCACGTCGAGGAGCGAATGGGCGGCGGTCTTGAGGTTGCTCATCTTGCCGCTGGACGCCATCGACCCGGTATTGTCGAGCGCGAGCGCAAGCTCGAGCTTCTTGATCCCCCACAACACCTCCGACGTCACGTTGACCTTGAGCTTGTGCTGGCCGAACAGCTTCGTGAAGGTGGTGGCAACCTCGCCGGTGCCGGCCACGTCGATCCGGAAATTGCCCTGCTCCGGGCTTGTGAAGACGGGCGTGATCGAGATGTTGAAGACGTCGGTGCGGTTGAACAGCGCCTTGAAAACATCCATGGCCCTTGCGTTGAGCTGCGCGGTGTTGAGCGCCAGCGCTTCTTTCGACAGCATCAGGGCCGTGGAGTCGACCGCCGCCTGCATCGCCGCCTTGGCCGAATTGCCGCGGCTGTAGTCGACCGCGGCGCCGACGAAGCCGATCATCGGAATCATCGCCAGCGCGAAGGTGAAGACGACGTTGCCGCCCTGGGCCGTACGGAACGCCCGCCACCCATCATGCAGTCGATTCACGAGGCTCTGGAGTGTCATGGCTCGCCACCGGATGTGTTTGTCGCTCTCGGCAACTCCTAAATTAAAGTTGCGAAAAGAGCGTAAAGCTCGATTCGAAAACCGCGTTAGCAGCGGGTAACGGTGGTTGGTTTCCGAGCTCCATGATCAAATGAAGCTAATTTATGCTAAATTGAACGGCCGGAATTTATTGCAACAAGCCGATGCCCATTCGGGCGTTCGGACCATCAAGCCGTGAATTGATCCAGGCGAGTCCGGCGCTGCGCAGTGCAGGGACGGAAGATCGTTTTCCGGTGGTCACTTCGCAATGCGAAGGTTGGCAAGATTCTGCGCGATCGAGGCGAACACGCTGTTGAGCTGGCTCGCCTGCGAGACCTGGTAGTACATTTCCGGCTTGGTCGCGCAGTTCTTGAGCAGGGTCGCGTTTCCGGCAATCACACGGACCGTGTAGACCTTGATGTTGTCGGCCTTGGCGTTGGCGCAGACTTTCTCCGTGCGCGCGTCGATCGCCGATTGTGACGACGACCAGCGATTCTGCGTGTTGTCGCCGTCGGTGAGCAGCACGAGGACCTTCTCGAGATCGGGTGCCGCCGCCGGCGCGTTGAACGGCGCCACCGGCGACAACGTCTGCCATGCCATCTGCATGCCGATGGTGACGTTGGTGTTGCCGGTCGGCGTCATCGCGTCGATCTTGCTGTTGAGCGCGGGCCAGTCGTGCGACAACGTCATCATGGAAGCTGGGCAGGCGGAGGCCTGATGGGCGCGGTACATGGTGGCCGGGCTGCCAGGGACGGTGGCGGTGTTCATGACGTCGTTGTTCTGGTCGCGGTCGTTGACGCAGCCGTTCCAGGTGCTGTGAGCGGCCGGCGTCCAGGTGCCGCTGTTCGCCGTGCAGGTGCCTTTCGAGTGATACGAAGACTTGCTGCAGGTGCCGTTGGCGGCCTCCCAATCGGTCCAGTCGATCCAAGGAGCGTTGACGTTGCCGGTGCCGACATTGACGTCGACCGCGAACGGCACGATCGACACCTTGATGTCGCCCGGCGTCTTTTCCGCGTTCTTGAGCGTGGTCAGAAGGTTGTGGGCGGCCTCCTTGAGCGCCGTCATCTTGCCGCTGGATGCCATCGATCCGGTATTGTCGAGCGCGAGCGCCAGGTTGAGCTTCTTGATGCCCCAGACCACCTCGCCGCTGGCGGTGACGTCGATATTGGGCTGGCCGATCAGGCGCCAGAACATGGTGGCGACGGTGGCCGAGCCGGACACCGTCAAGCTGAAGCTGCCCTGCTGGGGCGAGGTGAACTGCTGGCTGACCTGGACGTTGGCGGCCTCCGGCCGGTCGAACATCGAGGTGAAATAGACGTTGGCCTTCTGCGTGAGCTGGGCGCCAGTGAGGCTTTGCGCGTCCTTCGACAGCATGAGGGCGGTCGCGTCCAGCGCATTTTGCATGGCTGACCGCACCGAATTGGCGCGGCTGTAATCGACCGCCGCCCCGACGGCGCCGACCAGCGGGACGATGCCGAGGGCGAGCAACGGGGCGACCCCAGCCCTGCGATCCTTGAAAAAGCGCGCCAACAGCATGCCCAACCTCCGCGCCGGAACGTCGTCTGCGGACGATGCGGAGCATGGGGTGCCGGCTCTTGAAATTTTGTGAGACAAAATCCGCAAATTTCAGGCAAATTCGCCGCGAATTGTCCGCAATTGAGTCGTGATTTTTTAACCGGTGGCGTCGCGGCGGCCCGGGATTTGCAATTTTGTGGGGGAATCCCCAACATTTCAGCGGGGAGACCGACGATCTGGAACCGCGCCGGGGCGGACCCTATGATGCCCCGGGGCCAATCCTTTCGATCCCGCCTTGGGGCCGCGATCCGTGAAGTAACCATGAGCCGAAGTGAGAGCAAATCAGGTCCAGAGGCATGGGGCGGGCCGCCGCCCCCGCGCCTGGGTCCCGATGACAACAACAAGCGTCGCGAGCCGGGCGCGCCCGGGACTGCGGTCATCACCAAGACCAAGCCGCAGACCAAGCGGCCAAGCCTCTACCGCGTGTTGCTCCTGAACGACGACTACACCCCGATGGAGTTCGTGGTGCACGTGCTCGAGCGGTTTTTCAACAAGGACCCGGAATCCGCCCACCGAATCATGATGCATGTGCACCAGCACGGCATCGGCGAGTGCGGGGTCTACACCTACGAGGTGGCCGAGACCAAGGTGACCCAGGTTATGGACTTTGCCCGCAAACACCAGCATCCTCTGCAATGCGTCATGGAAAAAAAGTGATCGAGATGGAAAAGCGGGAACGCCGAGGCTATATGACGAGTTACGAGACCTGACATGCCCACGTTTTCTCGCAACCTCGAGCAGTCGCTGCACCGCGCCCTGGCGCTGGCCAACGAGCGCCACCACGAATATGCGACGCTCGAGCACCTCCTGCTGGCGCTGATCGACGATCAGGACGCCGCCGCGGTCATGCGCGCCTGCAACGTCGACCTCGACAAGCTGCGCCGCAGCCTCACCGCCTATCTCGAGAGCGAGCTGGAAAATCTGGTCAACGACGGCAACGAGGATTCGAAGCCGACCGCCGGGTTCCAGCGGGTGATCCAGCGCGCCGTCATCCATGTCCAGTCGTCCGGCCGCGAGGAGGTGACCGGCGCCAACGTGCTGGTGGCGATCTTTGCCGAGCGCGAGAGCCACGCCGCCTATTTCCTGCAAGAGCAGGACATGACCCGCTACGACGCGGTCAACTACATCAGCCACGGCATCGCCAAGCGGCCGGGCATGTCGGAAGCGCGCCCGGTGCGCGGCTCCGAAGAGGAGACCGACACCAAGACCGGCGACGAGCCGAAGAAGAAGGGGGACGCGCTCGAGGCCTATTGCATCAACCTCAACAAGAAGGCGCGCGAGGGCAAGATCGATCCGCTGATCGGCCGCGAGGCCGAGATCAACCGCTGCATCCAGGTGCTGTGCCGGCGGCAGAAGAACAACCCGCTGTTCGTGGGCGACGCCGGCGTCGGCAAGACCGCGATCGCCGAGGGGCTGGCCCGCCGCATCGTGCACGGCGAGGTGCCCGACGTGCTCGAGAACGCCACGGTGTTCGCCCTCGACATGGGCACGCTGCTGGCCGGCACCCGCTATCGTGGCGACTTCGAGGAGCGGCTCAAGCAGGTGATCAAGGAGATCGAGGCCTATCCCGGCGCGATCATGTTCATCGACGAGATCCACACCGTGATCGGTGCCGGCGCCACCTCGGGCGGCGCCATGGACGCCTCCAACCTGCTCAAGCCGGCGCTGGCGGCCGGCAATGTGCGCTGCATCGGCTCGACCACCTACAAGGAATACCGCCAGTATTTCGAGAAGGACCGGGCGCTGGTGCGCCGCTTCCAGAAGATCGACATCAACGAGCCGACGGTCGAGGATGCGATCGAGATCATGAAGGGGCTCAAGCCCTATTTCGAGGACTACCACAAGCTCAAATACACCAACGAGGCGATCAAGGCGGCGGTCGAGCTATCGGCGCGCTACATCCACGACCGCAAGCTGCCCGACAAGGCGATCGACGTGATCGACGAATCGGGGGCGGCGCAGATGCTGCTGCCGGAAAGCCGGCGCAAGAAGACGATCGGCCTCAAGGAGATCGAGACCACCATCGCCACCATGGCGCGGATTCCGCCGAAGACGGTGTCGAAGGACGACGCGGTGGTGCTGCAGCACCTCGACCAGACGCTCAAGACCGTGGTCTACGGCCAGGACAAGGCGATCGAGGCGCTATCGGCGTCGATCAAGCTCGCCCGCGCGGGCCTGCGCGAGCCGGAAAAGCCGATCGGCTGCTACCTGTTCTCCGGACCGACCGGCGTCGGCAAGACCGAGGTGGCCAAACAGCTGGCCATCAGCATGGGCGTCGAGCTGATCCGCTTCGACATGTCGGAGTACATGGAACGGCACACGGTCTCGCGCCTGATCGGGGCGCCGCCCGGCTATGTCGGCTTCGACCAGGGCGGCCTGCTCACCGACGGCGTCGACCAGCATCCGCATTGCGTGCTGTTGCTCGACGAGATCGAGAAGGCGCATCCCGACCTGTTCAACGTGCTGCTGCAGATCATGGATCACGGCAAGCTCACCGACCACAACGGCAAGCGGGTCGACTTCCGCAACGTGATCCTGGTCATGACCACGAATGCGGGCGCCGCCGACCTCGCCAAGCAGGCCTACGGCTTCACTCGCAGCAAGCGCGAGGGCGACGACCTCGAGGCGATCAATCGCATGTTCGCGCCCGAGTTCCGCAACCGGCTCGACGCCATCATCACCTTCGCGCACCTCTCGCCGGAGATCATCGCCAAGGTGGTGGAGAAGTTCGTGCTGCAGCTGGAAGCCCAGCTCGGCGACCGCGACGTCACCATCGAGCTGTCGGAAGACGCCACCAAGTGGCTGACCGAGCACGGCTACGACGAGCAGATGGGGGCGCGGCCGATGGCCCGCCTGATCCAGGAGACCATCAAGAAGCCGCTCGCCGACGAGGTGCTGTTCGGCAAGCTCAAGGCCGGCGGCCATGTGCGCGTCATCCTGGTGAAGGACGACGCCGGCCTCGGCAAGCTCGGCTTCGAATATCTCGACGGGCCGGTGACGCCCAAACCCGAGAAGCTCCCGCAGCCGATCGGGGCCAAGCCCAAGCGCCGCGCGCCGCGTCGCAGCAAGCCGTCCGGCCCCAAGGGCGATGGCGGGCCGCCGTCCCCCCGCGGCTCGGTGCCGAAGGTGCCGCTGGTCAAGGTCTGACCGGGTTCCGGCCCAACGCTGCTTCATCGAATATCGCATGCGGTGCCTGCGCTGGCGGGCATTGCGCCGGGCATCGCGATGCGGGACAAAGCGCCTGCGGCCCAGTCCCGATCGCCAGACGCCATGCCGGCCTTCATTTGCGAAACCTGCGGAATCCAATTCAGTCCGTCGGAGCAGCCGCCGCCGCGCTGCCCGATCTGCGACGAGGAGCGGCAGTTCGTTCCGCCCTCCGGGCAAAAGTGGACGACGCTCGACGCATTGGCGCGGCGGCATTTCAACTGCTACCGCGAGCATGAGCCCGGCCTGATCGGGATCGGAACGGTGCCGCAGTTCGCGATCGGTCAGCGCGCGCTGCTGGTGCGCGCTCCCGGCGGCAACGTCTTGTGGGATTGCATCGCGCTCATCGACGCGGCGACGATCGAGATCGTGAAGGGGCTCGGCGGGCTTGCCGCGATCGCGATCTCGCACCCGCACTACTACACCACGATGGTGGAGTGGAGCCGCGCCTTCGGCGATGTCCCCGTCCATATCCACGCCGCCGATCGGCAATGGATCATGCGGCCGGATCCCGCGGTCAAGTTCTGGGCCGGCGATACCTTGCCGATCGGCAACGGGCTCACCCTCATTCGATGCGGCGGGCATTTCGCCGGCGGCACCGTGCTGCACTGGGCGGGAGGCGCGGGCGGCCGCGGCGCGCTGCTCGCCGGCGACATCGTGCAGGTCATCCCCGACCGCAACTATGTGAGCTTCATGCGCAGCTACCCCAACATGGTGCCGCTCTCGGCGCCGGCGGTGGCGCGCATCGGCGCCATGCTGGAACCGTTTCCGTTCGAGGTGATCCACGGCGCGTGGTTCGATCGCAGCGTGGTGAACAACGGCAAGGATGCGGTGAAGCGGTCGATTGCCCGCTATATCGCGGCGATCCAGGGCGATGGGACGGCGGAGCTGCAATGATCGGTCGTACTGGTCGGCGCCGCTCCGCCTGCAGCTTCGGTTGATCTCGTTCCGCCCGATGACCCTTTCGCTCCCCCACGATCCGCTGCCGACGTCCGCTCGCGTCTTT
>Ga0075420_100003993_pt1 | contig 12917 bp, 10 predicted proteins | sample SoiMetdeltSBSDD4_FD_75296 | JGI IMG/M metagenome (GOLD analysis project Ga0075420, IMG submission 75296) | Bulk soil microbial communities from a Populus tree surrounding site in Tennessee, USA - Soil MetaG P. deltoides SBSDD4 | ecosystem: Environmental > Terrestrial > Soil > Tree plantation... | reverse complement strand
TTGACGATTGCGGACTGTCGCCGATTGCCGGAATGGTGATCGGCCGCTCGCTTCTCAATCGCCGATTGGACAATCGCCAATCGACAACAGTCTACACTCGCTCAATCTCAAATCTGCATTGGACTGCTATGCGATCCCAAACTCGAACTTTGTACTCGTTGCTGCTCCGCATAGCGGTCCTAGGCGCGCGGAGCGCGCCAAGCAAATACAGTCAACCAGCCTAGGGCGAGACGGCGCAGCCAACGGGATATCAAAGGCGAGCCCTTGAGCTGGTCACTCTGTCGTTCGACCTCCGAAGCGCGCGCGCAGGCCCGCGCGATCGACAGCGGCGCCGCGGATGTAAACGGCGTTGATCCGACGGGTGTTCGTGATGTTATCCAGCGGGTTCGCGTCGAGCACGATGAAATCCGCGCTCTTTCCAGCCGCAACCGTACCGAGATCGTTGAGCTTCATCACCTCGGCGGAATTCCGCGTCGCCGCGACAAGTACCTCGGCCGGGGACATTCCCGCCGCCACCATGTCTTCCATCTCGATGTGCGGTCCGTATGGCGTGTTGCCGTCGGTTCCCATCGCAATCTTGACGCCCGCCGCGTTGAGTTTCGCGAGGTTGCGCGCCTGGATGCCGTACAGCTTCTGCGCCTCAGGGTCGTCCTTGGCTGCTGCCGCCTGAAGCTTTTCAAGCTCCGCGGGCGCAACCGTATCGCTGACCCAGCTCAGGTCCGTCTTGACTCCGCGACTCGGCAGGTTCGGCACGAGGATTACCTCGGGGCGCTGCTTGTACATCGCCACGAACTCCTCGTCGATGTCGCGATCGCGTACCCCGTGGGCGAACGCGTCGAGACCCGCCTTGAGAAGTCCCTTCGCATCGGTCAACTCATAGATATGCGCCGTGACACGGAGGCCGTTCTTGTGCGCCTCGTCAATGACGGCGCCGTACAGCTCAGGCGTGAGCTTCTTGTATTTGTTGTCACGATCGTCAACCCAGATCTTGATGATGTCGACTTTCCGCTTCGCATTGTCCTGCACGGCTGCGCGGGCTTCGGCGTCGGTCGATACCCAAAAGGGGACTTCGGTTCGTCCCGGCTCGGGCGCCGTGATGCCGCGTCCGGCAGTGAGGAAGCGGGCGGTGTTCGGCATGGTCTGGCTCTCGGTGCGGACCTGATACGGGATATCGCCCTGGTCCTGTCCCATGCTGATCGCAGCGACCACGCCGTAATAGGCACGGCGCTGCAGGTCTTCGATGAGGGTCTCGCGCATCTGAGAGCGCAGATGCACGTGTGCATCGAGAATCGCAGGCATCACCGTCTTGCCGGCAAGGTTGACCCGCGTCGCGCCTTCGGGTACCTGCACTTCACCAGCGCGTCCCACCTGCACGAACTGGGTATCGCGAACGACGACGACCCCGTTTTCTATGGGTGCGCTGCCGTCGCCGACGATCACCCGCGCCCCTTCGAACACCGTCGTGGGTGGGCCAGCCGGTGCCTGGGTCGTTTCCGTTGTCTGTCCACACGCGGCCACCAGCGTGGTCAGGGCCAGCAGTCCGGTAGGGACGACCGCGAAGCGTGATTTCAGCTGTCCTAGACGCATTGAAACCTCCAAACTCCTCTGGTCCGGCGACGACCGGACACTACGTACTCGTTTGGTCCGCCTGAAGGCGGACACTACGTACGATTACGTGCGCCGACGTACGTAGTGTCCGGCTCTACCCGGACCCGAGAACCAGCGATCGTCAACCTGTCAACGTGTCGCATTCGAATCAGGTATCAGCAAGCGGATTGTGCCGTCATGCTTATTGAGCAGAAACACCTGGCCATCGGGACCTGCGCCGAAACGAAGATCAGCGCGCGAGGTCTGCGTCTTGCCTTGCCTCGCGTTCTTTTCGCGAATGACCTGCAGGAACGTTTTCGGCTCGCTACCGTCGCTGAGCAGCACGCGCCGAATCGCGTCCTGCCCACCCGAGGGTAGCTTGTCCGCCGGAATATGAAAGATCTCGCCGCTTGGAAAGTCCCCGAACAGCACGAGGTTGCTTAGTTGTGAGATCGCATTGCTCCGGTACACGTGAACTCCGGTGACGGCCGATTGCGTCTGCAGCAGCGGATCGAGCTGTCCGTACTCGACGACAGGATAGGTGACGGATGGGTCGCTTCGCCGATTCGTAAGGCTCACGGCCTGGCGACTCACAAACCCGAAACTGCCTTCCCATTTGTTCCAACCGAGATTGGCGCCTGCCCGCGCGACGCTGAGCTCCTCGACGATGTCCTGACCGATGTCGGCGATGAACAGATTTCCGTTTCGCGGGTCCCAGCCGAAACGCTGAGGATTGCGAAGCCCATAAACGTAAATCTCTCCGAGCACGCCGCCTTTGCCGACAAACGGGTTGCTGGACGGAACTCCATACTTGCCATTGCTGCTGTTCGATCCAAGAGGGTCGATTCGCAAAATCTTGCCGAACGGCGATCCGAGGTTCTGCGCGAGATTGAGCGGATCGCCGCCGCTGCCTCCGTCGGCCACCGCGACGTAGAGCAATCCGAATTCGGCGCTTCCCGGAGCCGCATTCGGGTTGAAGCTCATATGGCCGGCGTTGTGGTTCTGAAACGGCTGCTCGAGTCGCAGCAGCTCGCGCGGCGGCCCGCCGTCGTACGCGGCGGCGCCCGGGTTGCGCGCCGTCCACTCGAACAGCACCGTGTGATGAGTGCGGCTTCCGCCGCCCGGCGTGAAATCGGGTCGCGGCGTCGTATTCGCGCTGTCGGTCCACGTGTACAGCTTGCCCGCTCCTGGCGTCCCGGCACGACCGAACTGAGGGTGAAGTGCGAAGCTCTGAAAACCGCGCTCCCGTCCCATGGATTGAACGTTGACGCCCCATTTCGGGTCGTTGATGTCGAGGTAGGGCGTCACAGTGCGGCCGTCGTAGCTCACCGTATAGAGCGGCCCGCGCATGTCGTTGACGAACATGCGTCGGGTGCCTGGCTCGTCGACCAGCAGCATCATCCGCGCGGCCTCACCGCCGACGTCGGGAATCGAGGCGAACTCGCGGAACCTTACGCGGATCACACCGTCCGTCGCAGAAATCGGTGCAGGAAACGGATCAGTTGCCGTCTGCGCGGCCGCGGCGGCAGTTATCAGCAGCATCAGGAGAGTGGTTCGCATAGCCCGCATGCGCGCCCTTATACCACTAAATTTGCGCATAACGCCGCACCATTTCGTCGTTCCACGCCAGCCCCACACCAGGCTCACGGGATGGAACGGCAGCGCCGTCCACAATCTTCAGCGGCGTCATGAGCAGCGGATTCATCCAGTCCACGTATTCGAGCCAGTGCGCGGTTGGCGTCGAGTTGAGCAGGTGGACACTGACTTCGGGATAGAGATGCGATGACATCGGCAGACCGGACTGTGCCGCGAGCTCGCTCGCCCGCTGCCATCCCGTTACGCCGCCGATCCGCTCGAGGTCTGGCATTACATAGTCGCTGGCGCAGGCGTCGATCGCCTTCTGCATGTCGTACACCTGCGAAAAGTTCTCGCCAATCTGCACTGGCGTTCGGGTCGCCGCGGCGATTGCCGCGCAGCCCGTGAAATCGTCGTGCCGGATCGGCTCCTCGATCCAGTACACGCCTTCGGCGTCGAGGGCCTGCGACCGGCGCAACGCTTCGTCGACGCTCAGTGCCTGGTTGTAATCGACCATAACCGCGACGTCATCCGGGACGGCGCTCCTCACAGCACGCACAGCAGCAAGATCCTCATTCAACGTTGCGTAGCCCAACCGGAGTTTGACGGCGCGGAAACCGCCGGCGAGGAGCTTGTGCGTCTCGTCGACGAGCGCGACTGACGGCATCAAGCCAAGGCCGTTGCTGTTGTACGCCGGAACCGGGCGCGGATCTGCCCCGAGCAGCCGCCCGAGCGACACGTCCGCCGCCTTCGCCAGCGCATCCCAGCCGGCGACGTCGACCAGGGCCATAGCCATTCGGACGATGCCTTGGACACCGATGAGCGTGTAGCGCTTCGATAGAACCGACCAAAGGTCGTGCGGAACGATCGGCTGCTGTGCCACGGCCTCCATCACGTCATCCAGGAACCGCATGATGGCAACCGCCGCCACCTCGCGGTAGCAGAACTGATACGCGTGCCCGGTGATCCCCTGATGCGTCTCGAGGTCGAGCAGCAGCAGCGGCGCGTTTCGCACCCTGGCGGCGCTCGTGCCGAGTGCGAAGTTCATCGGGACCAGCACCGGCACCGCGCGAATCGATCGGATGGTCAGCCGCGGCAGCGTCACGTCAATTCGTACGGCCGGCGGCGTGCAGCGCGAGAATGTCCCACACGGCACGGTTGGCCGGCGTGGCAACACTCACCGCACGACCGAGCTCCACGACGCCGCCAGACAGCCATGCAACCTCGAGCCTGTTGCCTTTTTCGAGATCGTGATGCATGGACGAGGTCATCGTGGCTGGCACCGTATCGAGGAACGCTAGCCGATCGTCGGCGTAGTCACTCGGCAGGCGAACTCCGTGGGCGCGCCCGACGGCCACTGTCTCTTTCAGCAGGTCGTACAGGAACGCGCGGCTCTGTGCGTTCTGGCGGATTGGACCGATCGTCGATCGCATCGTTGCCGTCGTCCCGGACAGTCCCACGAGAAACACATACTTCTCCCAAATCGTGCGGCGGATGTCGTCGGAAATTGCCGCCTGAATACCTGCGCGCAACATCGCGTCCAGCAGTTGCTGTGCGCGGGGCGATTGCTGTCCATCGTATTCGCCCAATATGAGGCGCTGCATGGACCCGGTTTGACGAATCACCCCTGGACGCGCAACGTGAGTCGCGACGTACGCGACCGCGCCGACTACGGCATCTTCGCCAAACTCGCGGCGCAGAATGTCATCCTTGATGACGCCGTTTTGCAGCGATATCACCACGGTGCGAGGACCCACCATCGGACGAATTGCATTGACTGCCGCATCCGTATCCCACAACTTCACCGCGAGCAGCACATAGTCAACGACGCCCACCGCGGCGGGATCGTCTGTCACGTTCGGGCGCGCGACCCGTACTTCGCCCTGTTCCTCGTTCTCGATGAGCAGCCCCTGCTCCTTCATCGCCGACATGTGTGCACCACGTGCGATGAACGTTACGTCGTAGCCCGCATGAGCAAGGCGGCCGCCGTACAATCCTCCGAGCCCGCCCGATCCCATGACCGCAATCCTCATGTAACTCCCAACTCAATACTCAAGACTCACAACTCACAACTCACAACTCACAACTACGCATTCCAATCCCTGAGCATAGCTCACGTAGAATGCCTGAATCATGAGCGACCCCGACGTCGTGGCGCTGCTCGCGCAACATCGCACCATCGGCGGCGCGCCGCGCGAAGAGCTCGAGTGGCTCGCCGCTCACGGCTACAGACAGCATTACGATCCGGGCAAGCAGGTGTGGCGCAAAGGTGACCCAATCGAGGCGTTGTACGTGCTGCTTTCCGGGTATCTCGCAATCTGGGTCGACAGGGGTCTCGGTCCGCGCAAGGTAGATGAGTGGCGCGGAGGTGATGTCACTGGCCTGCTGCCCTACTCGCGTATGTCGGCGGCACCCGGCGACACCATAATGGGCGAACCGACGGACGTGTTCGTCGTAGACCGCGTTCACTTTCCTGAACTGACGCGGGAGTGTCCGACGATTACCGCCGCACTCGTCCATGTAATGCTCGACCGGGCGCGCACTTTCAAATCGAGCGAACTGATCGACGAGAAGATGGTGACGCTCGGACGCATGTCGGCGGGGTTGGCACACGAGCTCAACAATCCGGCATCGGCCATCGCGCGCAGCGCAAAGTTGCTAACGGAGACGCTCGAAACGGCGGAAAGCACTTCACGCGCGATCGGCGCTGCACGACTCACACAGGCACAGTTCGAAGCCATCGATCGTGTCCGCATCGGGTGCAACGCTGCGCTCCCCTCGGCGCTGGCGCCAATCGAGCGTGCCGACCGCGAAGAGGCACTCACCGCGTGGCTCGAAGCGCACGGTGCGAACCCCGATGCCGCTGCATCGCTTCTGGACACGGGTACAACGATCGAGGCGCTCGACACACTCGCGTCGGCTGTGCAGGGACCCGACCTGGACACCGCGATCCGGTGGATCGCCATCGGGTGCTCCTTGCGCACTCTGGCCTCCGACATCGAGAAAGCCGCTGCGCGCGTGCACGATCTCGTGGGTGCCATAAAGCGCTCCACGTTTATGGATCGCCGGCAAATGCCCGAAGCGATCGACCTTCCCCAGGGGCTGCGTGACTCCGTGGCTTTGTTGCTACACAAAGCCCGCAAGAAATCGATCGGCGTCACGATCAAAATCGATGAGACGCTTCCGCACGTACGCGCAATTGGCAGCGATCTCAACCAGGTCTGGACCAACCTGATCGACAATGCGATCGACGCGGCGCCCGAAGCCGGGCATGTCGAGATCTCCGCTCGACGTGAGCTGCAGTTCGTCGTGGTGCGGGTGGTGGATGACGGTCCGGGAATTCTGCCGGCCGACCGCGAGCGGATTTTCGACCCGTTCTTCACAACCAAGCCCGTCGGGCAGGGAACCGGTCTCGGCCTCGACACCACGCGCCGACTCATCCAAAGAAACGAGGGGGATATCGACGTTGTATCGCAACCGGGACGGACCGAGTTTCGCGTGAGTCTTCCGGTTGCATCTGAAACAACGGCATGACCGGCGTTCGATCCGGCCGCGAACACACACAATCCTATGGCGAAACCAATCATCCTGGCGATTGACGATGAACCCGAAGTACTGAATGCGATCGAGCGCGACCTTCGCCATCATTTCCACGCCGAATACCGCATCATGAAGGCCGCATCGGGCGCACAGGCGCTCGATGCGGTCCGACTCCTGAAACAGCGTGGCGCCCCCATTGCGCTGTTCCTCGTCGACGAGCGGATGCCCGGAATGACGGGCACGCAGTTTCTGATCGAAGCCCTCAAGCTCTATCCGGATGCCCGACGCGTGCTGCTGACCGCATACGCCGATACGGAAGTGGCAATCACGGCGATCAATAAAATCGGACTGGACCACTATCTGCTCAAGCCGTGGGAGCCACCCGAGCAACGCCTGTATCCGGTGCTCGACGATCTGCTGGCCGAGTGGATGGCGCGAACACGTCCGCCCTTTGAGGGCATCCGTGTCGCAGGCACGGCCCTGTCGGCGTCCAGCTATTCGGTGAAGGACTTCCTCTCGCGCAACCTGATTCCATATCAGTGGGTCGATCTCGATACTGACGCATCCACGCGCGAGCTCGTTCAATCGACGGCCGACGGCATGTCGCGGCTGCCGTTCGTCATGTTTCAAGACGGCACGACGATGGTGCAGCCGACGCATCGTCAGCTTGCCGAGAGGCTTGGGATGCAGACGCGCGCGCAGCATCCTTTCTATGACGTTGTCGTGGTGGGCGGCGGTCCGGCCGGGCTTGCGGCGGCCGTGTATGCCGCCTCAGAAGGGTTGCGGACAATCCTCGTCGAACGCGATGCGACCGGTGGACAGGCCGGCACCAGCTCGCGGATTGAGAATTATCTGGGGTTTCCAAGCGGGATCTCGGGCTCGGATCTCGCACGTCGAGCCACCGATCAAGCCAAGCGGTTCGGAGCCGAAATCGTATCGGCACAGGACGTCACCTGCATACGCCGCAACGACCCCTACCGGATTGTCGTCCTCTCCGATGAGTCCGAGCTGAACTGCAAGGCAGTACTCATCGCTTCGGGTATGGAGGTCCGGCGGCTCGAGGCGCCCGGCGTAGCCGCGCTGGTCGGCGTCGGCGTGTATTACGGCGCCGCGCTGAGCGAAGCCGCAATGTATCGCGACAAGCACGTTTTTGTGATCGGAGGCGGCAACTCGGCAGGCCAGGGCGCAATGTTCTTCTCGCGGTACGCGCGGCAAGTAACCGTCGTCGTACGCCCGCCGAAGCTCGACACCATGTCGCAGTACCTAATCGATCGCATTTCGGAGACCGCGAACATAGACGTCCTCGTGGGAACCGTCGTGTCTTCGGTGAGCGGTAGCGGCCGCCTGGAGCACATTACGCTCACTGACGTCGAGACGAACGCGGCGCGCGAAGTCGATGGCGATGCGATGTTCGTGTTCATCGGCTCGTCGCCTCGGACGGAGATGGTTTCCGACCTCGTCGAGCGCGACGCGCAGGGCTTCATCATGACGGGCCGCGATCTCCTTGTGGACGGTCATTGGCCGAAATCCTGGACCGTCGAACGCGATCCGTTTCTGTTCGAAACCAGCGTGCCGGGAATCTTTGCCGCAGGGGACGCCCGCCGCGGCTCCAGCAAGCGTGTGGCCGCCGCCGTGGGCGAGGGATCGGCAACCGTCAGCATGATTCACCAGTATCTGGCGACAGTGTGATGCTGGGCTTTGGGCTTTAGGCTTTGGGCGTTGGGCGTTGATCAGCCCTGAGGCCTAGGGCGAGGCCCCGGTCAGTTGGGGAGCTCCTGCCACCCTCGTCGCTTCAGGGATTCACGAAGCGACTGTGTCTTGGCGAGCGCTCGGGGCTGAAGCTCGAATGGTTCAGCAAGAATGACGGCCGCCGGCGATTCCAGCCGCAGCTCGAGACCTTCGCCGTCGCGGTAGACGGAACAAGACAGAAGGTCGCCCTTCCACGTAAGCCGCCACAGCGTCGCAACAGGACGCGCGCCATTGCCGTCAGCCTTCAAACTGGGCGTCATTCTATAACCGGTTTCCTAACTCACGTAGGTAGGCCGCGGCTTTAGGCCGCGCCTGGCAGGCCGTAAAGGCCCGCCCTGCTAGCCCTAGCGCCTTTCGGCGCGCTGCGTGTTCCGGATGTTGTGAATCGTCAAATACGTTCGAAAAGCCGCCATCGCCCACAGTCCGGCCATTGCGACGCGTTCGTGCTTGCGGCCGACCGTCACATTCCACACGCTGAAGGCGCCCACATCGATGAGACCGCCCACGGTGATGAGCGATCCTGGTGATCCGTCGAGCGACCGAAGCAGCGGGTTGGTTTCACGGACCTGGTAGTACTTCAATGCGTGGTAGGTCGACGCCCAATCGGCCGCGGCGGCAACGCTCGCAGCGATCGTCGGAACCTTCAGCCTGTTTTCCTGGGCCGAGGCCACACAGGGGAACAGGCAAACCAGAAACAAAGCGGCACACAGCCGCCGCGGGGCCGGACAAGGCTGAAACATTTTGATGTGTCCGCGGATGATATACGAAACCGCGCGGCGGTCATAATGAACCCATGCCTCCCACCGGTGATGCCGCGGTACGCCTCGGGTCCGATGTGCTCCTCGCCTCCGACCGCCTTCAAGGCGCTCATGTCGGCATCGTCTGCAACCACGCATCGGTCGATCACCCGTTTCGCCATGTAATCGATCGGCTTGTGGAGACCGAAGGGGTCACGCTCGCCGGCATCTTCGGGCCGCAGCACGGGTTCCGGTCCGATGTCCAGGACAACATGGTCGAAACGCCGCACCAACGAGATGAGGCGCGGAGGGTGCCGGTGTATTCCCTTTACAGCGAAACGCGCGAGCCCACGCTCGAGATGCTTCGAGGTATCGACACGCTTGTGATCGATCTGCAGGACATCGGCGCGCGGATCTACACGTACATCTACACGATGGCCAATTGCCTGCGCGCGGCCGCCCGTAACCGTATCCCGGTCATCGTGTGCGACCGGCCGAACCCGATTGGCGGGGCCGAGGTCGAAGGTGCGTGCCTCGTGGCCGGCTTCGAGTCATTCGTCGGCCAGTTTCCAATCCCGATGCGCCACGGAATGACGATCGGCGAGCTCGCATCTTTCTTCAACGAGCATTTCGCCATCGGAGCGCCGCTCGAGATTGCCAGCATCGAACGATGGCACCGATCCATGTACGCGGACGACACTGGACTGCCGTGGGTGATGCCGTCCCCCAACATGCCGACACTGGACACCGCTGTGGTTTATCCGGGAACCGTGCTGTTCGAGGGAACGAATCTGTCAGAGGGCAGGGGAACGACACGGCCGTTCGAGCTGGTGGGAGCGCCGTGGATCAATGCCGACCGGTTTGCTGAAGCGATGAATGCGCTGGAGCTGCCGGGCGTGTATTTCCGACCGGCCGTCTTCGAGCCGACGTTTCAGAAGCATGCCCAACGGACCTGTGGCGGCTGCCAGATTCATGTGACCGACCGTTCGACGTTTCGCCCCGTCATCACGGGCGTGGCACTCATCCAGACATTTCGACGGTTCGATCGATCGAAGTTTGCGTGGCGCCAACCGCCGTACGAATACGAGAAGGAAAAGCTGCCGATCGATATTCTTGCGGGCTCCGATCTCCTCAGGACCCAGATTGAATCGGACGTGAGCCTTGCCGAGATTGCTGAGAGCTGGCGCCCGGATGAGGCAGCGTTCAGGGAGCTTCGAGAGCAGTTTCTCCTGTATCGAGAGTAGGGCGCGGCGTCCTACGATCTCGTCTTCGCGATTCCAGGCGCCTTCATTTCCTGGGCCGTGGCTGGCGCCAGATGGTGCTCGGAGAGGTGCGCCTTGAGCAACGCAAACGCGTCCTCCGGGGTGTCTGCACGCTGAAGCAGGTTGATGTCCTGCGGAGCGATTGCACCCCACTCGACGAGCGGCTGGAGATTGAGAATCTCATTCCAGTACTCGCTGCCGTAAAGGATGACCTGGATCGGCTTCAACAGCTTTTCGGTCTGCACGAGCGTGAGAATCTCGAACATCTCATCCAGCGTCCCGAACCCACCGGGAAAGATGATCAGCGCCTTGGCAAGGTACGCAAACCAGAACTTCCGCATGAAGAAATAATGGAACTCGAAGTGAAGACCCTCGGTGATGTATCGATTGGCGCCCTGCTCGAACGGCAGCTTGATGTTGAAGCCCATGGTCTTGCCGCCGGCTTCCATCGCCCCGCGGTTGGCCGCCTCCATGATTCCGGAGCCGCCGCCGGAGGTCACCACAAAGCGATGGTGCGTTGACCCGAGCGAGACCGACCACAGCGTGAGCAGCTTGGCGAGCTCCCGCGCTTCTTCGTAATAGCGCGACCACGCGAGCGCCTTGCGGCCGCGCAGCAGGCGGTCGTCGGAATCGGCTCTCCCGCTCGACATCCGATGTATCAGTCGCTCGAGCGCCTGTTCGGCCCGCTCGCGGCTGTGGATGCGCGCAGAACCAAAGAACACGACGGTGTCCTGGATGTTCTGCGCCTTGAACCGGCTGAGCGGTTCCAGATATTCCGCCAGGATCCTCAACGGACGCGCTTCTTCACTTTCGAGGAATTCCGGATTCAGGTACGCAAGCGGCTGCATTCCGCGATTATCGAGGGACAATACGGCGTTCGCCAAGCCAGAGCCATGAGAGAGTGCGGGCACCGCCTCGCTATCAACGCCCCGCCTGCCGCCATCCTCGACGCGTTTTTCGACGCCGACGCGCTGCGCGCGTGGTGGCAGGTCTCGCGCTCGGTCTGCACACCGCGGCCGCTCGGGAGTTTTGCGCTCGAGTGGGAATCGACGAGATCGCGCGACGATCTGCTCGGGCGGCTCGGCGGCGCGCTGCACGGAACCGTCGTGGAGTTCGTGCCGGGACGTGAGTTTTTCGTGGCTGATCTCTACTGGCATCCCCCTGAGGGAGATCCGATAGGTCCGATGGCCCTCGCAGCAAAGTGCACACGCGAGGGCGACGCCACGTTGCTCCAGGTGCGTCAGTCCGGATACGACAAGAAGAGCGAGCGCTGGGCGCGGTATTACGACATCATGTCGAACGGCTGGGTGCTGGCGCTCGGCGCGCTGAAGAGCTACCTGGAAGCAAGGTAGACTTGAGAAGATCGTTTCAAACTCACACCCGCTGAATCTTCAGGAAGTTGGATGGTCCACGCGCCAGATCGGGCGTAATGCTCACGAGGACAATCACCGAACCGTGGGGAATCGCACCGCGGTCAACGAGCATCTGACCGATCCGGTTCGCTGCGTCGGTTACATCTCCCGTCAGATCGGCTACCTCCGGGACGACTCCCCACGCCAGAGTCAGGCTGCGCGCGACCTCGGGGGCGTCTGTCGCTGCGAAAATCGGCGCGCGAGGGCGGAGCGCCGACAGGAGCCGCGCGGTTTTTCCGTGCCGCGTGATCGCCACAATCGCCATCGCATCGCCGCGGGCTGCCAGCGTGACGGCTGCTTCGCAGATCGCGCGCCCGTGGCCGCTGAGCAGTCGATCACTTCGAAGAGCGACGACCTCTGAAACAGGCATCGTCTCAGCGTCGCCAATGATGGCGTCGAGCGTCTGGACCGCCCGGATCGGATAGAGACCGATCGCCGTCTCGCCCGCCAGCATGATCGCGTCGGCGCCCTCACTGACTGCATTTGCCGCATCGCTGACTTCGGCGCGCGTCGGGCGTGGTTCGGTGCGCATCGACTCGAGCACCTGCGTGGCGACAATCGCAGGCACCCCGAGCGCCCGCGCCGTCCGGATCCCCACCTTCTGCACGCGGGGCACGCGCTCGAGCGGCAGTTCCAGCCCGAGGTCGCCGCGCGCGATCATGACCGCGTCCGATTCGGTGACGATTTCCTCGATGTGCGCGACCGCGTCGGGCCTTTCGAGCTTCGCGACGAGCGAAATATGCTCCGCGTCCGCAGCGCGCAACCTTTCGCGAGCCTGCCGTACATCGGCAGCAGACTGCACGAAGCTGAGCCCGACAAAGTCGACGCCTGCGGCAATTCCAAACCTCAGGTCCTCGACGTCTTTGGGGGTAAGCCCAGTCGAGGGCAGATGCACACCGGGTACATTGATGCCCTTGGACTCGCCCAGCTCGCCGCCATCGACTACCCGCGTGCGAATGTCACTTCCGCGCACCTCCTCGACGCGCAACTGAATCCGGCCGTCATCGAGCAGCAGGGTGCCTCCGGGACTGACGATGCGCGGCAGTTCGGCGTAA
>Ga0075420_100003991_pt1 | contig 12919 bp, 9 predicted proteins | sample SoiMetdeltSBSDD4_FD_75296 | JGI IMG/M metagenome (GOLD analysis project Ga0075420, IMG submission 75296) | Bulk soil microbial communities from a Populus tree surrounding site in Tennessee, USA - Soil MetaG P. deltoides SBSDD4 | ecosystem: Environmental > Terrestrial > Soil > Tree plantation... | reverse complement strand
CATCCCCGCCGATGAAGACCCGCTCCAGACGCTCGCCCTCAATCGTCTCTTCCTGGACCAGGACGTTCGCCAGGCGGTCGAGCACCACGCGCTTCTCCTGGAGGATCCGGGAGGCTTCGAGGTATGCCTGGTCGATCAGGCGGCGGATCTCCTCGTCGATCGCCTCGGCGACCTTCTCGCTGTAGTTCTTCTGCTCGCCGATCTCGCGGCCGAGGAAGACCAGCTCCTCCTTGTGGCCGAGGGCGACGGGACCGAGTCGGTCGCTCATCCCGTACTCCTTGACCATCTTGCGGGCGATGTTGGTGGCGACCTCAATGTCGTTCTCGGCACCGGTGCTCATCTCGCCGAAGACCAGCTTCTCGGCGGCGTGCCCCCCGAGGGTGGCGGCGAGGCGATCCTCGAACTGCGACTTCGTCCAGAGGTACCGATCCTCGGTCGGCAAGTAACGGGTGTAGCCGCCCATCATGCCCCGGGCGATGATCGAGATCTTGTGGACCGGGTCGTGGTTCTTGAGGAACCGCCCGACGACGGCGTGACCGCCCTCGTGATACGCGGTGACCAGCTTCTCGCGCTCCGAGATGATCCGGCTGCGGCGCTCGGGGCCGGCGATGACGCGGTCGATCGCCTCCTGCATCTCGTCCATGCCGATCGTCTTCTTGTTGCGGCGCGCGGCCAGGATCGCGGCCTCGTTGATGAGGTTCGCGAGGTCGGCACCCGAGAAGCCCGGGGTCTGCTTCGCCAGCGTGTCCAGGCGGACCGACTTGTCGAGCGGCTTGCCCTTGGCATGCACTTCGAGGATCGAACGGCGGCCGTTGATGTCCGGCTGCGGCAGGACGACCTGGCGATCGAAGCGGCCGGGGCGCAGGAGGGCGGGATCGAGCACGTCGGGACGGTTGGTGGCGGCGATCACGATGACGTTGGTGTTCGTGTCGAAGCCGTCCATCTCGACCAGGATCTGGTTCAGTGTCTGCTCGCGCTCGTCGTGGCTGCCGCCGAGGCCGGCGCCGCGCTGGCGGCCGACCGCGTCGATCTCGTCGACGAAGACGATGCAAGGGGCGTTCCGCTTCGCCTGGTCGAACAGGTCGCGGACTCTGGAGGCGCCGACGCCCACGAACATCTCGACGAACTCGGAGCCGGAGATGCTGAAGAACGGCACCCCCGCCTCACCGGCCACGGCCCGCGAGAGGAGGGTCTTGCCCGTGCCAGGAGGGCCGACCAGCAGGACCCCCTTCGGGATCCGCGCGCCGAGCGCCGAGAACTTCTCCGGGTACTTCAGGAACTCGACGACCTCGGCAAGTTCCTGCTTCGCCTCCTCGACGCCGGCCACGTCCGCGAAGGTAATGGTCGGCTTGTTGCCCATGAACATCCGGGCGCGCGACTTCCCGAAGGAGAGCGCCTGGTTGTTGCTGCCCTGGGCCTGGCGCATCATGAAGAGGAGGATGGCGCCGAAGAAGATCAGCGGGAGGAGGTTCACGGCGAGGCCGAGCCAGTTGGTGAACTGCGGCGGATCGGCGACCCGGTACTCGACGCGGCTCCACTCCTCAGGGGTGACGCCATAGGCGGCCATCACCTCGGGGACGGAGTCGGTGCGCTCCTTGCGGGCGGTGAACTTGCCGCGGCCGGGGATCTCGGTCGTCAGCTTGTCCTCGGCGACGTCGATGCGCTTCACTTCGCCGCGCTTCACCGCCGCCGCCAGCTCGTTGAGGCCGATCTGGGCGTCACGGTCCATGCTACCCGGCTGGAAGACCGTGAAGAACAGCGCGATGATGGCTACCAGGATGATCAGGTAGACGAAGCTGTTGCGCAGCCACTTCGTATCCATTCAGGCCTCCGGAGCTCCCGCTACCCGCCCCATCGCGAAAAGCCGCGATGTGACGGCGGCTGCACGGCTAGTATAGCAGAGCACCCCGTACCTACCCTGGTATAGGCTCCGTCTGTGGCAACGGATCGGCAGGCGGTTCGGGCCCGGCGTTTTCGTACAGCTCCGGCCGTAGCACGCCGATGTAGGGCAGGTTGCGATACCGTTCGGCGAAGTCCAGGCCGTAGCCGACCACGAACCGATCCGGGATCGTGAAGCCGACGTAATCGATCGGCACGGACAGCTCGCGCGGGCGGTCCTTCAGCAGGAGGCCGCAGACCTTGATGCTGGCCGGGCCTCTCGCTGCGAGCGAGCGGAGCAGGTAGTCCAGGGTCAGGCCGCTGTCGACGATGTCCTCAACGACGAGGATGTGCTGTCCCTCGACCGAGTCTTCGAGGTCTTTGAGGATGCGGACGATGCCGCTCGACTGGGTACTGGCGCCGTAGCTGGAGATCGCCATGAAGTCGATCTCCAGCGAGAGCTGGATCTGGCGCGCGAGGTCCACCAGGAAGATGACCGCGCCCTTGAGGACGCCAAGCAGGAGCAGGCGCTTGCCGGCGTACTCGGCGGTGATCTGCGCGCCCAGCTCGGCGACGCGCCGTTCGAGCTGCTCGGCGGTAATCAGCACCTCGGCCATGTCGGCGTCCGGACGCCACGCGCGCGGCTGGTCAGTCATTCCGCTTCCTTTGGGATCGTGTAAAGCAGAGGGTATCGCCTCGGCGCTCGACCGTGACGCCGCCACCCAGCTCGGCGCGCGGCGGACCGTCCTCCGACCCGACGGCCAGAGCCCGCTCGACCGCCTCGAAGCCCATCTCGTCAAGTCCGAGCCGTGCAGCGACAAGGCGGACAAGTCGACGCTGCAGTGGAATCGGCGAGTCTCTCCAGCCGTCAAGCATCAGGTTGGTGACCTCGGGTTCGCCCTGCCTGATCTCGTCCCAGCGCTCAATCGCAAGCTCGTCCAACCACGCATCTTCGTCCTTCAGCACCCGCGCCATCCGGACGAGCACGCGGTCGATGGACGGATTGTAGGTGCGCAGGACCGGCAGCAGATGGGCTCGAACGCGGTTCCTGGTGAACCGAGGATCGGCGTTCGACGCATCTGAGATCCACGGGATGCCGCGCGCCTGGCAGTAGGCCGACGTTTCGGCCCGACGGACTTCAAGGAGCGGGCGAATGACCGCTACTCCGATCGGGCGGTCTTTAGTCGGGCCTAGCCATGAAGACGAAAGCCACTCGTCCTCGCCGATGCCGCTCAGGCCGCGCGACCCGGTCCCTCGGAGAAAGCTGAGAACGACGGTCTCGATCGAGTCGTCGCAGGTGTGGCCCGTCAACACGGTGTCGGTCTTCAATTCATCCGCGAACCGAGCAAGCGATCGGTATCGCGCGAGGCGTGCGGCCTCTTCGATTCCGAGCCGCTCGGACTGAGCCAGGGCCGACACGTTCACCGTGTCTACGGCGCAGGACACGCCGAGGCTGAGTGCGACACGCTTGACGTGCTCGGCGTCGGATGCCGACGCCGGCCGTAGTTGATGATCGACATGTCCGACCAACAGACGATCCCTGGCGTTCGGGAGAACGGCCACCAACGCGTCGAGCAGGCAGAGCGAGTCGGCACCACCGGAGACGGCCACCACCATCGGATAGCCGGGGTGAGGATAGCCGCGGTCAAAGGCCGATGTGGACCGGTCGAGCGCTGTACGGACGGCCGCCTGAACCAGCGAGACGACGTCAGCGTCCGAAGAGGCCATCGAGGAAGCGGAGCCAGCCCGGGCGCACGGGCGCCGGCTTCGGCTCGGCCGGAGGCTGGACCGGGGCGGATCGGGAGGCGCCGGCGGCGGACGCGGCGGGGCCGGCCGGACCGACGATCTGGATGGCCGTGTCGCCGGGCTTGACGAGGCCCAGGTGCTCGCGGGCCATCTTCTCGATGCCGGCGTCGCTCCGCGCGATCACCAGCTCGCGTTGAAGGCGCAGGTTCTCCTCGCGCAGGCGCATCACCTCGGTGCGGATCGCCTCCTCCTGTTGGGTCAGCAGATAGTTCTGATACCAGCGGTCGCCGATCGAGTAGGCGCCGTAGACCAGCAACGGTACGACGAAGATGATCGCCAGCCCCGGCCCGATCCACGACGGCGCGTGCACTCTAGCCATGCCGGGCTGCCTCCGCGCGCTCGACCCGGCGCCAGATCGGCGGGTGGGTGTGGAGGAGGATCTCAGCCCAGCGCGGCGGTCGCTCCTCGACGAGGTTCTGGTCGGCGAGGCGGCGCATCGCGGCTGCGAGCGGCCGGCCGTCGCCGACGAGGTCAATGGCGTACTCGTCGGCCTCGGCCTCGACGTAGCGGGCGAAGGCGTTGACGGCCGGCAGGCAGATCAGCCCGAAGACGGTGACGCCAAGGGCCAGCAGCGGGTAGGCGGCCGGATCGCCGAGGGTGGCGGCGCCGAACAGCCGCGCGAGCTGCTCCCCGAGGACGGCGGCTAGCCCGAGGCCGAGCGCCATGACGACGGCCTGGATCACCAGCAGCTTCGCGACGTCGCGGTGGAGGTGATGGCCGAGCTCGTGGGCCACGACCGCCTTGATCTCGGACGGCGTGAACGACTCCAGCAGGGTGTCCCCGAGGACGACCCGGCGGGACTTCCCGAACCCGATCACTGCCGCGTTCGCCTCGTGCGTACGGCGGCTGAAGTCGAGCTGACTGACGCCGGCGACGGTCGTGCCGGCCTGGCGGACGAGATCCTCGATCATCATGACGACGCCGGGGTCTTCGACCGGCTTCGGCTTGAAGAAGAGCGGCAGGAAGACGTACGGCGCGACGAACGTCAAGACGATGACCGCGGCCATCGCTTCGAGCCAGTACAGCAGCCACCAGAGCGACGGCGCGGCCCAGAGCGTGGCGTAGAAGAGGCAGGCCGCCACCGTCGTCAGCACCAGGGCGATGACCGTCGACTTAAGCCAGTCGGCCAGCCAGCCACCGAGCGTCTGGGTGGAGAGGCCGTAGCGGTGCCCGACGACGAAGCCGCCGTAGAAGGAGAGCGGCGTGGCGATCAGCGCCAGGATCAGGGTCAGGACACCGAGATGAACGGGCAGGGCGAGCCAGATCGACGTCGACTCGAGGGCGCCCCAGAGCCAGGTCGAGAGCCCGCTGGCCCAGAGCGCCCACGGCGCGACGATCCCGACCACCGTGCCGACGACGAAGAGGCACCGGCGGGTGGCGGCGAGCGCGGCGGCCTGGGCGCGCTGGGACTCGGGCGCCTCGGACGCGGGAGGCTCGGTTCGGCCGGCCAGGGCGTCGCTCACGGCAGGTCGCTCACGGCGCCCAGGTCAGGCCGGACATCGGGTCGACGGCCGCGTCGCGGGTGAGCAGCCGGGGCTCGCCGATCTCGAAGCCGCCGTCGGTCGACTTCACGCTCATGACGAAGATCTCGAAGGCGCCGTTCTGCTGGGCCAGGACGGCGATCGACTTGCCGTCGGGGGCCCAGGCCGGCGAGCGCACAAACGAGAGCTTATCGAAGTGGCCCGTCGTCTCACCATCGATTGTGCGCACCCACAGCTCGCCGTTCGATCCGGGCCGGCCGATGTAGGCGAGCGCCGTCCCGTCCGGCGACCAGGCCGGATCGAAGGCGCCGTTCGGGTGACGGGTGAGCTTCTCGGCGGTCGCCTTCGCCACGTCCACGAGGTAGATCTGACTCGGATCTTGCATATTCGGGGCCGCGGTTACGGCCACCCGGCCGCCGTTCGGGTCCCAGGCGAGCGCGTCCACCCAGGACTCCTCGTAGAACGCCGGCAGCGAGATCTGCCGGCGCCCGCCGCCGTCCGGTCCCATCAGCCAGAGCTGCGGGAAGCGCGAGTTCGCGTCACTGACGTAGGCGATGCGCTCGCCGTCGGGCGACCAGGCCGGGCGGAATGCCCAGCTGTTGTCCATGATGTTGTTGGCCTGGCCGCGGGTGAGTCGGCGGGATGTCGCCCCGTCGGATGCCATGACGAACACGTCCGAGAAGTTCTGAGCCCAGTAGACGTAAGCGATCTCCTTGCCGCCTGGCGAAAACGACGGCTGCGACCAGGTTCCGCCCTCGGAGAACTGGTGGCTGGTGCCGCCCTGCCAGAGCCAGAGGTTGCCGTCGCGGACGTAGAGGATGCGGCCGGGCGGCAGATCAGCAGCTTGCTGAATCGATGGCTGCGGCTGCACGAGACCGAGGCTCGCCAGGTTCGGCACCTCCGCACCGGCAGGTGGACCGCCCGAGTGCGAGACGGCCGAGGCGAGCGGTGCGCACCCGACCGCGACGATGGCGAGCAGTCCGACGAGCAGGGCGACGAGGCGGCAGTGCGGTCGCGGTCCGAACTGAGACATCGGGAATGGACTCCAGGGGGCGCGGGACAAGTATGGGCCAGAACTGGCGCCGGGGTCGAGCGTCCGGTGGCCAGTTCGGGTACTTTCCGGAACGAGTCCGGTGGCTGCCAGGTTCCCCTAGCTGGGAGCGGAAACGGCCGGGCGGGCGGCACGAGGATGGGCCGCGCCGACCAGCTCCGCGACGTCGGCGATGCCGTGCTGCCGGAGGTACGCCGCCAGGCCGTCGATGATCTCAGTGGCGGTCCGCGGGTTGACGAAGTTCGCCGTCCCGACCTGAACCGCCGTCGCGCCGGCCATGAAGTACTGGAGCGCGTCCTCGGTGCAGGTGACGCCGCCGACGCCCACGACCGGCACCGAGACGGCCTGCGTGATCTGGTAGACCATCCGCACGGTCACCGGCCGGACGGCCGGGCCGCTGAGGCCGGCCGTCCGGTTGGCGATGTACGGTCGGCGCCGCTCGACGTCGATCAGCATGGCGAGCAGCGTGTTCGCGACCGAGAGGGCGTCAGCGCCGGCCGCCTCGACGGCGAGCGCGATCTCGACGACGTTGCCGACGTTCGGCGAGAGCTTGACCATCAGCGGCAGGCTGGTGACGGCCCGGCAGGCGCGCGTCACGGCGGCCGCCGATGCCGCGTCGTCGGCGAAGAGGCGCCCGCCGTCGCGGATGTTCGGGCAGGAGATGTTCACTTCGAGTCCGGCGATGCCGGGGACGCCGTCCAGGGTGCCGGCCAGCTCCTCGAACTCGGCGATCGACTCGCCCGAGATGTTGGCGATGACGGGAACCGACCAGCGCGCCCAGATCGGCGCCTTCTCCTGGACGATGCCGCGCAGTCCGACATTTTGGAGGCCGATCGCGTTGAGCATGCCGGCCGGGGTCTCGGCGATGCGCGGCGGCGGGTTGCCGGCCCGGGGCCGGACGGTGATCCCCTTTGAGCAGATCGCGCCGATCCGCTGGATGTCGACGAGCTGCTGGTACTCGGTGCCGTAGCCGAAGGTGCCGGATGCGACCAGCACCGGGTTCTGAAGCTCCAGCCCATGCATGTTGCTCGGCGCGAGGTTGACGCGAAGGTTCGGAGCGGGCGCCGCGCCGCCCCGCGAAGCCGTCCCGTTCTCAGGCATGGCTCCCCTCCCAGATCATCTCGTCGGCCTGGAAGACCGGGCCGTCTCGGCAGACCCGCTGGTACCCCTTCTTCGTCATCACGACGCAGCCGAGGCAGACGCCCATCGCGCAGCCCATATGCTGCTCCATCGCGAGTTCGACCGGCTTCCGGGATCGCATCGCGCCGGCGACTCCAAAGGTGGCAGGTCGCGTGATCCGCGCCACCGCTTCGAGCATCGGCGTTGGGCCGCAGGCGTAGACGGCGTCCGACCAGTCGAGGTAGCGCGGCAGCAGCTCCGTGACCAGACCGTGATGCCCGAGCGAGCCGTCGACCGTCGAGACGGCGTATTCGACGTCGGTGGGCAGCTCGTCGGCGGGGAAGACGTAGTCGGCCGTCGCGGCGCCGACCATCAGCACGACCTCGCAGCCCCGACCGAGCGCTTCCGTCGCCAGGGCCACCAGCGGGGCGACACCGTAGCCGCCGCCGACCATCGCCAGGCGCCGCGCCGATGGGTCGATCGTGAAGGGACGGCCGAGCGGCCCGAGCAGGTCCAGCTCGGCGCCGACCGCGCTCGCGGCAATGATCTGGCTACCATCGCCGACCGCCCGGACCATCAGCGAGACGCCGTCGGGCCGGATCCTGAAGATGCTCATCGGGCGGCGCAGCAGCGGGTCCCACATCGGGCCACAGCGGATGTGGACGAACTGGCCCGGCTTCGAGGATTGGCCGAGGAGCGGGCTGGCCACGTCGACGACGTGGGTCTGGGGCATGATCTCCTCGTTGCCCGTGACGAGGACGCGGTGAAGGTCCATCAGCGGACGCCCTGCTCGACGGGCTGCTCGGACTTTGGGCGGCCCGCGACGTACTCGGCGAGGGGCCGTGCCCGGAGCGGCTCGCCGCTGCGCGTCACGACCTCGACGGCAACGCGGGCCGTGTCGATCGAGGTGAAGCAGGGGATCCGTCGCTCGACGGCCGCCCGCCGGATCTGGAAGCCGTCCTTCAACGGCCCGCGTCGGCCAGTGACCGTGTTGATGACGGCGCCGACCCAGCCCTGCTCGATGGCGTCGAGGACGTTCGGGTGGCCCTCGGAGAGGCGCTTGGTGATCTGGCGCACCGAGTATCCGAGCCCCTCGATCATCCGGGCCGTGCCTTCTGTCGCGAGCAGCGGGTGGCCGGACTTCGCCAGGGCGCGGATCAGCGGCAGCGCCTCTTCCTTGTCCTTGTCGGCCAGCGAGAGCAGGACCGGCGCCTGCTTCGGGATCATCGTGCCGGCGGCGATCAGGGCCTTCGCCATCGCGTGGTCGGCGTCCCAGTCAACGCCCATCACCTCGCCGGTCGACTTCATCTCGGGACCGAGGTAGGTGTCGACCTGGGGCAGCTTCGACATCGAGAAGACCGGCGCCTTGACGGCGACCAGGCCGGTTTCCGGATGGAGGCCGCCCGGCCAGCCCTGCTCGCGGAGGCTCTTGCCGAGCAACACCCGCGTCGCGAGGTCGACCATCGGGACCTCGGTGACTTTGCTGATGAACGGGATTGTGCGTGAGGAACGCGGATTCGCCTCCAGGACGTAGACCTCGTCGCGGTAGATCACGTACTGGACGTTGAAGAGGCCTCTGACGCCCAGGCCGACGCCGAGTCGCCGCGTGTACTCGACGATGTCGTCGCGCTGCCTGTCGGTCAGGGAAGAGGCCGGGTAGATCGCGATGCTGTCGCCGGAGTGGACGCCGGCCCGCTCGACGTGCTCCATGATGCCCGGGATCAAGACATCGTCGCCGTCGCAGACGGCATCGACCTCGATCTCGCGCCCTTCGAGGTACTTGTCGATCAGAATGGGACGTCCGGGCATGAGGTCCTCGGCTGACGCGACGTAGCCGGTCAGGTCCTCGTCGTTGTTGACGATCTCCATGCCCCAGCCGCCGAGCACGAACGACGGCCGCACCAGGACCGGGTAGCCGACGCGGTGGGCGATCGTGAGCGCCTGGTCGACGGTCAAGATGGCGGCGCCGGGCGGCTGCGGGATCTGGAGGCGGATCACCAGGTCCTCGAAGAGGCGGCGGTCCTCGGCGAGGTCGACGCTCTCCGAGCCGCCGCCGAGCAGGCTGGCGCCGGCCTGATTGAGCGGGTCGGCCAGGTTGACGGCGGTCTGGCCGCCGAACTGGAAGACGACGGGCGTGTCGGCGGCGTCGCCGCGCGGCGACTCGTTCTCCAGAATGTCGACCACGCTCTCGGCGTCCAGCGGCTCGAAGTAGAGCCGGGATGAGGCGTCGAAGTCGGTGCTGACCGTCTCCGGGTTGCTGTTGATCAGGATGCTCCGGCAGTCGACCGATTCGAGGGCCGAGGCGGCCCGTACCGAGCAGTAGTCGAACTCGATCCCCTGCCCGATCCGGATCGGGCCCGATCCCAGGATCGCAGCCTTGGCGCCGGTCAGCGGCTCAGCCTCGTTTTCCTGCTCGTAGGAGCCGTAGAAGTACGGGGTGACGGCCTCGAACTCGGCGGCGCAGGTATCGACCATCTTGTACACGGGACGCAGGCCCCACTCCCGCCTGCGAGCGCGGACCTGGGCCGGCGACTGATCGGAGAGCAGCGCGACCTGGGCGTCGGAGAAGCCGAGCCGCTTGGCGTCCCACAGGAGCGCGCGGTTCAGCGGCTCGCCGAGCATCCGACGCTCCATGGCGGCGAGTCGCTCCAGTTTGTGGACGAAGAAGGGATCGATCCCGGAGCGCTGCTGGATCTCATCGCGCCTTACGCCCCGACGGAGGGCCGCCATCAGCGCCCAGAGTCGCACGTCGTTCGGCGTCTCGATGAGCGGCCAGATCTCGTCGAGTCCGCCGGGGCCGCTCCAGGACGGGTCTTCCCAGAGGAGGCTCCGACCTCTGAACTCCAGCGAGCGGACGGCTTTCTGGAGCGCGCCCTCGAACGAGCGGTCGATCGCCATGACCTCGCCGGTCGCCTTCATCTGCGTTCCCAGGGCGCGGTCGCCGGACCCGAACTTGTCGAACGGGAAGCGCGGGATCTTGACTACCAGATAGTCCAGGGCGGGCTCGAATGCGGCGGTGGTGCGCTGGGTCACGGCATTCGGGATCTCGTCGAGGCGCTTGCCGATGGCGATCTTCGCGGAAACCCGGGCGATCGGGTAGCCGGTCGCCTTCGAGGCGAGCGCTGACGAGCGGCTGACGCGCGGGTTGACCTCGATGACGTAGTACTGGCGCGACTTCGGATCGAGGGCGAACTGGACGTTGCAGCCGCCTCGGATGTCGAGCGCCCGGATGATCTTGATGGCGGCCGTTCGCAGCAGCTGGTACTCGTGGTCGGAGAGCGTCTGGCTGGGGGCGACCACGATCGAGTCGCCCGTGTGGACGCCCATCGGGTCGATGTTCTCCATGTTGCAGACGACGATGCAAGTGTCGGCGGCGTCGCGGAGCACCTCGTACTCCAGCTCTTTCCAGCCGATCAGCGACTGCTCGACCAGCACCTGGGTGACCGGGCTGGCAGCCAGCCCGGAGGCGGCGACGCGCCGCAGCTCGGCCTCATCGCGGGCCTGCCCGCCGCCGGTCCCGCCGAGCGTGAAGGCCGGCCGGACAATGACGGGATAGCCATTCGTCGCGGCAAACGCCAGCGCCTCCTCGACGGTGTTCGCCGTGACGCTGGCCGGGACCGGCTCCCCGATCCGGAGCAGCATCTGCTTGAACAGGTCGCGGTCCTCAGCCATCTTGATCGACTCGAGCCGGGTGCCGATCAGCTTCGCGCCGTACCGCTCGAAGACGCCGGCCTCGGCGCAGGCGACGGCCAGGTTGAGGCCGGTCTGGCCGCCGAGCGTCGCCAACACGCCATCCGGGCGCTCTCTACGCACGATGTCCTCGACCATCTCGACGGTCAGCGGCTCGACGTACGTCACGTCGGCGACGCCCGGATCGGTCATGATGGTTGCGGGGTTCGAGTTGATGAGGACGGTCTTGACGCCCTCTTCGCGGAGGGAGCGGCAGGCCTGGGTGCCGGCGTAGTCGAACTCGGCGGCCTGCCCGATCACGATCGGGCCGGAGCCGATCACCAGCACCTTCTTCGGCGGGGTGGGGAATGAGGGGTCGATCAAGAGGGCGCTCCACTGCCGCGGCGTCGGGCGATCAGCTCGAACAGGTGGTCGAACTGCGGCTGGCTGTCCTGCGGCCCGGGGCAGCCTTCGGGGTGGAACTGGACGGAGAAGACCGGCAGCTCGCGGTGGCGCAGCCCCTCGACCGAGCCGTCGTTCAGGCTCAGGTGGCTGACGTCGAAGCCGCTGGCGTCGAGGGCCGGACCGGCCTCGACCTGGAACTCGTGATTCTGGCTGGTGATGGCGACCCGCCCGGAGTGGACGTCCTTGACCGGGTGATTCCCGCCGTGATGGCCGAACGGCAGGCGCGTCGTGTTCGCTCCGGCCGCCTGGCCGATAATTTGGTGCCCGAGACAGATCCCCATAATCGGGACGCCGCTCGGGATCAGGCGGCGGGTCGTCGCGACGGCGTCGGCGAGCTGGGCCGGGTCGCCGGGGCCATTGGATAGCAGGACGGCGTCCGGGTTGCGCGCCATGATCCCCTCATAGCCGGCGTCCCACGGCACGAGGTCGACCAGGGCGCCGCGCCGCTGAAGTGAGCGGGCGATGTTCGACTTGTAACCGTAGTCGACCAGAACGACGCGGCTCCCGCGCGAGGATTCCAGGTCGGGGGCCGGGGTGATGCCCGAGACTTCCGGTATCAGCAGCTTCTCGGAGAGCGGCGTGACCTCGCGGGCTTCTTCCTTCAGCCGGTCCAGGTCGTCGCCGCTGAAGCCGCGCGGGCCGGCCTGGCGGAGGACGGCCCGGAGGGCGCCGTGCGAGCGCAGGCGGCGGGTCAGGGCGCGCGTGTCGATCCCTTCGAGGCCCGGCACGCCCCAGCGCTGGAGATATGCGCTCAGGTCTTCGTGGCTCTCCCAGTGGTGCGGGTAATCGGCCAACTCGCGGACCAGCAGGGCCGTGAGCAACGGCCGCGCCGACTCCTCGGCCGAGTGCGCGACGCCGTAGTTGCCGACCTGAGGGTGAGTCAGGACGACCATCTGCCCACGGTACGACGGATCGGTGCAGATCTCCTGGTAGCCGGTCATCGCGGTGCAGAAGACCACCTCGCCGTCGACGTCGACCTCGGCGCCGAATGACCGCCCGACGAAGACGGTGCCATCCTCCAGGACGAGCGCTGCCTGTCGCCCGCTCACTGGGGCACCTCGTGGACAACCTCGCCGCCGACCATGGTGGTGCGGACGAGCCCGCGCATCCGCTCGCCGTGGAGCGGCGAGTTGCGGCCCTTCGATTGGAACTTCCTGACGTCGACCGTCCACTCGGCGCCGGGGTCGATCACGACGAGGTCGGCTTCGGCGCCGACGCGGAGCGTCCCCGCCTCCAGTCCAAAGACCTGGGCCGGCGCGACCGTCAGCAGGCGAATCAGCGTGTGCAGGTCGATCTGACCGGCGTCGACGAGCCGCATCAGCAGCCCGAACGCCGTCTCCAGCATCGAGATGCCGGGCGCGGCCTGGTCGAACTCGCAGTCCTTGTCGACGCTGGTGTGGGGGGCGTGGTCGGTGGCGATGCAGTCGATCGTGCCGTCGAGCAGCCCTTC
>Ga0075420_100003987_pt1 | contig 12923 bp, 11 predicted proteins | sample SoiMetdeltSBSDD4_FD_75296 | JGI IMG/M metagenome (GOLD analysis project Ga0075420, IMG submission 75296) | Bulk soil microbial communities from a Populus tree surrounding site in Tennessee, USA - Soil MetaG P. deltoides SBSDD4 | ecosystem: Environmental > Terrestrial > Soil > Tree plantation... | reverse complement strand
CGTGTCGCTGGTGCTGATCGGCGTGCTGCTCCTCCAGGCGCGGGGCTCCGGCTTCTCGGCGACCTTCAGCTCGGACTCCTCGATCTACCGGACCCGGCGCGGCGTCGAGAAGACCCTCTTCAACGTGACGATCGTCCTCGCGATCCTGTTCGTGCTCGTCTCGATCGTCAGCGTCGCCTTCAGCTCGCTCTAGGCCGTGCCCCCCCGACTGTTCGGGGCACGAGCCGGGCCGGGCGCACGCGAGCCGCGCGTCCAGGCCGTCTCGATGTGGCCGCGCCACCGTCGCCGGCCGTGGTTATGGATCGTCGGCGCGGTGGCGATGCTCCTGGCGCTGCCGTTCGTCTTCGCGGGCGCGCTGCTCCTCTCGGTCGCCGATCCCGTGCCGCCGGACCAGTACGTCGAGGCGGTCGCCGGCGAGCCGCCGCTCTTGAACCCCGTCCTGGCGCCGTACACCCTCGCCAGTCAGGACGTCCTGCCGCTGGTCTTCGCGGCGCTGGTCAGGACGGACGCGGCCGGCGAGGTGGCGCCGGACCTCGCCGAGCGCCTGGACGTCGCCGAGGACGGCCGCGCCTACGTCGTGAAGCTGCGCGAGGGACTCGCCTGGGACGACGGTGCACCGCTCACCGCCGAGGACGTCGCCTTCACCGTCCGGCTGGTCCAGTCGCCGGACCACCAGGGCAGCCAGGAGCTGGCCGACCTCTGGCGCGGCGTCGAGGTCGAGGTCGTCGACCCTCAGACGGTCCGCTTCCGCCTCCCCACCCCGCTCGCCTCCTTCCCAGAGCATCTGACCCTCGGGCTGCTGCCGAAGCATGCGCTCGACGGCGTCACGGCCTTCGAGCTGCCGCTCCACTCGTACAACCGCCGGCCCGTCGGCAGCGGCCCGTATCGCGTCGCCCTGTTCGAGCCCGACCGTCTGGTGTTGGAGCGCAACCCGGCCTACCACGGCGACCGGCCGCGGCTCGGGCGGATCGAGCTGCGGGTCTACGCCGACCGGTCGGCCGCCCTCCAGGCGGTGATGCGCCGCGAGGTGGACGGGCTGGCCGGACTCCGCCCGGACGAGATCGCACGAGTCTCGGCGACCGGCCAGTACGTCGTCTACGCCCTGCCGGAGCGCTCCAAGACGGCCGTCGTGATCTTCAACCTCGAGACGCCGATCCTCGGCGAGCCGGCCGTCCGCGGGGCGCTCGCCCGAGTCGTGGACCGCGAGGCGCTGATCCGCGACGCCCTGGCCGGCTACGGCGAGCCGGCCGCCGGTCCGATCCCGGCCCAATCGTGGGCGTACGTGCGCGGGCCGGCCACCACCGAGCACGATCCGGCCGCCGCCGCCGCGCTCCTGGAGGCGGCCGGCTGGCGCGCGGGCGCCGACGGCGTCCGCCAGCGCGACGGCACGCCCCTCCGGATCCCGCTGGTCACCGCCGACACGCCGGATCGGCTGGCGGTAGCCCAGGCGCTGGCCGGGCAAGCCGCCGCCATCGGCATCCGATTGGACGTGCGCGCCGTCCCCGCCGACGAGCTGTTCGACGACTACCTCCAGCCCCGCCAGTTCGAGGCGGCAGTAGTCGGGCAGTGGAGCATGGGCAGTGACCCGGACGTCTACCCGCAGTGGCACTCCAGCCAGACGGGGCGCTCGGGCGGCAACTACGCCGGCTACTCGGACGTCGACGTCGACCGCTGGCTCGAAGTCGGCCGGCAGGAGCCGGATCGCGAGCTGCGGCGCAACGCCTACCTCCACTTCCAGGCACGCTGGGCCGAGGAGCAGCCGGCCCTGGTGCTCTACCACCCGATCTCCAGCTTCGCCGTCTCCCGCGACATCTGGGGCGTCGCGGCCGATCCGCTGCCGGACTCGTCGTGGCGGCTGCGCTCGGCGGTGGGCTGGCACCGCATCGCGCGGCCCACCGGATGGCAAGCGGCCCGCGCCTGGGTCGCGGCGCGGGCCTCGCCGATCTTCGGGGAGTGAGACGCCGAGGCCCCCTCCCCTGCCCCTCCACCGTGCGCGGGAGAGGGGTTGGGGAGGGGGCCTCCTTCTGCCGGGTGGAGCTTAGCTGGCGAGCGGGAGCTGGATGACCTCGGCCTGCGCCAGCACGACGACCAGCTCGCCGCTGGCCGGGCCCTCGGCCGGATGCTCGAGCCGGTTGTTCTCGATCAGCCAGCGCAGGAAGGTCAACTGTCGAAGATCGGGCTCGCGCGGCTCCTCGACGAACATCTGCAACGCGGTATCGTACCGACCGACTGCCTTCATGGCTGACTCCCTTTCGCTGGCTCTCGCCGTCGGGGCCTCCCACCTTCGAGAGCGATGGTCTGTGCTGCGTCCTTGCGGGTTACTCCTACTATCGGCGGACCCGGCCTGCCTGCACAGTCACAACGAGCACGAATCCACTGTTGTGATGGCAACCTTGTCAGGTTTACGTCAGGCTCGCGTGAGGCGAACGTCTGTAGCGCGGGGGCTTGTCCCCCGCCTGCAACGGTTGAGACCGGCGGGGGACAAGCCCCCGCGCTACGAGACCGGGCGACCTGAGACAGATTCGCGGGCCGGCTCGGTCGGCTCGTCCGCGACCCGGAGCGTGAACGAGAACCTGCTGCCCGCGCCGACCGTGCTCTCGGCAGCCACGCTGCCGCCCATCGCCTCCACCAGCTCGCGCACGATCGCCAGCCCCAGGCCGGCCCCGCCGCTCGCCCGATCCCGCGCCTCGTCGCCCCGGTAGAACCGCTCGAAGATGCGCGCAAGCTGATCGGGCGGGATGCCGGCGCCGGTGTCCTCCACCGTCACGCGGATCACCGCGCCGTCCCGGGCCGCCCGCAACGAGATGATCCCGCCCTCGGGCGTGTGGCGCAGGGCGTTCCGGACCAGGTTGCCGAGCACCTGGACGATCCGCTCGCGGTCGCCGTGGGCCTGTGGCAGCCCCGCCTCGACGTCCGAGACGAGCGTGACCTGCCCCTCGCGCCGGGCCAGCGGCCGGAAGCTGGCCGTGACCTCCTCCAGGACGCCGGCCACGTCCACCTCGCGGATCGCGAGCGGCAGCCCCCCCGACTCCGTCGTGGAGAGCAGGAACAGGTCGTCCACCAGGCGGCTCAACTGGCGGGCCTCGCGATGGAGCACCGTCAGCGACTCCTCGCGGCGCTCCGGCGACGCCCCCTCCCCGAGCAGCAGCAGCGACTCAGCGTGGCCGCTGATCGAGGCCAGCGGCGTCCGCAGCTCGTGCGAGACGTTGGCGACCAGCTCTCGCTTCGCCGCCAGCGCCGCCTCGGCCTCTCGTGTGCGCGCGTCCAGCTCCGCCACGGTCGTCGCCAGCCGATCCGCCATCACGTTGAAGCGGCGGCTCAACTGCCCGACCTCGTCGTCGCGCCCCTCCTCGACCCGCTGCCCTAGGTCGCCACCTGCCAGCGCCTCGACGGCCCCGCTCAGCCGCTCCAGTCGACGCACGAGCTGGCGTGAGAGGACGTAGCCGACCAGCGCGGCCGACGCGAGCGCGAACAGGAACGCCGAGCCCAGCACGGCGATCGTGGCGGCCGTAAACACCGCGATCCCCCGCACGATCGCCCCAGGCGGGTTGATCTCGCCGATCTCGGTCTCCGCGACCACCACCACCGCCGTCGCCTCATCAGGTCCGCCGCGCAGCCAGGGCGGCCCATCCCGTACCGGCCCGCCGATGGGGAAGGCGCCGAGCGCGACCGGCCCCGGCCCCGCCCGACGGACGGTCAGGCGGGCCGTGTTGCGTTCGCCGCTTCGTGCCGCCGCCACGATCGGCGCCCACTCGGCCCGCTCCGGCGGGTCGAACGCCGCCCCGCTCGGGTCCGAGCTAGCGATCACCCGGTCGTCCGGCCCGACCACCGCCACGTAGCCGCGGCCGCGCAGCGACGGCCCGATCCCGTCGATCCGGTAGGCCGGCTCCGGCGCGAACGGCCCCGGGCCGATCTGCGCCCGAATCCTGCCCTGGGCCAGCGCTCGCAGGATGACGTTCAGGGTGTCGGCCTCGCCGCCGGCTTCGACCAGCGGGCCAATCGAGCGCGCGACGATCCGGGCGTCGTTGGCGGCCTCGCGGTCCGGGCCGGTCTGCACCGCGATCCACGACCCGGCGATCAGGATCAGCGCCGCGACCATGCTCACCAGCGTCACGACGATCGCGATCAGGTGCGACAGCGTGAGCTGCCAGCGGAGCCGCGCCAGGGCACCTCTCACGGCGAGCCCTTCGGCTGCGCCGCCAGGCGGTACCCGACGCCCCAGACCGTCTCGATCCGGTCGCCCGACGCACCCAGCTTCTTGCGCAGCCGCAGCACATGGGTGTCTACCGTCCGGTCGAAGCCGCCGTAGTCGTATCCCCAGACCTTCTCCAGCAGGTAATCCCTCGCGAACGCCCGGCCCGGGTTGCGCACCAGCAGCGCCAGCAGGTCGAACTCCTTGGGCGTCAGGTCCACGATGTCGCCCGCAACCCGCGCCACGTGCTGCGCCAGGTCGACCTCGACGGCGCCTGCTGTCAGGACCGGCGGCGCCGCGTCGTTGCCGGCCTCGCGGAACAGCTCGACCCGCCGGAGCAGCGCGTGGACTCTCGCTAACAGCTCGCGGATCCCGAACGGCTTGACCAGATAGTCGTCCGCGCCGACCTCCAGTCCCAGCACCCGGTCGATCTCCTCCGAGCGCGCCGTCAGCATCAGGATCGGCACGATCGACTCGCGCCGGACCCGGCGGCAGACCTCCAACCCGTCCAGCTTCGGCATCATCCAGTCCAGCACCAGCAGGTCCGGTCGCTCGCGCTGGACCGCCAGCACGGCCTCGGCGCCGTCGTACGCCTGGACCACGCGGTGCCCCTCGTCTTCGAGGTGCCGCCGGACCAGGGTGTTCAGATCCCGCTCGTCTTCGGCCACTACGATCGTCGCCACGTCAACCTCTGCGCCCCGGCCGCCCCGGCATCCCGGGACGGCCGCCAATGTCGCTTCTGATCCCGAAACCGCATAACCGTCGCACCCACGGCCCCACGATCGGAGGCAGCGGCAGCGCCCCGCAGGCCGATCCGTACCGCGAGCGTCAGCGAGCGGACCCTTTACGCCGGAGGTCCGGCTCGCTCACGCTCGCGGTGAGGAAACGCGCGGCCCTTCCACATCGCCGAAGTATCGGTACGCCTTCACTCCCTTTCGATGGTAGCGCCGAGTCGTCGCGTGCCGATGATGGAATTGTCACAAAACGGTGAACGGGCCAGCCCGGTCGACTGTCCGCGTCGGATCGTCCGCCCGGCCCCGTGACGAATCGGAACCTCGCTCCGGCGTTCACAAAGTCGTGACCGGAGCGTCAATCGGCCGTGACCTCGGCCGTCTACGCTTCGATCAGCGGCCGGTTGCTCCCAGATCGGACCGGCCAAGGCAGAAGGAGAGAGACGATGAGACGGTTCCGCTTCCCGCTCGCCGTCCTGGGCACGTCGCTGCTGCTCGTGCTCGGGATTGGCGTCGCCGGCTACTTCACGGTGACCACGGCGCTGGCCCAGGGCTGGGGGCCGTTCGGCGGCCACTTCGGCGGCCCGTTCGAGGGACACGCCATCCCGCCGGAGCTTCAGGGCCTGGAGCAGCTGCCCCCGGCCGAGCGGTTCAAGCACTTCAACGGCGCCCAGATCTCGCTGAAGGACAAGGACAACAAGCCGCTGACCGTCAACGTGACCCCGGGCACCGTCAACGCCGTCAGCGCCACCAGCCTGACGCTGGCCGCCAACGACGGCTCCATGAAGACGTTCATCCTGGACGGCGACACCGTCATCCGCGGCAAGCCCGACGCAAACAATCAGAACGCGAAGCCGACCGCGACGACCCTCAAGCAGGGCGACCTGGTGGCCGTGGTCACCAAGAACACCGAGACGACCGCGAAGTTCGTCATGAGCGGCGGCGCCGAGGGGTTCGGCCCGCGCGGCGGTCGCGGTCCGTTCGGCCCGCCGTGGGGCGGCCGGTAGGCCAGCCCCGTCGCACCGACCGGCTCCCACGAGCCCCCGGTCTCGTCGTGAGACCGGGGGCTCGTGCCGTGCCCCCTTGACAGCGCTCGTCCGCCCATCTACCATATTAACCACTACAGTGGTTATCAGTCCGGAGGGCGGCGATGGCGGTCGATCTGCTCCAGCGCGTCGGACTCAATAAGTACGAGGCCGAGGCGTACCTCGCCCTCCTCGCGGACGGCCCGCTCACCGGCTACGAGCTGGGCAAGCGCTCGGCCGTCCCGCTCGCCAGGAGCTACGAGACACTTGAGCGGCTGACCAGGCGCGGACTCGCCCTCGTCCAGCCCGGCGACCCGCCACGCTACACCGCCGAGCGCCCGGAGCGCTTCCTGGCCCGGACCCGAGCCGACCAGGAATCGGTGCTGGAAGCGCTGGATTCGGCGCTGGCCGGCATCGAGCGCGCCGATCCTGCCGACGACTTCTGGGTCGTGCGCGGACGCGAGAACGTCCTGGCCCGCGCCCGTGCCCTGCTCGACGAGGCCCACCACGAGGTCTCGATCGGCCTCTCCGGCGCCGACGACGCGCTCCTTCAAGCCGTCGACCGGGCCAGGGCACGCGGCTGCCGGGTCGCGCTCCGACACCTGGACGAGCCGGAGCTGATCGCGCTGCTCGCCGACGACCGCGTGGCGCTGGTCGGCACGCTCGCGCCGGCGGCCCACTGCCAGGCCGTCACCAGCGCCAACCCGGCCCTGGCGATCAGCGTTCTTGGCGCCCTCGGCGGGTTGCGCGCCGCGAGCCCGCTGGCACCGATCCAGGCATCCGCACCGGCCGGGCTCGGCGCCGAGCGCGGCACCGACTGGCTGGACTGGGAGGCCCGCAAGCAGCAGCGACTCTGGCGCTCGCAGACGGGCCGGCGCCCGGCCTGACCATCCGACGCACCGACTGGAGGGGACGATCATGGCGTACGACATCGCAGACCTGGCGCTCGCCGACGAGGGGCGCCGCAAGATCCGCTGGGCCGCCCGGCACATGCCGGTTCTGGCGGCCATCCGCGACGAGCTGTCCACCGAGAAGCCGCTGATCGGCAAGCGGATCGCCGCCTCGCTGCACATCACCACCGAGACGGCCGTCCTCCTGGGCGCGCTGCGGGCCGGCGGCGCCGAGATCGCGCTCTGCGCATCCAACCCGCTCTCCACCAAGGACGACGTCTGCGCCGCCCTGGTCGCCGACGAGGGGATCGCCGTCCAGGCCTGGCACGGCGAAGACCTGGCGACCTACGAGCGCCACCTGGAGGCGGTCCTGGCGACCGACCCGCACCTGGTCGTCGACGACGGCGCCGACCTGATCGCGGCGCTCCACCAGCGGCCCGACGTCGGCTCGGCGGTGGCCGGCATCGAGGAGACGACGACCGGCGTGGTCCGCGTCCGGGCGCTGGCCGGCGAGGGCCGCTTGCGCTTCCCGGTCATCGGCCTCAACGACACCCCGACCAAGCGGATGTTCGACAACCGCTACGGGACCGGCCAGAACACGCTGGACGGCATCCTCAGGGCCACAAACATCCTGCTCGCCGGCGCCACGTTCGTCGTGGCCGGCTACGGCTGGTGCGGCCGGGGGATCGCCTCCCGGGCGCGCGGCATGGGCGCCCGCGTGATCGTCTCCGAGGTGAACGCGATCCGTGCCCTCGAAGCGGTGATGGACGGCTTCGAGGTGCTGCCGATGGCCGAAGCGGCTCCCCTCGGCGACGTCTTCGTCACGGCGACGGGCATGGCCGGCGTGATCAGGAGCGAGCACTTCGGCGCGATGAAGGACGGCGCGATCCTCGCCAACTCCGGCCACTTCGACGTCGAGGTCGAGGTCGCCGACCTGAAGCGGCAGGCCGTCGAGGAGACCGAGGTCAGAGACAACCTGACCGAGCTGCGGCTGGCGGACGGCCGGACGCTCTACCTGCTGGCCCAGGGACGGCTGGTCGGGCAGGTCGCGGCAGAGGCGAGCCCGGCGGCGGTGATGGACCTGAGCTTCGGCGGGCTGGCGCTGAGCGCCCGCTACCTGCTGGAGCACGCCGGCGAGCTACCACCCGCCGTCCACGACGTCCCCGCCGAGATCGACGAGCGGATCGCCGCGCTGAAGCTTGCGGCGCTCGGCGTGGGGCTGGACGTGCTGAACGAGCGCCAGTTGACCTACGCGCGCTCCTGGCAGGCCGGCACCCTCGACCCGGCCGTCGCCTGACGCGGCGGATCCGCGCCGCGAGCGTCAGCGAGCCGGGCCCACGGGCCGATCCGGATATGATTCGGACCACAGAGAGCAGAACGATGTCGCTTGACAGTTATCTGCGCGCCGCCCCGAAGGCCGAGCTGCACGTCCACCTGGAGGGCACGGTCCGTCCCGAGACGTTGTTCGAGTTGGCCCGGCGCAACGACGTCACGCTGCCGTTCGATTCGGTGGCGGGCCTGCGCGAGTGGTTCAGGTTCCGCGATTTCAGCCACTTCATCCAGGCGTACGCCCTCGCCAGTCAGAGTGTGGCCACCGCCGACGACTACGAGCTGATCGCGTTCGAGTACGCCCAGGAGCTGGCCCGCCAGAACTGCCGCTACGCCGAGATCGGATTCACGCCCTCGTACCACCGCCGCAAGGGCGTCCCCCACCACGTCTCCTTCGCCGGGCTGACCCGTGCCCGCGAGCGCGCCCGCCGCGAGCTTGGCGTCGAGATCGCCTGGAACTTCGACATCAGCCGGCGGATGGGCGGGAGCGACGCCGAGACGTACCGCTGGGCCGAGTACACCGTCGACGTCGCGATCGAGTCGATGGGGGACGGGCTGGTGGCGCTCGGGCTGGCCGGGCCCGAGGTCGGCTGCCCGCCCGAGCTGTACGCCCGCTACTTCGACCGTGCCCGCGCGGTCGGGCTGCGCTCCTACCCCCACGCCGGCGAGCACGCCGGCCCCGAGAGCGTGCGCGGCGCGCTGGACACCCTCGGGGCCGAGCGGATCGCCCACGGCGTCCGCGCCGTCGAGGATCCGGCCCTCGTCGCGGAGATCGCCGCACGCGGCATCGCCTTCGACGTTTGCCCCACCAGCAACGTCTGCCTCGGCGTTGCGCCGAGCCTGGCCGAGCACCCGCTCCCGAAGCTCCTGGCGGCCGGCGTCCCCGTCACCATCGCCTCAGACGATCCGCCGATGTTCAACACGACCCTGAACGACGACGTGGCGCTGCTGGCCGACCCGTTCGCCCTCGACCTCGCCACGATCGACGAGATCCTCCTGAACGGCGTGCGCCACAGCTTCCTCCCCGCCGAGCGCAAGCGCGAGCTTGAGGCCGAATACCGCGCCGAGCTGGACGCCCTGAAGCGCGTGCACCTGACCTGAGCGCGAGCCGCGCAGACGAGTGAGGGGGGCCGCGACGTCGTCTGTCCGCGCGCGGCCGGAGTCCATCGCTACTCCTGAGCCTTCAAGACCACCAGCGCGTCGAGCGCCACGGCGCCCAGCCCCTCGGCCCGCACCAGCAGCGGGTTCACGTCGACCGTCTCCAGGCGATCCCCCAGCCGTTGCGGCAGCCGCGACAGCGACACTAGCGTCTCCACCAGCGCCGCCCGGTCGGCCGGCGGCGCCCCCCGCACGCCGCGCAGCAGCGTCGCCAGGGCCGGCACGTCCTCGATCATCGCCTCGGCGTCGGCCCGCCCGATCGGGCACGAGCGCCAGGTGACGGCCCCCAGCGCCTCCACCAGCGTCCCGCCCAGCCCCAGCACCAGCAGCCAGCCAAGCAGCGGGTCGTCGTTCAGGCCGACGATCGTCTCGACGCCGCCGCGCACGTACGACTGCACGAGCATCCCCTCGACGCGGCCCGGCGCGACCAGCTCGGCCGTGCGCCGCAGCTCCCCGTAGGCTCGCCGCAGCTCCTCCTCGGTGCGCAGGTCGAGCCGCACCAGGCCAAGCTCGGTCTTGTGGGCCAGGTCCGGCGCGCTCGCCTTCAGCACAACGGGATACCCGATCCGCCGCGCGGCCGTCGCCGCCTCGTGAGCGAGCTGGCACAACGCCTCCGGCGGTGCCGAGATCCCGAACGGCGCCAGGATCTGCTTGCTCTGGTGCTCCGAGAGCGTGCCGGTGAGCCCCGCGAGCGCGTCCGAGATCGACGCAACTGCGCCGGACCCGGCCCCAGCCTCCTCGGCAGCCGACTGCGCCCGGCGCCTGGCCTCGCCCATCCGCGCCAGCGCCGCCATTCCCTTCGCCGCCCCGGACGGCAGCGTGAAGACCGGCACCGGGCTCGCCTGGAGCGTCGGCAGTCCGACCTGGGCCGACTGGCTGCCGGTCCAGACCACCATCACCGGCTTCGTCGTCGAAGCTGCCGCGTTCACGATCTTCGCCACCAGGCCGTCGTCGCCCTGCGTCGCGACGACCCAGCCGTCCTGGCCGGGATCGGAGATCAGCGTCTGGAGGATCGGCGCGAATGACGGGCTGTTGGCGTACCCCGTGATGTCGGCCGGGTTGGCGGCCGAGCCCCGCTCGCCGAGCACCGTCAGCAGCCCCTCGCGCGTCTGCTCGGCGAACGGCGGCACCTCCAGTCCCTCCACCCCGAGCTGATCGCTCAGGTGAGCGCCGATCCCGCCGGAGTGCGAGACCACCCCGATCCGCTTCCCTTCGGGCAGCGGCGCCTTCAGGAACAGCGCCGTCTGCTCGATCAGCTCGTCGTAATCTCGGACTCGTGCGATCCCGAGCTGGCGGAACAAGGCGTCCTGGACCTCGTCGCTGCCGGTCAGCGCCGCCGTGTGCGACCGCGCGGCCCGCTGCCCGACCTCAGACTGACCGACCTTCTGCATCACCAGCGCCTTCCCACGCCGGAGCGCCTCGAGCGCCAGCCGCCGCAGCCGAGCGAAGTCGCGGATACCCTCCAGCAGCAGGGTGATGACGCCGACGTCCGGTCGCTCCAGGAAGTACTCGACGAAGTCGGCCGCCCCCAGGTCCGCTTCGTTGCCGGTCGTCACGATGTAGCGGAAGCTCAGGCCACGGTCGCGCGCCACCGCCAGCAGCGGCCCGAACGCCGTCGCCCCGCTCTGCGAGACCAGCGCCGCCCCCACGTCCGTCAGGACCGGGTCCGCGACCATCCGCGATGAGGCCGTCGCCCAGACGTTGCCGGCCAGGTTGGCGGCGCCCAGGTTGTTCGGGCCGATCATCCGCAGCCCGGTCTCGGCGGCAAGCCGCGTCAAGGCGGCCTGGCGCGCCCGGCCCTCGTCCGTGTGCAATTCGGCGAATCCGGCCGAGATCACGATCCCGGCCCGCACGCCGATCTCGGCGCACGCCCGCAGCGACTCCAGCACCCGCTCGGCCGGCACGATCACGGCCACCAGCTCCGGCGTCTCCGGCAGGTCGCTCGGCGACGGGTAGCAGCGCAGGCCGAACACCTCGGACCGGCTCGGGTTGATCGGGTAGATCGTCCCGTCGTAGCCGGTCCGGATCAGGGTGTTGAGGAACCGCGCCCCGTACCCCGCCCGCTCGGTGGCCCCGACGACGGCAATGGATCTGGCGTGGAAGATGGTGTGGATGGAGTCGAGCGCGTTGGACCTGGCCGGTGAGGCGTCGTCGGCCATTTCAGCTCCCCTCGTCCTGGCAGTCCGGGCGTCCGTACAGTCTAGCGTGAGCGCCGCCGCGCCGCGAGCCAGTTGACCAGACCCACCCTTGCAGCCTCCCTACGGGACGCCCCGGTCACCATCGTCTGAGTCGCGTAGCGACGGCACAACGGTAGACGTGGGTTTCAACCCACGGCCGCCTGCCGCAAGGAGTCCGAAGCAGAAATCAGGGGCGCATGCGGTTGAGCGGTCGGCGGGCGACGACGGGCCGGGCGCGCGCGATCGAGGCACCGGCAAGATCGCAGAAGTGTCCGGTACCGATCGGAGCCTCATCACATTCCATGACGATGCATCGTTGTGATCTATATGGACGCGACAAGGCAACGAGCACCCAGGAGCGTCCTGGTTGCCGAGGACGATCGCGGTACCAGGGAGCTGCTGGAGATCATCCTCCGCGGCGAGAACTGCTCGGTGATCGCCGCCCGGGATGGCGCAGAGGCGCTCTGGCTTGCGTGCCTCCACGACGTCGACCTGTCGCTGCTCGACGTCCACATGGCACGCGTCGACGGTGGCGTCGTCTGCCGCAGGTACCGCGAACGGGGCAGCGAGGCGCCGGTCGTCCTGATCTCGGCCTCGACCGATGGACCGGACGCCGCCCGCGCCTGCGCGGCCGATGGGTTCATCGCCAAGCCGTTCGAGCTCGCGACGATCCAGGAGGCGGTGACGCGCTTCGTCGGCGCCGCCTGACTCGCGCTGCCGCCCCGCGCCGGCAGCCGTCGTGCTTGCCAGCCCCCGCCTCGTCTCAGAGCACAGCGGGCCGATCCTCAGGCCGTGAAGGCATCCGGCGGGGTAAGCTCGCACGGATTTCCGCGAGGAAATGGATAGTTCTAAAGGACTATTGCGAAATCATGCGTTCCTTGTCGCTCAGGATCGCCTGTTATCGGACTGTAACCTGTTCACGTCGCGGAAAATCGACACCGTAGTCACTTTGACCTATAGTGATACCGGTGCGTTCGCGCGGCTCGCGCGAGCCCGTCGCGGATGCAGGGCGCTGCCGCTCCGGTGCTGGATCGCTCGCCCAGGGGCCGGCGCGGACGCCGTGCATGCAAGGAGGCACGATGTTGACGGATGGTCCTCGGACTGGAACGTCCACCGACGACCACGGCAGCGGGCGTGTGGGACCCACGCTCGCCCCGTCCGACGCCGTATCGCTGGAACGTGCGCAGCGCGTCGCGGCCGACGAGGTCGATCAGCTCGTGAGCGAGTTGGAACCGGCCCTCAACGCCCACCAGCGACGCCTGCTGCACCAGCTGCGCCTGGCCGCCGAGTCGCTCGGGGCCATCAGGGTCGCAACGCTGGTCCGCGGCGGGCGCTGACAGCGCGTCCCCGCCCGCGTAGCCGAGTCGGCGCCGGACCCGCCCCACGAGGGGGTGAGTCCGGCGCCGAGGCCGCTTACGCCC
>Ga0075420_100003985_pt1 | contig 12926 bp, 11 predicted proteins | sample SoiMetdeltSBSDD4_FD_75296 | JGI IMG/M metagenome (GOLD analysis project Ga0075420, IMG submission 75296) | Bulk soil microbial communities from a Populus tree surrounding site in Tennessee, USA - Soil MetaG P. deltoides SBSDD4 | ecosystem: Environmental > Terrestrial > Soil > Tree plantation... | reverse complement strand
CGAGATGTATCCCGACGGCGCGATGCTCAAACGCGTCGTCGAGGCTGACCGCGCGGGTTTGCAGATCCTGATTCACGCCATCGGCGACCGCGCGAACGATTTGATCCTCAGTATCTACGAACAGGTCGCGCGCGAGAACGGCCAGCGCGACCGGCGCTTCCGCATCGAGCACGCTCAGCACCTTCGCGCACAGGACATCGCGCGCTTCGGACGCGACAAGGTGATCGCGTCGATGCAGCCGTATCACGCGATCGACGACGGGCGCTGGGCCGAAAAACGGATCGGCAAAGACCGCGCGAAGACGACCTATCCGTTTCGTTCCTTGCTTGACTCAGGCGCAACGCTCGCCTTCGGAACTGACTGGACCGTCGCTCCGCTCAATCCGATGTTGACGATTTACGGCGCCGTCACGCGCCGCACGCTCGACGGCAAGAACTCGAAAGGCTGGGTGCCGGAGCAGAAGATCTCCGTCGAAGAAACCGTGCGCGCCTACACCTACGGTTCTGCTTACGCTGAATTTCAGGAGAACGTGAAAGGCACTCTAACTCCCGGCAAACTCGCCGACCTCGTGATCCTCTCGCGCGACATCTTCAAGATCGATCCGAAAGAGATCGAGAACGTGAAAGTCGTGCTAACGATGGTCGACGGCAAAGTGGTCTACGAAGAGCGCGAGTAGGACCAGTACGCGAAATAGATCAACAGTCCCACGCCCGCGGCGATGGCTGTAGCCTGTGCCTCCTGGAGAGTGCTGTGCGCGAGCAGCCAAACAATCAATAGCAGCGAGAGGATGGCGATCACCGTTCCGCCCGGCAGTCGAAACACCGGCGCCGGTATTTCCCTGCGGTTGCGAAACAACGGCAGTGCGAGACAAGTGGCGCCGTAAGTGACGAGCCGCGCCAGCGTGCTGATCGTCAACAACTGCACAAACGAGCTTTTCAACGTCAGAAACAGCAACAGCGCCGCCGTGATCCCGATCGCGACGTGCGGCGTGAAGAACCGTTTGTGAACGCTGCCGATCAGTTGCGGCAACTGGTGTTGTTCTGCCATCGCGAACGGCAGACGCGAAGCTGACAACAGAAGGATGTTCAGGTTGCCGGTGATCGAAATCACTGCGCCGGCGGAGATAATTGCGCCGCCTGCTGTTCCCAGAAAGTGCATGCCGGCGTCAGCCAGGGGTTTCTGCGATTGGGCCAGGCCCGGCAGAGTGCCCACGCACACAACCTGGACCAGAATGTAGATGAACGCCACGACGAAGATTGCGATGATCAGCGCGCGCGGCAAGTTTCGTTGCGGATCGCGCACTTCACCGGCGGGGACCGTCGCCATCTCGAATCCCGTAAACGCATAGACCAGCAGCAAGACTGACTGTGAGAACGAACCGGGCGGAGGCGCTGGACCGAATTCGAATGCCTGCGGGTTTAGGAAAAAGAGCCCGGCGGCGATGAAGATGATCAGCGCGACCAGTTTGCCGACGGTGAAGAAGTTGCTGACGATCGCGGCCTGTCTGATTCCGAGGACGTTGATGACTGCGAGGGCAGCGACGATGAAAACGATGATCGAAGCGCGCCAGATGGTCGTCGTCGCGGGTTCCCAAAAGAAACTCAGGTAGTTGATGAGCAGGTTGCAATTGGCGGCGAACGCAGTCGCGCGCGCGAGCCAGAACAACCAGCCGATCTCGAAAGCAACCGCCGGTTGATACGCTTCACGCGCGTAGAGATATGGTCCACCAGTCTCTGAGAAACGGCTGCTGACTTCGGCGAAGCATAGAATGATGAGCGCGACGACGAGCGCGCAGGCGACGAACGCGATGAGGCTGTAAGTTCCGATTAAAGAATAAACTCTGGAAGGAAGCCCGAAGATTCCCGCTCCGATGATGCCGTTGATTACAATTGCGACCAGGTCCCAACGCCTGATGCCGCGGACCAGACCTTCGTCAGGTTTGTTCTGCACGCGCGCGGTTATAACACATCTTGCGCGCATCCGTCAGATCCATGTTAATTTGCTCCGCATGCACATCCGATCCTTCCTGACCGCTTGCGCTCTGATCCTGTTTTCCATCTCCAGCGCCGTTGCTCAGCAAGCTTCTTTGCAGGAGCTCGTCAACCGGGCCGCGAAGACAACGCTCGATCGTTTTGCCGCTCAGAAGCTCGAAGAGAAACAACTCTCGATCACGCTGATCGACATGCGCAACCCGGCGCGCCCTGTTACCGCCAGCTTTCGCGGAAACGAACGCATCTATCCCGCGAGTGTTTCCAAACTCTTTTATCTCGTCGCTGCTCATCGCTGGCTAGAAGACAAGAAGATCGAGCTGACACCGGAGTTGACGCGCGCGTTGCGCGACATGATCGTCGATTCGTCGAACGAGGCGACGCAGTACGTCGTCGACGTGATCACGCACACGACTTCCGGTTATGAGCTGCCGCCGAAGGAGATGGAAGAGTGGCAGTACAAGCGAAATGCGGTCAATCGTTACTTCGCCGAGCTTGGTTACACCAACATCAACATCAATCAGAAGACTTTTTGCGAGGACGCGTACGGCCGCGAGCGAGTGTCGCGCGGGCCAAACGGCGAGAACCGCAACAAGCTGACGACAGACGCGACCGCGCGCTTGATGATGGAGATCGTCACTGGCAAGGTTGCAAACCCCTCGCGGACCGCGCAGATGATGGAACTCTTGAAGCGCGACTACACCGTCAAGACCAACGATACCGACGAGCAGGGGACTGGTTTCACCGGCAGGGCGTTGAAAGGCCGCGAAGGTTTTCGTCTGTGGTCCAAGGCTGGTTGGACGAGCACCACGCGTCACGACGTCGCGTACATAGAATCGCCGGACGGCGCAAAGTTCGTGCTGGCGACGTTTACGACCGACCACGCGAATGAGCGAGAGATCATTCCGACTGTCGCGCGTGTCGTGATCGATGGACTCAAAGACGTGAGCCGATGAGCAACGAGATCAAAAGCAAAGTCGAGGAGATCAAACAGGACGCTGACGTACAGCGTGCCCTGAAGCAGGCGACTCCGAAACAGCCAGAGCCGGGGCCCGCGACGCGGATCCGCGACAAGCTGGTGATCGGAACGCACGTGCTGGCGTTGATCGGACTTGGGGTCGTCCATCAGGTTATCGATCTTAAGTTTCCTGCTGTTTACACGCAGTACCCGCTGACCAAGAAGCTAATTATCTCGGTGGCGGTGGCAGTGGGCTGCCTGATGGTGCTGCGGCTTATCGAGGTGTTCTTCATCGGGCGCGTCGCGAACGCCGTTCACAAATACAACCTGAATCGCGTCGCGCGGTTAGTCGTTTGGCTGGTAATTGCGTTCTTCGTCTTAACGATCCTTTTTCAAAACTGGTACACGGCCGTCGTCTCCTTCGGTCTGATCTCGTTGGTGCTCGGTTTTGCATTGCAGACCCCAATCACGAGTTTTATCGGTTGGGTCTACATCCTCGTGCGTGAGCCGTATCGTGTCGGCGATCGAATACGCATCGGCACGGCGACGGGAGACGTGATTGACGTCGGTTATCTCGATACGACCTTGTGGGAGTTCGGCGGTGACTATCTGTCGACCGAGCATCCGAGCGGGCGCGTCATCAAGTTTCCGAATTCCAACGTTTTGAACACGCCGGTTTACAACTACACGTGGCCGCTGTTTCCTTACATCTGGAACGAGATCAGGTTCAACATCGCTTACGATAGCGATCTCGAGTACGTGGCGGCGACGATGCAGGAAGTCGCGGAGCAGGAAGTCGGCGAAGAGATGATGAAGCAGGTGCGCGTGTTTCGGGAGTTGTTGGCCCAAACGCCGGTGAACCAACTCGAGGTGCAGGAGCGGCCGGTCGTCATGTTTCGCGTCGACCAGAACAGTTGGTTGGAAGCGATTGTTCGGTACCTGGTTCATCCGAAAGAGGCGGGTCGCGTCAAGTCGAGGCTGATCAGGAGCCTGCTGGCGCGATTGAATCAGGAGCCGGACCGGGTGATGTTTCCCAAGAGCAACCTGCGTTAAAAATCGCGGAACCTTTCGCCGGAACGTGTGTCTAAATCCGTGTTGCCAGCCTGTGTCGATAGCCGGGAGGAACCACGGATGAAACAGATTGTAGCCACGAAGCCGGACATCAATGTCACTCCACTGATAGACGTTCTCCTGGTGCTGCTGATCATCTTCATGGTCGCAGCGCCGCTGAAGCCGGCTCGCTTCCTTGCGAAAGTGCCGAGCCCGCCCGATAACAATCTGCGCATCAATCCCAATCCGCTCACTTTGGTCGTCGCCGTCCAGCCGGACCGGACGCTGAAACTGAACCAACTCTCGGACGACGTCGGCACGCTCGACGATCAATCAAAGCTCCAATCCATGCTGGTCTCGGTCTTCGCGGAGCGGACGCGGAACCGCGCCTACCGTTCCGACATGGCGACGCGCATCGATCTGCCGGATAGTGTGCGCATCGAAAAGACCGTCTTCATCAAAGCCCCACGCGGTCTTCCCTACGGCGAAGTCGCCCGCCTGATGGATGGCCTGAAAGCAACGGGCGCCGATCCCATCGGCCTCCAGGTCGACGACTTGCGATAGTTGGACCACCAAAGATAACTGTGGAACGCTTCGTGCAACTGAATGAGGTTGGTCTAAGTGGACCAGGCCCTCTCAGGTTTCAATAGCCTGTCCGCGCAATACAAGAGAAAGGCCCAAACGCCGAATAAAAATACACTGTAGGTGTTCTTGAAGAACGTTTGAGAGACATTGATAAAGCAGTAGCCTCTCAGCTTTGCCAGTCATTCTGATTGAAGCAAATTGCCCGAGTGCTGTCATTTTGCACAAAGGTGACTTGCCAAATCCTCAAGCCCTTCAATAACTCCTGCCCCACAATTAAATCTTAAAACTTGGAGATTAATAGTTACGTGCGCCAACTAGAATCGCCAACCACCCAGTGTGTATCAAAACGCCAGTCCGGCTTCACACTGATGCAACTCGTGATCACCGTAGCGGTGATCTCAGTCGTCTCATCCCTCGCTGTCTTAGGCATCACCAGAGCTCGCGGAGCCCTGCGGCTCTCGAATTCCAGCCGCCAGTTTGCCGCTTACGTTGAGCGTACGCGTGCCGACGCCGTTCGCCGCCACGATCAGGCAAGCGTGCAGATGCTGACGCCCTCAACTTACAGCGTCACGATGGATTTCGAGGGTGGCGGCTCGCCGTCCACGCAGACGTTCTCACTCGAAGACAACGTAACTTTCATCACCTCGCTGCAAACCATCAGTTTTGACTGGCGTGGCCGCATTCCGTCGGAAATATCAGTCGGCTTCGGCAATGAGACCGGCACCGCCAACGTAAACATTACGGGCGCCGGCGACGTAACGATTGACTCGGAAATATTTCACGACGCTTCCGTTCCCAGTGCGCCATACAACGCGAACGTCTCAGGAGACGTAGCCGCTGATCCGGCGGGCACTCCATCAGAAACGGCAACACCGACGCCGAGTCCGTCGCCAACAGCAAGCCCGACGCCGACACCCTCCCAGACACCCACTCCCGCCCCCACACCCACGCCGGAGGGAACGCCGGAACCCACACCGACGCCGATACCAACGGCGACTCCAACACCAACACCAACCCCAACTCCAACACCCACTCCGACGCCGGCGCCGTCACCAGCACCGTGTTCGCTCAGCGCGACACCGAGTCCGCTGACGGTGGTCCAGAATGGCTCAGGCACGATCTCGGTCGTCGTTTCGAACTCCAGTGGTTCGACAACGATCACGGCGAATTCGAGTAACAGCGGTCAGATACAAGTCTCGCCGTCCTCGAAGACCGTGAACGGCGCGACGCCCGCTGTCTTCACTGTCACCGTCAAGAAACAGAGCGGCAGCGTAACGTTTAACTCGAGCTGTGGTTCCCGGACTGTGACAGTCACCGTTCAATAAGGAGAGCCAGATGCACGACAAGAAACATACTTCACAGGCCGGATTCACCTTGCTCGAAACGTCGATCGCCATGGTGTTGCTGGCGATCGTCGGTCTCGGTGTGGCGGGATTGTTTGCCTACGCGGCCAGCAACACCGCCAACGCCGCCGATCGCGAAATGGCGACGGCCGTCGCCCAACAAACCATGGAACAACTCAAGAGCGTGGCCTTCACCGACTCTTCGCTAAACGCCACCGCCTCTGAAGGAACTTCGACCACCGTGACACGCCTGGGCCGCCAGTACACAGTGGTGACGATCATCGCCAATGCGGCCGGTGGGACCAGCAAGACGATCACGGTAAAGGTCACTCCGCAGGCAGCCACCAGTCCGACCGTCAACACGATCTTTGGTTCGGTCACTCTTGTCACGAGACGCAGTGCCCAGAAACTAGGATCGAATCGTTCACTTTGAGGAACAACCAATGTTGCGACCCACCAAATCAGACGCCGGCTTTTCGCTGATCGAACTCCTCATGGCAATGTCTTTGACGATCACCGTCATGGGTGTCGCCAGCATGCTCCTGGCCCAGGCGCTCAACATCCGCACTCGCACAAATGCCAACGGCGATGCTCTCGCCGATGCGCAACGCGCGCTCAACATCATGTCGCGCGAGATCTCCAACGCCGGTTTCAACCTGACCGGTAACGGCATCGTCGACGGCGACACCGGAACGGACGCAAACGGCAACAGCACGATTCGCATTCGCTCGAATGGGAACAGATTCGAGGACACGGCGAGCACCGCCGCGCGAAACGGGATCGGCGTCAACGGCGAAGACGCCGGAGAAGATGTGAAGTACTACATTTACAAAGCGTCGAACACGAACCTGCTGGCGCGACACGACCAGTACTCTCAATCCGGTGGTGCGGTCACCGTGTTATCGAACCGGTTAGACAGTCTTCACATGCATTACTACGCGCAAAAGGTCTCCTACGGCACGTCAGGCTGCGACATCACGGGCGCGTCGGCGTCGGAAGTAACGCCGAGTGCGGCAAAGTACGTTGTCATCGCGGTTTGTGTGCAACTGGAACAGGTGGGAGCGCCGGGTTCGGCGGGTTATCAACCGGCCAAGAGCGTGTTGCTCGTTTCTGACGTCGCTTTGCGGAACTCGAATCTCACGGCCTACTGAGAGAAAGACAATGACCAAGAACCATCGTGAACGTGGCGCTGCTTTGTTAACCCTTCTAATGCTGTCGACTTTGTTGCTTGCCGCGGGCAGCACACTGCTGCTCGTGACGACGTTAACCGAGAGAACGGCTATCGACTCAACCGCGGAGTTGCAGGCTTACTACGCCGCCGAGGGTGGTCTCCAGGCAACGCTCGACGTCCTGCGAGGCAACGTCAGTGCAAACGCGTCAATGCCGAGTGGCTCGCGGATCAATTTTCGTAAGGCAATCACTTTAAGCACGTCGAACCTTCCTTCGGACAGCAGCACGAGTCCCCGGCTGTCCGGCTGGCTGAATTACGACTACACGCCGGCAGGTTCGACGACCCCCGATCGCGTGAGTTTGACGTCGAGTTATGCGCCGCAAAATGGAATGGCTTTCAGTGTTGCGTTGAGCGACCCTGACGAAACGCCGAGCGGCGAGCCCTCGCGCTTGCGTTTGCGGGTGACGGGTTATGGTCCAAAGGGCGCGCTCAAGAAACTCGAGCTGATAGTCAGTCGGACCAGCCTGGATTACGATCCCGTCGCGACGATCATGATGCGATCATCGGATGACGGCACGCCGATGACTTTCTCGACCGGTCAAAGCGCCGCCAAGGAATACTCAGGCCACGATCATGGCGACAGCGGGAACGTTCTGCCGGCGTTTGGTTCCACCACCGCCGCCGATGCGGCCGTTCAGGCAGAAGCGGCCAATAAGAACACGGTCGCGAATCCGGTTTCCGAAAACATCAGCATGTCGAAGTTGCCGCGCTGGTTGCAGAATGCGAATGAGGCACGAGCCTTCCTCCAGGCGCAAAAGGCCAACGCTCTCAGTCAGGGACGATATTTCGAATCCTTTAGCGGTAACGCGGGGAGCTCAGATTCGCCGGCATTCACGTTTGTTGACGGCGATTGTAATCTCGGCGGCGGCGCCGGGCTTTTGATCGTTACCGGCAATTTGGAGATGTCTGGTAATCCGAGTTTCGAGGGGTTAATCCTGGTGCTGGGTGAGGGAAGTGTTAATCGAAATGGCGGCGGCAACGGCAATATTTACGGGTCGATTACGGTGGCGAAGTTCGACCGGAACGGCACCGGCGGTTTTCTCGCGCCCAGTTTCACGACGAACGGCGGGGGTAATTCGACGATTCAGTATGATTCCATCGCCGTAAATAAAGCACTGAACCTCGCTGGACCGCTCGTGATGGGTGTCCGCGAGTTCTAAACGGTTGGACGGGGCAAAAAGTAGCCACAACTCACGACCGGATCTTGTGTAAGCGGCCGGAATGAGTTGTAATCTGCCGCTGAGGAGATTTGTATGAGAAACCCCCTTGTCTGGTTGTTTGGAATGGGCCTTGGCTGTGCTTTGACGTTGGTCCTTTGGGTTAGCGCGCCGGCCCAGGATATAACGGGCGGCGGCAGTCTGGTGAGAGACATCAGCGGCGGCGCCGCTTTGATATTTCGCGCACCCCAGAACCCCACGGTCCAATTGACCGGCGGCGGCCAGGGCACGCTTGGCGGCGGAAAGATTAAGTCCAGCCGCGGGGCCAAGCCGCCAGTGCGACAACAAGACACGCTCATCGCGCGCGCCAACGCTGCGCGAAGCGCCTCGAAGCCACGCTACGCCGAAGCCGAACAGCAGTATCAACTCGCCGCGAAGATCGCTCCCGACGATGCCCGCGCGTATGCAGGCTTGGGCAACGTCTACGTCGATCAGGGCCGCTTCGCCGAGGCGGTCAGCGCTTATCAGCAGGCACTCAAAGTCAAACCGGACTACAGCGGCGCATACCTGCCGCTCGCGTTTTCACTCGCGCGTCTGAACCGCTATCCGGAATCGATCGACGTCTATCAGAAAACGTTGAAGTTCGATCCGTCCAGCCCGGACGTTTATAACAATCTCAGCTTTGCCTACAACCACAGCGGCCGTTACCAGGACGCCGCCGACGCGAGCCTGCAAGCCATCAAACTGCTCGGCGAGACGGGCGAGGCGTTCAAGATGGGCTTCCAGGAACGAAACGAAGTCCGCTCCTATGCTTACAAGAACCTCGGCAACGCTTACAACGGTTTGAAGCGTTACGATGAAGCCGCCAACGCGCTCAAGAAAGCCGCTGAAATCGAGCCGAAGAACGCGGCGGCCCATTTCAATCTCGGGCTCACGCTCTACAACGCCGGACGTTATTCGGAAGCGATTGAGTCGTACAAAGAAGTTATCAAACTTAGACCAACGCTGGCCCAGGCCTATTTCAATCTTGGCCTGACCTACTACGCGATCAGCGACAAGCCATCGGCGATGGCCCAGTACCAGGTGCTGAAGGGCCTCGACGCGGAGATGGCGCGGCAGCTTTACGACAGCATCAAGTAACTCGTGTCATCCGTGGTTTGTGGGAACCTCAAATGGCCGAAGTGCGTCAAAAATGGACCCTGACCCAGGAAGCGTTTGACAAGTTACTCGTGGCCCTGGGCGGCGACCGCGACGACCCCGACAGGGGCGGCCAAAAGTATCTCGAAATCCGCGGCAACCTCATCCGTTTCTTCGAATGGCGCGGCTGTCCGTTTCCTGAAGATCACGCCGACGAAACAATCAATCGCATGGCCAGGCGAGTCGCCGAAGGCGAGGAGCTTCAGAACCCGGCCGGATACGCCATGGGCGTCGCCCGCCTGCTGGTGCTCGAGATCTTCAAGGGCCGGCAGCGGGAGCAGGTGGCGCTGAACGAGATGACCACAAACACGGAAGCCTTCGCCGCCGAAGTGAACGACGGCGAAGGCCGGGTCGAATGCCTGCGCCACTGTCTGGACGGTCTATCGATCGACAACCGCCAGTTGATTCTGGAGTATTACCAGGGCGAAAAAGGCGACAAGATCCGCAACCGCAAAAAATTGCTCGAACGTCTCGGGATTCCGGTTAACACGTTGAGAATGAGAGCTTTACGCCTCCGAGAACGCCTTCAGGTGTGCGTCGAAGACTGCCTGAGCCGCGCCTGAAAAAATTTTGTGTGATGAAAACGGTTTTTCCGCCACTCATAAACGGAAGGGGGCCTCTCCCATGGCATCCCGTTTCCGCTACCCCGCAGTGAAACAGAGCAAATCGAATAATTCGGAAGGTGAGCATGGCTGCCGACATTAGCGAAAAACTGATAACCCAGTACTTACTCGGCGAACTGCCCGAAGAGCAGCAGATCGAGATTGAGGACCGCGCGTTCAGCGACAAGGAGTTTTTGGCGAGCATCACCGCCGTCGAGAACGATCTGATCGACGAATACGTCCGTGAGGAGTTGCCGGAATCGACGCGCCAACGGTTTGAGACGCGGTTCCTCGCGTCAGAGGGACGGCGGAAGCGAATCGAATTTGCGCGCGCGCTGGTCCAATTAGCGGACGAATCGCGCGTTAGAGAAAGAGGGCCCGCCACGGTCCCTGCCGTCCCTGTTTCCTGGCGCGATGCGCTGGCGGCTTTCATCCGCGGACTCAATCCTGTCGCCAACATAGCGCTGGCGGCCGCAACCTTAGTCGTTCTGGTGGGAGGCGCCTGGTTGATCATCCAAACACTCACATTGCGTAATCAATTGACGCAGCTTCAGGCGCAGCAGCAGTCTCAGCAAAACGATCGCCAGACGCTCGAGCGGCAAGTGGACGCGGAACGCCGCCGCAGTGAAGAGCTCGCCGCCCAACTCAATCAGGAAAAACAACAGCGAGCACAGTCAGACGAATCGCTGCGCCGCCTCAGTGAAACAGTCAACCAACAAACTCCTGAAGCGCCGCGGCCCATAATCGCCTCGTTGACATTACTGCCCGGCATGGCGCGCGGAGCAACGACACAGCCGAAACTGGTCCTGCCCGCCAACGCCACCGTCGCGCAATTGCAAATCGGGATCGAACCGGAAGAAACGTACAAGACCTTCGGCGTCGATCTACGCACCCTCGCCGGCCGTCCAGTTTGGACACGTGACAGCTTACCCGCCCGCAGCGCGCGCGGCGGCCGATCCATCCGACTTACTCTCCCCGCCAGCGCTCTTATACCCGGTGAATACGAACTCAGATTGAAAGGGAAAACGGACACAGGCGCCACGGAGGACGTCGGGTTCTACTATTTCGAAGTGATGAAACGATAGAGCGAGGTAGCCATCATGAAACGAATCTTATTGCCGGTAGTTTTATTCACTCTTACGGCAGCGATTACGGCCCGCCCTCAGTCCCAAACCCAGCCTTCAACCCAAGCAGATACAACAACGCTCGAAATCGGTAAGACGATCGAACGCGACATCAGCGGCGGCGAAACGCAGGCTTACAGCCTGACACTGCCGGCGGGCGCGTTTGCTCCCGTCAATGTCGATCAGGGCGGGATCAGTGTGGCGATCTCGGTTTTTGTCGATGGACAGCGCATCAGAGTTGTAGACAACATCGGCGTTGGCGCCGCGGAGCAGTTTTCGCTGATCGCGGAGCGCGCCACGACCTATCGTTTCGAAGTGTTCGCACCCGACAAACTGTCGCGGCGCGCGAAGTACGCCATCACCGTTAAAGAATCGCGTCCAGTCGCCGAGCCGGACAAGGCCCGAGTCGAAGGCGAAAAGCTCGTCGAAGAGGGCATGCAGCTTTTCTACCAACAGACGAAGACCGCGCGACGCGAAGCGGCGGCGAAGTTTGAAAAGTCGTTCGCTTTCTGGCAGGCAGCAAACGATAAGCTTCAGGAAGCACGCGCCTATCACCTCGCAGGTCACACTTACAACCAAATCGGCGAGACCCAGAAAGGACAGGAGATCGCGACGAAGGGACTGCCAATCGCGGAGGCGTCCGGCGATCCGGTGGCCCAGGCTTATCTGCTCGACACTATCGGTTCGAGTTACAGCGACCGCGGCGACAGAAGCTCGGCGCTTCCGTATTTCTACAAAGCGCTGAGTCTCAGACCGGCAACCGATCTCGCGGGCCGCTCGAACACGATGAACAACATCGGGATCTCGCTCGCGTGGATCGGCGAACGTCCCAGGGCGCTCGAATACCTCAGCCAGGTGACTGCGATCCTGGGCCAAATGAACGATCGTTCGCGGCGTGCCTCGGTGCTCGGCAATCAGTGCGTCATCAATAACGATTTGAGCGATTACAAGAAGGCGTTTGACCTGTGTAAAGAGGCGCTCCAAATCAAGCGTGAAGTCGGCGACAAGTCAGGCGAAGCGACACAGCTCAATAACCTCGGCAGCGTTTACGCCTCGTCGGGCCAGTATCAGAAAGCGCTCGACGCCTACATGCAAGCGAACGCCATGCACAAGAGCCTGGGCGAACGCGGCGGTGAGGGCGTCACGCTCAATAACGTCGGCTGGGTCTATGCCACGATCGGCGAATATGAAAAAGCGATCGACATTTACAACCAGGCGCTCGTGCCGATGAAGGAGATTGGGTACACGTACGGCCAGGCGAAGATACTCAGCAACATCGCCGTCAATTACGCCGACCTGAAAGACTTTCGCAAAGCGCTCGAGATCAATCTCCAGGTCCTGCCGCTGCGTCCGGAAACCAACGACCGCGAAGGACGGGCGATCACTTTCAACAACATAGCCGGCTGCTACCAAAACCTGGGCGACAAGGACAAGGCGCGCGATTATTACGCGCAAGCCATCGCTTTGCATCGGAAGGTGGGGAATCAGCGACAACTCGCGGCTGCGCTCCGCAACGTCGGGACTTTTCATCGAGACATCGGCGAGACTATGAAAGCGGTCGAGTATCTCGCGGAGGCGCGTGAAACGAGCGGGAGAATTGGCGATCGACACGGCGAAGCACAGGCTTTGTCTCATCTCGCTAAGCTCGAACGCGAGCGGGGAAATCTTGCCGAAGCACACAAGCTGATCCA
>Ga0075420_100003981_pt1 | contig 12930 bp, 10 predicted proteins | sample SoiMetdeltSBSDD4_FD_75296 | JGI IMG/M metagenome (GOLD analysis project Ga0075420, IMG submission 75296) | Bulk soil microbial communities from a Populus tree surrounding site in Tennessee, USA - Soil MetaG P. deltoides SBSDD4 | ecosystem: Environmental > Terrestrial > Soil > Tree plantation... | reverse complement strand
AGGCTAAGGAGACGTGGGGTCGGGCGTGGGTCTTGGTGACGCCGAGGTCGGCGAGCAGGAAGGCGACCGGCTTGGAGGTCATGGAGGATCCCCGGTCGGCGTGGAGGGTCAACTGCCCGGTCGGGATCTCCTGTTTGGCGAGTGTCTCGGCGATCAGCCGTTCAGCCAGGTCGGCCTGCTCGCGGTGGGCGACCATCCACCCGACCACGTAGCGGCTGTAGACGTCGAGGATGACGTAGAGGTAGAAGTACGTCCACGTGGCTGGACCGAGCAGCTTGGTGATGTCCCAGCTCCAGACCTGATTCGGGGCCGTCGCCAGCAACTCCGGCTTCTGGTAGGTCGGATGGACGAGCTGGTCGCGGCGTGGTCGGGTCTCCCCGTCGGCGGCCAGCAGCCGGTACATCGTGCGCTCGGAGGCGAGATAGGTGCCTTCATCCAGGAGGGTGGCGTACACGGCGGCCGGGGCCGCGTCCTGAAAGCGGGGTGAGTGCAGCACGTCCAGGACTGCCGCCCGCTCGGTCGGGCCCAGGGCGCGTGGATGAACCCGGTCCACCACGACCGACGCGCCTGGGACGCTCAGCTCGCTGCGCTCGCCTGCCGCGCCTTCGTTCCTCAGGCTTGGCCTCACCGGGTTCGCCGACCGGTCGGGCTGCCGATAGAAGCTGGCACGGGGCATCCCAACCGCCTCGCAGGCGACCGTCACCCCGACCACCGGCACCAGCTCGGCGACGCTCGCCATCAGGAGCGCTCGTCGCTCGGACGGCTCGGCTCGACCAGCCCGAGCAGCAACGCTACTTTTCTCAGAAGATACCTCCCGGTAGGCTCAGGCGGCGGTGACGGGATCGAGGGTAACCTCGAAGCCGGGCTCGGCGAGGCGGCGGGCATAGTAGCGGGCCTGTTGCTCGGGCTTGCGGCGGTCGAAGTAGTCCCCGCCGAGATCACGGTAGGGCTCGTCACGCGTGAGGACGTGGTAGAGCGCCGTCAAGAGGCTGTGCGCGACGGCGATCGCCGCCCGTTAGTCGCCGCGACGTTTCGCGATTCGACGGAATTTGGCGCCGAAGTAGCCGCCCCTGACCTTGATGGCGGCCCAGGCGGCCTGGAGCAGCACGCCCCGCAGCCAGCGATTGCCGTGCCGCATCCGTCCGCTGCGCCGTTTCCCGGCGCTCTCGTGATTACCCGGGCAGAGGGCCACCCACGAGCAGAGGTGGCGGGCGTCGGCGAAGCGGCTCAGGTCGGTCCCGAGCTCGGCCAGCACGACCTCCGCCACCCGGCGCTTGATGCCGGGGATGGTGCAGAGCAGGTCGAGCGCCGCCGTGTAGGGCTCAAGGCGACGGGCGATCTCGGTGCTGAGCTGCGTGATCGACTCGGTGAGCTGATCGACGTGGGCCAGCAACGTGCGGAGCAGGAAGCGATGATGGTCCTGGATCCGTCCCCGGAGCGCCTGCACCAGGGCGTCGTGCTTCTTGCGCAGCGTCCCCCGTGCCAGCCCCGCCAACACCGCCGGGTCGGTCTCGCCGCCGATCAGCGCCTCCAGCATGGCGCGCCCCGAGACGCCCAGGATGTCGCTCACCACCGACGCCAGCTTGATGTTCGTGTCCTCGAGCACCTTCTGGATCCGATTGAGTGCCCGGGTCCGCTCTTCGATCACGCTGGTCCGATAGCGGGTCAGGTCGCGCAGCGCCCGGATCGGCGCCACCGGGATGAACCCGCCCCGGATCAGGCCGTGCTGCATCAGGTCGAGCAACCACTCGCTGTCCCGCACGTCCGTCTTCCGTCCCGGCACCGCCTTGACGTGGGCGGCATTCGCCAGCTCCACCTCGACGTGCGGCTCCAGCAGGTTGAACACGGGCCGCCAGTACACGCCCGTGGACTCCATCGCCACGTGCGTGATCCCATGCTCGACCAGCCAGGCCGCCAGTTGCTCAATCTCCGCGGTCATCGTGCCGAACGTCCGGGTCTTCCGCTGCCGCTGCCCCTGCTCGTCGACCCACCCGATCGTCACCACCGCGGTCCGCTTGTGCACGTCGATACCCGCGCATCGGGGATAGACCAGATCCATGGTCACGCCTCCTGCCGTCGGTCGATCCGACCGCCAGGGGCGGGGCGCCCTCTCGCACTCACGTTTTCTCGGCGTGCTCACAGGCACAGACCAGGATGCTGATCATCCAGGCGGCCAGGGCTCTATTTTTTCACGGGCTCACAGCACCGAAAAGTCACCAGCCTCACACCCCCGCCGGTCCCTTGCAGCGTACCCGCACACATCTTCATTCGCCAGGGTGGGCTGCGGCCCATGAACTACTTTTTCGTGCGTACTCGGGGTCGGGGCTGGTGATCCACTGCTTGGCCCGCCGCCAGCGCACGCCCAGGCGGAGGAGCGCCTGCCGGATCGTCTCGTCGCTGACCTGCTCGGCGGTGATCCCCTCGGCACAGCCGACCTCGGCAGCCAGCTCCAGCGTCCAGACGCTGGTCGGCTTGCCGAAGGTCCGTGGACTCTGGTGCAGCAGCGCCCGGAGTTGCTCGGTGGCCACGGCATCCACCTTGGCGTGGATCGTGTGCGGGCGGGTCGAGCCCGGCGTCAGGCAGGCGTCGAGCCCATCCCGCTCGAACTCGCGGATCACCGTGCGGACGGTCCGGTCGTCGCAGCCCAGCACCTCCGCGATCCGTGGCGCCCACTCGCCACGCGCGCTCGCCAGCAGGATCTGGCAGCGACGCAGCACATACACCTCTGACGAGCGCAGCCCGGCTTCCAGTCGCTCCCGCTCGGTCCCCGTCAGGGAACGCACAACGATTGGTGGTCTCATACCCACCAGACCGCATGATCCACACCTTTCCCGAGGCTCTGCCTTGGGGCAGCACTAGGGCCCCGCCTGGCGGGACACCGATCACTGGACCGACACCCCTGACATTCCTGCTCACGGACATCGAGGGGAGCGTGCCGCATTGGGAGCGGGACGCCGATGCCATGCAGCGGGCGCTGGTAAGGCACGACACGATCATCGGCGAGTGCGTCACGCGCTACGGCGGCACGGTCGTTCACCAGCACGGCGAGGGAGACAGTCGATTCGCCGTCTTCGCTCACGCCGATGAGGCCATCGCCGCCGCGTGCGACCTCCAGCGGGCCTTTCAGCATGAGGCGTGGCCGACCACGACGCCGTTGTGCGTTCGGGTGGCGCTGCACACCGGCGAGGCGGTCGAGCTAGCAGGGCACTACTACGGCTCGGCGGTCAACCGCTGCGCCCGCCTGCGGAGCCTGGCCCACGGGGGCCAGGTAGTGCTGTCGGAGACCACCACAGGACTGGTGCGCGGCAGCCTACCAAGCGGGGCCGATCTCCGCGATCTCGCCGAGCACCGCCTGCGTGGCTTCGAGCGGCCAGAGCGCGTCTTCCAACTCGTCCATCCGGACCTACCGGCCGACTTCGCACCCCTCGCGGGCGTGCATCGCCCCCCGCACAATCTGCCGGCGCCGACCACTCCGTTGCTGGGGCGTGACGACGTAGCGCGCATACGAGACCTCCTCGGAGACGACGAGGCGCGCATCCTGACGTTGACCGGTCCTGGCGGCGTCGGCAAAACGCGGCTGGCCCTCCAGGTCGCCATGGACCTCCTCGACCGTTTCTCAGACGGCGTGTTCCTGGTCCCCCTGGCGTCGATCAGCGATCCGGTGCTCGTGATCTCGACGATGGCCCAGGCACTCGGCCTCCGGGAGTCCGGCGGCCGGAGTGTCGAGGATACGGTGAGCGGGTATCCGACGGTCTGGCCTCGCTCATCGCCCAAAGTCTCGTCCGGCGGCACGATGGGCCGCACGGTGAACCATGCTTCGACATGCTGGAGACGATCCGCGAGTACGGGCTGGAGCAACTGGCGCCGAGCGGAGAGGAGGCGGAGGTTCGGCAGCGGCACGCAGTCTATTGCCTACGACTGGCGGAGCGTGCAGCCCCGGAGTTGTACGGCGAGGCCCAGGTCGCCTGGCTGGCACGGTTGGAAACGGAACACAACAACATGCGGGTGGCCCTGCGCTGGCTCGCCGAGCGAGGCGATGCGGTGACGGGCCTTCGATTGAGTACGGCGTTGTGGCATTTCTGGCAGGTTCGGGGACATCACACTGAGGGGCGAATCTGGCTGGAACAGGTGCTCGGACCCGGCGGCGGAGGACAGCTTATGGAGTCGCCCGCCCCAACGCTACGAGCGGCGGCGCTCCATGGCCTGGGCGCCTTCCTCACGCATCAGGGCAACTACGCAGCCACCCGCTCAGTTCTCGAGGAGAGCCTGGACATCTGCCGTCGCGTTGGCGACGAGGGTGGGATGGCCTGGTCGCTCAACGGCCTCGGATGGGTCGCCATCGCCGAGGGGGACTTCACGACAGCCCGCGACCTCCACGGGTCGAGCCTGGCCATCGCGCGGCGCCTGGGCGACCGACGAAGCTGCGCCAACTCGCTCAACGGGCTCGGGTGGAGCGCCATCATGCAGGGTGATCACGACCAGGCACGCATCCTCCTTGACGAGAGCCTGGTCATCGGGCAGGACCTGGGCGACAAGCGGGGCATCACCAACTCGTTGGTCCATCTCGGATGGCTGGCCCAGGCGCAAGGCGATCACCCCCTGGCCCGTGCCTTCGTCAAGGAGAGCCTGGCCATCTCACAGGAACTGGGCGACAGGTCGCTGATTGCCGACGCGCTCGAAGTGTCTGCCAAGTCAGCCCTGGCGTCGCGAGAAACACACCTCGCCGCGCGGCTCCTGGGGGCAGCTCACGCGCTGCGCGAGGCCATCGGTGCGCCGCTGCCCCCGAGCGACCGCGCCGAATACGACGATGACGTGCGTGCCGTCCGTACAGCTCTCGGTGATCGAGCGTTCGATGCGCTGTGAGATGAGGGTCAGACGATGGACCTGGAACACATCGTTGCCTGCGCGCTAGAGGGTCGAGGATCGGCATGATAACTTGGCCCATTTCGCTCGCCCCCTACCTGGTAGGCGCCACGCGTATCTGGCTTTCGGAAGTGAAGGTGCATGCTGATCATGACCCGCTGGAATCTTTGCGTCGTGGTCATCGACGGCTTCGCCGACCCCGGTCGCTGCGCCAGCGGCGGCGACGGATCACCAATCTTCGCATTCAAGGCCGAACTTAAGCATTAGTGCGAATCCTCATAGATTTTCCGAAGACCTCCGGGGCGTCCAACTCACGGTACTCCAGCCTTGCCATCAAACTCGGGCGGTTCACCTTTCAGTCCAGTTCCGAAAGCTTCACTTCGTTTGCGAGGACCGTCGCCGTTGCACCCTTATCGGACGAGCCGATCCCGACGCGTAGGCGCAGCGGTTCGTTCGCTGTCGAGTCCCAGGTGAACCGGTCCTGCTCGACACCGTCCACGCGCAGAACGGCGGTCGCCTCACGCATGCCAAGCCTGGAGATCTGCAGCTCCCACACCGCCCATCGATCGGTCCTGATCTCGGCTGTCGCACCGGTCCCTTTCGGGCGGGGGGAGTGATTTTCGGCGACCAGTCCCGGTCGCAGGCGGCCGCCGCTCCTGTGCACGCGGGCGGCGACGCTCAAGCCCTCATCACCATGGAAGGATAGGAGGTACACCGATTGGCGTAGCCCCAGGGAGATTTCCTTGAGGTTGAAACGACCGCTCACAGTCCATTGGAAGCGCTTCGTCGGCAGTTCGTACTCAATGGCTGCGCGCTGCGTTTTCGTCTCCGTCGTCGAGTTGTCTGTGCAGCGCATCGCCGCCGAGCCGGCGGGTCCCGTGCCAGGGATGCTGTCGACACTGGTACCTGTGCCGGAGGCGCTCGTCACCTCCATCCAACCAGCGGGCGGCATCAAGCCGTCGTCAAAGGTCAGGGTCTCGTCCACTGCCTCCTGATCTGGAACCGGTATCGGGACACTCGTCGCCCTCTTACCGCCGATGTCGATCACCCGCGCGATCAGCCTGTCGCAAGCGTCTGGGATGTTCCGGACCAGAATCCCGTAGCGCAGATCATCCCGCGGTCGCTCAGGGTCGTCCATCTGCGACTGCTGATACCCTTCGACGCCGATGTCCTTGACGAAGAGCAGGTCGTCACTATTTCCCTCGTTGATCGTGTCCTTGTCGTCGAACTCGACGATGCGCCTGGCGAGGACGGAGAAGCCCTGAAGCAGGTCCACCTCAACACGCTTGAGGTCGCCCTGGCGCCTGTCGTTCGCGTGGAACAGCAGTCGTGCCGCCATGCGCGGACCAAGCCGGTTGAACCGGTCGAGGACAGGAGCTGAGAAGTTACGTGTGTTCCGATACGGCAGGTAGTGGAGCGGGTGGACGCTGCCACTCTCATGGTGTGTCCTCTGGCGGATCTCGAAGTGCAGGTGCGGGTAGGTTGCGTCGTCACGCCCGACCGTCCCGATACGCTGGCCCCGATCGACACACACACCCCGCACGATCGTCGCCTCGATGCTCTCGAGGTGAAGATAGACCGAGAAGACCGGAGGGTGACCAAGGCCGACATGCTCGATGACGACATGACGGGACGAGAACCCATCGGTGTCCCCCTTACCGGCGAACTTGACTGTTCCGGCGCGGACCGCGTGGATCGGCGTCCCCACCGGCGCCGGCAGATCGATGCCGTCGTGGAAGTCCCATCTTCCTGTATTGATGCGTGGCCCGAATGACGTGTTCATGGGGTCCGGTGTCGTCGTGCCGCTGAGCGGCCAGACGTATCTCATGGTCGCGCCCCCATCCTGTTGCTCATCGCATTCACTCGTGTCCGGTCGACCGACCGGGACAGGCCCAGGAGACGCGCGGTATTGCCGCCGGTGATGAGCGCCTCGCTCGCAGCCGGCAGCCGCAGGAGCTTGATTTTGTACAGCTCGAGGTCCGGATGCAGGAACGGTCCATCCGAGCCGAACAGGATCTTTCCGGGTCCCGCGAGCCGTACCGACCGCACGAGGATTTCCCAGTAGCGCACCCCACTCGTGTCCGCGTAGACGTTCGGAAAGCGGCACAGCCGATCGATCAGGCGGGTCTGGGCCACCCGGTCGTCACTAAAACCGCCGAGATGGGGGATGATGAAGTCGATCTCGGGATACTGCTCCGCCAGCGCATCGACGATTTCCACCCGCCGTACGATGTCGACGAGCATAGGGAGACGGTAGTGGCGGGCCGCGTCGCAGACCTCGCGCGTTGGCAGCGACTCATGTCCGTGCACCTTGAGGCCGCGAAAGCCGTACTCCTCGACTGCCCGGCCGAGCAACGACGCGGCACGTCCGGCGTCACGTGCCGGGTTGATCCCGGCGAAGCCGATGACTTCTCTCTCGTGGCGGCGGACGACGCGGGCCAGGCGGGCGTTCGCTGTGTCGTAGTCAGGGCTGAACGTCGGGAAGACCACCGTGCGGTCGATCCCGGCGTCACGCGCGCGGGCGAGATGTCGTTCTAGCCGCGCCTCCGCGTTCCAGAATGCGTCGGCACCACTCCCACGCCCTGCATGGCAATGACAATCGATGATCACGGTTCAAGCTCCCAGAAAACCTGATCGTGGGTCACCTGGATGCCTCTCACCGCCGCCTACCTGGGACTGAGAAACGGCGCGCCCTGGACTCGCTGCAGCCAGTGCCTGATCGGCACGTGGTTGTGACCCGCGCTCGTTTCCTGGACGACAACGTTCGTCAGACGACGCCGTTGTTGCTCGGCCAGCAGCTCCTTCGACCGCTGCACCGTACTTCCCTTGGGGCCAAGGTAATGGACGTACAGCCGGGCGCCGGGGGTTGCCGCCGCCCACTCGGCCCACAGCTTCGACACACCTTCGCCGTAGAGGCAGTCGAAGCCCCAACACTCGCGGATGATTGCGGTGGAGCGCTGACGGGACCGCGCCAGCCGCAGCATCGCCGAACCGCCGCCCGAATGGGCCGCCAGGATGATGTTGCCGATAGACGGGGTCTGGCCGCCCCACAACGATGTCTGCCGTGCCAGCGTCGCCATCACCTGGTCCAGGTAGCGGTCGAGCCCGCCCGGCCCGGTCAGCGTGCCGGGCTCTGACTTCGGGCCGAGCGTGGGCGCGACAAGAATGACGTTGCGGCTGGCCTCGTTCAGTTTCTCGCGCAGGGCGAAGTGCGGGTAGCGGGCGGCGTTCCAGTGGCTGTCGATCGAGACCTCAGGTGGAGGGGTCCAACCGCCCCGATGGTGCCCATGCAGGTACAGGATCAGGTCCACCCGCGGACCGGCGCGGTAGCGCTGCGGGATGAAGATGCCGGTCATCGGTCGCGCCGGTCCCTCTCCTCCGAGGCGGATGTTGGGGTACAGCGTGACGGTCGGCGGTACCGGTTCTGGCGGACGCGCCTCCGCCACGGGCCCGGACGGTTTCGCCACGGGCGGCTGGACAGGCCGGATCGGCGGCGTCGCTGACGGCGCCGGCCTCGAGCTCGGACGGGGTGCCGACTGCACGGGCAACGACGAGCTGCCGCCTGGGGGGTTGTATTCCCAATGCCACGGCTCCTTCGGGTACGGATAGAATCCGTACCGAGTGGCGTTCCGGGCTAGCCACCGATAGGCGGGCGTCCGGCGGAGCGCCTCAACGTTGGCGCTGGAGTTGCTCCCACCCAGGTAGAAGTCGATCGCGCGCCCGCTCTGATGGGCGCTGCCGCCGGGCGGGGCCACCCACACCCGCGCCGCTCGAGGTGAGCCGTACCGTTTCACCGCGGCCGCGAACAGCCGCGCCTGGTGGGCGGAGGACCGGTAGCCTGAAACCGGAAGCAGCAGCGGCGCGGCCACACCCGCGCTGCGCGCGTCGGCCACCAGGGCCTGCCAGGCCGCGGCGGCCAGCCGGTGCAGCGGCACCTTCTTTCCGTGCCCCTGCACCTGTACCACGTCGGACGGGGCCGGATCACGGTTATCTTTGATCCGCCCGCCGCCCGGCTTTTCCACCGCCACCGGAACGAAGCCCTGGGCAGCGACTGTCTCGAAGTGTCCCATCGGGGCCTCGAACAGATCCGCTAGTCGTGCGACCATCACGTCGCCTCCTCTCGTTAGCCGGTCATGCATGTCAGTTCGGCGCACATCCGCGATGTCCTCGAGAGGAATATGTCCTCCGACTCCGTCGTGATCGTGCCGCCCTCTCTCGGCCGCGCCCCCGCACCCCTCAGCGAGGCCGAATGATCTGCACCGCGCTCGCGGGGAGATCCCGTACGCGGTTGTCGATGAAGAATGCGTTCTTGCGCACCTGGTCAAGTCCGTTTACACGACCGATCCAGGTGCAGCCGCGCTGGTCTCTGTGACAGCGCTCGCGCGCATACCCCTCGGTGAAGGCACGCCACTCCTCGTAGGTGCGCGGGAGGGCACCGTGCCGGTCCTTGAAGTACACGGCGGTGTTGGCGAAGTCGCTGGCGATGCCGATCCCCGGATTCGGCGCCTCACCCCGCAGCGCCCGCTCCGCCAGCGATCGCGCCTCCGCGGGGAGTGACCCCCAGGATGTGCGCTGAAGGCGTAAATGGCGCTCGAGCTGGCCGCGCGGCACGTGCTGATACGGCGCGTCGTAGGTGCCCCCGGTGCGGACGAACTCGGGTCTGTGCATGTGTCGCTTTGCCGCCCCGCCGGAGCGCAGCACGGGCTGGAGCGGTGTCGAGTAGGCGCGGATGAACTTGTGGAAGCGGTCGAACGCCCGGAGCCGGCCCGTGAAGAGGGCGTACCGATTGAACATCGCCCAGATGACCGCGCGGTTGTCCGGCGTGTCGCGTCCGCCTGCCTCCCCGACAATGAAGCGGGCCGTCCAGAGCACATCGTCAGGCGTGAACTGGTACTGCCACGCCGGTTTCCCCGGCCGGACCAGTGTGAGCGTGCCGAACGGCCCGCGTGGTCCGTCGCCCGGCGCCGGGGCAGGTTGCGCCGCCGGTGGAACGCTTCCGGTGGTGGGTCGCGCGACGCCCGACGCCGGACGAGCCGTCGTCGTCGGCCGCGGGGCGGCCCCCGGCACGCGAAAGCGGACGTGGAGATGGTTATCGTGACCCTTCCACCTCTTCACGCCGGTGACGGCCGGGTCGTTGAAGAGGATCAGCTCCACCGGTAAGATCGGGTTGGCGCGGATGATGTTCACGAGCTGCTGGGTGAGGGCGCGAGAGTAGGCGGCATCCTGGTAGCGCACCGGCGCCTCACGACCGTCGGCGCGCACCAGCCGGATATCGACATCCAGGCCGCGTTGGTGCGATGCGTGCGGTGGCATCGGGCCGCCTCCACGGAGGCTGATGTCGCCGATGCCGATCCGGGGACCGGTGGGACGCGCCCGCTGCCAGGCAGCACCGATCGCCTGGAGCGCCCGGATCATCTCCGCACGCCCGTACTGGCGGGGCTCCCGCTGGTAGCTGACGAGTCCCGCGTTCTCCCGCGGCAGCGCGGTGTCAACGCGCGGGCCCGCCACGGTCCGTGTCGCGGCGACCTCCCACGCGCTTGCGGGCTGACCGGCGTCCGCGTCATGGACAGCGGGCGCTTCGAACAGCGCCATGGGTTGTGCTGCCATGGTTCAACCTCAACAGTCTCCAGTGCATACCACGGCAGCTCAGCCAACCACCGGATCGGCCGGCATTCGGCCCCGTGAGCGCGCGAATACCGGATCGCGACGGCTGCCGGACGGCGACGGCCCCCGGGCGTAGACGTTGCGTGCCGGCGGCGTGGGCCGGCTGATGCGCAGGCCCTCCTCGCTCGAGATCCACTCCTCGGCTGCCTCCGCGATCTGGCTGAGCTGCGCTTCGAAGGCCGCGCGGTTCGTCTCGAGCACGTACGGCTCGGCGAGCCAGCGAATGATCTTGCGGCCGGCGACGGCCATGCGGTTCATCCGGCTGGCGTGCACGGCCCGGTGGAAGTACTGCCACATCACCAGCTCGACCACGTCCCAGGCCGACTCGGCGCCGAACTGCGCCCGCAGGTCGGGCGCGCTCAGCACAGCAAACGCTTCCTCGAGCGCCTGGCTGGTCTCAGTGCGCATGACGTTGACGTATCCGTAGGTGGCGTTCTTCAAGTTGTTGCGCGATTGGAGTCCCGCGTCGCGGACGATGGCGATCGAGCCGAAGGTCGGATCAGTGGCGTTCTGGCGGATCACCTCGCTGATGCGCTTGTCCCGCCAGAATTTGGCCGTCTCGCCGATGAAGTGCACGAACAAGCCGTGGAACTCTGCGTTCGGGCGAGCACCTGGGCCGGGCTCGACCCGGGTGTAGTTGAACACGCGCCGGTAGGCGCGCCCCCGCTCCTGGCGCTGGTAGCGCAGGATGTTGTGCTTGTCGAATCGGTACAGGCCCAGCGCCCCCGCCCCGTTCCAGATGCGCAGCGTCCCGGCGCGGAACAGCTCCTGCAGCTTGTCCATCACCTGCCAGATGCCCAGCAGCTCGTGCAGGCACAGGTAATAGAGGTCGGCCGTGGCCGCGATGCGGTCGGCGGCTAGCGTCTCGTCGTAGTTCTCCACGCCGAGCGACACCTGCGTGCTGCCGAGGTCCGCGGGCGCCGAGGAGCCCAGGCCGATCAGATTCGAGAGGCCGCCGTCGGCCGGCCCGCTCCCATTGGACGACGGCATGATCGTCTGGAGCTGCGCCTCAATCTGCTGTGCGAGCGTCTCGGCGGCGGCCGGATCGTTCAGAACGTTCGGCGGCAGCTTGGCGATCGCGTCTTTGTAGAGCTGCGCCCGCAGCGTACCGATGTAGTCGAGCTGTGCCTGCGATGGCATGGAATCGTCCTCCCACTTACCTGGCCTGTGCCGGCACGTTTTGGCCCAACAACAGGATCGCGAGATCGCGCAGGTAATCCTTGACGGCGTCGATGCGGTCGACGATGTTGTCGTTCTGAAGCGCCCGCTTGAGCGCGCCGGACCTGTCGCCGATCTGGGCAACCCGCCGCTCCTCGAACGTGAAGCCGAAGGCATCCATCTCTTCGACCCACGAGCGGGTGGCGCCGGCGGTGGAGTCCAGCAGCCGCTGCGCCAGGATGACGCCCTGACTGAAGGTGATGCGACTCGTGAGGGCGTCGAAGGCCGCCCACAGCGTCTTGATGATCTCGATCTGCTGGCTGAGCAGCTCCAGGATCGCCCGGCGCGACTCCTCCTCGGCAGAGTCGAAGTCTTCGTCATCATCCTCCCGGATGATCACGCCGAGTGCGGCCAAATGGGTGTCGAGCTGGTCGAGGTAGCGCTGCTTGCGCGGTGGACGCGGGCCGTCGGCGCGGGTGGCCTCCTCCAGCAGGGCGTTGAGGTCTGCCGCCGTCGCGGCACGCAGGGCGGCCAGCTCGGCGAAGTCGATCGTCTGTGACAGCGGCTGCAGGCGCTGGAGGGTGTCGAGCGCGGCGCACACCGCCGGCTTTATCTGCTGCTGGAGGATGACCTGCTGGGCCGAGATCTGCCCAGGCGAGCCCGCGGTCGATACTCCGTACGATGCTCCGTTCTGCCTGTATGCAGATGGTGGCGCGTAGGCCGGGCTCGCGGCGTACATGGAGACCGGACCGATCCCCATCCCGTTGTACGGCAGCCAGCCGCTCGCGCTCATTCCGTTGGCCTGGTTGGACGACCGGAACGTCGCCTCAGTGAACGCCTCCGCGACGACCCGCTTGATCACACGGCCCACGTCCGCCCCTCCGGACGAGCCGATGCCGCGCTCACCCTCGATCACCACTCGCTGGAACGGTTGCCGCCCCGACTGCGGGCCCGGCAAGAGGGCGTCGTGAGGCTTCGCGCCTTCGCCACGCCTGCGCGCAGGATCGGTCGGATCGTCCAGGAGGAGGATGTTGAGGATCTCGATCAGTTCGGCGGCCTCAGCCCCGATGTCGGGAAAGCCGACACTTCCCTGTTCGGCCAGCCGCTTCTGGCCCTCGGGGCCGGCGAACGTCTCCAGCCAGTCGGTGACGTCCGCCACCGTCAGCTTGGACAGGACGGGATCCGGCGGGATGATGTCCTTCGGTGCGTCTGGCGTCGCGTTAGCCTTCGGTGCGTCTGGCGTCG
>Ga0075420_100003980_pt1 | contig 12930 bp, 9 predicted proteins | sample SoiMetdeltSBSDD4_FD_75296 | JGI IMG/M metagenome (GOLD analysis project Ga0075420, IMG submission 75296) | Bulk soil microbial communities from a Populus tree surrounding site in Tennessee, USA - Soil MetaG P. deltoides SBSDD4 | ecosystem: Environmental > Terrestrial > Soil > Tree plantation... | reverse complement strand
CGGCGTAAACCGCGTGTCCACGAAATCGGGGGAAGCCCACTTCGCGCCGTTCGGGACTTCGCGCCGTTCGGGACTTCGCGCCGTTCGGGACTTCGCGCCGTTCGGGACTTCGCGCCGTCTCGCAGTCTACGGCACGACTTTTCGCGGCTCGATTCGTACAACCCATAGTCCTGTGATCATGTCGTTGACGTAGGCGAGCCCGTTCTTCACGACGACGCCCCACGTCATCGTCTTGTTGGGCACGACGCCGGTCGAGTCGGACGGGAGCATCTCGACGATCGTGCGCCCCTGTGCCTTGAGGTCACCACGGAGCTCACCACTGACGTCGAACGCGTGGAAACCGCCGTTGTACGCGCCGACGTACAGCGTATCGCCTTCGGCCCACACGTTATGCACACCGCCGTATTCGGGCTCGTACCACGCGACCGACTTCGGGCGCTCGATGTTGCTGACGTCGATGACCTGCAACCGCCCGTACGCCCGGATCGATGACACGTCCCACGTGCCCGTCGGGGCGAACGGCGGGAAGACCTCATCGGCGATGAACACATAGTTCTTGTGCCGCCACGCGGTGTGCGTGCCGCTGATGAACCCCGGCCCGTAATCCGCCGCCGCACCCGGATAGAGTGACTCGGCGTTGTACCGATAGTTGCTGACCAACTTCGGGTTCGCTGGCGTTCCGCCCTTGATGCCGTTGCCGACGTCGAGAATCACGAGCCCGTCGCTCCAGTAGCTCACGTAGGCGAGGCCGTCCTTTACGTCGATGTCGTGCAGCGACCGTCCCGCTCTCGTCTCGCGCGGTCGCCAGTCTGCGACGCGCTTCGGGTTCATCGGATCGTTCAGGTCGATGATGTTGAGCGACCCGGTGCCACTGTTCGTGAGGTACACGTGCGTGCCGTGCTTCGGATGCGTGTACACGAACGCCGAGTGAACACCGGCCGTCACGCCGTCGGTGAACTCCGCGACTGGCTTCGGGTGCGCGGGGTCTGCGGTCGAGGCAATGACGATCCCGTTCTTCCGGTCGGCCGCTCCCTCGCGCGTGAACACCATCCACTTCCCGTCTTCCGTCGTCATCACGTCGTTCATCGAGCGGGAGTTCGCCACGATCGAATCGGTGATGACCGGGCTCGACGGGTTGCTGATGTCGATCGCGTAGATGCGGTCCCCGCCTAACGTGGTGCCGAGGTAGGCGTGCTTGCCGCCGGGATGAAGCCAGAGCTCACTGCTGTAGAAATCCTTGCGCGCCAGGCGCCCGACCACGCTCGCGGTACGTCGCACATCGCGCGCGGCCAGCGTCACCGTCGCATCGACCGTAAGTGGGCCAAGGTTGGCGGTGACGACGTACGTGCCCGGCGTGTTGCCGACGAACGCGCCATCGTCATCGATCCCGCCCTGCCCGGGCGAGAAGCTCCACGACGGCGTGAGTCCGGCGATCGTCTGGCCGCGGCGGTCCTTCGCCGTGACGCCGAACCGCACGACATCGCCCTGTCGCGCCCGAGCGCGGTCCGGCGTGATGTTGACCGTCACACCCTCGGCGGAGACGACGTGCACCGCCGTCGTGGCCGTGACCGCACCGGCACGCGCGGTGATCGTAGCGCTTCCGGGTGCAACGGCCGTGAGCACACCGTCATTCACTCTGACGACGCTCGGGCTCGACGTGGTCCACGTGACCTGGTCGTCGCGCGCGTCACCGGATGCCGTGAGCACCGTCGCGCGAAGCCGCAGCCGCTGCCCCGCGATCAGCGTCGACACGGCAGGCGCGAGCATGACACGGGCCGCGGGACCGGGCGTGATTCGAACTTCGATCTTCTCGACGACAGGGCGGCCGCCTGGCACCATCGCGGTGACCGCAATCGGAATCGTGCCCGGTGACCCGGCACGCACCCACCCTAACGAATCGACCGCTCCCTGGAACCGGCCACCCTGCGCGTTGAAGCGCACGACCGCGCCTGGTACGACGTTCCCCGAGCCGTCGAGCGCCTGGACGTTCAACTGGAGCGAATCATTGACCGCGATCGTCCGCACGGCTGGCGTGATTCGCAGCCGAGCCACGGATGCTGGCGTCGCCTGAGCCGCGAGGACACGCGTCGACGGCAACGCGAATAGCGAGGCCAGCATCAGGGCCGCAACCGTGGCGGCGGACCGCAGTGTGTCAGTGCGCATGGGTTACTGCCTCTTGTTAGGTTCCATCCGCGCTGGCACGACGACCAGCGGACCGTCCAGGGTGACGCTCAGATCACCGCTCTGCATCCCTCGTCGCCGGAAGTCGAGCGTCAGCCGGTCACCCAAGTTGCCTCGGCAGTAGACGAAGATACCATCCGAGCCGGTTTCGACGCTGAGTCCGTCGAGGATCTTCACCCGAACCTCGCCGAGCGGGCCGTCGGGACCACTCACGCGCCCGATCAATACCGCGGTGCCGCTCGTGACGCTCATACCCGGACGGAGGTTGATCGGGCGGTATGTGTTACACAGATCGCGTACGTACTGCTCGGCCGGTTGTGCTCCGTCTCGAGCCATCGCTCGGTGGAGAGACGCGTCATGCGCGCCGGCCTGTCGGATCGCGCGACGACGGTCGCGAGCAGCCCCGCACGCGCCTGCTCGAGTAGCGCGAGCGCGGCTTTGCGATCGGACCGCCGTGGGCACTTCGCGCCCGCGACCACCCGAACCTGTTGCAGCTGATACGGAATGCGGATCATGATGACATCGATGGTCGCCGCGAGGTCGCGTTGTGCGAGATCGACGTCCACGGGGCGGAAACCGAGCCGCACGATGCGGAGGCGGCGCGCACCGGTCGCCGTGACGAAGTACGTCCCGCGTTCACTCGTGACGCTCCGGCGGCCGACGCGATCGAGCGAGTCCACGGTCGTGATGACGGCGCCCGCGATCGGCAGTCCCGTCGTGCTGTCGCGGACCGTCCCGCGCACCTGTTGTGCACCGATTCCCCCGACGGCCATCACCGTCACGACCGGCACGAGAGCGAGCGGGAGGCGTAGAGCATTCATGCCGCAGGGGGCTAGCGGCGCCGCGGCTGAAGCCGGACGGACACGATCGTCAGTGGCTTCGTCAGGATGAGATCCTCGCGCACCACGTGGTAGCCGTCTGCGCGCACGACGAGTTCCACCGCGTCGTGGCGTCGGAGGTTGCAGTACTGAAACACCCCATCGGACCCGACGTCGGCGTCTCGAATCGCCGTCGTCCCTCGCGATCCGCTTGCGTTCACGAGAGGTCTGAGACTCCATCGCGCAGCCGCGACCGCCTCGCCGTCCTTCCGGACGACGCGACCGACGAGCACCGCGACATCGGCCGACCGTCCTGCACGACCATCGGCGCCGCCGCGGCATCGGTGGACGACGTAATCCCTTGCGGCAGGAGCAATGAGCAGCCCGTTCGCGACCGAATCGCGTTCCGCCGTGAACGTGAACGACGTCGGGATCGACATGCCGATCGCGGCCAGATCGGGATCGACGATCTCCGCTCGGTACGGACCCGGGATGAGGTCGCCGATCTCGACGACACCGCTGGAGTCCGAGACGCCCTCGTAGTTCGTGTCCGCCAGCCGGACGACGATCCCTGCCGTCGGGCGGCCACTGCGAGTGGCAACCTGAAGCCGCACGGCGCCGAGCTTTGCGCGCCAACGGTGTCCATCCGGGTACTCGACGGACGCCAGCTCGCCGACACCGTCGAGACCGAACAGGCGTGGGTCCAGTTGTGGTCCGAGCCTCACGTCGGACGCGAAGCGCACCGAGTGCGCGACGCGGTCCGATGGAGCGTCCTTCACCCCGACGGTGCGAATGGACCAGCGATCGATCACGACGGCGCCGTTAGGCATCTCGCGGAACGAGACGTACCCGCCGGGGTGGAACGGGTCCATGCGGAGATCGAGACCGACGTAGCGGAACTCGATGTCCACGAGCGCTCGCGCGACCGTGTCGATCCAGATCGCGCCGGAGATGTCGATCCGACCGGTGCGCCGAGCGGCGGGCCGGAACCCGAGGCCGATCTGACTCGGGCGCGCGCGATCGCGCTCCATGATGCGGAAGCAATACAGCCGCGCGAACGCGTCATCGACGAGCACCTCGGCGTCCGGGCCGAAGTAGGCCTGCAGACCGAGACTATCGGCGGTGAACCCGGTGCGGACGAAGTCCGCCGCCGTGCGCGGCGCGCCGAAGGATCCGAGTGCGCGGCTGGAGTCGACGTGGACACGCTGGTGCACGATGTCGTCGGACGTGCCGTCCAGCGTGCGCATGGCGCGGAGTCGCTTCATCGTCGCGGGACTCTCGGAGCGCGCGACGATGGTCGCGAGCAATCCGGCGCGGACTTGTTCGAGCACCGCGAGGGCCTGCACGTTGTCCGGGCGCACCGGGCACTGGCGATTCGCGATGACCTCGATGGCCTGGAGCGCCAACGGGATCGTGGACATGGCCACGTCGAGCCGAATGGTTCCGTCTCGCGGCTCCGGCATGCGGAGCGTCACCGGCCGGAAGCCGAGGCGGATGACGTGGACCTGGAGGATCACGTTGCGAAGCAGAACGACGCGGAACTGCCCTCGCTCGTTCGTCAGCGTGCGGGCGACGCCAACGGACGCGCTGTCGAGCAGCGTCACGACGGCGCCCGGAATGGGCACGCCGCTCGCGGCATCGCGGACGCTGCCGATCACCTGTTGTGCGCGCACGGCACTCGGCGCAGCGACCCACGCCGCGATCCCGAGTATGAAGCCTAACGCCTGTGGCCGCATTCCGCCTCCCGCGCCGCCACGCGACCGGGGACCGGGAGCGCCTCACGCCCCCCCCCGGCGATGCCTAACGTGCTCCGGACCCGCCCTCCACGCGCCCTGCGACCTGACGGCCGATGTCGACCGCCTTGAACCCCTGCTCGCCCCATCCGATCACGAACACGCTGAAGCCCTGTTTCATGCGCAGCTCGATGTCGTTGGCCGACGCCGGATAGCCGCAGGCGACGTTGAATTCCTTACAGGCTGCGAGGACCTGCTGGATCGCAGCCTCCCACCCTTTTTCGTCGAACGTGCGCTGCCCGCTCGCGTCGGTCGTCGTGAACACGCCGCGCAGTGTCCCCGCCCCTGGAAAGAGCACGCCAATTCCTCTCACGGCCGCGATCTCGCGCACGCGCGCGAGTCCAGCCTTGCTCTCGACGATCGTGAAGTTGACGAGCTCCCCGTCAGGGTCGAGCGGCCAGACGTCGGCCTTCGCCTTGTACTCCTGCTCGCTCATTCCCCAGAACCGCGGCGCGTTCCCGACGTTGTCCGGTCGCGTCCCGCCGTTCGACTTGAACCGCATGGCGGCGAGTCCGGTCTTCACTTCCTCGGGACTCTCGACGCCGACGAACACGACGCCACTCACACCAAGATCCAGCTGCTTCGCGATGTGCTCGGCGGCCTTGGCCGGGTCGGGCGCGATCTCGTGCATCTTCACGAACAGCGGATGCGACAACCGCCCTCCCACGCGGGGCGCAGCTCCACTCTTCGCCATCCCGTTCGCGAACTCGACGAACACCGGGTACCCGCGATCGAAGTCGCCTTCCATCGTGCCGTCGAAGACGTAGTCCGCGGCCCGGTACGCGACGGCGTCCTGCGCGAGCTCGGCCGGAGTCTTTTGGCGGGCGGTGTCGGTTGCCGGCGTGGCGTTCCGAGGAGGACGGGCGTTCCTCGGAGCATAGATCCCGAACACCGGCTGCTTCTTCGCGAGGAGATCGACGACGGGATTGAGGTGAGGGCGAGCCTGCACCGACGCCGCGAGCACGGCGCCTATAGCCAGGGCAGCAGGAATCCGGTCACGGACCACGGCGTTCTCCAGACAGGGGCACGTCGGAGCTGGAAGCTCTGGGGGAATTGCAGACAAGTATTGAGTACCTACGGCGTAGTCGGCCAGACCCAGTGGCACGAACTCACGCCGAGTCGAGCCGCGCAACGTTCGGCGGCCCGTCGCGACAGTTCGATGCAGTCCGGCGCGGCGGGCAGTCCCAGTATAGGCTATGCAGGACTTCCACAATATCCGAGTATGGCAACGCGCCCATGAGTTTGCGATCGATATTCGGCGCGCGGCTCGTGAGTTCCCGCGGCAGGGCTTTGGTGAGCTGAAGGCGCAGCTCATTAGCGCCGCCGAGTCGATCCCCTCCAACATCGTGGAGGGCTCTGCCGCTGTGTCGCGGAAGGAGTTCGCAAGATTCATCGACATCAGCATCAAGTCGTCCTCGGAGGTCGAGTACCGGTTGCTCCTTGCCAAGGACGACGGCGTTCTCAGCCCGCTCCGCTGTCAGAAGCTGACGGCCGAGGTGATTGAGATTCGGAAAATGTTGTGCGCGTTCCGCCGCACGCTATTGAAGCGCAAGTAGGTCGTCGATGCCGCGTCGGCATGAAACCAGGCGGCTGGCTAACTGAGGACTGGCTACTGAATACTTGGATTCCGGCGGCCCGGTCTCGACCTCGCCACGCGACAATGACCCCAGGCTTCGAGAAACACTCACTCGCTGGCCGGGCATTGCGGGCGATGAGACAACCAGTCAGTAGCTCAGCCGCGGGGCATCCTTCATCGGGGCGACGGTGGGCCGCGGATCAGCCGGCAGGATCCAAGTAGTGAGTAACCAGTAGTCAGCGAGCCAGCGAAGGGTTGGGATCCCTCACCTCGCGTCGCCGTTCCGGCGTCCTCCTTGCTGGCCCAACGTGTTATCCCGATTATACGTAGTTGGGCAGTCCCCCCGCCCGGCTCTAGTCCGGAGGTCCGGCATGAAGTCACTGGTCGTCGCCGCGGCGTCGAGCGCAGTGCTCGTCGGTGCAGCATCCGTTGCGTACACGCGCCCCGGACCCGCCGAGGCAGCCCGAGCCCCGGCGGCGAGCGTCACCCTACGCCCGACGTCCGTCCACCGCCCAGTCACCGGGTACCCGCGCACGGCTCCGCCGGCCATCTCGAACGAGGCGCTAACTGCTGTCGTCAAGCAAACTTGCGCGACCTGCCACAGCGAGCGCCAGAAAGCCGGAAACCTCGTCCTCGTAGGCTTCGACGTCGCCGCCGCTACCTCGAAAGCGGAGACGGCCGAGAAGATGATCGCGAAGCTGCGAGCCGGCATGATGCCCCCGCCCGGACGGAAACGGCCCGGCGGCGACACCCTCACCGCCCTCGCTGAGACGCTCGAGCGACTCATCGACCGCGCCGCGGCCTCGAGGCCGGAACCCGGAAGCCGCGCGTTCCAACGACTCAATCAGGCCGAGTACGAGCGGTCCGTCCGCGACCTGCTCGGCCTCCAGGTCGATGCCGGCAAATGGCTTCCGCTCGACACCAAGAGCGCGAACTTCGACAACATCGCCGACGCCCAGACGCCATCGGCGACGCTCCTGGACGCCTACCTCGACGCCGCGAGTGAAGTGAGCCGTCTCGCCGTCGGCGACCCGAAGGCGAGCGTCACGTCCGTCACCTACAAGCAGCCCCGCCTCGCCTCCCAGTGGGATCGCGTCGAGGGCGCCCCGATCGGCACCCGCGGCGGCATGGCCGCGACGCACAACTTCCCGGCCGACGGCGAATACGTCTTCACGATCCTCCTGCACGCGATCCCGACCGGCCAGCTGTTCGGGTCCGACGCGCCGTTCGACGAGAAGCTCGAGGTCTCGGTCAACGGCGAACGCGTCGCCGTCCTCGAGATCGACCGCTGGTCGTCGCAGTCCGACCCGAACGGGCTCAACATCAAGACCCCGCCGATCCCGGTCCGCGCCGGTCCGCATCGCATCGCCGCCGCGTTCCTCAAGACGTTCGACGGTCCGGTCAACGACAACCTCGCCCCGATCGGCCACAGCATCGCCGACACGCAGATCGGGTCCGAGCAGGGCATCACGAACATGCCGCACCTGTCCGACCTCGTCGTCACGGGACCGTACAATCCCACCGGCGTGTCGGACACGCCGAGTCGCCGCCGCATCTTCACCTGCCGGCCGACGTCGCCTAACGAGGCTCGGCCCTGTGCCGAGAAGATCGTCTCGCGACTCGGCGGCGCGGCGTACCGCCGTCCGCTCGCGGCGAAGGACGTGACCGCGCTCATGGCCTTCTACGACGAAGGCGCATCCGAAGGCGGCTTCGAGCTCGGTATCCGCACGGCGCTCGAGGCGATCCTCGCGAGCCCGCACTTCGTTTTCCGCATGGAGGAGACACCCGCGAACACGAAGCCGGGCGCGACCTACACCGTGAGCGACATCGACCTCGCCTCACGGCTCTCGTTCTTCATCTGGGGCGAGCCGCCCGACGATTCGCTCGTCGCCGTCGCGCGACGCGGACTCCTCTCGTCGCCGGCGACGCTCAAGGCGCAGACACGCCGCCTGCTCGCCGATCCGCGCGCCGAGGCACTCGCCACTCGCTTCGCTGCACAGTGGCTGCGGCTGCAGGACATCGAGAAGGTCCACCCTGACGCCCTGCAGTTCCCCGACTTCCACAAACAGCTCTCCGACGCCATGCGGCGCGAGACCGAGCTGTTCTTCTACTCGATCGTTCGCGAGAACCGCAGCATCCTCGACCTCTATACGGCCGACTACACGTACGTCAACGAGCCGCTCGCGACCCATTACGGGTTCCAGGGCGTGTCGGGTCCGGAGTTCCGGCGCGTCGCCTACCCCGACGATCGTCGCCGCGGACTCCTCGGCCACGCGAGCGTGCTGACGCTCACGTCACACGCGAACCGCACCTCGCCGGTTCTGCGCGGCAAATGGGTGATGGAAGTCCTGTTAGGCTCCCCGCCACCCCCGCCGCCGCCGGGCGTGCCGGACCTCGACAAGACGGTCGAGGCGAAAGAGGGGCGCATGCTGACGACGCGCGAGCGAATGGAGATGCACCGCGAGAATCCGCAGTGCCGCTCGTGCCACCAGTTCATGGATCCCATCGGGCTCGCGCTCGACAACTTCGATGTCACCGGTCAGTGGCGCATTCGCGAGAACGGCGCGGCGCTCGACACGCGCGGTGACTTCTACGACGGCACACCGGTCTCCAGCCCGGCGGAGCTGCAGAAAGTGCTGCTCAAGCGCCCGGAGCCGCTCATTCGCACGTTCACGGCGAATTTGATGGCGTACGGGCTTGGCCGGCGCGTCGAGTATTACGACGGTCCGACGATCCGCCGCATCGTCCGTGAGGCGCAGCCGGGTGGGTACAAGTTTGGCGACTTCGTCGTCGGCGTCGTGACGAGCGACGCGTTCCGGTCGCGACGCGTGCCGACGGCGACGGCCACCGACGATGCGAAGGCCGGTGAGACGAAGGCGAATCCGAAGGGCGAGACGAAGACGGACGACGCGAAGCCCAGCGACGCGAACCGCACGGCGAGCAGCCGGCAACCCTAACGACTCGGAGAGCTCCGGTCCATGCATTTTCTCAGCGGAAAGCCACTGCCCCGCCGCACGTTCGTGCAGAGCCTCGGCGCCACGTTCGCCCTGCCGATGCTCGACGCGATGATCCCCATCGGTCGTGGGGCACGCCGCCTCGCCCCTGACCGGACGCGGTTCGTCGCGATCGAGATGGTGCACGGCGCGGCAGGCTGCAACGAGCTCGGCGCGAAGATGAACATGTGGGCGCCTGCCGCCACGGGGCGTCAGTTCGACCTCGGGCCGACGGCCCTCAAGGTCCTGGATCCCTACCGGAAGCACCTGACCATCATCAGCAACACGGACGTCCGGATGGCGGAGCCGATGTCACCGGCCGAAATCGGCGGAGACCACTTCCGGTCGAGCGCGGTGTTCCTGACACAGTCGCACCCGAAGCAGACCGAAGGCTCCGACATTCGCGTCGGCACGTCGCTCGACCAGATGTACGCGCAGCGCTTCGGGCAGGAGACGCCGATCCCGTCGATGCAGCTGTGCATCGAGAACGTCGATCAGGCCGGCGGATGCGCGTACGGCTATGCCTGCGTCTACACGGACTCCATCAGCTGGGCGTCTCCGACGGAGCCGCTGCCAGTCATCCGCGACCCGCGCGTCGCGTTCGAGAAGCTGTTCGGCGTCGGCGGCTCGCCCGAGGAGCGCGCGGCGCGCCGGCGCACGCGTCGCAGCATCCTCGACTTCGTCGCGAGCGAGATGACCTCCATCAAGCGCTCGTTAGGGCCGGAGGACCGGTCGCGCGTCGATCGCTACCTCGACGACATCCGTGAGGTCGAGCGCCGGCTGCAGCGCATCGAGGCCAGAAACACGAGCGGCGAGCCACGCGACCTGCCCGGCGCACCGGCCGGCGTGCCCGACTCGTTCGCCGAGCACGTCCAGCTGATGTTCGACATCCAGGCGCTGGCGTTCGCGGCGGACATCACGCGCGTGTTCTCGTTCAAGATGGGCCGTGACGGCTCGAGCCGGGTGTACCCGGAGAGCGGCTCGGACCGCCCGTTCCACCCGGCGTCGCACCACGGCGGCAACGAGAAGGGCGTGAAGGAGTTCTTCCTCATCAACAAGTATCACGTCGGCATGCTTCCGTACTTCCTGGACAAGCTGAAGAGCATCCAGGAAGGCGATGGCAACCTGCTCGACAAGACGCTGATCGTGTACGGCTCGCCGATGGCCGATGGGAACCTGCACAACCATCGCCGCTGTCCGCTCATCCTGTTAGGCGGCGCGAACGGAAAGCTCGAGGGTAACGTCCACCTCAAGGCGGCCGACGGGACGCCGATGGCGAATGCGCTGCTTCAGGTGGCACACACGCTCGGCATGGACGACATGAAGAGCTTCGGCGATTCGACCGGCGTGCTGTCGGTGGCCGCCGATGCGTAGCCTGACAGCTGTCGCGGCCGTCGCGACGCTGCTCGCGACCGCACCGTCGTCGTCACCGAAGTCGGTCCCGTCGCCGGAGTCACCCGTGGCCGACGCCGCCATGCGGCGCGACCACGCGGCGCTCCGCGCGCTGCTCAAGCAGGGCGCCGACGTGAACGCCGCCCAGGGCGACGGGATGACCGCGCTGCACTGGGCCGCCACGCATGGCGACGTCGAAGAAGCACGGATGCTGATCTACGCCGGCGCGCGCGTCGATGCCCTGACGCGCAACGGTAACTACACGCCGCTGCACCTCGCGGCAAAGGCCGGGACTCCCACCGCTGTTCGTGCGCTGCTCGATGCCGGGGCAAACGCGAACGCGAAGACGTCGTCCGGTGGCGCGACGCCGTTGCATCTCGCGGCAGCACAGGGCAGCACCGAGTCGATCACGGCGCTGCTCGACAAGGGCGCCACGGTCGACGCGCGGGAAGGCGCCTGGGCGCAGACGCCTCTCATGTGGGCGTCGGCGTTCAACCGCGTTCCCGCCATGCAGGTGCTGCTCAAACGCGGGGCGGACATCGCCGCCGTATCGAGAGTCGAGGATATCCCCGCTCGCGAGCGGGCCGATCGTGCGGCGAACCAGTTGCGTAACCGCCGAGTGGCGGCGCTCAAGGCGGCGGAACAACCACCAAGACCCGCCGGCGCGGCACGGCCAGACTCGGCACGGCCTGACTCGGCACGGCCTGACTCGGCTCGACCCGGCACGCCTAACGCCGGACGCGATTCCGCGGCGGCCCGTGACTCGGCAGCACCCAGCCGCCCACGGCCAGACTCTGCCGCTGCGAGACCGAACGCCACGGCGACCGCGAATGCCGCCGCGTCACGCCCGGCGACGACGGACTCCTCGCGTCGGGACGAACGCGCCATCAGCTACGGTGAGCTCGTCGGCAACAAGGGCGGACTGACGCCGCTGCTGTTCGCCGTCCGTCAGGGCAATACGGCCGCGGCGACAGCGCTGCTCGACGCCGGCGCGAAGGTGAATCAGGTGAGCGAGGGCGATCATACGAGCCCGCTGCTCATGGCCGCGATCAACGGCCACTTCGATCTCGCCATGAAGCTGCTCGCGCGCGGCGCCGACCCGAAGCTCGCGAGTGATGCCGGGGCGACTCCGCTCTACGCCGCGATCAACGTGCAGTGGGCCGCGAAGTCGCTGTACCCGCAGCCAACCGCGCAGACGCAGCAGGAGACGACGTACCTCCAGCTCATGGAAGCACTGCTCGAGGCCGGCGCCGATCCGAACGTGCGACTCAAGAAGCATCTGTGGTACATGTCGTACAACTTCGATCTCCTCGGCGTGAACACGACGGGCGCGACGCCGTTCTGGCGTGCGGCCTACGGCACCGACGTGCCGGCGATGAAGTTGCTCGTGAAGTACGGGGCAGACCCGAAGATCCCGACGCAGAAGCCGGCGGGACGCCAGCGCGGGGATGACGCGCCTGCGGAAGACGACACGTCGAAGGCAGATCCGTCGGGGCTCGCGCCGGTGCCGGTTGGCGGGCCGGGCGTCTATCCGATTCATGCCGCGTCGGGCGTCGGCTACGGTGAAGGGTACGCCGCGAACTCCCATCGCCATGCGCCTGACGCGTGGATTCCCGCGGTGAAGTACCTCGTCGAAGAGCTTGGCGCCGACCCGAACGCGCGAGATCATAACGGCTACAACCCGATGCATCACGCTGCTGCGCGCGGGGACAACGAGCTGATCGAGTACCTCGCGTCGAAGGGCACCGACGTGAAGGCCGTGAGCCGTCGCGGCCAGACGACCGCCGACATGGCGAACGGTCCGGTGCAGCGCATCCCCCCGTTCCTCGAGACCGTCGCGCTACTGGAGAAGATGGGGTCGAAGAACAACAACAAATGCAAGTCCTGCTAGCCGCAGAATAGCTCTTCCGAGCAAGCGCCGCGCTTCGAACGAAGCGCGGCGTTTTTGCATGCGGCGTTTGAAACGGCGCCACGGCTCGCCGGTCGGGTTGCGCGCCCATCGTATGCCCGACATCCGACCATAACCGGTAAGCAGTAATCGGTCGTCAGTCGTCAGTAGTCAGTTATCAGTAAGTCCTACTCATAACTGATTACTGATTAATTACTGATTACTGATCAGTACTGTCCGGTTAAATGTCGAGCAGTAGCAATTGGTTACGCGAGTCCGGTGGTTCGGC